>Ga0307377_10008221_pt1 | contig 10626 bp, 11 predicted proteins | sample TR3MG_FD_202535 | JGI IMG/M metagenome (GOLD analysis project Ga0307377, IMG submission 202535) | Soil microbial communities from Risofladan, Vaasa, Finland - TR-3 | ecosystem: Environmental > Terrestrial > Soil > Coastal area > Acid sulfate soil | place: Finland: Risofladan, Vaasa | collected... | reverse complement strand
CCTTCGAGCGTGAACTTCGCGCTGCTCAACCGCGGCAAGCGCTCGGTCGCGATCGACCTCAAGGCGCCGGACGCGCCGGCGCGGCTGCGGCCGCTGATAGCGCGCGCCGACGTCGTGGTCGAGCAATTCAGGCCGGGGGTGATGGACCGGCTGGGCCTGGGCTACGAAGCGCTGGCCGCGATCAATCCGCGCATCGTCTACTGCGCCATCACCGGTTACGGCCAGACGGGCCCCAAGGCGCAGGTGGCGGCGCACGATCTGAACTACGTTGCCGAGTCCGGCCTGCTCGGGCTCGCCGCAGGCGCCGATGGCGCGCCGGTCGTGCCGCCCGCGCTGATCGCCGACATCGCCGGCGGCACCTACCCGGCGATGATCAACATCCTGCTCGCGCTGCGCGAGCGCGAGACGAGCGGGCGCGGGCGCAGGCTCGACGTGGCGATGGCGGACAATCTGTTCACTTTCATGTACTGGGCGCTGGGCAACGGCCTCGCGGCGGGAGCCTGGCCCCGCCCCGGCGGCGAACTCGTCACCGGAGGCTCGCCGCGCTATCAGATCTACCCTACGGCCGACGGCCGGTTTCTCGCCGCGGCGCCGCTGGAGCAGAAGTTCTGGGACAATTTTTGCGCCGCTATCGGGCTCGAGGCGCAGTGGCGCGACGACGCGCGCGACCCGATGGGCACACGCGCGGCGGTCGCGCAATGCATCGCCTCGCGCAGCGCGGCGGCATGGCGCGAGGTGTTTGCCGGCAAGGACGTCTGCTGCGCCATCGTCGCCAGCGTCGAGGAAGCGCTCGCGGATGCGCATTTTGTCGCGCGCGGACTGTTCGCGCAGCAACTCGCCGCGGGCGGCCGCGCGATCGCCGCGCTGCCGGTGCCGGTCGATGCCGCCTTCCGCAGCGAGGCGGCGCGCGGCTATCCGGAGCTGGGCGAAGACAACGCCCTGCTCGGAGGCTGAGGCCGATGCGCGCGGTCTGGGTGCGGGAACACGGCGCGCCGGAGACGGCGCGTGTGGAAGAAGTGCCGGCGCCGACCATCGGTGACGATCAGGTGCTGGTCGAGGTGAAGGCGATCGGCGTCAACTACCCGGATTTGCTGGTGATCGGCGGCAGCTACCAGATCCTGCCGCCGCGGCCGTTTTCTCCGGGGAAGGACGCGGCGGGCATCGTGCGCGCGGTCGGCCGCAATGCCTCGCACTGCAAGCCGGGCGACCGCGTGGCGGTGCATCTGGAATACGGCGCGTATGCGGAGCAGGTGGCGGCCAAAGACGCGGTATGCCACGTGATGCCCGAGGCGATGTCCTTCGAGGAAGCGGCCGCGATGGGGCTGGTGTACCAGACCGCGCACTTCGCGCTGGTGGAACGCGGGCTCTACCAGCGCGGCGAGACGGTGCTGGTCAACGGCGCGGCCGGCGGCGTCGGCCTCGCGGCGGTGCAGATCGCCAAGGGCCTGGGCGCAACGGTGCTCGCCGGGGTCAACTGCGACGAGCATGCGGCGATCGCGCGCGAGAACGGCGCCGACCAGGTGATCGACCTCGCGCGGCCGGACCTGCGCGACACTCTGCGGGCGCAGGTGCACGCGCTGACCGGCGGGCGCGGCGCGGATATCGTGATCGATCCGCTCGGCGGCGCGGTGTTCGAAGCGAGCCTGCGCGCCATGGCCTGGCGCGGGCGCATGGTGGTGGTCGGTTTCGCCGCCGGGGGCATACCCGAGCTGAAGGTAAATTATCTCTTGGTAAAGAACCTCACCGTCAGCGGCCTGCAGTGGAGCGACTACCGCGAGCGCACGCCCGAGTGGGTGCGCCGCGTACAGGCGGAACTGTTCAGGCTCTACGCGAGCGGCGCGATTCGCCCGCGCATCATGCGCACGTTTCCGCTCGCGCGCTTTGCCGAGGCGCTGGCGCTGGTGCGCAGCGGCAGCGTGCAAGGCAAGGTCGTTCTGACGACGTGAAATTTCGGGTTATCCGGATTTCATGATCGACACTTTCTTGCGTAGCGCGTGAGGCAATCGGACTGTGGGTTGGTGCCGATATAGTTTGTTTCTGTTCGGCCAATCACTGTGGGTGTATGCTTCCATCTAAGATTTCGATGTGCCGCTTTTCACGATTTTTTAGTACTGTATGGAAACGGCAAACGTAGAGCGAAAAATATGATGGAACAAGCTTTTGATCTCCATTTGCGATGTAGGGTTTGAGAGCAGGCGTCGGAGGCAGGGCGCAAAACTGTCTCCCTATAACAAAGTTAAGCAGCAATATTATCAGCCTTCTTTGACCACCCAGCCCTAGGGCAGTATCCTTCCCAAATGAAGGTTAGCGAAGTGCTACGAATGCTCAATGAAGACGGCTGGTTTGTGGTCGCCACACGCGGCAGCCATCGCCAATTCAAGCATTCGACCAAAGCTGGACGTGTGACCGTACCTGGAAAGCCGAGCGATGACTTGGCTCCTGGCACCCTGAACAGTATCTTGAAGCAGTCCGGACTGAAAAAGTGAGGTATTGACTATGCGTTACGCAATCGTAATCGAGAAAGCAGAAGGCAACTACTCGGCCTATGTGCCCGATCTTCCGGGTTGCGTCGCCACTGGCGCAACTGTCGAAGAAGCGGAAACGTCCATCCGCGAAGCAATCGCGTTTCACTTGGACGGAATGCGCGAAGACGGAACGCCAATCCCACTAGCGTCTAGTCATGTTGAGTACGTCGAGGTTGCTGCTTAACCCTCTGTTGCTGCGGACGAGCAACAAGCACTCCGCAATTGCACTCATCGTCATGGCCCGCCGCAGAACAGTACGTTAGGTTGTATGGGGCACTGCCAGGGTTAGCATTCGGAACGTTTTTATGAGAACAATCTGTTTGCTCGGGATGAGTGTAGCGATATTGGCAGGCTGCGCCGGAGTAACCAAGGTGGTATCGACCGGACCGAATACGTACATGGTTGCCGCACAAGGGGTTCTCGGAAACTCCTCTAGTGGAGTGCAAGCTGTTAAGGCTCAAGAACAGGCTGCCACATTCTGCGTCAAGCAAGGAAGACAGGTCGAGACTGTCAGCGTGAAGGAAGTGCCAGGAGGCTTCGGAAAGGTGGCCTCCGCTACAGTCAATTTCCGTTGCATTGAGCGGTAGATTGGGCGTGTGCTGGACGGTGCATTGGCAACGTAACAATACGCTCCAGCCGACCGCAAACAGCGCGGCGGCTGAGCTTCATCGATAGGCATCGCCATGTACGCGTTTGAGGAAGTCAGCCGCCCCGTGCTCTACGAACACGATCACTCCGAGTTTGCCTATTGGGGCAAGGGGTCGTCATTCCTCATCGCGAACTCACATAACACCTACTGGGTTACCGCCGCACACGTCCTCGTAAATTCCGGGGCGCACGTTGACTCTCTGAGGATATTGCCATCCGATCACTCGAGGATCTCGCTCCCATTCAACCAACAGTTCACGGTAAACAAGGGGGTGACAGACGACGAAGACTACAAAGACGTCTTCATGCTTCGAATCGACTTGAGCGCCTTTGATAAATCAGGCGACGCGCCCTTGGTGGCCCAAGACCTCGGATTGGGTTTGTTGAGCGCAGACAAGCTCAATCTAGATGACGTGCTTTGGATTGTTGGCTATCCCGCGGAAAGCAACTTTGTAGACTATGAAGCCAATAAGATCAGCAACACACGAAGTGTGCTAAGAGCGCTATATGAGGGCCAAAGCACGAGTGTTCATTGTCATCAACTCCGCGTGGAGACGTCAGTTGCGCTGGAAAGCTATGATGGGCTAAGCGGAAGTCCTGTCTACTGTATGAAGCCTCAACGTCGAGATGGCGAGGAACTGATCTTTCCTCTGCTGGTGGGAATGCTGCTCAGAGGAACCGCATCTAGTCGCATAGCTCATTTTGTTGGCTCCGATGTTCTACTGAACATTGTTAACCTGGCAGAGGCAATGCCTAACAAGCGCGTGGAAGCGGACGCGCAACAGCCGGGCGCCGTTCAGGCGCGACGTTATGAGTCCGACTGTGACTGACATTGCTAAGCTTCTACATCGATCGGATGAACTAACTGCCGAATTGGCAGTTTTCCTAGCTCTATCGCCGTACGACAAGTCTGCGCGAGTAACATCGAGTCGCACACTCTGTGGTGTCTCATTAGAGCATGCCGAGAGTGTGCAGGTCCTAATAAGCACGGGGAATTTCACTTCGTCGCTTGGCGTGCTGCGGATGCAGTACGAGGCTCTTGTTAAGGCCGTTTGGGCCTTTTACGCTGCTTCTGAAAATACGATTAGCAAGCTGCAAGGCGATTTAAATGCTGAAACCGCCAAATGGGCTGACAGGGTTCCTGTACTGAACGAAATACTTGTGGAGCTTGAGGGCAAGGCTCCGCCACAAGCGATCGGCCCACTGCTTGAGTTCAAAGAATATTCATGGAAACCACTGAGTTCTTATATTCATGGCGGGGTTCACGCTACTACTCGACATGGCAAAGGCTACCCAACTGAACTTCTTACCCAAGCGGTTAGATCGTCAAATGGTCTGCAACTTATGGCGGGGATGATGCTGGTGATTCTGTCTGATGACGGCAGACAACAAGGGAAGATTCCTAGTATCCAGCAGAGGTTTGCTGACTGCTGCCCTAACCTTACTCCTCATAACCCCGCGCTCCAGGGGAGCCGGTAGGGCGGGCCCTTGAGCTCCGAGGCAGGTTTGCACGATGCGCCGGCTACCGCACACGAAGAAGCTCGGTGAGGCGATTCTCGATGCGGTCTCGCCGATCATCGCGCGAGCCAGCACGGAAGAGCGTGAAGACGTTGGTGCCAGAATCATGGGCGCAAAAGGGGAGAGACGAATTGTTTTCAACGTAACACCTATGCTGTAATGTAGTCAGATTGCAGCATGACTTGGTGAACTTAGGAAGCTTGGATTCTGAATAGCAGTAAAGATGAGTGGAGCATGAAAGAGAAATCGCCTCCCCACTGGGCTACCATGCAGCACCGTGCCTTCGCTTCCGCTTCGCCTCTGCGTCAGAAAAACGCTATTCGTTAGCCGTGACGTGACAGTACCAATGGAACGCTATGATCCGGAAGTCCCGCCAGATCCGATTGAGTGGCTGGCGCTCGATGCTGACGAGAGAGCGATACTCGTGGAGCAATATCATCGAGACGCGCGGGTAAGTTTGCCCAAGCGGGCACGCCCGATTCACGCGTTGCTTCACACGGTCGTCGAGAATCAATTGGCTTTGGAGGATCAAACAATCGTCCGGGAAACGCTCCGACGCTTGATGGGCGAAGGGCTCACGCGGCATGATGCCGTGCACGCGATTGGTACCGTGCTCGCCGAATACATGCACGATCTTTTGAACAGGAAGGAAGTACAGAGTGATGGGCACGCGCCCTACTACGAGGCGCTCCAACAACTCACCCGGGAGAAGTGGCGCGGCGGCTAACTTTAGGTCGAGCGTACAGGCCGGAAGCACCGTGCCACAATTGACCATCGTGGGAGCCTGCCGCTCACCAAAACGTTAACCGTCACAGGAGTATCTTTGAAACTCATCGGCATGCTCGATTCGCCGTACGTCCGCCGGGTTGCCATCTCGCTGCAACTGCTCGGACTGCGGTTTGAACATCAATCACTCTCCGTTTTCAGTACGTTCGCTGAATTCCGGCAGATCAATCCAGTCGTGAAGGCACCTACTTTTCTGTGCGATGACGGCGAGGTGCTGATGGACTCGACGCTCATTCTGGAATATGCCGAGGCACTTGCACGTCCGCGCACGCTGATGCCGTCTGGCGTAAAGGAACTTCAACACGACCTGCGCCTGATCGGCCTGGCTCTTGCGGCAACCGAGAAGAGCGTTCAGATCGTCTATGAACGAGGGCTGCGCCCGCCTGAGAAGCTACACGAGCCTTGGGTCAACCGAGTCACTGGTCAGTTGCTGGCAGCATACGGCGAACTGGAGCACGAGCTGGCAATCCGTCCGCTCGCGTCTTCCAGTTCAAGCATTCGCCAATCCGGGATCACAGTCGGTGTGACTTGGCACTTTACGCAGCAAATGATTCCGGAGGTCGTACCCGCCGACAGATTTCCGCGTTTGGCCGCCTATTCCGCTGCAACCGAGGCACTGCCGGAGTTCAAGGCTGCGCCGCACGGTGATGGCACATACCGCGATGAACGCTAACCCGCGCGCCGCCTTCTTTCGCCGCTCGCGCGTAACGTCAGGCCCTGGAAGTACAGACAGGAGAGCACGATGAGCAAGGAACAGGTGGCACCTGAGACGAGAGGTGTTGCGGTGAAATTACTTGCAACGGTTGACCTTGGCCCTGAGATCGAGGGCATGGCAGGGCGCCAACTTCGAATGCGTATGGTGACCATCGAGCCTGGAGGCGTCTTCGGCCCGATTCACGACCATAAAGACAGACCGGGAACCGTCTACATACTGCAAGGAACGATCACCGACCACCGAGATGGAGTCGCTACGGACTATGGGCCGGGAGTGGGCTGGCCCGAGGATAGGAACACCACACACTGGCTTGAGAACAGAGGAACGATTCCGGCGGTGGAGATCTCGGTCGATATAGTCAGGCAAGAGTAGGCCCCGGCCCGACATCTGACATTACGCATAGCCATATTTCGCAAGGGAGATTGACAGGCGATGAATGAAACCCGCACCTTGGCAGAATTCGTCGCGCGCCTGCGCTACGAGGATCTGCCGCAGGCGGTGGTCGAGCAGGCCTGCCGCATTATCGTCGACACCGTAGGCTGCGCGCTCAGCGCCTGGACCGAAGACCCGGCGAAGTCGCGCATTGCGCTGGACATCGCCAAGCTCTACGGCAGCGACCAGGGCGCCTCGGTGATCGGCGTTGCCGGGGTGAAGTCTCAGCCTGCATTCGCCGCGCTCGCGAACGGCATACTCGCCAACGCCGCCGACAACGACGACACGCACAAGCGCGCGCTGCTGCACACCGGCTCGGTGGTGGTGCCGCCGGCGCTGGCGCTGGCCGAGACCGAGAGGCTGTCGGGGCGCGAACTGATTGTGGCGCTGGTCGCCGGCTACGAAGTGGCGGTGCGCGTGGGCATGGCGGTGATGCCCACGCATTATCGTTTCTGGCATTCCACCGCGACCAACGGCACTTTCGGCGCGGCGGCCTGCGCGGCGAAAGCGCTGGCGCTCGATGCCGGCGGCGTGCAGCGCGCGCTGGGTCTGGCCGGCACCCAGGCGGCAGGCCTGAACACCTTTTTCGAATCCGGCGACATGACCAAGAGCATTCATCCGGGCAAGGCGGCGTTCAACGGCATCCTGTCGGCGCAGCTGGCGCAGCTCGGCGCCACGAGCCCGCCGGACATGCTCGAGCATCCCAAGGGCTATCTTAACGCCTACTCGGCGGAACCGAAGCCGCACAAGCTCACCGAAGGCCTGGGCACGAGCTGGGAGATCCTGCAAAACGGCTTCAAGTATTTTCCATCGATCCTCGCGAGCCATGCGCCGATCCAGGCGACGCTCGCGCTGGTGAAGAAACACAGGATCGACCCGGCGCAGATCGCGCGCATCCGCAACGAGACCTACAACACGGTGAAGAGCCACTTTTCCAACAAGGACGTGTCCACGGTGATGGCGGCGCGCGTGTCGGTGCCCTATTGCATCGCGATCGCCGCCGTCGACGGCAAGCTGACGCAGGCGCAGTTCTCCCCGGCGCGTATCGACGACCCGCTGCTGCGGGAAGTGCTCGCGCACACCGAAATCGTCGCGGATGCCGAACTCAACCAACTCTATCCGGACAAGTTTCCGGCGCGCGTGACCATCACCCTGAAGAACGGCGCCTCGTTCCAGGAAACCGTGCTGTTTCCCAAGGGCGACCCGCAGGACCCACTCAGCGCGGGCGAACTCGAAGCGAAATTCCGCGACAATGCCGCGGCTGTGCTCGGCAGTGCGCGCTCGGACGAGCTGCTGCAGGCGATCTATGCCCTGCCCGATGCGCGCGACGCCGACCGTCTCACCGCCTTGCTTCACGCCTGAAAGCCGAACGAGAGAGGAGGACGCGCGATGTGCGACAGCGATCGAAGCAAAGCGGGGACCGGCTGGCGCGGCTGGATGGCGCTGCCGCCGCCGCGACCCTGCGTGCCCGACGGCGACTGGATAGATCTCACTTGGCCGCTGTCCCCCGCAGTCCCGCGCATCGCGTCCTTCCCGCCGCCGCGCCTGGAGCGCATCGCCTCGATCCCGCAGCGGCCGCTCAATATCACCGAGTTGCAGATGGTCGTGCACACTGGCACCCATATGGACTCGCCGCGCCACTTCTACAACGACGGACCCGCGTTCCAGGACATTCCGCTCGCGCGCCTGATGGGGGCGGGCGTGGTGTGGCGCATGGAGCTTGCCCCGTACGGCCTGATCGAGCCCGCCGATCTCGAGCGCATGCGGCCGCGCCTCGAGCCCGGCGACATGCTCGCCATCGACACCGGCGCGGCGGCCCGCGTCGGCACGCCCGACTACGACCGCCACGCCTCGCTGTCGGTCGCGGCCGCGGAGTGGCTGGTGCGGCAAAAAGTCAAACTGGTCGCGGTCGATACGCCCACGCCGGACGTCGCGCTCGATCGGCGGCCCGAAGGTTTCATCTGGCCGGTGCATCGCGCCTTGCTGCGCGACGGCGTGCTGATCGCCGAGCAGGTCACCAATCTGGATGCGCTTGCCGGAATGCGCGCCGAGTTCATGTTCTTGCCTCTGAACATCGCCGATTGCGACGGCGCGCCGGCGCGGGTGTTGGCGCGCGCGGTCGCGAACTGAGTTGCCCGGCCCGCGGGCGACGCGCATCCCTCAACGGGTTCGCGCCTAAGAACCCATTTCAGTATGAGCCGTCATTCCGAGGCCCTCGGCCGAGGAATCTGCTTTTTGTTTCAGCGCGGCCGCGGGGGCTTGAACAATATGTTCTGGGCGAACATTTCGGCGCCGAGATCGTTCGTGCAGCTCGCGGTGTCGAACGGGCCAGGAAGCGCAGTTCGGCGAATGGGACGGTTCGTACTTCGCCACCACGCGCATTGCCGCCAAGCGTGCCTACAAGGAAGCCGGCATCGACGATCCGCGCAAGCGCATTTCCATGTTCGACGAGCACGATTGTTTTTCGGTGACCGAGCTCGTGACCTTGGAAGACCTGGGCATCTCGCAGGAGGGCAAGGCGATAGGTGATGTGCTCGACGGCTTCTACGACGCGTCGGGGAAGATTCCGTGCCAGATCGACGGCGGCCTCAAGTGCTTCGGCCATCCGATCGGCGCCTCGGGACTGCGCATGATCTACGAGATGTACCTGCAGCTGTCGGGCCGCGCCGGCGAGCGCCAGCGGCCGGATCCGGTGCTCGGCATGACGCACAACCTCGGCGGCTTCCCCAGCCAGAACATGTCCGCGATCACCATCCCTGAGCGCGCGATTGGGCAGCATCCCGCCAGGTGCGAGCGCTGCGGGCGCGGCCGCAGCGGCGCTAATATGACCAAAATCAAGCCGGGCGCGCGGCCTTGGAGGAGGATAAGAGCGCCGCGCTCCTGCGGTTAAAGTGAGGAGTGCCTGAGCGTGAAGGCGCGAAGTCCGCTCACTCTCGATTTGATCCGAAGCGATCAGGCGCAAACCCTGCACGGTTTGTTCCTGCGCCGCTGCGAACGAACGCCCGAGCGCGAGGCCTACCGCCAATACGAGAGCGCGACCGCGCAGTGGCGAAGCTACACCTGGCGCGACATGCGTGCGCTGGTCGCGCGCTGGCAGACGGCGCTGGCGCGGGAGGGCTTGGCGCCGGGCGAACGGGTCGCCGTGCTGCTGAAAAACAGCGTCGAGTGGGTATGTCTGGACCAGGCGGCGCAGGCGCTGGGGCTGGTGGTGGTCCCGCTCTACGCCACCGACAGCCCCGAGAACATCGCCTATATCCTCGGCGACAGCGGCACGAGCCTGCTGCTGCTGGACGGGATCGGGCAGTGGCAAGCGTTAGCGCCGCTGCGCGCGCAATTCCCGCAGCTCGCGCGCACGCTGTGCGTGAGCGCGTCCGCGCACGCGCCCGCGGCCGCCGGCGTGCTCCTGAGTTTCATCGCCGACTGGCTGCCCGACACGGATGAAGCACCTTCCGTTCATGCGGCCGATCCGGGCGCGGTGGCCACCATCGTCTACACTTCGGGCACCACCGGCCGTCCCAAGGGCGTGATGCTGTCGCACCGGAACATCCTGTGGGATGTGGAGGCGGTGCTGCAGCTCATTCCCGGCTATGCCGAGGACCTCTACCTGTCGTTTCTGCCGCTGTCGCACAGCTTCGAGCGTACCGTCGGCTACTACCTGCCGATGACGACCGGCAGTACTGTCGTCTACGCCCGCTCGGTGCAGGAACTGGCCAAAGACCTGCTCACGATCCGGCCCTCCATGCTGGTGTCGGTGCCGCGCATCTATGAGCGGGTGTATGCGAAGCTGCAGCAGGGCCTCGAACAGAAGGGCGCTCCGGCCAGGGCTTTGTTCCGCTGGGCGGAGGAAATTGGCTGGCATCGCTTCGAGGCGGCGCAGCACCGCGGCGCGGCGCCGGGCCCGATCGCGCAAATACTGTGGCCGCTGCTGCGGCATCTGGTCGCCGACAAGATTCTCTCGCGCCTCGGGGGGCGGCTGAGGATCGCGATGTCGGGTGGTGCGCC
>Ga0307377_10008220_pt1 | contig 10627 bp, 9 predicted proteins | sample TR3MG_FD_202535 | JGI IMG/M metagenome (GOLD analysis project Ga0307377, IMG submission 202535) | Soil microbial communities from Risofladan, Vaasa, Finland - TR-3 | ecosystem: Environmental > Terrestrial > Soil > Coastal area > Acid sulfate soil | place: Finland: Risofladan, Vaasa | collected... | reverse complement strand
GCGGCGCCGGGGAGGGCGGCGCCGTAGTCGGCCGTGCCGGTCTGCGCCGAGGCCGCCATGGGCGCGGACAGGGCCGCGAGGAGCAAGGCCGCCAGCGCGAGGGGGCGAAGCAAGGGGATGGGGGCGATCGCCGTCGAAACGGCTATAGGTGCGCGCATGGCTTTAATTCACTATCGGCACGCGAAGCGTCATGCCTTCGCGAATCACGCTGTCTATGCCGAGCCCGTTCCGCTCGGCGAGGACTTCCGGCTGGATGTCGTAGCGCAGGGATATGCTCCAGAGGGTGTCGCCCTTCACGACCGTGTAGCTGCCCGAGAAGTCGAGATTGTCTTTCGGCGGAGGCGGCGGTGGCGGAGGGGGCGCGTTCCGGAGCGCCGGCACGACGATGACCTGGCCGATGCGCAGGAGGTTTGCGCGCATGCCCGGGTTGGACTGGAGAATGGTCGGAATGGGAGCCCCGTAGTCGCGGGAAAGCGCCGACAGCGTGTCGCCGGATCGAACCGTATGGAGATAGTAGCGGACGAGGGCCAGGCTCTTGTCGTCGAGCACCGCCTTGACCGAACCGGCGTCGTCGGCGGGCACCTTGAGCCGGTAGCTCGCCGAGGGCGGGGTGACGCCGTAGCGCAGCTCGGGGTTGGCCTGGCGGAGGACGCCGAGGTCGATGCCGGCGGCCTTGGCGAGTATCGCCAGGTCGACGGGGCGGCCGGGCTCTATGGCCTCCCATTCGGGCGGCGAGTCCCAGGACAGGGAGAGGCCGTTGCGTCCGGGATAGCTCAGGATCGAGGCGATCGCCAGGAATTTGGGCACGTAGGACGCCGTCTCGGCGGGCAGGAGTCCCCGCGCCCTGAGGTCCCAGTAGTTCGGGGCGACGATGCCCTCTTTCCTGGCACGGACCAGGGCGCGGGCCACGGCGCCGTCGCCGGCGTTGAAGGCGGCCACGGCGAGGTCCCAGTCGCCGAACTCGGCGTAGTTGTCGGCGAGCTTGCGCAGGGCTCCGTCGGAGCTTTTCATGAAGTCGCGGCGCTCGTCCACCCAATCGTCTATGCGGATGCCGTAGCCGGCGATCGAGTTGCGCATGAACTGCCACAGGCCGGCGGCTCCGCTCTTGGACACGGCCTTGGGCGAGTACTCGGACTCGACGACGGGAAGAAAGGCGAGTTCCTCGGGCAGATTGTAGTAGCGCAGCCGCTCGGATATGTAGGCGATGTAGGGGCGGGCGCGCCTCATGACGGCCTCGAGCCATTTCTTGCCGTCGGGACTCAGGTACGAGGCGCGGAACGACTCGAAGCTTCTCTCGTCCCAGGGCATGGCTATGCCGTAGCAGGGCTCCGGAGCGAGGCACTGGAGGGGCGGTCCCGCCGGGGCCCAAGGCGGGACCGCGCTCTGCAGCTGTCGCCTCGGCCGGATTTCGGGAGCCGCTGGGGTCGGAGCCGCCGCTGGAGGCGCCGCTGGGGCCGGCGCCGCAGAAGGTGGCGGCGCCGCGGGGACGGGGCCCGTGGCCGGGGGCGTCACCGCGGCGGGAGCCGCCGTGGAGTCGGAGGCAGCTGGCGCGGGGAGCAGGGCCGCGGGAACCTGCGTCGCGGAAGAGGCGTCTGCGTGCGGGGCCGGAGGGAAGGAAGCGGCGCTTCGCTCGATGGCGCTCTGATCCGCGGTCCGGGTCGCCGTGTCGGCCGCCCAAGCCTGGGCGGTTCCGCGGCAGAGAATAGCCGCGACTGCCATCGAGACGATGCATAGACGAGCCTTCACTGCGATTTCTCCCCGAAATAGATGCCCGCCCATTCCCATCGGCCGTGAATCTCGGGGTCGGCGGGGAAATAGATTTTCCGGAAGTACAGGTACCAGGTGGAGATCCGCTCCGTCCATCCCCAGGTCTTGAGGTAGGCTTCCCGCGAGCTCGAAGCCGGGTCGAGCTGGTCGGCGGCGTAGATGCGGCCTCCCGCCATGAAGGGACTGAAATCGAATAGGGCCTGGCTGTTGACGTCCGATTCGTCCTTGTGCCAGTCGACGGCGAAGAAATTGACCTTGGCCCGGTACTTGAGGAGCTTGACCGGATCGCCGGCCGCCAGGGCGGCCTTGATCTTGGCTACGAGAACCTGGAGGTCTTCGTAGGCCCAATCCTTGGGACTGTTGTAGAAGTCGACCATGTTCCGGGCGTACTGATAGGCGTCGGGATAGCCCGGTATCGTCGTATTGAAGTAGGGCAGGAACCTGGCGTAGGTCTTGACGGCGAGATCCCAGTCGCCGACCTTCTCGTACTCCTTGCCCAGAAGAAAGAGGATGCGGCCCATGTCCACGCGGTCGGGGAAGCGGGCGATCATGTCCTGATAGTATTCGATGAGGCGTTCGGGGGAGCTCACGGTCTCGACGAGGCGCGAGAGGCATTCGAAGTGGATCGAACGGCCGTCGACGATGAGATCGGGCCAGTTTTTCACGATGCGATCGTAGTAGAGCGCCGCGATGGGGGCCGAGCCCTGCAGCTCGTAGGCGTAGGCCGCCGTGAAGAGGTACCAGGCGGCGTAGGGATCTTCGCCCGCTCCCGGCCCGAGCGCTTCCTTCGCGGCCCCCGCGTCGTTCGGGCCTTTGGCCTTGGGCTCCGCTCGGCCGGGAACTTCGCCCGCCAGCGAGGTAAGGAAGGCCGCAAGACGGCCGTACTCGGCTTGGGCGAGGAGCTTGGAGGATATCTGCCTGACGATGGCGAAGCGTTCGGCGGGGTCCGAGCGCGAGGCGTCCAGGAGGTCGAAGAGCTCGCGCAGCTGATGTCGGTCCTCGCTCGTCCCGGTCACGAAGGCGCCGTGCGGCGATCCGCAGGAAACGAGCGCCACCGAGCAGAGCGAGGCGACCGCGGCGATGAGGAGGGCCGCGAAGGGAGCGCGAGTGGCGCTGCGCCGTATCGCCATGAAGCGATGATAGCACGCTGGCTTTTCCATTGGCAAGCTCGGGCCATTCCGCTAGAATCTAGGTTGCATGAAACGGCGACGCTCCCGATCAGAGGACATTCTCTTCATTTCAGCCCTGGCGGCGGTGCTGGTGGGGATCGGACTCCTATTGTACACGACGAAGGCGGTGCCCGTGGGCGATCGCCTCTGGCCCATCCTCGTAATGGCGGTCGGCGGGACGCTAGGCTACTTCGCCCTCGTGCGCGGGGCTTCCGACTACTTCTTTTTCGGCGGAATTCTCTTCGTCCTTACCGGTATGCTCTCGATCCTCTCGCATTTCGTCGGCTGGACGCTTCGCGAGGCCTGGCCCCTCGTCATGGTGGTCTCCGGGGCCACCGGCCTGCTCACCGGCCTGCGGCGCTGGAAGCGCATGCGTCCCGGTTTCATGACGACTTCGCTGTGCTTTCTTTTTCTCGGCCTGGTCTTTTCGCTATTCTCGTTCAAGTTCATCGACATAAGCTTCAGACGCTTCGTCGTCACCTGGTGGCCGAGTCTTCTCATCGCCGGAGGAGTGGCGCTGTTCGCCGCCTACGGCTACCGACGGTGTTCCGCGGGCGGGCGCCACGGACGCGATGCCGCCGAGGGCAAGGGCGAGCCGCCTTCGTCCGGCGGCGATCCAGCCAAGGGCAAATGACTCCCGGTCGGGCCCGACAGCCGGGCCCGCGTCGTACGCGCAGGCTCGCCCTTCTCGCCGCGACGGTGTCGGCGACGCTGGCCGCCGTCTTGTCCTGCGCGAGTTCGCCCCCCGCCGAGGCGGCGAAGCCGACTCCGCCCGCTAGCGCTTCCGGAGCGGCGTTGCCTTCCGCGATTGCGCCGCCCGAGACCTCCCTCAAGACGGCGGCGCCCGCGATGCTCGCCAGGAACAAGGCGGCGCGCGATCGATTCGAGGCGGAAATAGCCTTCGGCTCGCCCGATTCCCTGGCCGCCGCCCGGCGAAGCCTGGAGTCGACGAAGACTTTCCGCCCCGAAGAGCGCCGCGATCTCAGCTCCCTGATAGATTCCATCGAGTCGCTCGTCTATCCGAACCCTCGCTTGAACGGCGGGCTTCCCCGAGGCGCAGGCGCATCCGCCGCAGCGGCGTCCGCCGCTTCCGGCGGCTCGACGCCCGCCGCGACGGGCCCTCCCCGCGCCGATTCGGCCTCCGCGCCCCTCCCATCCATGTTCGCGCCGGACCTGAAGCTGTTCGCGGCGGCGGCGGCGGGGCAGACCTTGCAGCCGCCGGCCGAGGTGGCGGGAACCGCCTTGGGCGAGCTCATCCCGGCTCTCGCGATCTTCGCCGCCGATTCGCGCGAGGCCGCCCGGCAGGCGCAGAACGCCCTGGACAGATTCGCCCAGCTCGGCGTCCCTTCCATACTTCCCGACCTGGCGCTCGGTGTCGACGCCGAGCGACGATCGGACTGGCAGGAAGCGCTTACGCGGTATCGCCGCGTGCTCTACGCGGCGCCCGATGTATGGCCCGCGACGATCGGCGTGGGGCGCGCCCTGCTCGCCCTGGGCCGGCCCATCTCGGCGCTCGCCGAACTCGAGCCCCATGCCGCCGAGCTCGACGGCATTCCGAGTTTCATGCGCGCCTACGGCCAGGCGCTCTACGAGAATGCCTATTTCGCCGAGTCTTCGAGATACATCGCGCAGGTGCTGGTGGATGATCCGCAGGACTCCCGGCTCATCCTCATCCGAGCGCAGCTGCTCGTCCGCGATAAGGCCTTCAGGCAGGCCATTCCCCTCCTCGATGCCTATGGCACCGTGGATCCCTCGAACCGCCTGTATCTGCTCCTGCGCTGTCTCGCCGCCGAGGGGATGCGCAGCCGCGAAGAGGCGCTGCGCTGGGCCCGCCAGGGCCTCGGCCTCTACCCCGACGATCCCGAGCTTCTCGTAGCCGCCGCCCGGCTCCTGTACGACGGTCCCTCGTCGGGCTACGGCGAGGCCCATAGTCTGGCCGTCCGCGCCTACGAGCTCACGACGCCGAACGAGGGCTCCGGGGCGAGCGCCCAGGCGCAGGGCGGTACGGAGCGCAGCCCTCTTCTCGCCGCGGCCCGCAGGGCCGCCGGCTTCGAGGCGGCGCGGCTGCTCACCGTCGACGCCGCGGCGCACTACCGGTGGGACCTGGCCGCCGTGTACCTCCACCGGGCGCTGAGCCTGGGCAGCTTCCCTGACCGCGCGCTCGAGTCGACCGTGCTGCGCCGGTCGGGCGACTGGGCCGCGGCCCTGGCCTACGCGGATTCCTGGCGGCGCGAGCGGCCCGACTCGAACGAGGCCGCGGAGGCGTACCTCCGCGCGCTCGTCGGCGGCGGCAACGACAAGGCCGCCCAGGATCTCCTAGCGCGGCTCCTGCCGAACGCGAGCTCGCCCGCCTTCCGTTCCACGCTCTACTATCTCCAGAGCCGCCTGCAGAAGAGCGACGATGCCGCGCTCGCCCTGCTTCGTTCCGCTCTCATCGAAAATGCGGACAATCCCGAGGCCCTGGCGGCGATGTACGATATCCTTTTCCGGCGCAAGGACTACAACAGGGCCAGGTTCTATCTCAGGCAGGCCCTGACCCTGGACCCCGGCAACCCCGAGCTTCTGCGGCGGCAAACCGAGCTCGACGCTGCGGCTCCGCGATGAGCGGCGGCGGCGAAGGAAAAGGCGGCGAGCGCGGCGGCGGGCGCGGGCGCCCTGCAGTGCCCGCCCCGGCGGAGCGCGCTCGAAGGCCGCGGTTCGAGGCCCCGGTCCGCGATCCCCGAGTCGCCGTCTTCCTCGAGGACATCTACTCCGCGTGCACCGTCGGCCGGCGGCTGCGAAGGGATCCCTTGGCCGTGGTCGTGGAATACGAGAATCCGGCCGACCGCGAAGTCGCCGCCCTCGTCTGCTCGACCCTCGCCTTCGGGTCGGTCGACCTCATCGTGCGGGCCTGCCGCGCCGCGCTCGCGCCGCTCGGGCCCGAGCCCGCCCGCGCCCTCGACGCGATGGGCGAGCGCGAGATCGCGGAAGCCTGGGCCGGCTTCCAGTATCGTTTCTGCTTTCCGCGGGACATGATAGCCATCCTGCTCGCGGCCAAGCGGGCGCGCTCGGAGTTCGGCTCTCTCGAGGAGCTGTTCGTCCGCGGCGATCCCGGCGGAGAGGACCTAGTCGCCGCTCTTTCGCGCTTCGTGGGCGCTCTGCGCGTTCTCGCGAGCGGGCCGGGCGGCGGGGGAGCGCTTCCGCGCGAGAATCTCCTGCCCGACCCGGCGCGCGGCAGCGCCTGCAAGCGGCTTTTCCTCTTCCTGCGGTGGATGGTCAGGCGCGACGCCGTCGATCCGGGCGGCTGGGACCGGGTGGACCGAGCGCGCCTGGTGGTGCCGCTCGACCTCCACATGCTGCGGGTCTGCACCGACCGGCTCGGACTCATCCGATCGCCCTACGCCAACCTCCGGAACGCGCTGGCCGCGACGGCCGCCTTCCGCCTCTACGCACCCGAGGATCCCGTGAAGTACGACTTCGCGCTCACCCGGCCGGGCATCGACCCCCGGGAGGGCGACGAGCGCTTCGGCTGCAGCTAGGCCGCCTTGGCGCGTCGGCGGCGCCTGAGCAGGAGGGAACTCGAGAACAGGAGGCCGATCGCCCCGCTGATCGACATGCAGAGGGCGGGGCCGACCGCTTCGGAGAGCCCGCCGGCGTAGAGCGAGCCGATGGGCGTGACGCCGCCGAACACCAGGGAGTAGACGCTCATGACGCGGCCGCGGTGCTCGTCGTCCGAGCTGAGCTGGATGACCGCGTTGACCGAGGTGGAGAAAGTGATCATGAAGAATCCGGCGAAGCCGAGCAGCACGCAGGAGAGGAGGTAGCTCCGCTGCAGGCCGCAGAGCAATATGGCGCCGCACATGGCGACGGCGCCGCCGAAGAGCCGGGAGGCGCTGGGCCCCGCCTTGCTGCGGACGGCCTGCGCGAGGGCGGCTATCAGGGAGCCGATGCCCATCGAGGTCATGAGAAATCCGTAGCCGGCCGCCGTCTTTCCCAGGGTGATCTTGGCGAAGGTAGGCACGAAGATGCTGAAGTTGATGACGATCGTCGAGACGACGGCCATGAGAATGAGGGGCACCGCGATCTCGCTCTTCTTGCGGATGTAGGAAAGCCCGTCGCGCGTGCTCGCGAGCACGTCCCGCAGGCCCTCGACCATGCGGGCCGAGGCCAAGGGCGGCGTGTCTATGAAGAGCAGGGCGCCGATGACCGCCAGGAAGGAGAAGCTGTTCAGGAAGAAGCAGGGAGCTATACCCAGGAGTTCGATGAGGAGCCCGGCGACGCCGGGGCCGAAGATGCGCGCGGTGTTGAAGGCCGCCGAATTGAGCGACACGGCGTTCATGAGCGACTCGCGGCCCGCGAGCTCTATCACGTAGGCCTGCCTCGTCGGGTTGTCGATGAGGGTGACCATGCCCAGGAGAAAGGCCAGCACGAGTATCATCCAGTAGCGCACCACGTGCGTGGCCGTGATGAGGGCGAGGGCGAAGGCGAGGACCGCGAGCGCGCTCTGCGTGAGGATGATGGTCCGGCGCTTGGGAAAGCGGTCGATGAAGGGGCCGGCGAAGAGGGAAAAAAGCATCATGGGCAGGAACTGGATCGCGGCGACGACGCTGAGCTTGGCCGCCGAGCCGGTGAGTTCCAGCACCAGCCAGTCCTGTCCTATGTTTTGCATCCAGGTGCCGACGACCGAGACGAGCTGGCCCGTCCAGAATATGCGGAAGTTGCGTTGGGAGAGGGCCGGGAAGTAGCGATCCCGGAAGGAAAGGGGATTTTTCGAACTCATTATCACCTGCTGTATGATTTCACTCTAGTCGCAGCGGTCGGGCTTATGCAATGGCGGAAAGGCGGCGCTCCGGGCTTCCGGGGCCCTCGCGACCCGATTTCAGGAAAAAGAAAGACCTGATATGGAGGGGAATCGTCCGCCTGAATTCCGTATGCGGCGAAAACTCGGGGCGCCTTGACCCTGGCGCTCTGCGCATGCTACATTTTGTCCGCTTCCGAAATGAAGCGACCGGGCATTAGCGCAGGTGGTTAGCGTACAAGTCTGGGGGACTTGGGGTCCCCGGTTCGAGTCCGGGATGCCCGAAAAACAAGAGACCGTCCGTAAGGGCGGTCTCTTGTTTCAATAAGGGCACTGCGGGGCTGCGGCATGAGCGGACTCCCGGCCGATCTCGGCCCCGGTCGCTCGACAAGGAAAGCCCTGTCGGAACCAGGAAGCCCTCCGAGCGATCAGTATTTCCTCGTCGGCAGGGCCGCGGCCGCGGTTTCCGCCGGGAAAATGCCCTCGGCGGTGATGATGCGCCGCGGGAGCTCCTTGCCCGACAGGCAGTCGGCGACCGCCCTCATGGGCAGGGGGCCGAGCAGGGGATGGCAGATAATTATATAACAATGTTGGGCATGAGTACGCCCGACGCCGGCAAGAAGAAAAAGGCGTCGTTCGGCGGCGAGGCGTAAGCTCAGCGGCGCAGGCTCCCGACGGCCCGCCGCGCCCAGCTCGAATCGGCGAGGACCGCCCTGCCCACGCCCACGAGATCGGCCGTGCCGGCGGCCAGGATGCGCTCGGCCGCCGCGGCCTCGGTGATGCCGCCGGTGAGGATCACCGGAATCGACACCGCGCCCTTGACAGCTTCGGCGAGGGGGGAGAAATAGCCCTGACCCGCGAGCCCCGGCAGGTCGTAGCCGGAGAAGCCGCCTGATATGTCGATGGCGTCGACGCCGGCCTCCTCGAAGGCGCGGGAGGCGAGGGCTGCGTCCCCGGGCGTCGTGCCGCCCTCGGCGAAGTCGGAGGCGCCGAGCCTCAGGAGGACGGGAAAGCCCTCGCCTACGGCGCCGCGCACCGCCTCCAGCACTTCGAGGTGGAGGCGGATGCGCCGCTTGAGGTCTCCGCCGTACTCGTCGGTCCGCCTGTTGGTGAGGGGGGAGAGGAACTGGTTGAGGAGGTAGCCGTGGGCCGAGTGGATCTCCACGGCGTCGAAGCCCGCCTCCTTCACGCGGCGCGCGGCATCGCGGTACGCCTCGACGAGGCCGGACATCTCGGCGCGGCCGAGCTCGCGCGGCGTCCCCCCTCTGCGCGGATTGGCGACGGCCGAGGGCCCGAGCGGTCTCGTTCCGATGAGCTCCTCGCTCGCCATGCTGCCCGCGTGGTTGATCTGGACCGCGCATTTTGAGCCGTCTCGGTGGATGGCGGCGGCGAGCCGCCGCAGGCCCTCCACCGCGCCCTCGGAGGCGACCGAAAGCTGCTTCGCGCTCGCCCTCCCGTCGGGCCTAATATAGCTGTGCTCGGTGATGACGAGGCCGAAGTACCCTCCGGCCGACTTTTCCGCGTAGTAGTCGATGAGCTCTTGGCTGACGCTGCCATCGGCCTCGGCCTTGGCCGTCGCCATGGGCGGCATCACCAGGCGATTGCCCAGCAAAAGACTCCTCAGGCGCAGGCTCTCAAGAAGCTTGCTCATGCATGCCCTTCCTTTCGGCGGGTATCGTCCCGCCATTTCGACCTTTTTATTTTTCAAGACAGTATTGAAGGTACTCAAAGTCCGGATGCATGGGCAGCATTTTCAAGCCTCTGTTGAAGGCTCATTCCCTCCGATTCGGCTACCTCGGCGAGCGCCCGGCGACGACTGGAATCGGCCCCGCCTGAACTCCGTGAGGGACATCTATAAGAATAGTTAAGGTATATTTATGCTGAGCGCTCCTCCTTCACGGGGAATCCGGGCCAGAAGGTCTTGAGGCTGGATTCCATGATCCAGATTTTTTCATAGAGTGTGTCGTTCTTGTTTCGATACTCGATTCCTTGTTTGAGCATGTACTATGTCTCCGTAAGCAATTTCTGGATCCAGGCGATTCTGGATTTACCTACGCTTTTTCCTACCCTCATTTTGCGGTAAGAGGCGGCATTGGACTCCGATGCTTCTTTGAGGTAATTGATGGATTGCGTCAAAAGCGTGATTGTCAGTGATCTCCCTGCGGGGTTTACATGCCCAAGATGGCTGGTTTTGTTCGATGCCTTCACCGACGGCGTAGTTCATAGATAGGCGCACATTTTTCAGCTGAAGCGAACCGATGGATGTCACAGATATCCGCCATGAGTGCTATGACCGTAATAGGACTCATGCTCGATATCGTCAGCAGGAGCTTGATTCCCCGCGTGAATACCCGCGTTCCGAGGAACAAAAGAGTTTTCTGGCGCTTCTCCTTTTCGTGGGACGCTGAAAATGTAACGATTAGGTCTTCTTGGACTTCGTCGTGCGCCGTGATGCACCAAAGAACTCATCGAGATCAACTGTCAAAGGCGGAGCGTCGGGGAGCATGCAGGTCAGTATCTTGAGATCCATGTGCTCTATGTCCGTGTAGCCGTAGCCGCGGGCCTGGATCTTGCGTATCCGGCTGTTCAGCCCTTCGACGAAACCGAGCGGTACCCGGTTCTCAGTCTTGCACCAGGACACGATCCCTTCCCAGTGGCCTTCCACCATCCGGACGACCTTCTGAAACGGCTCGAGCCGCTTCCATTTGAGCCCTTCCTTCCACGAAGCCCAGAACTTGCGCATCCACGCCTCGGATTTGTATGACCACAGGCGATCAAAGTCCTCCTTGAGCAAATAGGCCGTATAGAGCCTGCGATTCGCCTTGAAGGTCTGGGCCAGTTCCTCCCGTCCGGTTCGCGACAGGCTCCCGCGGTTGGCGAGCAGGTTGAAGCGCTGTCCCTTGATGAACTTCCG
>Ga0307377_10008219_pt1 | contig 10628 bp, 12 predicted proteins | sample TR3MG_FD_202535 | JGI IMG/M metagenome (GOLD analysis project Ga0307377, IMG submission 202535) | Soil microbial communities from Risofladan, Vaasa, Finland - TR-3 | ecosystem: Environmental > Terrestrial > Soil > Coastal area > Acid sulfate soil | place: Finland: Risofladan, Vaasa | collected... | reverse complement strand
TGGAGGTGATGTCAATAGAGTCGCTCCTTGGAGATAAGGATACCGCAACTATCTGGCGAGGACCATTAAAGATAGGGGTCATTAAGCAGTTTATCAATGACATTGCCTGGAGCAATTCGGACTACCTCGTCATTGACTGTCCTCCTGGCACAGGAGATGAACCATTAACCATCGCCCAGATCATTCCAGACACCAAGGCAATGATTGTAACAACACCTCAGGAAATCTCTCTTGCCGATGTTCGAAAATCAATCAATTTTTGTCATCAGGTCAACATGCAAATCCTTGGCTTGGTTGAAAACATGAGTGGCTTAACATGTCCTTACTGCGGGAAAACTATTGATCTCTTTAAGACAGATGGTGGAATGATAACTGCCAAAAAAGCCGGCCTTACATTACTGGGTAGTCTTCCATTAGAGCCTGAAATTGTACTTGAGGGTGATATAGGGAGTGTGGCATGGATGGATAACAAGGATATGCCCTATACAAAGAGTTTTACCGCAATTGTTGATACAGTTGCTGATCTTACCAAATAGTGACCATCTATTAATCATTAGATAGTAAGGAGTAAGCAGCAAGAACTTATAACTTTAGGCACTTTAGCCCTGGCCCAGACCTGGAAAAACCTGACTCAGCAAGGATAAACAAGGATCGGTGATACATCAGAAGCAAGTGTATATTCAAATCACTTCGCACCAGGGCGGGCTCACTTTAGGCACTTAAAAATGATTATAAGCATAGCAAGTGGAAAGGGTGGAACAGGAAAGACAAGTTTGCTTGGGGCCCTTGCCTCTCTGGCCACCATGATATGGATAGAGTCGTTGAGTTAGCCAACCACTTTCAGATTCCCGCCTTCGTGTGTATCAATAAATATGATCTTAATGTAGAAATGACAGAGACAATAGAGGCGTATGCTCAGGATAAAGGTGTGCCCGTCATGGGGAGAATCCCCTTTGATCCCCTATTTACCAAGGCCATGGTTGAAAAGCAAACCATCATTGAATATAATGGGAGCTCCAGTGCAGCTCAGGCGGTCAAGGAAATATGGGAACGGCTGGAATCGGGGTTGTAAATAGACTGGGCCAAAGAAACTCAGGCCTTGCCTGGCAATTTTCTCATGTAAAAATATTTTCCCTGATACTCCAATTCTATTAACGAGCCCCTTTGTATTAGATCAGTTATTACTTGCCAATCTGCACCTGCCTTTTTTAAATATTCCTTTACAGCCTCTTCTCTCATTGGATGAACCGAGGTAATATCGAGTAAATCTTCTTCGACATTACCACTAAAACCAAACTCATTTCCTTCATAGCCTATTATATACTCTACATTGTCTACATTCTGTGTAAAGATTTGGTAAGCTATATTCAGGGCTTCATCACTGGCAGGCAGTATTCCTTTTACTGCTGTTGGTCTGGTAGGAATAGAAATATAAGATTTTGTCGGCTTTAGTAATTTTAAGAAATCGGCTATTTTTCTAATCTCCTCATAACTATCATTCATTCCCTTAAGAAGCATAGTCTCTGTAATTATCTCACCTTTAAATATAGCTTTAAATACGAGCATTCCATCTAATATTGCTTTAAGATCCAATGATTTATATGGCCTGTCAGTCCTTAGCCAGTGTTTCCTGGTCACTGCATCTAATTTTAATGAAACTAAATCTGCCTTTTGTAGATCTTCTCTCACATCTTTACGATTTATGAGAGATCCGTTAGTAATAACAGCAATTTTTATATGTAACGGCCTAATAAGTTCAATAATTTTACCAAGATTACTATCCAGCGTTGGTTCACCATCAGGGACAAAGGATAAATAATCTATTTTTGTATCCCTTTTTTTTAATTCATTGACCTTCTCTTTAACCTCCCTCGCTAAATCATCTGGCTCATAAAATGCCTGCCTTTCGCATTGAAATGTTATTGTCTTACCTATCTGGCAATAGATACAGGAATAGGTACAAACCTTGTGGGGTATATTGTTTATCCCAAGGCTAGAACCCAATCGTCTTGATGGAACTGGTCCGAAAACCCTCATGATTTATCACTTAAAGATTTATTTTATATAATTGTAAATACTTTGGTTCAAAGTTCCGGGGTTCAAGGTTCAGGGTTAAACAGATGAAAGAGAGGTTCGATTACGAGACAAATGCTAAAGTCCATCCGGCTCTTGCGATACGCCAGGCTGTCTTGCACGGAAGGTCAGAGTGAGCCCTATGTCACCCTAAATGTGCCCAACCGTGAACCCCGCCTGTCCCGATATAATCGGGGCGGGCAGGTGTGAACCTTGAACCTTACAACCTAAGTAGTTACCTATAATTTTAATAACAGAGGAAAATAAATCCGTCAATGATTACACGGATTTATTCATTAATTAATAACCATCTTTTTACTTGATTCATGCTTTCTACCTGATAAACTAATCAAAGTTTATTAGTGAGGTTTTTTAATGAAGACTTTATCTCTCTTCTCTGGTGGCCTCGATAGCATTTTGTCTGTTAAAATTATCGAGGAACAAGGAGTTGATGTCATTGGAATCTTTTTTGAGACTTCCTTTTTCTCCTCCGAGAAGGCTGCCCAGTCTGCTCATTATATCGGGCTTCCCCTTCAAGTTATAGATATCACAGATAGGTTTCTTCCGATAGTGTTAAGCCCACGACATGGTTATGGAAAAGGGTTAAACCCATGTATAGATTGCCATAAACTTATGCTCAAAATAACCGGCGAGATGCTGAAGGAGAAAGGAGCAGATTTTATCATAAGCGGTGAGGTATTGGGGCAGCGTCCTATGTCGCAGAATTTAAGATCACTTTCCCTTATTTCTCATGATTCGGGTTTTAAGGATCTTATTCTCAGGCCCCTTTCGGCAAAAAGACTACCAGAAACTCTTCCTGAAAAAAAAGGCTGGGTAATGAGGGAAAAATTATTAGGGCTTTCAGGGCGTTCCAGGAAGCCGCAGATAGCATTAGCCAAGAAATTTGGGATAAAAGAGTATCCGACTCCAGCAGGAGGGTGTTTGTTGACTGAGGTAGTGTTTTCCCGCCGCCTAAAGGATTTACTATCCCGTGACCCAAAATTTTTGCGGCGAGATATAGAGCTTTGTAAATGGGGAAGGCATTTTAGAATAAATGAAAGAGTAAAAATAGTTGTGGGCCGAGATCAAAAAGAGAATGGAATGATTACTTCATTAATAGAGGCTGGGGATACTGTGTTGACTGTTGAGTCATTTCCTGGTCCTACTGTGCTGGTAACAGGAGAGCTATTACCTGAAGAAATACAATTAGCTGCATCGATAACCGTGTCTTACAGTGATGCTGCAATTGGTCAATCAGTAGTTGTTCAGTTGAAAAGAGATTCCAAACATTGGACAGTTTTAGCAACAGGAAGAAAGAAAAGCAATTTTCATCAATTAATGATATGAGATAGTATTCAATCCTATCTCCTTAATAGTTTTTGGAAAAAAGATTTTTTCCGGATCTCTTCTACCTTTTTATTTTTCTCTGCAATCTTTTTTTCTCTCGTTTCTATAGAAAGCATAATTTGTTCTATAAGCACCCTACTTTTTCTTTCCTTTATGGATAGATTTAACCATTCTATTTTATCCTCTCTGCCCATCTCAGCCTGGTCAAAAGATTTGATCTTTTTACTGATTTTGTTATATTCCGGCCTTTGCTTTGCAAGTATATCCCTTTGTTTTTCTATATAAGAAAGATCCTTTTTTATACTTTTAAGAACAACATCTTCTGATTCCATGGTAAAAGATAAATAAACAAAAGAAAAAATAATAACCAAAATTGCTGCAAGAACAATCCTTCCGGTATTTGAAACTAATGGGGAGAGACCCAAAAGAAATGATTTTATTCTTCCTCCATAGCCAGCAAATTTATCAATAATAGTGTATCTGGAGATCTTTCCTCTAAGCGCATCTAGAATATCTTTCGTAACAGCTTTTAACTCCGTTGCTCTTAGAATTAATTCATTACCCAGTTCTCCTGACCGACATTTAGCCTCTATACCAGCATTATCTCCTTTAAGTGTTATTGCGAGATCTCTAATTTTGGATAGTGAGGTATCTGGCTCCAGTGTTTCAGGAAACTTCCCCGGAAATTTTTTCTTAAGGAGTGCGATATTATTTTCTAATTTTTCGAGATTCTCCTCTATGTTCCTTGAAAATCTCTTAAGCATCCGTCCTTCACATACAAATTCGGCAGCACCGGTTAGGATAATAGCAATATCCTGGATAGCCTTAATTGTTTTTTCAGTCTCCTGTGGGTTAACTTCTGGCATTGTTTACCTCATTTAAAATTTAATCAAAAATGAGATCTTTACTAATTACCATCCCTTGAGGGACACAAACCTTCCTTGATGAAGGACTGATAATATTCACATCCCCTTTTACAACAATTCCCCTATCAAAGTAAACATTTCCCTTAATGCTAAGTGACTTGCAATCAATCAGTGAAGGAGTCCCATGGGGAAATCTTTCTTTTAACTGGTCAACCTTTTTATAGTACCTATCATCCAGATCTATTTTTATAGTCCCAAATCTTCTTTTAGGGTTTTGGATAATTCTACTCTCTTGAGTCATCACATAGCAATCAGACCAGAGGGCAAGGAGATCCTGACATTTTTTGACAGGGAAAAATCTTGCCCTTGGCACTCTTATAGCTGTAGCCTTTTTAAAAACAGAGATAGCTGATCCCATAGCCGTTTCAATCTGGTAAACCTCTGGTGAGGAGTCATCCTTTGGATCAATTCTTTTGGGATTAATAATCATAGGAAGCCCAAGGCTATTATTAGTTTTTTCAAGTTGTTTTTTTAAAAATAGAAGATTAACCCATATGTTGTTGGTATTAAAGTATCTGTATACGTTTATATCTTGGAATTCTCTTATTTCTTCTTCTGGACATTGGGCTATCTCTCTGAGTATGAAACCGCCGGTCTTCAGGCGGGCCAAGTGCCCACCTTTGATGTCTGCGTCCGTTTTTTCTGCAACCTCAATCATAAACGGGAAATTGTGTGAGGCAAGGCAGCCAAGTATTGCCTCATCCATTATTCCCCCAAGATTATCAGAGTTGGCTATAAAGGCGTACTTATAGCCTTTACTAAGCAACGTATTTAGCATACCAGAGGTGATCAAGGCAAAATAAATATCTCCATGGCCCGGAGGATTCCACTCACAACCTGGGTCCATAGCCCAGACACCAGGGCTTAGGTTGTCTTTTAAAACCTTTGGAAACTTATGCTGCAAAAAGGATAGGGGAATATCAGAGGCCAGATTCGGGTATCTATTAAGAAATTTTTTACTATCCTCATCTGTTTTAAAGCTATTCATAAGCACAAGAGGGATGTTTACTTTATATTTCTCCCGATAGCTTAAAATCTGCCGTGCAATAATATCAAGGAAAGTTAATCCATTCTTTACTTCAATGAGGGATTTGGCCTTTGATAGGCCCATACTTGTTCCGAGGCCACCATTCAACTTAATTATTACTGTTTCTTTAATTACAAGGCGCCCTTCTTTGGAAAACCCATCTAACATTTCCATATCGGCTATATCATCTTTTTCAATCGGAACAATATCCTCCCTTGATATCAATCCCCTTTCTCCTTTTATAAGCTTTTCATAATAAAACTTGAAGGTATCGATAATGAGGGGAGGAAGTCCCTCATCAATCATCTTTTTTGCAAAGGGGAGAAATTTTTCCTTTAGTTTTGAAGCCTGGATTTCAGTTTGCATAAACTTTTTTCCAATAACATTTCTTATGAAGGTATATGAAATGCTTGGTAATATCAATAATAAACAATGCCAGAAAAAAGAGATGAAAAAATGATTTACCCTGCCCTCTCAATTTACGGATAAAGGAGAGCTTCTTGTCCAAAGCAAATAGGTGTTTACTTTTGATCTCAGCATACGAGTGTGTAGCCTATCTACTATTTGTATCTAGGAATTATAATAACTTGTATAATTACTTTGACAACTATTTACAGTTTATATATGTTTTACAGCAGTTTAATATCAATAGTTAACTAGGAAATAGATTAGAAAATAGACCATGAAAGATGACTCTAACTTTTTAGATCAGTTTGCCCCTTACTTTAGCAAGATAAACGAGGAACTTGATAAAATCATTGACTCTGATGTGTCTTTGATAAGAGAGGTAGGAAGGTATAGCTTGCTTGGAGGAGGTAAAAGGCTCAGGTCACTATTCTTTATTTTATCCTGTCAACTCTGCAATTATAACGAGAAGGATATATATACCATTTCCGCCATTTTTGAGTGTCTTCACGCAGCAAGCCTTTTACATGATGATGTCCTTGATAATGCCTCCATCAGAAGAGGAAAATCATCAGCAAATAAAATTTGGGGGAACTCCACAGCAGTCTTAGTGGGTGATTTTCTCTTTTCCAGATCTTCCAGAATACTGGTTGAGCAAAAGCATGTTGAATTTTTAAAGATTCTTGCAGACACCGCTACCAAGATGACAGAGGGCCAGATGTTGGAGCTTATTAACACCCATAACTGGAATATAACAAAAAAGGAATATACGGGTATAATTACATCCAAAACAGCTGCACTTATATCAGCCGCCTGTGCAAGCGGCGGCATAATGGCCGGGGCAAAGAAAGACAATATACAATCATTGAAAAACTTTGGTCTCAATGTGGGTATTGCCTTTCAGATTGTCGATGATATCTTTGACTATACATCTACTGTTGAGAAATCTGGTAAATCCATTGGTAATGACCTAAGAGAGGGAAAGATCACTCTTCCCCTAATTTACACCCTTGCCTATTTAGGCAAAGGGGAAAGAGATGGGCTGGAAGATTTATTTAAGAATGGAAAGGCCTCAGAGAAAGATTATTCAAGAGTAATAGGGCTTGTAAAAGATAATGGTGCTATTAAAAAATGCCGTAAAGATGCCATATCTTACGCTAACCTTGCTGAAACTCAACTCCATCTCTTTCCTGACTCACCAGTAAAAGAATCCCTTTTGCAATTAAATCAATTTATCGTCAATAGAAGTTATTAGCAATTATAAAACCTTAACAGCAACTTCTCCATAGGGAATTGAATCATCAGGTATAATATCTTTTATCACGGACCCTGTTATAGCCTCTATGTGCCTCATCCCACTCTTTTTGTAACCCACAAGGAGGGGAATTTCCTTTTGAGGGGCATGGAGCAAAATATTTTTTGTCTCACCCATTACCGGGAGATAGGGTCTTATTTTTTCAAGGTGAATAGCGGAGCGAACCAGAAATCCTAAGGATGGATGCCATGGTCCGGCAATTATTTCCCCTTTTTCAAGGAGAGACGGCGAAGACATGAGCCCGATCCTGATCACAGGAATCCCGGCATTTTCCAATCTTATGCAGGCCTCTTTACAAAGGTTGATCGTATCTTTAAGTCCCATTGGTGTATATCTTCCTTTTTTATACCATTGAGCGAGCTTTGTACCCCTAATAACGAGTGTCGGATAAAGCCTGGCCATATCAGGTCTTAGGCCAATAACTTTGTCAATGGTGTCCATGAATATCTCTTGAGAATCTCCTGGCAGACCAGGCATGAGTTGTGCTCCAACAGTAAATCCCCTTCTTTTAAGTATTTTGAACGCATTAACGGTATCTTGTGACGTATGTCCTCGATTGGAAAGGAGCAGGACTCTATCGTCCATGGACTGCACTCCAAGCTCCACAGTCGATACGCTAAAGGACTCAAGTATGTTGAGCCTATCTTCACTGAGGGAGTCTGGTCGTGTAGAGAGGCGGATCGATTGTATGATACCTTTTTCTATGTAAGGTTTAACCGTGCCAAGCATTTTTGTCATAGAATTAATCGGCAGAGATGTAAAAGTACCCCCATAAAAGGCGACCTCTTTTGGTTTTTTGGCAGAAAACTGCTTTGATCTTATTGCTAATTCAATTGTATTTCTTATCTCATCTGGTGTACGCTGGTTTCCCAAGTAATTGGTGATGGTTTGTTGTTGGCAAAATACGCATCTATGTGGGCAACCTTGATGTGGTAGAAATATGGGTATGATAAAATATTTTGTTATTTTTTTAGGCAAGCCAAGGCCTCCTTTGCGGCTTTCTGCTCCGCTTCCTTTTTGCTTTTTCCTTTCCCTCCTCCCATTAATTTTTTTTTCAGGTATACTGATACATAGAAAGTCTTGTCATGGTCCGGGCCTGTTTCTTTTTCGACTTTGTATTCTGGAGGTGACTGAAAGGTATCTTGAGAGTACTCTTGTAACTCAGTTTTGAAGTCATTAATTGATCTGCCAAGGTTGATCTTATTCAATAATGGGCTGAAAAGTTTTGCTATTATCCTTAGGGCTTCTTCAAAGCCGCCATCAACATAAATTGCTCCAATAAGAGCCTCAAAGGCATCAGATATAATAGAGGGTTTCTTTCTGCCATTTGTTTGTTCTTCTCCTTTTCCCAGGAGAAGGTAATCTCCTAATTGTAACTCATGGGCAATATGATAGAGACGGCTTTCACTTACCAGTGAAGCCCTATATTTAGATAAATCCCCTTCTTTTATTTCAGGAAATGATTCCATAAGTAAATGACTAATAGCCAGGCTAATAACTGCATCACCGAGAAACTCTAATCTTTGATTGTCAGATATCCCCAATTCATCCTTCTCGTAAACGTAAGAAGGGTGCCTAAAGGCCTGTAAGATTAATTCCTGATTGTTGAAGGAATAACCAAGAATTGTAGCTAATGTATCGGGATTTTTTGACAATTTAGGCTTATTCATTATCGAGGCATACTAAAATTAATATCCCTTAAAGTCAAGACGGTCAATAATGGATACCGTAAATGAAATTTTTTCTTTAACATGTGTAGTACGATAATGTTAATTTTCAAATTCAGAGCGAAAAGTAAATAATGCGAATAAAAATATTTGACCTTTAATTATTATTTGATATACAAATTACTTCTTTAAATTAAAACAATAGCAATGAACCTAAAAAAAACCAGAAAAGTTATTCTTGATGAAAAAGATATAGGGCAAGCCCTGAAAAGAATTGCGCAAGAGATAATTTCTAAGCACAAATCTTTGAAAGATATTGTTTTAATCGGAATTAGAACCGGAGGAGCTTTTTTGGCCTATCGTCTGCGCGATGAGATTTCTAAAAAAGATAAGGAGAAACCACCAACGGGCGTGCTGGATATTAATTTATACCGTGATGATTGGACGAGGGTAGGCCCCAACCCAAAATTGGGAAGGACAGAGATTCCCTTTTCCATAGACGATAAAATGATTATTTTAGTAGACGATGTGCTGTATACAGGCAGGACAATAAGGGCAGCAATGGATGCACTGATAGATTTTGGTAGGCCGAAAAAGATTGAGCTGGCTGTGCTAATAGACAGAGGAGAGGAGCAAAGGGAACTACCTATAATGGCTAATTATGTAGCTAAGGAATGGCAGACCTCTGGAAACGCTACTGTTAATGTCTATTTGAAGGAAAATGCATCTCATGACCATGTTGTAGTAGAGGAAAAAGAGGATAATTTATAGTAGGAGACATTTCATGATTTTAACACTGTCTATTAATACAAGAGATCGATCTGAGATGATAGACATTACCTCCAAGGTAGAAGAGGAGTTAAAGAGATCAGGGCTAAAAGATGGGGTGTGCTTTCTCTTTGTACCACACACCACAGCCGGAATAACAATTAATGAAAGCGCTGATCCAAGTGTTGCAACAGATATCCAGGCAATGCTTAATAAACTTATCCCCTGGGAAGGATCTTACAGGCATCTGGAAGGAAACTCTACTGCTCATATTAAAAGTAGTTTAATAGGGAATTCAGTAATGCTTTTTGTTGAATCCGGCCATCTAAAATTGGGTACATGGCAGGGGATTTTCTTTTGTGAGTTTGATGGACCTCGATCAAGAAAGCTATATATAAAATTTCAGTAAATAATTTTAGATTTTTTCTTGACACCACTATATTCCTTTGTTAAATAGCCTGCTAAAAAATGAGATTTAGCTCAGCTAAATGTGAATATAAAATACTCAAAATAATTTTATACAAGGAGGATTAGGCATGTATAAGGTAGAGGTTGATGTAGAAAAATGTGTAGGTTGCGAAGAATGTGTTGATGTGTGCCCATCAGATGTTTTTGAAATACAGGATGAAAAGTCAGTTCCTGTGAACGCAGAGGAGTGCATTGGGTGTGAAAGTTGTATAGAAGTTTGTGAATCTGATGCTATTACAGTAACAGAAGTTGAGGATTAGATTCTAAAGATTTAAAAAATATGCCGCTCTTTAACACGTATTTAAGAGCGGCATTTTTTTTGCCTGTTAGTTTACCCTTTGGAAGCACGTAGATGACACGTGATTAACGGATTATCCGCTTTTCCGCATAGGGTATAATGCCTTTTTAAAATCTAACCAGACTTATTTTTTGTTTTCATGGCAGTCGTTACATTTCTTTGTAGGTCCGGTTTTCTTACCAGCCTTTTCCAATTGTTTATGACACTCCTGACAATTTTTATGGTAGGCCAGCATTAATTTCTTTACCTTACCTTCCGATTTTACGGCATCATGACATGCTGAACATTTTTGGACAGGATCTCCCTCTTTATAGACATTCTTTCCTTCTTTATA
>Ga0307377_10008218_pt1 | contig 10628 bp, 13 predicted proteins | sample TR3MG_FD_202535 | JGI IMG/M metagenome (GOLD analysis project Ga0307377, IMG submission 202535) | Soil microbial communities from Risofladan, Vaasa, Finland - TR-3 | ecosystem: Environmental > Terrestrial > Soil > Coastal area > Acid sulfate soil | place: Finland: Risofladan, Vaasa | collected... | reverse complement strand
TCCATCAGAAAGCCAGGGAATGCCTGAAGAAAGACGTTCGCGCAATGTTACTTCATTGCGCGAACGTCGGTAGAAGCCATTTCGAAACTCCGCAGCGGGGGAGCGCCAGCAGCGACCCCAGTGGAACCCGGTGCCGAAAGCAGTTTCAGCCACCGCGAAATGGCTCCCCCGACGGGATCAGGAGATCGAACAGCTCATCTGCAAGCCGGCCACTGGGTTTTGAAACTGCCTCTAGCCCGGCAGCGGCCGCCCCTCCCCCTCGTCCACCTTCCCCGCCGCCACCGTCGCGATCTCCCGCGCTACCGCCTCATACTCCTCCATCTTCTCCGCAGTGAACCGCCCCGGCGTCCTGCTGTTGAGCTGAAGCAGGCCCAATATTCCCTCACTCGCCCGCAGCGGAATCAACGCCACCGACTCATACCCCACCTCATTGCAGTAGTTCCGCGGCCGAATCCCCACGCTCTCGCCCGGCGGCGCCTCCCGCAGCAGCTCCGTCGTTCCGTTCGTCCAGAAGCTCCCCCCTGGAGTGAAGATCGGCAGTCCCGGATTCGTCCGCCCCTGCACCACCGCCCCACACATGCACGCCAACTGCGCCGCGCCATTGGGATGCCGCAGAATCAGCCCCGCCGCACTCCGCTCGCACAGCGGCCCCTCCCGCACCACGAAATCGCGCCCGAACCCCCGCGTCACGAAGTACGGGTAGTCTTCCCCCGCCTTCCACCGAATCCCCACCGACTCACACCCCGACGCCTCGCTCACCAGGTCGAGCACCTGCTGCAGCGTCTCCCGCGCCCCCCCGCCCTCGCTCAGCCCCGCCAGCGTCTCCCTCACCCGCCTCCGCAGCTCTTCTGCCTCCACTCTCGCCCTTTCCCCGCTGTCTCTCTCCGATCGTCCCTCGCCTCGCCACAGTCCGGCAAGCGATCACCCCAATTATACACCCTATTGCCGTTCTCCCTCCAGAGCGTCAGATCAGGCGAATCCGCACCCCCAGCTCCTCCCCTCCCTCCTCCACGACGACATCGACCAGTGTATAGCTCCCCGAGCACAGCACCACCCACGCCAGCCTCGTCAGCAGCGGCCCCAACCTTACCGGGTCCACCGGCGTCTTCCCGCCCATCCGTTCCCGCAGCTTCCGCTTCGGCACGAATCCCAGCGCCACCCGCATACACCACGCCGCCGCGTATACCCCCACCGACAGGAACGGCACCCACAGCCGCCCAAACGGCAGCCGCGGATGCCGCACGGTCACCACCACGAGGAGGCTCGGCCGGCTGGAGCGCATTTCATAACCCTCACTCGCCCGGCTTTCCGCTGGAGACGCTGGCATGAAATGCGCCTGCTGGAGCCTGGCGGCTTGTCTTGCTGTTTCATAACCTCAGATGAAGAGTATGAAGCAGCTTCTAATCGACGATCACCTCGACCTTCACGTGCTCCCCGTCATCGCCCTCCACATCCACGTCCACCAGCTTCCCCTCCGCCCCCTCCTTCACCATCTGAAGGATCGTCGCCACATCCATCCCGCCCAGGTCCTTCAGATACTCCCCGAACTTGATGTGCTCCCCGTCCTTCGTGAACTCCGCCTTCTCCAACATCTTCAGCGCCAGGTCCGCCATCGCCACCGGCAGGTTCACGTTGACGGCCACCTTCTCCTTGTCACCGCCCGCCACGTTCACCCGCACCCGCACGAACCGCGGCTTCTCTCCCGGCGACAGCGCCATCGCTCCCGGCTGGCTCCTCAACGCCTCCAGCAGCTGCGTCCCCTGCTCCGGCGTCACCCGCCCCTCCTTCACCATCTCCAGAATCTCCAGGCTCTCCTTGTCCATTCCGGACCTCACTTTCATCGCTCTCACGTCCGCTTCCAGCGCCCGCCGGTCTGCCTCCAGCGCTTGCCTCTCCGCACGCACCATCTCTCGCGCTTCCCCGCTCATCACATCCTCCTGTTCGGCAGCAGCGAGTTCACCCTGAGGATCCCTGAAGGGCCTCCTGCCGCCGTTCGCCTTTCCCGGTGGCGCAGGTTTTCAACCTGCGTAGGCGGCGCAGCCGCCTGTGGGAGCCCCGTCCCCGGGGCGACCCATCCGCGCCCATTGGCGTTCATCCACGGCCTCCCCGGCCGTCCCCCTCCCCCGAGTGTCGGGCGGGCCCGCCGACTTCTGCTTGGGGACCATCCCCTCACTCCCGCAGCGCCTTCGCCGCCTCCTCCGGCGTCATCGTCCCCTCCCGCAGCGCCTCCAGCACCTCCCTCCGCCGCTCCTGCCGGTCCAACGCCGACGGCGCACTCGTCGCATACCCCAAGGCCCGCAGCAGATCGTCCAGCCGCGCCCGCACCGTCGGATACGAGACCCCCATCTCCCGCTCCACCTCCCGCAGATTCCCCCGCCGCGAGACGAACAGCCGCAGGAATCGCAGCTGCTCCGCCGGCAGCGCGCAGAACTCACACCGGGGAAACTCCCCCCGCACGGTGATCCCGCACTCCGAACACCCCAGCTCGCGAACCCCCAACTGCGACCCACAACCCGGGCACTGACTCACGTCCCTGTGTGTGCTCATGCAGTGATACTAGCATCCGTATTGCTATTTGTCAATAGTCTGATGCCATATCTTTATCAAAAAGAAGCGTCAGATTGATATAAGTGGAGAGACGGAGAGCCCGGGTGCCCCCCGATGCCCCCCGGCCGCCGTCCCTGGCACAGGAGCCGAAGCCTCCCACAACGAATCATGGGCCTCGCCATGGTCAGCTGCTTGGCTGGTCGCATTCTCTCTAAGAGCCGCTATCAGAACCGCCCGCCGCTGTGCCTGATGACAGAAGGGCGGCTCTGATTGCGGAACGCACACGGTTGCGATAGGCGCTGTAAGGAGGGCGTTCCTCATGTCACGGTCGCGTGTGGTGAAGGTGCTGGGTGTCCTGCTGTTGGCGATCTGCTCCCTGCCATGGGTGGCGGGATGTGGCAGCGAAGGCGGTGAGGAAGAGACAGAAGCCTCCCGGCCGAGTTATCCTCCCGGCCTATCGGCCCAGAGTTCACCTCGTCAGGTGGCGGAAGCCCTGATAGCGGCCCTCGACGAAGGCGACGGGCAGACGCTCCTCGGACTGGTCGCCATCGAGCACGGCGCCGGTGAGGTCGACGCTATCTATCGGAAGTATGGCCGGGAGAGCGACAAGACTCCCGCCGAGGTGGCGCGCCTGACGATCTCCGGGTGGGGCGCAACCTACGCCTGGTTCCAGAAGGGCGCCACCCGCGTCACGGCCGAGCGGATCGCCGGCGACACAGCCACCGTCGAGGCCCAAGGCATCAACCCCAACACCAACAGACCCCGTCTCCTCCAAATCGACATGGTCCGGGAAGATGGGCTCTGGAAGGTCAAGCCCGGCCTTCAATCGAGGGAACTCTAGTCACGTAACTTCAATCTGATGCAATCGTCGCTCTGTTCGGCAGCAGCTTGCCTCCTGCCATCCTCTGCTGTAGGGCGGGGACACCGATCCCCGCCGGGCCCTTGTGGGGCGGGGGCTTGCCCCTGCCTCTGCTCCCCCTCCCGCCGCCCAACCGCCTCCTGTAGGGCGCGCTGGTGGCTAGGCCTATGGCCGCCATGGCGGTCGCCGACGGCGACCTAGCCATCTTCGCCAGCGCGCCGCATGCCATCCTGTGGGAGCCCCGTCCTCGGGGCGACACCCCTGCCCTCCCCGCTCTTGCTTAGAAAAGAGCACACCATCGTGCGACGTGAGCAGGAGCCTTGTCTTTAGCGCCGAATGCCCCACTTGAGCCGTAACCCAAAGCATTGCCCGACGGCTGCCTCGCCCCTACAGCGCCTCTTCTCGAGACGGGCACCCAGCGATCGAATTCGCAGGATTGCCACCGGAGGTGCCAAGAGGTCCTGCCGTTTCACCTCATCCTGCCTGGCTGGTGCCACGGTGAGCCTTTTCCGGAGGTGCTGGATATGGCTGCCCGCAGGCGCACCAAGGGATTCACCCTCATCGAGCTGTTGGTCGTGATCGCGATCATCGGCATTCTGGCTGCGATGATCTTTCCAGTCTTTGCGCGAGCCAGGGAATCGGCCCGCAAGGCGGTGTGTCTGTCCAATGTGAAGAACATCGCCCTCGCCATTCAGATGTACCTCGGGGACAACAACGACACTCTCCCGCCCATGGAGCACCGACAGGAGGTCCTCGACTACTTCGACACCCGCCCCGGAGGGAGCGACACATGGGAGTTGGACGGCTACTGCCACTTCAGCCGGATCGGGTGCAACCCCTACCTCCGCTGGCCTGTGGTCTTCGATGAGTACGTCAAGAACCGTGAGGTCTGGCGCTGTCCCAGCGCGAGGATAGAGAGCGGCGCCATTTTCATCGTGCCCGTTCAGGACTACCTCAGCTATTGGCGGGGGTCGGAGGGCGCGTGGGGTGGCGGGTCAGCGGGTGGAGTCGACAGCGATTACGGCCCTGCGTTTGGCCCTTGCACTACTCCCTATCCCCGCGGCTGGGGCGGCATTGTCACTGATTCCATCCTTCAGGACCGGCTGGCTGGCTACAGCATATGGGAGATAGACCCGGCGCACAAGGCCTTCGCCCAATCCATCGGCTACAATGGGCTCGCAGCCGTAGAGCTCAAGCTGGTCGAGGTCGATGACCCGGTGAACTACGTCATCATCGGCGACAGTGGCGTCATGTCCGACCACATGTCCGTGTCCCTCGCGGCCTATCCGGAGATCTGCCTACTCGGGTGCGCCAACGAGATATGCTCGCCACACGACTGGGAACTGTGCGCCGAGTCCGGCGCCGACTGTGGCCTCTACAACATCGCCCCCAACGATGGATCGTTCCTCGCCAATCCCGGACTGCGTAGGCCCTACTCTCGCCACCTGGGCGGCGTGAACATTGGCTATCTGGACGGCCACGCGTCCTGGATTCACTCTGAGGCACTGATCCGGAGAGTCAGCGAAGGTGAGATAGATGGCCTGACGCACTACGGGCCGGTCTCCGACTGCCGGCACTGGAGCGGCGAGCTGTTCGGGGACGTTTACCCCGACGTGCCGACCCTTTGGTAGACTGATCGCAGTCTCATCAGTCGCTACATTGGGTCCAAAGCCTGCGGCCGTTGCTCGGGCAACCATTGTGGGGCAGGGGCTTGCCCCTGCCTCTGCACGCAAGGGCGCCCCCTGTCGGAGTTCTAGTCGCCTCTGGCGACCCCCTCCTCCGGGCGACCCTTCCCGCGCCCGCCCCACCCAACGGCAGCCTCCATACGTCGCCAAACTCCTGCGCTTAGTAAGCCACCTCCGCCATCCCCCGCGCGGGAGACCGCCTCCCGCGTCGTGTCAACAGGGCCAAGCGCGAGTGAGGGGGGTTCGGGGGGACGAATCGCCAGTCGGCCCCCCTGGCAAACGGATGCGCGACAGAGTATCTACACATATGCCTAAGCAGAAAAGGCAATGAACGCGCTTTTAGGCCGGGATGTCCCCCTTTGTACAGAGAACGCGTGCCGTCCGTGCCGATTCCCCCTTTTTTCGTTCCGAAAGCCGTGCCGAGCGCGACCGTCACGCGTACGAAACGTGTGCCAATCGTGCCGGAAACCGTGCCGTTCGTGCCGCTCGTGCCGCGCTTCTAGGCCATAATCGCCCAGAAAATCCGGTCGAGATCCTCGTCATCCGCATACTGGATCTCGATGACACCGCCCCCTCGCGGCCTGGGGCGCAGCTTCGCCTGGGAGCCCAGGCGCTGCCTGAGGCGGTCCTGAAGCTCCTGAAGGTTCGGGTCCAGCACCGCCTCCCGCCGGGATGTTCCACGTGGAACATCCCGGCCCATCAGCTTCGCCGCCCCCGCTTCCGTCTCCCGCACCGACATCCCCTTCCGCACCACCCGCCGCCACAGCCTCAGCGCCAGCCGCTCACTCGGAAGCCCCGCCAGCACCTTCCCATGCCCCTCGTCGATCTCTCCCCGCCTCAGGCTCAGCCGGATCGCCTCCGGCAGGTTCAGCAGCCGCAAGGCGTTCGCCACCGTCGGCCGGCTCTTCCCCACCCGCTCCGCCACCTGCTCCTGTGTCAGCTCGAACTCGCTCATCAGCCGCCGGTAGGCCTCCGCCGCCTCCATCGGGTTGATATCCTCCCGCTGAAGGTTCTCCACCAACGCCAGTTCCAGCGTCTCCCGGTCGCTCGCCTCCCGCACAAGCACCGGCACCCGCTCCAGCCCCGCCCGCTTCGCCGCCTGCAGCCTCCGCTCTCCCGCGATCAGTTGATACCCGCTCCCCACTCTCCTCGCCACCAATGGCTGCAGAATCCCGTGGGTCTTCACCGACTCCACCAGCTCCGCCAGGTGCCCCTCGTCCATTTCCGTCCGCGGCTGATATGGGCTCGGCGACAGCCTCTCCACCGGTACCTCCTGGACCAGCTCCCCCGTCTCCGCCAGCGTTCCCGTCGGTATCAGCGACCTGATCCCCCTGCGTCTCTCCAATTTCGATCACCTCTCTCGCCAGCTCCGTGTAGGCCTCCGCCCCGCGGCTCTCTGGCGCATACGAGATTATCGGCTGCCCATAGATCGGTGCCTCGGACAGCCGGACACTTCGCGGAATCACCGACCGGAACACCCTACCGGCGAAATGCTTCCTCACCTCGTCCGCCACCTCGGCCGACAGGCGGGTGCGTGCATCGTACATCGTCAGCACCACTCCCAGCACCTCGAGCTCCGGGTTCAGCATCCTCCGCAGCAGGTTGAGGGTGTTCCGGAGCTGACCCAGGCCTTCGAGGGCGTAGTACTCGCACTGGATTGGGATGAGCACGGCGTCGGCCGCCGTCAGGCAGTTCACGGTCAGCAGCCCCAGCGAGGGTGGACTGTCCAGCAGGACGTAGTCGTACTCATCGGCGACCCCGTCCAGGGCGACCTTCAACCGGGTCTCCCGGGCGAGCACGCTCACCAGCTCCACCTCGGCCCCCGAGAGATCCACCGTCGCCGGCGCAATCCACACATTGCCGACAGGGCTTTCCACAGCGACTGAATTCACGGGGGAACCGTCCTGGAGGCAATCGTAGACCGTCCTGGTGAGGCCGGCCTTGTCGATCCCGAGGCCGCTCGTCGCATTCCCCTGGGGGTCCATATCCACAAGCAGCACCCGCTGCCCCAGGGCCGCCAGGCAGGCTGCGAGGTTAATCGCGGTGGTCGTCTTCCCCACGCCGCCCTTTTGGTTGACGACAGCTACAGTCAGGCCCACGCGCCGTACACCTATCTCTCAGCCGGACTTGTGTGCGAAACCACGCCATCTTACGGCCCACAGCGCTATCTGTCAAGGAAAACAGCGCCTTTTCTGCATATGCCTCTCGCTGTCGGAGCCCATCACGCCGTCCAGGGTTGCCTGTCTCTGATCCACGAGAGGGTTTTCGCTGCATCAGACGTAGTAGGCATCCAACACCGTCATTCAGGAGGGGGAGCATGCGTAGGGCACATGGCTGGAGCCGGGCCGGGTTGACCGGCCTCGAGGTCGTGGCCGTAGTGGCCGTCATAGGGCTTCTCGCCGGCGCCTTCGGGGCAAGGGGGGAGAGGCGAGGGGACGCCGCCGAGCAGACCTGCCTCGCGAACGTGAAGTCGATCTGTGCCGCCATTCGCATGTATATGGGCGACCACGACGGGGCTTTGCCTCCCAGGGAGACGCGGCCCGAGGTCCTCAACTACTTCAACACCGCACCCGGCGGCACGCTCGGGCACCACAAGAACGGGAATACCGGAGCTGTCGTGAGCTTGTGTCGCGTCGCCGAAGACGCGAATCCCTACCTGAAGTGGCCCGTGATCCTCGAGCCTTACCTTGAGAGCAGAAGTGTGTGGCGCTGCCCGGCGGCCAGGATGCAGAAATCGCCCACCTTCATCAACGGCGAGAAGAACTGGCTGGAGCACCTGATGGAGCACGAGGGGAGCTGGGGGAACCTCACGGGAGTAGTAGGTGTTCCTCTCTGCATTCGTGACAGCTACCCACCGGGCTGGGGGGGAGATGTGACGGACTCCATCACACAGCAGCGGATCCCAGTCCCGACTGCCGCCCCGGCTGGCGGCGCCGCGCCGGCGGAGGGGGTGTTCCGGCAGTCGATAGGTGTCAACAAGGCCGCAGCCGGTCTGTCGCTGGAGGAGTTGGGCGATCCCGCTGTCTTCGTGATCTGCGCCGATGCCGGCGCGCAGGGGGACAGCTTCAGCACCGGGAAGTTGGCCTATCCGGATCTGTGCGCTCTTGAGTGTGCCAATGAAGTTTGTGGGTGGGCCGATTGGGAGGAGTGTACCTGGGCCGCCGACTGCGGCCTATACAACTTCGCACCCAGCGACGGGAGCTTCCTGAGGAACCCCGACCTGCGGATACCTTACGCCCGGCACAGGGGCGGCGTGAACCTGGGGTTTCTGGACGGCCATGCCGCCTGGTTTGCTTCGGAGGACGTCATCGCGCAATCCCCAAGCAAGGGGAACCCGGCGCGCGGGCGGCTCCGCGGATACGGCCCCAATGGGCCCACGTCTGACTGCGACTTTGCGGAGGACAATCCGGGCGTGCCCACGCTCTACTGAGGGCGGTCAGACCCGGATGGCTGCGGGGTAGATCTGGGCGATTTGGCCGCACAGGCTCGCCAAGGGGGTCAGGAGCCCTATCCGGCACCGGCCGCGAGTGCTTTCCACGCGTCGATGAAGACACGTACATTCCGCCGGGCCTGGTCGGTCTCCGCGCTCACGTTGTCTACGGGAGACAGGATGAAGCGTCCCGTTGGCGCGAGGCATTCCATCGCCTCTTCCACCGCCTGGCGGACCTGTGATTCGCTTCCTTCCTCGATTGCCATGGGCCCGCTCACACCGCCCCAGAGAGCGATCCTGCCCCCGAAGACATCCCGCGTGTCTTGAAGGGTCGTGCCTTTGCCCTCCCCTGGATCGACCCCGATTATCACGTCGATGCCGGCCTCGGTCAGGGCGTCGGCGATGTGCATCATCCCGCTGGTGATGATATAGGCAAAGCGAGCACCGTACTGGTGTGCCAGGGCGACCTCCCGGGCGAGCCCGGGCAATATGAACTGCCGAAAGAGGCCGGGCGACCAGAACTCCGTCCCCTCGTACCAGGCGCGCCGCACCACGATATCGAGCCCGACCTCCAGCTGGATCTCGAGGCGCCGCCGGTTCCAGTCCTCGATCAGCCCGATCAGCGCCGACAGGAATTTGGGCTCATCATAGGCCCACATCAGCGGCTCCGTTCCCCCGCACAGCCACATGAGGGCGTCTACGACCGTGCCCGTGCCCACGTCTCCCCCCACCAGCCCCTCGTCCTCGCCCCGGGCGACTCGGCTCGAACCCCATCCGCCGGCCACCGCCAACCCGCGGTCATGGGCGAAGGCCTTCTGTCTCGCAGCTTGCTCCCGAAAGGCTGCGATCTCTTCGGCGCTGGGCTCGAGGAGCAGGTGCCGCAAGGCATCGAGGTCGGGTGGCTGTGCAATCGGGAACTTCCCCGCGCGGGGTGTGAAGTAGTCGCCGAAAAGCGGAAGCCGGTCGCCGTACGGCCAGTCCTCCGTCTGCTTCACCACGGCGGTCAGCTCGCCGGCCGGAGTGCGGTAGGTGCGACGGAGTAGGGGAGTGCCGCCGGCGGCGGGCGGTTCCCTCTCTTCGCTCAGCTCGACCTCCGCCCCAAAGCGAATCGGCAGGTCGTCCACCGGAACCCGCGCATCGAGGCCCAGCTCGAGCTGGCGATCGACGAACTCGTACTCGTCCTTGCACTGCCGGCGCAGAGCGCTGAAGATCATGAAGCAGCAGGGAACGGAAGGCGCCGCCGGCCCATCGATGGCGGCCAGCAATCGCTCCCGAGATGTGTGTTGCGTCATCAGTGAGTGACTCCTCCCGGCCGCAGGGGAGCAACAAGAGGTGAAGGGCTCGCTTGATAGAGGAAGAGCGGATTCCAGCAGCCCGCCAACGTGATGCTGCATCCTCGGACGGCGACGTTCACATAGAGTTACCAGAGAGTAGGGTTGTGGTCCTGCCCGTCGGGGTCGTCGCGCGCAAGCGAGCGGGGAAGGGGATGAGAGGGCGGGGAGGGATCGCTGCAGGGGCGGCCGGAGATGGAGGCTCGTGGGTGCGCCGAGATTGTCATCTCGGCGGAAGCCCAAAAGGGGGGCGCGGCCCCCCTCTGAACCCCCCGCGGGGATGGGATGTTGGGAAGATGGAGTCCGTCCATCTCCCCAAACCCCTCTGACGGGTGCCGGCGGCACTGGCCGTCGTCTTGTCAGAGGCCGGATGGTGTGGCCGCGGGGCGGGGCCGGGGATGTGGGTGGTGGGTGGCGCCGGGATTGCTTCTTCGCTTGGCTCAAGGGCCGGCATCTCGGCGCACGTCCGCAAGGGGGCGCGGCCGCGTTTGACCCGCCGTTGAGGGGGTAAGGTTTCGGAAGCGAGTCGCCAGAGGCGACCGAGGCCGCCCGAGTCGGCCAAGGCTTCCGGAACACCGGAACCTTTCGCCTGGTTGCCGTATCTAAGTGATTGAGGATGAGAGGAGCCGTCGCGACGAGGGGAGGGGGTAGAGGTAGCGGGGGGTCAGGCGATAAATAGGTGACTGTCCCTATTTTCCCCTTACCAGAGAGTCGGCCTGTGGTCCTGCCCATTGGGGCCGTCGCGCAAGCTCAAGAGGCTGGCGCGGTTGGGACCG
>Ga0307377_10008215_pt1 | contig 10630 bp, 21 predicted proteins | sample TR3MG_FD_202535 | JGI IMG/M metagenome (GOLD analysis project Ga0307377, IMG submission 202535) | Soil microbial communities from Risofladan, Vaasa, Finland - TR-3 | ecosystem: Environmental > Terrestrial > Soil > Coastal area > Acid sulfate soil | place: Finland: Risofladan, Vaasa | collected... | reverse complement strand
TTTTGCTATTATAAAAATAGCTATAGATCCAATTGTTATAATTACAAACGTAATCATTTTTGTTGTCCTTTCGCTTCTTTCATTCGGCACTCAGCCAGTTTAGTAACCAATTCATTAAATGTTATAAATCCTTCCTGTGACAACTCTTCCTGCACCACACGGCCAATTTGTGTGTTGTCTTCCTCGGTTAAATAATCATACGGTTCGTTTTTATTACACATCACAGCACCTCTATTGTTTATATTAATCGCCTAAATCTAATTGTTCTCTATATTTTTTATTTCCTCTAAAAACAGCATTAGTCCAGCATTGAATTGATACATCTGGGGGTGAAAAATTTTTTGTTCGTTTGGCAAACACAGAGTCGTGATGTTGAACATAATTAATCAGTTCTTTCAATTTTATTAATTTCAAATTATTACCACGCATAATAAAATGTTGTGCCACGACACATAACCCTTTCATAGTTTTTGTAGTACTGTAGACCATGCCCGCGCCACCATCATATCCTTGGTACTCTTTATCATCTCGTGTATTTTCATCCCAAAATCTTAAGAAATCATACCCGGTGCCCTTCTCTTTGATTTCTTTTAGAAGCTTTATTTTACTCGTAATCTTTCGCACAGCAATATTTACCTTTGTTCATAATTTTATATTATTTATAATCCTATGTTCTCTATATTTTAACTGGTTTCTTTCAGAAAAATTTCAAGTGTTATTTCTTTATTATAACCATTTATAATTGGTTCATTTCTATAACACATTAAATATTTACCAATATCGGGCAGTTTAATTCCAAAAATATATAAGTTTAAAGCAGGGTTATATATTACACCATAAATTCTAAACCGACCACGATAAACTGGGTTTATGGTATTGTATGACATTCTCCCTAATATAACATAGTAACGATTTTTACGTAATTGTTTTTTACGAAATTTATGATAATTCTTCCATATCACAAATTTATGTTTTGGTAACTTATTCATAATCGCGTATCGCCACACCAACTGGAAATTGAGGAACTTTTTTTCCTTTTCCTTGTGTGTCGTCTGTAAGAGCAAAATATCTAACAGTTAATTGCTTGCCAATAAAAGAATCTCTGTCTTTCCACCATTTCTGTCGCAAAGCTAAAGAGCCTTTTGGACGACAATTAAATAGTCCACCATCTTTTGTCACACAGTTAAACTCTATACATTCATATTGTGTACCATTAATTATTTGAACTTCTTTATAGGTACCGACTATCTCGAACTCTTTATCTATGAATTTTTTATATTTTTGTAAATCGTTAGAACGAGTGCCATATTGATATTCTGCATTATTACGTAATATTATACCTTCGTATCCTTCTTTGACGAATTGATCATGAAGGGTATGAATTTCTTCTTCTTTAGTAATAGTATATATTTCAGCAATAGCGATTGGCAAACAAAATATATAATGTAGATGTATTAAACTATACCTTGCAAGAAATGTGCCGGGTGCTGACGGAAAATCAAATACCACGAATGTTAGGTTTGTTGTGTCAGGATTCAATGCCTTAACGGCAGACCCTATTCGTTGTAATGACCAGTCATGGTTATATAATTCACCATCTAAAATATCTCCAGGTTTCATTATATTATTTAAAGATTTTATCAACTCTGTGTGATTACTCAGTACCTGCCCAAAATTTTTACCTGTGCGACTTCTAAAAGACAATGTTCCATCGTTTAATTTCTTGACCATACATCTTATACCATCATATTTACGTTGAGCAATTATAGGATATTTAAGACGATGTTTTCTTTCTATGAATTTATGAGCCAACATAGGTAAACAAGATTCCAAAGCTTTGGCTTCTTTTATCGTAGCACAGTAATCTTCATCTAATTTCTTTTTATATCGGCTGAGGGCCTCGGCGACAGCTTGTTCATAAGGCGTAGTAGCATTCTTCCTGCCAAGATTTTTACCGGATTTAATAACAGTTTTTTTAATGCTGTGTTTTCCTCCGTGAAGTCCTGACTCGACTACTATAGTGGCTGGAAATTCTACGCTTATTTGCCATTCTTTTATTCTATTTTTGCTGTCTTTTGCGTATAAAATTTTTTTCATCTTTATCATTCTTAAAAGTACCATTTCGTTTAGCGTTTATTACATCATATATTGTAACGTGTTCTCCAAAACCATTTTTAATATCAGCGTCTAAAAAATTAAGTCTGTGTTCGGTAATTTGTCTCCCACCTCTTACTGTTATTGTTATATTGATATCTCCTTTTACATAGGACATGTCTATAATTCTACGAAATATAGGAAAGGTGTAATCGACGCGTATCTTTATATAATAACGCCCAGCTTTTAATCTATAGCCTAGAAATCTGCAATAAGGCTTTTTAAATTTCCATTTATGCTTCATTTTTTCCTTTAAATTTACCAGTTTCACGAGCTTTTGTAATGTCATTAATTGTGACTGATTCGTTTAACCCATTCCTAAAACTGCTCATGGGGGATATGGTTTGATAAACTGTTGCCGCAGAATCTAATGTTATAATAACATTAATTGTAGGATGCGCTAAATTAACATCAATTATTCTATACCATTTGTTTGAATTTCCTGAATATGCATAAAAATAACATTCCTTCATCCTATATAACATAAAATTGACGTAGTGTTCTGATATTTTCCATTTATGTTTCATTTTCTTCAACTTCTCTTCCACATTCGGGACATGTCGTGTATAAAACACAATATTTGCCTATGTGTTGCTGGCATTGTAGAGAATACCATTGTCCAGTTCTTGTCCACACACATTTGCCATCATCCATTATTAGATAAAGTCTAGTACTTTGAGAAATAACAAATTCTGATCCACATTGTAAGCAAGAACAGGGGGCATCTTCATATATGGAAATTATTAATTCGGCCTTATGGCCACAAACTGGACATTTGTCTATAGCCAGTAATTCGGATTCTTCCCATAGACTGTGATATTCTTTTATTTCTGTTTTTTTCATAATTATTTCCTATAAAAAGCCCCAATTAAATAATCGGGGCTTTAGTGCTATTATAAATTGATATACAATTTACTTATACCACGAGAACTCCCAATCATTAGACATATAGTATAATAATGGAAATATCATAGAAATATCATAACCTGGAAAAAATAAAGTTTGGGCGAACGGATTTTCAACCGATCTTAAAATAGAAGCTATAGCCGTTGAGCAACCTTCATGCCCTCCAGGAATATTAAAAAATTTAATTTTTTCTTTTCCCCAATTATCCATAATAATCCAAATTGGAAGATTTACAATAAATGATAATAATTGTGTGTAGTCATACATTCTATTTTTTTTATCATTAACTTTTTTATGAGCCAGTTCTTGAACTTTTAAAATAAATTCAGGCGGTAATTTTTGTAATTCTGGTCCTGGATCACCATAAAAAAATTCCTGATGATCTATAATAGCTTCCGTCCATATGCTAATTTTAGCAAACGGATTAGTTTGATTAAAAAATTCATACTGTTTATTTGGTAACTCATTAATGCAAAGCGTGACGTGAGAAATTCTTGAGGCAAAATGTTTCTTTAATCTGGATAGCCTATTTTGTTTATCCAGGTATTCTATTGCTATTCTTTGCCAGCAAAATAATACTATTTCAAATATATCTCTATGATACCATTTTGCCGGCATTAAGGTTATTATTATACCAAGTTTTTTCATACTAGCATATCCATTTTTTTAGACAGTTTGGCTAATTTATTGTTAAGATTAGACATAACATCATTGTCTTGTTGAAGCCACTTAGAAACAGTGGCCATAAATTTATTATTGACTCTATTATAAGCAGCAAATTTTCTGTTAAATTTTTTAACTTGATTATCTTGTCTTCTAAATTTAATATTCATACATCTTATTGATTTACTTCTCATTGTTTAATTCCTTTTATACGTTTTTATTTAAAAATTGTTTCATAATAGCCACCAACCTATCATTATTAGATAAATTGTATAATGTACAAACTGATCAAGTCCTAATAGCCACCAAAATTCTTTAGTTTGTGGATGCCATTGTCTTCTTTTATTATACCATATTTTGAACCAGTCCATATGATAGTGCGTTAAGGCTTCTAATAATAAAGGAAAAAAGTTTGGCCAAAATAAAATTAATAATGGCATGGATAATAAGATTTGTGTAAGTGTGTGCCATATTCCAGGTATATTTCCATAAATACCTTTTTGAATAGCCATGTTCTTTGTTTGAAGAAGAAAATCAGCTATATAGTGTTTTAAACATAGATAAAATAAAATTAATAACACAATTATAATATTCATAGTTCGTTCCTAATTAAAAAAAGAAGCCAGGCTTTTAATCCTGGCTTCAATCGTAAGAAGATATTATTAAACTCTGGCGTCTGCAATTGCCAGGTAAATATCACTCATAGCAGCGTCCGGTTCTGTCTCCATAGCCAGGATGTAATCAAATATTTTTTCGCTCCAACCGGAAAGCAAATGAATTTGAGGTTTTTTGGGATCAAAATCAGAAGTCCCATAACCAGCTAAGTCTATAGAATATACATGAGGTTTGATACCCATTGTTGCACAGTACCTATCATAAGACTCCTGAGTAGTGTTGATCCTACTATCCCAACACCTAGAATCCCAAGCTTGCATATCTGAGAAAATTATGATTCTATCAACTTTAGTTTTGGTTTTGGTAAGCCAGTCTATAGTTTCATAGGTATTTGTAGAATGCCCAACGTCAGTATTTTCCAATACTTCTTTGTTGGCCAGTATGGAGTTTCTGGATGAGAGTCCAACTGTTTTGTAACTTTCTCCAAACACACCTACAATATTGGTACCTAATTTTTTATGAGCAATGGCCGCAAATAAATTAGCAATATCCTTATAGCTAACCGAACCTTTATCACTTAACACAGAGCCCATGGAAGCGGAATTGTCTGAAACTACAAAAGTAATACCCGGTAATTCGGGAACATTTCCTACAGCTAATTCCATAGCGTCAGCAACAGCATCCATTATTTTAGATGATGCCCCTGCTATACTTAACTCTCTATAAGCAGACATAAATCTGAATGGAAATTGTCTGGACTTGGAGTTATGCTCTGGGTCAATAAGGGTTGGTATAAATTTATCAGGATCTACTCCTTCCTGATATAGATTTCTCAAGTTTTTCAAGAGTGCCATGTAGCCCATTTTTGGTAGGACTTCGGTCCAGGCCTCTGTTTTCGTTAAGCCTCTTTCTTTAGCAGTCGACAAAGCTACTTCCCAAGTATCTGGAGTTTTTAATGTACCATTTATTAATTTGTCATACCACAACTTTTCTTGTTCTTTGGTAACTGGAACTGGATGAGTTAAAAATAACACATCACGTAATTTGACCTCACCAGGACGATTGTATTTTGCCATCTGATACTCATCGAACCGCTCAAAGGCGCTGGCTAAACCTTTCTTAATTTGGTTTGGCAACTTAGCCATTTTTTTAGCGGCCCCTTTGATTGCGAATCTTTTACCATAATAAGCCAGCATTTCAGTCATCTCGTCTGGTCTGTGCATATAAGCTGAAATAGCCTTACTGACAATATCATCACCTTTGTGTATATTAGCTAATTCTACCATTAACACTTGTGGAACCGATCTAAGATTGAATTTATTGCGGGCTATAATAGCCAAACCGGCCACAAATTCAGGGTCTTCCACAGCGACTTTTCTAATAAGTGCTATTAATTCTTTATCTGAACCGTCAGCACTTTGGTAGAATTTCTTTTCATTCATCAAAGTTGACAACACCCGAGTATACAGCTCTGTATTATTGTCCATATTGTAAGCGGGGGCATTCTCTTGATTAAATATGTCCGCACCAGAATTTTTAGATTTTTGATTAAATTTTGCCACTGTTTTACGCCTCCATATTGGGGATTAAATATAAAAAAATACTGAGGAATTCTACGCCTTCAGCAATTCTTGATACCAGCGTGCTCCATAGGATTGTTTGTGACACTATAGACTTACTTAACTTACAGAGGCGCTGGCTCGCGACTGTATTATTGCTACGTGTACAATCTTAACAAACATTCCTATGGAGGTTCTGGTCTTGATAACCCGAAGATTGATTGAATAAAGACTTTTTTCGTCTGTCGAAGTATCCCTATTCTACGCTATCGGGTTTTTTACAATAAGAGAACAATCGAAAATAGATCTTATTTTACAACGGGGTACTATCCCGTTATATAGCTAAATATTTGATATTCTAAGATATCGGTTTAATACAGCGAAGTGTTTTAACTATTCAATTTCGAAGTAACTATTTTCTACGCTACTTATTCTTGATAAAGAGGAGAACTATCGACGGGAGTTCTTTTACGTTGTTCTACCATTGAACTACCCCGTCATAAAGTGACGGGGATTGGGCTCGAACCAATAACAAACGGCTTATAAGGCGAAGTATCTCCATGTCTACGCTACCTCTTTCTTAGTGGGTCTTTAAGGTGTTGCACCTCCATGTGGATGAGTTTTCACCTCGTCCAGCGTCTTATTCACGCCTTAGACCCAGTAACTCTATTTTACGCCACCCTTTCTTGAAGGCCGCTAATAATACTTTATGTATGAAGTAGAGCTTGCACTCAAGCGGCCTATTATCGTCCATGTCTGAGATAGAACGACCTTGAAGTTTTACCTTAACATATTATTGTTTTAGGATCATATTCTTGAATGTGAAAGACTCATCGCTAAAAGTTATCCGCCCCAGTTATTATATTACTATGTCGTGGATGGAGCGGGTGGGTATCGAGCCCACATAATCCGAAGTAACTTCTAACTACGCTATTCACAAGTTATATTATATATTATAATAAAGTTTTTAGCTTTGTCAAGTAAAAACTTTAGCTAAAATAAATTAGGGTGCTACAGTATGCTATTAAGATACTCAAGTCTTTTGAAGCTATACTCCCAAGTGTTTGACTAGCATTGCTATAGCATATTACTTGCAGCACCCGCCCGTGTACCGGTTATATTTCTATAGCCGGATTTTCACCATTTTATTTAATTTAAAAGCTTTGCCAACAGGAACAATAATTGTTGGTACTTCAGCTTCTACCGCGGCTTTAAACTTTTGTCCGATTGCCGCGATATCTCTATCAGAAAGATCGGTAGAATAGCGAAAAGTAAATTCGCCCTTTTTTTGTGGTGTTTTCATGATTGACTCCTTTTTTTAGTTTAACTATAAATCTGGGATAAAGAATAGTCAGTAGAATTATACGGTCAGTACACTCCATTCCTTGTAATGAATTATCCTGAATCAGGAAGTTTATCAGTACTCGAACTGCACTATTCTTTAAAATTTTGCCTTGTAAAGGACTTTATTAGTTGTCTTATACCAGAAAAAAAATTATTTTTTTGGTTTGTGAGTAAGAACTTTTATATAGTAATCTATATTACCGGTGTCTTCCTGTAATTCAATAAGAAATTTATCTGTTGAAACAGCGGTCCCAGATTGTCCACCGTCAGATATAAGCTGGTTGGTAAGGCTTGTTAAGATTTTGGATATTGCTGTCGGGTCAGTACCTGGAAAAATTTGGCTGGCAATTTCTGCTACCTTGTTAATATCTTCCTGCATGTTTTACTCCGTTTCGTTGTCTTTGTCGTTACTGCTATTAAGTCCACATTCACACCAAATCTATCGCTTTATCAGCGGTAATTCCTTTACTTTTAATATGGATATGAGTAAACTGTTTCATCCAACTTATCAGTTCTGGATCTTTTGTTTTTAATCCTTTTATTATTTTTTCATGGTTGGTCACATAATTAGTTTGATGACCCCAATAACCTCCATGAACCGCATCAGTTGCGACAGCGGCTTTCAAAGCTATTTTATTTTTTTCTTTAGTCGGGTTAGATAAATAATCAAATAATAGGTTTATATATTCTTCTCGTCTGCGTTCTCGACGTTCGTCGCGAGCTATGTCTGATAAAGCATCACTCATATTTTATCCGGCCCAATATATATTTCTTCTTTAGGTTCAAACCAAATATGGCATTTTGGACACTGGTGCTCTTTAGGTGGATTTTCAACCCATTCTTTAGTATGGCCACACGCACATTTAACTGTCCAGATGGTTCTTTTTATTAATTTTTCTTGCATTATTTTATCCTATCTATTTCAAGTAAAAGTTTAATTAACCATATAGCCCCTTTAGCGGAATTTAATTCAAATTTTTCTTTTGTTGATTTATCTCTGACCGCAATATAATTTGCTTCGAACTGAGGGTAATGGTGAAAAATCGATTCTATTATTTCTTGGGCAACGTCTTCTACTGTCATTTTATATCCTTTATAAAATAAATTAATGGGTTGTTAAAATAATTTTTAAGTTTCCTAACATATTTCAGAGCTTGATTTATGGTTTTGAATTCATGTTTACTAAATGAAAATATAGCCCAAAATTTATTAAACTGAACATCAATTCTAAAAAGTCCACTTTCGTCATAAGGATAAAAAATACAAATTATTGGTCTTTCTTCTTTTTCATCAGAAAAAATACTTTTATTATCCATAAAATAATCGAAAGTGCATTTTTCTATTTTCATTTTTACTCCTTTTATATTTAAAAAAACGCCGGTGGTTAGTCGGCGTTAGAAGTTTCTGTAAGTGAGTCTTGTTGTTGTGAGCTTATTTTTTGGGAGTTTTTTCTCCTTTCTTTTTTATTTTTTCTTTTCTTGAGTTTCCCTGTTTCAATCTTTTAACAGGATTTTTTACCATGATACCCTCCACAGCCCCCTTATTTAAGTGCTGTTGAGTCTTGTACAGTGACAGAAAACGAAGTATTGTCAGTTGATCTGGTAGCCATAACTCCTTTTACCTGACTGTCGCTGGCAAAATATAGCCCAACCATAATAAAAACCAAGACTGTTACAGCCAGCATTAAAGTTTGTAAAGCTTCAACTATACGTGCGCATGCGGAGGCTATGCGCTCAAGTCCACCTATTGACAGATGTACAACATAAGCTCCTGCTATAAACATTCCCCCAACAATCATAAATTTACCGATATGGGAAAGTTGCAAGAACCATTCTATTGTGTCCATAATCACCTCCGTTAAAAGGTCTATATTTTCTTATTCCATATTAATGGGAGATATTATATGCATTTACAGGGGACCTGTCTCTCTAATAATTGTCATAAATTGATGAGAGGATAATGATGTTGTGTTAGGGCCAAACACTTCAACTTCCACCACAACTATCTGGTCATTAAACTTAGAGTATGGGGCTAATATATATACCATATTTTTAGCTGAACTGATTGTTTCACACGAATTCCAGCCATATAATTTATCGTTATCATCTAAGATATCTTTAGGTAGTCTGTACGGCATTTCATCAACTAACTCACCTATCTTTATTGGGGGCACGTTTTTTCTGGCATTGCCTGGACTGTCAGAGAATAAGTAAGCCGGCTTATAACAACCTTTATTACATTTATACATTGACTTATATGCTTTCATGAAAAAGTCCTCTTTTAAATTTTAATTTTTATTGCTCAAGCTATCTATGATAGTCCATGAAGACTCTATATTAAATGCGGTGTGCTTTTGCCAAATTTTTATATACTGCCCAGGTTTAGCTATCTGTTTTGAAATTATTCCATCTAAAGCAATGCTGGAACCGTCTTCAAAATAAATAATTGTTAGGCCGTTAGAGAAAAGCTGTGGAGATTGATATTCTACTTTTTGATAGACACCCTCTCCAATAAATTTCTTATTGTAACATCCAGCTATAATGAGTATAAAAAAAATTAGAATTATTGCCGTTTTTTTCATGGGTTTAATCTCCGAAAATGGTAACATTATCTTGACAAACAGCGTTTTCTCTGACAATTATTATTTCATTCTTGTCTATGGAGTCATCAGACATATTTATAAATATATCCGATCCTGCACTTGACAATAGGTCTAAATTTGCTCCTCCAGAACAACTTGTTCTGGATGAATGTACGAACGAAATTGCGCCGTTTTGGCAATAAAGCATTAAGGTTATTTCCACTTCGTTTGTTATAACTTTAAGTTTTTTTAAGATAATGGCTCGTGTCCATTCTCTATCACGTCTGTCTTTTGGTGGAGTTGCCGGATTATTAATAAAGTACGCGCGGATGGTTTCTCGCAGCTCATTATTTATAGAACACGCTTGTTCAGTTTTAACGTTAGCTTGTGTTTTGTTGTTATTTTTTGGTTCACAACAAGAGACGGTAATCATTATTATGGTTGTGATTGCTAGTAATATTATTTTCTTCATTTTTTGTCCTTTCCAAATTTTTTATGTAATAGATATTTAAAATGTAGCCACCGAATAATTAGAAACATATTCGGCGGCTTCCACAAATTTATTTACACAGCTGTAAACAAGAAATATATTAACCGCTACCGATACCGTAACCGCAACCGCTACCGTTACCGCTACCGCTACCGTTACCGCTACCGCTACCGATACCGATACCGCTACCGATACCGTAACCGTAACCGCTATCGATACCGTTACCGCTACCGCTACCGATACCGTAACCGCAACCGCTACCGTTACCGTAACCGCTACCGTTACCGCTACCGCTACCGATACCTATACTTTCCATAT
>Ga0307377_10008211_pt1 | contig 10634 bp, 9 predicted proteins | sample TR3MG_FD_202535 | JGI IMG/M metagenome (GOLD analysis project Ga0307377, IMG submission 202535) | Soil microbial communities from Risofladan, Vaasa, Finland - TR-3 | ecosystem: Environmental > Terrestrial > Soil > Coastal area > Acid sulfate soil | place: Finland: Risofladan, Vaasa | collected... | reverse complement strand
ACAGCGCACTTCGTCGGCTCACGCCGGTCAAGTTCGCCGAGACCTGGAAGTTCAGGAACCAGCAACGACTCGCAGAGTTAGTGGCTTAGTTTTCGGGGTCCGGCCACTGGGGATCTAGCAATTTGACGGCTTCGCCAATTTCAATCAGACGAAGCCGAACGGCGTCAAAATGAGGCCATCGGAGAGATCGCCACGAGTGAGGTGATTCCTGATCGCGGTGATCGCGTCAACAAGGTTCGGCGTTTAGTGGAGATGTTGGTTGATATTGACCGGATGTAACAAAAACTCGTCGATTTAGTTTGCGAAACTTAGTCATGTGAATTACGTGGGGGTCTCAACCACTTTCGCCTTCCCCTAACACGACATGGCGAACGCTCAACCGAATCCCTTCGCCTTGGGGGGTCATCACATCATCCATTCTGATATCAGCCTCATCAACTTGGTTCAAGTCAATACCGCGTTCACCCAACCATTGGCTAAGTGCTTCACGCGCTCGAACCTGAGCGTCGGGCCCTCTTCCCGCAACCTTGTTCACCGAACGCCACTCCGCCGCGAAGTCCATGACTCATCTCCTTGAGTGGCCGTGCTCATCCGGCCATCTCCATTGTGCACGCTCGGTTATCAGCTAGCCCCAATGAATAGCGCAAATGAATCAGCGCGCCTTCGCTGGCGCAAATGCACTACAGCGCTGACGCTTCAATGGAGGCAGTGCTAAATCGTTTCGTTTAGCTCGAAATCGGCCCTTATCAACCAAAATCTCCACCAAACGCCGAACCTTGCGTCAACAATGTCGGCGAGGCGCTCTTCGTCGTGTCGCGAACTCATAGTGGGATGGCTTCGCGTTCGACCACTTCTCGGACCCGAGCTCGGAGGCTGTCAGAAGGAGCAACGTCAACAGAGACTCCAAGTATCTCCGAGAGTTCCCGGCGTAGGGCCTCCAACGAAAACAAACCTGTTCGACGATCCAAATCGACCACCAAATCGACGTCGCTCTCTGCCTGGTCTTCACCTCGGGCGGCGCTGCCAAAGACGCGGACGTTGCTCGCACCATGGCGCGCCGCACAAGCGAGTAGGGAGCGTCGTCGCTGACGGAGCCGACGACCGAGAGGGGTGTCAGGGATTCCGCGTGGGTATTCACTCGAGCGCTCCAAGTCGAGGACGAGGCGGTGCCCCGTTGCGCGTACGAGACGTTCGAGCGTAGAGACCGATGGTTCCCTGCGGCCAGACTCATATGCACTGATAACGCTTTGAGCGACGCCCGCACGACGTGCAACGTCGGTTTGCGACAGTTGGGCGCTCACACGTGCTCGTTTCAGGAGCTTCCCGATCTTGTCATCGTCGGGCAATGTCATGTGACAACCCCAGTACGTATTGTCTATGAGCACGACCTCAAAGATGGTTGACGTCCCCTGAAGTGGTGTAATTTCCTCGGTCCGTCATGAAGACGGGCCACCGGAGTATTTCTTGATGTGTCCATTGCAAGGCACGAAAGGAATACTCCGATGACCCACCATGATTTTGACCTATCCGAGGTGCTCGGCGCACTTCAGAGTGACGAGAGCGGCGACCTCGTTCGCCAGATGGTCTCGTTCCTCTATCAGGCGCTGATCGACGCCGAGGCGACCGAGGTCGTCCAGGCTGAACGCCACGAACGCACCTTGTCTCGCACCACCCAACGAAACGGCTCACGGCCGCGTCTGGTCTCGACCAAGGCCGGCGACGTCGAGTTGAAGATCCCCAAACTGCGCAAGGGCTCGTTCTTTCCGAGCGTGCTCGAGCGCCGCCGGTCCCCGCACAGGCCCTCTACGCCGTCGTCATTGAGGCGTGACAATCACGGGGTCTCGACGCGCAAGGTCGACGACCTCGTGGGCGCCCTCGGCGTCGACGCCGGAATCTCCAAGTCCGAGGTCTCACGGATCTGCGCGGCGCTCGATGAGGAGATGACCGAGTTCCGCTCACGACCCTTGTCGCACCTGGGTTTTCCCTACCTGCTCTGTGACGCCACCTACGTGAAGGCCCGCGTCGGCGGACGCGTCGTCTCTCGCGCTGTCGTCGTCGCCACCGGTGTCGCGCAGGACGCCAGCCGCGAGGTGCTGGGCGTGTCAATCGGTGACTCCGAAGACGCGGCCTTTTGGACCGAGTTCCTCCAGAGTCTTCGGGGTCGTGGACTCTCGGGGGTCCAGCTCGTGATCAGTGATTCGCACCTGGGGCTGAAGGCCGCCATCGCGAAAGTGTTTCCCGGAGCGTCTTGGCAGCGCTGTCGGGTGCACTTCATGCGCAACGTGCTCGTGAGAGTTCCCCGCACGCAGCAATCGATGGTGGCGGCGATGGTGAGGACGATCTTCGCTCAGCCCGACGCTCTTCACGTCGAGCGTCAGTTGAAGGAGGTGGCAGCCACGATGAAGCGCCAGTTTCCACTCGTCACCGAGATGCTCGAGGACGCCGCCGAGGACATCACGGCCTTTCGCCACTTCCCGACGAACCACTAGCAGAAGATCTGGTCGACCAACTCGCTCGAACGGCTCAACGCCGAGATCAAGCGGCGCACCAACGTGGTCGGGATCTTCCCCTACGACGCCGCGGCGCTTCGTCTCATCACGGCGGTCGTCGTCGAGCAGCACGACGAGTGGAGCGTCTCGGAGCGGCGCTATCTCAGCCAAGAGTCCATGGATCAGTTGACGGGTGACGCACTACCTCCGGCGAAGGTTGCCCTCGCCAAGGTCAAATGACAAGATGACTGCGCATTGAGAAGTGCTCACTTGGAGTTACACCACTCTGCGGGACGTGATCTTCTGCTGGCGTATCGTGCGCGACCCGCCAGATGTGGTGGTGTTCCAATCCGTCGCGAATGCGTTCAGGGAGATTGGAGGTTGAGGCGGTGATTGACGTGGATCTTGTCGCCCCAGTTGCCAGACGATTGTTGGAGAATGGCATACACGTCGTTACCGTGCACGGCGGGTGAGAAAAGGAATCCCTGACCAAGTTGGCAACCGAGTTCACGAAGGTGGTGAAACTGAGCATTGGTTTCGATGCCTTCGGCCAACACCGTGGTGTTGAGTTCACGTCCGAGGGAGATTATGGCCTCCAACAGGGTGCTCGCCTGCGTGCTCGACTGATCGGGGCTCACGAACGAACGGTCGACTTTGATGATCTCGGGACTCAACATCGCGAGGTAGGAGAGCGACGAGAAGCCCGTGCCGAAGTCGTCGAGGGCGAGACCGATCCCCAACGCCTTGAGTTGGGCCAGGGTGTCCATAGTTTCTGCAGCGTCAGCGAGGGCCACGCCTTCAGTGATCTCGACGATCAGCCGCGACGGCGGGAGGTTACTTGCGGCGAGACTCTCCTCGATCATCGGTACGAGGTCACCGTGGTGGAACTGGTGAGCGGAGAGGTTGACGGTGACGAAAGGTTCCTCAGACCGACTCCTCGCGCCGTGCCACGTCGCCGCGGCGGCGATGGCCTCGCGGATCGCGAAGGCACCGAGGTCCAAGATCAACTCACTCTGTTCGGCCAATGGAATGAAATCAGCGGGCGAGATCCAGCCGCGCTCAGGGTGGAGCCAACGCATGAGAGATTCAAAACCAATGACCTCGGTGGTCATGAGGTCGACGATTGGCTGGTAGTGCATCGAGAGTTGCCCGGCCTGGACCGCGTGACGCAATTCTTGAATTAGGGCGAACCGATGTACGGCGGTCTCGTGCATGCTCGAGTTGAACAGGACGTGGCGACCTCGTCGGAAGCGTTTGGCTTCGTAGAGCGCGACATCGGCCTCTCGAACGTAGTCCATATGGCTGGCGTTCCCTCCGTCGCAGATTACGATCCCTACGCTCGCGCGCTGTTCGAGTTCGATTCCGTTGAAGACGAAGTGCTCGGATAGGACATCGAGCAGACGATTGGCCACCTGCTCGGCCTCGGCGGGTGACTCGAGACCTTCAGCCAGGTACAGGAACTCGTCGCCACCGAGGCGACAGAGAGTGTCCGAAGACCGCGTCGCCAATTCCAGCCGACGCGCGACACCGGTCAGCAATTCGTCACCCACGACGTGGCCGTAGGTATCGTTGACACCTTTGAAGTCATCGAGGTCGAGCAGCAGCACCGCGCCGATTCCGCCGTGGCGGGCGAAGCTCGCGTGCGCGTGCTCGAGACGGTCTTCGAAGAGCGTCCGGTTGGCCAGTCCCGTGAGCGGGTCGTGCATCGCCTGATATGACAACTGTGCGGTGAGTGCGCGCTCCTCGGTGATGTCGCGCTCGGAACTGACGAAGTACAGCGTCCGTCCGTCAGCGTCGCGAGCGGCTGAGCGTGACACCTCCGAGACCACCACGCGTCCGTCCTTGCGCCGGTAGTGCTTGACGTAGCGGATCTGATCGAGCTCTTCGGAGACCAAGCGGAGGTGGTTCTGCTCGGTGATGCCGAAATCCTCGGGGAGGGTGAACAGGGTGGAATCGTTGCCGAGCAACTCGTCCCTTGAATACCCGACCATGTCACAGAATGCGTCATTGACTGCGATGGCCCGATCGTTGTCGTCACTGAACACCATGGGGGCCATGTTGTTCTCGAAGGCCAGCCGGAATCGCTGTTCCGACTCGGCGCGGGCGCGTTCGGTCTCTCGCAGCGCGGAGATGGCGTGGTTCGCGTCGGTCAGCGCCGACTCGGTCTGGATCACCGAGCGGAGGTACGACACGGCGAAATTGACTTCGAGCAGGATCTCTTCGAGACCTCGCACGGTGACCTCGTCGAAGGCGTGGGCGTCGGTTGAGTAGGTCACCAGGACGACCGCCCGCGAGCCCAGCCGCTCTGAGATGGCGGCCGATGATTCGAACCCGAAGCGTAGGGCTCGATCTCTCCAGGGTTGGTCGGGCGCGTTCATTGCCAGGTCAGACACCACCTGACTGATTCCGGTGTGTAGCGCCGCGCCGGTCGGGCCGGAGCCGCTCTCGGGCGTTCCCCACCAGGCGGTCATTTCACCGAAGAGATAGTCGGTGTCTCCTGCGGCGCAGACGATGTCGACGCCACCGGAGTGCGTCGACGATGATGCACCGAACCACGCGAGGGAGTAGCCCCCCTGGTCGACCAGCAGGTCGCACACCTGCTGTAAGAAACCGTCCTCACTGGTTGAATGGGTGAGGAGTCGGTTCACCGCGGAGCGCAAGCCCAATAAGTGGGCGGCGCGCATCCGCTCGGTGATGTCGCGTTCGGAGATCACGTAGTAGAGGACGTTGCCCTGTTCATCGCGGGCGCACGACTTCGACACCTCGGCGATGATGGTCTGGCCATCTCGGTGCAGGTAGCGCTTGATGTACCGCTCTTTCTCCGACGCCCCCGTTGACATGAGTCGGTGAATGGACTCGGTGATCCCGATGTCTTCGAAATGCGTGAAGATCTGAGAATCCTGGTGCATCACCTCTTTGCGTGAGTAGCCGACCATTTGGCAAAACGCCTCGTTGGCGGCGATGATGTGGTCGTCGAGGTCTGTCAGAAGCATCGGGGACATGTTGTCCTCGAAGGCGAGCTCGAAGCGCTTCTCGAGAGTCGTTGACTTCTGTTCGGCGTTCTTGTGGGAACTGATGTCGCGAACGGTGGCTATCGTCCACGGCTCACCGTCAACGTTGATGACGCCGAGTCCAATATCGACGGGCAACTCGCTGTGGTCGCGCCGTTGAATGGTGATATGTCGCGAGGCGCCCATGGCTCGGGGCTGCGGGTTGAGCGTGAACGTGTGACGGTGGCCCACGTGTCCGGTGCGTAGTGAGGTGGGTACGAGGACATCCACGTGCTCGCCGATGAGCTCGTGCTCGTCATATCCAGTGATGCGACCGAACGCATCAGTGGCGTACCGGATGATCCCGGTGGTGTCCGAAATGACCACGGCCTCAGACAGCGCCCGCAAGATATCGCTCGGGGTGACTCGGGTGTCGAGGAAATTCACATCGTCGATCGATAGATTGGCGAATGGCAGATCCTTCATCAGAGTTGCTCGCGGTGGCAGGGCGAAGACGGTCGAGGCGAATTCGATGGGAACATCACAACGCGATCCGGTGGACGGCACGTCCACATGGTGCGCGACCCGATGCGAGTGCGCGCGCCGAACCGGACACATCTCGTTGATCTCGAGTCCGCCAGCAAAAAGTCCCCGCTATCCTGATTCGTTGAACTGCGAAGAAGGCTCGCAATTGCGAACTGGAACCTCTACCGCGTCGCCAAGTTCGACTGAACTGTAACAGTCGGATTAGTTGCCGCATGGTCAATCACGGCAGTGATTTGGATGGTCCTGAATTGGCTGCCTTGTTCATTCAACGCGAGGCGCTTGTGCGCGCGTGAGTGAAGTGTGTTGACGACTCTCACCACGCGGGAGTGGCCAGCCACCTGAACCAGATCAACCAGTTGGTGCAGCGTGAAATCTCGCTCGTGGTGGCGGATCTGCGCCGTCAGCGCATGTCGCGCGTCACGGTGGTTGGAACGCCAACATCGTTCCAGCCTCTGGATTGCAGTCTGGGGACCTCGACTGACCTCAACGGCATCGTGCTCGGGTCCAGTATTCAGGGCGTGGTGTCAGCTTCATTGCACCCCACGGCCGCTGGACAATCGGTGCTGGCCGCGGCAGTCATCAGCCGTTGGCGCATCCTCGCGCACGAAGGTCTCGCGACACCGATTCGCTAGGCGAGCGCCTCGGGATTCATGGCCCGGGCGGTGCGCTCGGCACTGGAGAGTGCAAGTTTCGAGGTGGAAAACGCTCCAAGTAGCAGGACCAACGCGCCGAAACCAGCAAGGGTCCACCAACCGGCCCGGCTGGCCTGAGCGAAGCCGAGGCCGGCCCTCGCACCGACTGTGGAGGTGACCAGGGCCCCGACGATGGCGACGCCCAGAGTCTGACCGACCTGGCGCGAAGAGGAGGCGATGCCGGCGGCAACTCCGGCTTGGGCGCGGGGCATGCCCGATACTGCAGCGGTGGTGATTGGGGGATTGACGAGGCCAAAACCGATGCCGAATATCACGTAGGAGGTGAAGAGCCACGAGAAGTGGGTGCTCGGACTCAATCGGACGAGCATAAGGCAGCTCACGAGGAATGCGGCGCCCGCTACGACGAGAGGTCCGCGCGAACCGCGTCGCCCGACGATATGTCCTGAAATCGGGGGCAACAGCATTGACATGACCGCCATGGGCAGGGTGTCGAGGCCAGCTTGGAGTGGCGAGAGTCCCCGAACGTCTTGCAGGTAGAGGGTATTCAGAAAGAGGAACCCACCGAGTGCAGCGAACGACGAAATGGCGATGACGGTGGCCGAGGTGAAGGGAACCGAGCGGAAGAAGCGCAAGTCTATGAGTGGCTCATGGCGACGAGGCTCGTAGATGAGCAGTCCGATGAGCGACAGCAGCGCGAGCGCGAACGACGAAATGATGATCGTCGACAACCAACCCCGGTTGGGCGCCTCAATGATTCCGTAGGTCAGCGACGAGAGGAGGGCCACCACAAGAAATTGTCCAACCAGATCGACGCGCCGGGCCCTCGGAGCCCGGGACTCTGGGATGAATCGCAAGGAGAGGACGATGGCGGCGAGTCCCACTGGGATATTGATCCAGAAGATTGACCGCCAGCCGTTCGACGTGACGAGCAGACCACCGATCACCGGACCGAGCGCCATCGATACTCCAAGAACCGCCGCCCAGACGCCGATCGCCTGGGCGCGCTCGCGCGGCACGGTGAAGGCATTGGTGATGATCGACATCGCGACGGGGTTGAGCATTGAACCGCCGACCGCTTGCAACATTCTGGCCACCACGAGCAGGCCTAGGTTGGGGGCGATGCTGCAGATCAGGGAACCGACGACGAAGGTCGATAGTCCGATGACGAAGGTACGGCGTCGCCCGAAGCGGTCCGCGGTCGAACCTGACAACATGAGCAGGCTCGCCAGCACCAAGGTGTAGGCGTCAATCGACCACTGCAGTCCCGAGATCGAGGCGTGCAGGTCGTGGCCAATCGAGGGTAGCGCGACGTTCATGATGGTCACGTCGAGTCCAACGATGAGCAGACTCATCGAGCAGATCGCAAGGATCCCGACTCGACGTCGATAACTCAATTCGTGGATCGCGGCGGTCGGGGATCCCGAGTTGAGGTTCATACGTTGAATGACTCTAACCGGCCCTTTCTCAAGGATGGCCGACGCATGATGGAACGAACGACGTGCCGCGATCGCGTTGCAGGCACCTCTCGAATGGTGAAGCGACACGGCGTGCTCGTCACGCGTAGGGTCAAAAGTCCCAATCACCTCCACGTAACGGCTAGACGAATCTGGTGATTGTCCGACCGTCGTAATATCGAAGTAGGTCACGTGTCGTAGTCGATTCTCGTTTGCAAGATCGTGTTCGTCGCCGTGACAAGTCAAAGGAGAAAAGGTTCCAATGAGTGCCCCCAGTGCTTCCTATTCAGTGACCATGCGCGTGATCCTCGACAAGGCGGCGCGCATCGGCGCGTTGACCACCGCGATTGGCGATGCTGGAGGTGCGGTCACCGCTCTCGACGTCGTCGAACCGAATGGTCATGGAATGACAGTTGACTTGACGTGCAACGCGGTTGACGAAGGACATTCTGAACACCTACGCGACGCGGTTAACGCGGTCGAAGGTGCCCAAGTCGCGGTGATGAGCGATCGTACGTTCTTGATGCACCTGGGTGGAACCATTTCTGTCGAGCCCAAGGTGGCGCTAAAGACTCGCGACGACCTGTCGATGGCCTACACGCCGGGTGTCGCGCGAATCTCCATGGCCATTGCGAAGGACAAGTCCGCCGCACGCAAGCTGACCATCAAGCGAAACACGGTTGCCGTTGTCACCGACGGATCTGCGGTGCTGGGTCTGGGCAATATTGGACCCGAGGCCGCGCTTCCTGTCATGGAGGGCAAGGCCCTACTGTTCAAGCGCTTCGCTGGAATCGACGCATGGCCGGTGTGTCTTGACACCCAGGATGTCGACGAGATCGTTCGCATCGTCCAGTGCATCGCACCGGTGTACGGCGGCATCAACCTGGAGGACATCTCGGCACCACGCTGCTTTGAGGTGGAGCGTCGTCTACGTGACTTACTCGACATCCCGGTCTTCCACGATGACCAACACGGTACGGCGATCGTCGTGTTCGCCGCCCTGTTGAATGCGCTGCGTGTGGTGGGTAAGAGAATGCAGGACGTACGAGTGGTGGTCTTGGGTGTGGGCGCGGCGGGAGTGGCGATCAGCAAGTTGTTGATGACCGAAGGCGTCGGCGACATCATCGGTGTGAACCGCCGTGGCATCATTTCACCTGACGACGAGACCCTCGACGTGGACCGTCATTGGCTGGCCGAACACTCGAACAAGGAACATCGCACCGGACCGCTCGCCGAGGCCATGCGTGACGCAGATGTCTTCATTGGAGTATCCGGACCCAACCTTGTGACCGAGGATGATTTGAAGTTGATGGCACCGAATTCGATTGTCTTCGCATTGGCCAACCCCGAACCTGAGGTGGACCCGGCGCTCGCTCGACGCTACGCGGCCGTCGTGGCGACTGGACGGAGCGACGAGCCGAACCAGATCAACAATGTCCTGGTGTTTCCCGGGATCTTTCGTGGACTGCTCAATGCCGGTGCCAAGCACGTCACAGAGGACATCGAGATCGCGGCCGGACGCGCCATCGCCGACGCGGTATCGGAGAGCGAATTGTCAGCCGACTACATCGTGCCTACGGTCTTCAATTCGTCGGTGGTGACCGCAGTCGCCGCCGCCGTGGAGAAGATAGTCACGCAAGTTGCGAACTGATTGACACTGCGACACGGGAAGCGTGCTCCCGTCTGACGCCGCGCCCCTTGTTGCCCATCGCAGCCGCTGACTCGCTGAACAGTGAAACATCGGTACACTTCGCCCATGCTTGAACGCTGGACTCGTTGGGTTGTCCGCCATCGGGCAGTGGTGATTGGGTTGTGGGCAGTCATCATTGGGCTTGGAGCAGTTAGCGGGTCCAATCTGTCCGGCCGGCTGACGACGTCGCTGGCGGTGCCGGGCACGGATTCGGCTCGTGCCGACACCATCCTGGTTCGTGGTTTCAATGAGAACGTTGAAGGCACCTTCACGGTCGTCGTGCCGTTTGGACAGGCGACGTCGGTGCAGATCCGCCGGAACGAGCAGAAGATCGGTCGCGCGGCCGCCGCCGTGCCCACGGCAGTGGTCAGCCAAACCAGGGCCATCGATGGCATTCTCTTCGCCAGCGTCGGGACGTCACTCAACCTGTCTCAAAGCTCCAATCAGACGATCGCACTTCGCCGGGCGTTGATGGCGCAGGGATTGTCCAACGCATTGGTGACTGGACCTCCCGCACTGAATCACGATCTCACGCCAATCTTGTCGCAGGACCTGCGTCGAGGCGAGATATTGGCCGCTGTCATTGCCTTGGTGCTACTGCTCCTGGTGCTGGGCATCTGTGGCGCGCTCATCGTGCCGTTCGTAATCGCCGCGGCCACGACGGGCGCGGCACTGACCATCATCTATCTGCTGTCGTTGCACATGTTGATGGTCCTCTACATTCCCAATGTCGTCGAACTCATTGGATTGGGCCTTGCCATCGACTACTCATTGCTCTTGGTACACCGGTTCCGAGAGGAGATGTCCGTCGG
>Ga0307377_10008210_pt1 | contig 10634 bp, 10 predicted proteins | sample TR3MG_FD_202535 | JGI IMG/M metagenome (GOLD analysis project Ga0307377, IMG submission 202535) | Soil microbial communities from Risofladan, Vaasa, Finland - TR-3 | ecosystem: Environmental > Terrestrial > Soil > Coastal area > Acid sulfate soil | place: Finland: Risofladan, Vaasa | collected... | reverse complement strand
CATAGGTACACGTCTGAACACCAAGTTGGTTGCTTTCGATTTCCTACTCCAGAGAGTCACAAGGCGTTTATCGAAGTCCAGATCCTTTACCTTCAGGTTGAGAGCTTCCCCTAAACGACATCCAGTTTGCAATACGAACAGGAACAGCAGTCTTTGCTTAGTATTAAGGTTCTGTTCAACCATATCTAATTCCCATTGTTCAGGTACATACTTGACCCTCTCAGTAATGGGAAACTTCTTAGTTCTTGCCACAGGGTTTCTCTGATCAACAAGATCATATCGGTCGATAGTCCATTGAAATAGAGCATGGAGAGCTGTCCTTAAACGATTGGCAGCATAGTTATCTTTACCAGCCTTCTTCAGTCTATTCGCTTCAGAATTGAGCAAACGCTGAATCATATCACGATTAATATCAAATACTGGAATATGCTTACCCCAAGCATCGATTGCTTTTTGTAGATAAGCTTCTGTTTGCACCGCATATAACTTGGTATGCTTTAATTCTATTTCTTCAATTCTCATCCTCACAACATCACCAAACTTCATATCGATCGTACCATTCGATGCCATGCGTTCAAGATGCGCCCTTCGAAAGACCAGTGCGTCACCTTTCTCCAATGCTTTGGTAATGCTTGGAAGAACACAGTCCACGACTGCCTGAGCATCCTTTTTGGTTTTTACTACCTTGGAAACTTCGTTGATTAAATCTCCTTTCTTCATGTTTTTTCTCCTTTTCAGCCGGCTTCTATGCTTATAGGTTCTCTCCTTCATTCTGGAGCTGATTTGGATTCTCTTCGGCTTTTATAGTCTTTTTATCCAGTTTGCGTTGTCTTTTTTGATCATTCTTTTCTTTCCTTGTTAATTCTTTCTGACGCTTTTTAAATGACGCACGTGATTTCGCCATACTGTCACCTCAGAGGCCATTATTTTTGATAGTGATGAAAAGAAAAGGATCTGTGAGCAGGCTTGAGGTTTAAGGCTTGATGATAGCGAGTTGTGAAGATATAAATTCAAACCAAACAAAAAGGCATCCCCTCAATATTAGAAGGAATGCCCTTTTTACTCAGAAAATAAGGTTAAATCACAGTGACATTTGCAGCGGCAGGACCTTTTTGTCCTTGCTCTATATCAAAGGAAACTCGGTCGCCTTCATTGAGGGATTTAAAACCGGCTGCATTGATTGCAGAATGATGAACAAACACATCCGCTCCGTCTTCCTGCTCAATGAATCCGAACCCTTTACTGTCATTAAACCACTTAACAGTTCCATTGGTCATGATAACATCCTCCTTTCAAAAAATTTTCAACGTTACAAACTGGAGGGTGCCACTTTGACAAATGGATTATTCCTTCAGAAGGAAACCGTCCCGCAGATTAAACAGGACTTAATTGATTAAACATATAATAATCTTTATTTAGAGAGAAAGCAAGCTAAATATTTGTTTTTTTTAAAAAAAATGGGAGATCAGCATTTAAACGTGCAAAAACGAAATGTTAAGCGAACAATGTCAGATACGGATCTGTATGGCAAGGTTTGTGGTTTTATGATACTTGCATGATTCTTGAATTGTGAAGGAGTGCGCACTTCTTTAATAGTGTTCAGTAGTCATATCAAAAAAACAGTGCGGGATTCGATCAATATTCCTCATTCGGAAAAAGTAAAGTAGATGCCATATATTGTGGTCTGGCTTTCAGCCTTCGAACTTGCGATATATTGAGAGACTGTCGAAAACCGGACATGTCAAAACCTTTGATGTCTTGCCATAAGCAGAACCTGAAACCGATTCTTTTTTTATGCATATATCATCAAAATGGAAAGAGCAAACCCTGTCAAATGGATTTGCCCTTTTTGATAAAAAATATTACAAAAATTTTGAAGCTCTGATAATTCCAATTTTAAGCTTTTTTGTTATTTCATTTTTTCAATTGGTGAGGCACGACTCTCTTAACAGAAGTTGAGCGCAGACCTTCCGCCCCCGTTCATTGACGATTAAGGGAGAATTGCCACCACTCCATCATCCAGGTCATAACGTGCACCGACAACAGTCAAGTCGCCTTTCTTGACCAATTCCTCTAAGATCGGTGCCGAGGACTTCAATTGCTGAACAACCATAGTGATATTAGCTCTGACGGCATTGTCCAGCGGATCACCGGGTTGATTCTTGATCTTTTCCACGGCGGGTTGAATGGCTTTGACCAAGCTGCCGATGTGTCCAGGAACCTCTCCACTCTTGAGCGTGGCTTCCACAGCGCCGCATCGTTCATGACCAAGGACCATGATGTATTTGACGCCTAAATGTTCCACAGCATATTCAAGACTGGCAAAGGCTGCATCGTCTAGGATGTTACCAGCTAAGCGTATTACGAAAAGATCACCCAATCCTTGATCGAAAAGGATCTCTGGAGGTACTCGAGAATCAGAACAACTCACGATGGCCGCAAAGGGATGCTGGCCTTTGGCAACTTCCATACGATGCCGGGCTGTCTGGTTCGGGTGGGACGGTCTTGCATCAACGTATCGCTTATTCCCATCAATCAATTTCTCCTGGGCAACGTCACCGCTGACGGCCGAGCCATCTTTGGCAGCCATGGCGTTGGCACCGAAAGACACCAGCACAATCAGTCCGATAAACGCAAAGATTGCTCTTTTCATTATTCTTCCTCCTTTGTTTATCTAAAGATGATGGTACGCCTAAGATTATTTATCATAAAATTAATCTTTTTCACCAAAACGCAAATATTCGGTTTTTATCGATCCAAGATACTGCCAATGAGTTTTACGAACACGAGGCATACGGACATCAACGTAACAATCCTCACACAATATTTTTGAATGATCATTGTATTCTTTTCCAACCTGAATTTTTGTTTTGCACTTACTACATTTTGTTAGCATTTTCTTTGAACCTTCAGCTTTCGCAATTTTTGGAATATTTGCAGGTTGTATGGATGACCATTTTTTTGACATATCTTGCCACGACATGAAATCGATTAAAACCAATAGATATCAAACTCGAACCGTAAATATCAAATCGTGATCGTTTAAAAGATATCCATTCCAAATTTCGTACATCGTTTACTTTGAATACCTTGGAGATATCCCACGATCTGAAACAGCTCTGTTTCGTGTGATCTCCATTACTGATCTTCAATTTGATCCTTTTTCAGATATGTCTTTGGAACACAAGATATTTTCGCATGGTCGAATTTCTGCTCTATTGAGACTACCTCACGAAAATCGGACTTGTCAAAACCTTTGATCTCTTGCCATTATTTGGGCTACAAACAAGGTGTTATCATAGATTATTCAGCGTCTCAAATTCCGCCATGTAAACCGAATCGCTGCCTAATGCCGTACACAGCATTTGACAATGTTTCTTCAGATCGTATATTAGGTTCCAAACTTTAGATTATTTAAAAAGGACAGAAGAATAATTTTAAGGAAATCCATATTTTGTCATTAGAAGGTTTGAGATCAAAACATAACGATAACCGGCAAAGAATAGTAATATTGCTTTTATTTTTTCTGATATTAGGTATCGCATTTCTTTTTCAGGGCAAAAGAGCTCTGTGGCAACCCGATGAGGGTTACTATGTAGGAACCGCATATACTATGGATAAAAGCGGTGACCTGGTGATCCCGAGGCTTGGCGAAACGATATTTCTTGATAAACCGCCGTTGATCTATTGGGGGATAATTTCCGGTATTCATCTTCTCGGCAACAATGAATTTGGAGCCAGAGCCTTTCATGCGCTTTGTTTTGCTTTTACGGTGCTGGCAGTGGGATTTTTGGGACGCAACTTGTTTGGGGATGCCAGATCGGGTTTTCTTGCGGGTTTAATTTATGCAACAATGGTATTGCCTTTTATTGCTGCGAATTTTGTCACACCTGATTCACCTCTCGTTTTATGGACAACTTTGTCCATGTTGTTTTTTTGGAAAAGTGTCACGAGCAAAGGGCAAAAAGCTCAATTGTGGAAAATTTTGATGAGCGCCGCTTTAGGATTTGGTTTTCTTACCAAGGGGCCGGCGATATTGTTACCTTGCGGTGGAATGTTCGTTTTTTTGATCGTTCGCAGGCAGGTATTTAAATATTTTGTCACTTGGTGGTCTTTGGTTTGCCTTTTAACATTCGCATTGATTGGCCTGAGCTGGTATTTCTGGGTCGCCTTTAAGGTTCCAGGAGCAGGGCCATACTTTTTTGATAACCAGATATGGGGCCGGTTGGTCACGAGTAAATATAACCGTAATCCAGGCTTTCGCGGTGCTTTTATATACATACCGGTTTTACTGTTCGGGACTTTACCCTGGACATTCGTATGGTGGCAAAAAGCAGGTGAGTTGAAAAATAAAATCATGAGCAAGCGATGGTGGTTAGATCTCAAAGATCGTCCGGATATACTTTTTCTATTAACATGGTTTTGGGTTCCCATTGTTGTGCTCAGCCTCGCAAGTTCCAAATTGGGCCTTTATGCGCTTCCTGTTTTTCCTGCGGTTGCTTTGGGAACTGTGAAATTCTGGCAGGATCGACCTTCGTTTAAGTCTTCGAACTTATGGGCAAAAGAGAACCTCAAACCCGTAGTGCTGATATGCTGCTTGGTTTTGACCCTGGTTGGTTCAAAATTTGTTCTATCTTATTATCCAACCGAAAAGAATGCCAAGGAACTATGGCTGTTGTTGAGAGATTATACGCCTCGTGGCGATTATGAAATTGTCACAATTGACGAACATTACGGAGGACTTCTTTTTTACGGAGCTCAAAATATCGAGAATGCCACAATGAAAACGAAGCCGTATCCTTTTTTCAGCATTCCAGAACATATCACTTGGGAAATCGAGGAGATTATTAAAGAAAATGAAAGTGTTATTTTTTTAGCAAACAATTCCCATGAGGCCTCTGTGTTGAAAGAGTTGCTTTCAAAATCGAGGCTGAATATTACCGAAGTGAGATTGCCTTTTCACAGGCACTTATTGATTTACGAATCATGAAATCTTTTTCGTCCCCAAGTTCCCTGTACTATTTTTGACCGAAGAGCCGTTTTGTCCATGGATGACGTCGGGGTAATCAAAATTTTACGTTACACTGGCTTGCCAAAACGACACAATGAATTGTCATGGTCCGACCCTAAAAAAACAAACATAAAAAAAATAAATCCCCATTCTCAGAATTCCTGCAAGAAATCCTGTGCGTATACGCTGCTGTCAATAATCGTTACTTCTCTGAAAGCGGGTATAAACGAAGCACAAGAGCCAAAAACGCAATAGGACGGCGTCAAAGTGTAAGTGCCTGGCTCAAAATGGCTGAAAATATAGTTTCCAGTTTCATCTGTATAACGCACCATTTCATTACCAGCTTGATCTGAAAGCGTAATTTTTCTATCTGGCAAACCATATCCGGGGTTCGTACTTGCTGTCACCCTTCCCCCTATGGAGTAGCAAGGTGTAACTTGCGTTGCAATAAAATTTTGTCCAACAATGTCGCTATTGTCATCAGTTGGAACAGTTATTTCACGACTCGACGGTGCAAAGGTAAGACAAGCGCTTGATTGTGGTGGCGATGGTTGTGAGGGTGTAATGGTATAGGTACCTGCCATAATGTGAGAAAAACTATAATTTCCCATCACATCCGTAATTGTAGTGTAGTTTGTATCAGTGCCTGTGAGGATTACAGGAATGTCAGGGACACTTGCTCCTGATGTTTCATCCATTGTAATCCTGCCTGTAACTACAACCTGTGTATACCGAGTGATTGTTACCTCATCACTCCCATCCGACATTATAACAGTGATCGTATTTTCTCCCAGGGTAAGTGGAATTGTAGCTTCCCATGCCGCTACACATGCAACCAGACACATTACAGACTGGCTGGCCACCCCCGAACTATAATCTGAGTCCCAGTAAATTGTATCAGGATATGAGCCATTACGCATAGCAGCATTGCCTGTAGCGATAACAACATCTGAACCCGTTGATGAGCCATCTTCGGGTTCATCAATACGCACCCAGGCTTGAGTTTCAGAGCCATCGCTTCCGCCGCCACCGCCGCTACCAACTATAGCTATCATTCCAAATGCAATAACACCGAAAAGGAAAATGTAACGTACCTTATTTACATGACTTATTTTTATTTTATTCATGTCGGTGCCATCCTTTCACTTTTATTTGTAGCTATTAACACAAAGTAGGCTATTGTCGTACCGATGGTAATAGCAACCAGATCAATAAAATCAAAAGTTCCATAGAAAAAATAATTCTCAGTGTTTTCTAAAAATGGAATGCCTTCGAACCAGTTGGGAATTAATTTTAAAAGCAATGAATTGAATTCTTGTCCTAACTCAAAAGCACAGTCTACGAGAGACCAGCATACACAGATTATGATGCAACCTCTTTTTTGGCAATGCAACAAACCCGCTGTAATCAAAATGAAAGAAAATACATGGATGAATGAAGGTAAACTGTAGCCAATAAATCCGAATAAATTTGGAAGGGTGTTGTGAAGGCTTATGTTTACAAAACTTTTGTGAACAAAATAGGTCTGAACTGGAGGGCGATCAACAACGTACACTAAAGTACCTAAAAGTAGAGCAGACAGACCGATCAAAATTTGAGGTATATTGATCATGCTGCCGAATGCTTTTAGGTTTTCTTTCATTCAATGAAGTCAGCAGAATAAGAAGTGTTACACAATAGAAATTGAATCGAGATATCTGGCAATTATCAGTTATCTTAATAAAACAGTTTAGGAGGATCTGTAAAGGGGCGAAAAGCCTTATTTTTATAGGGGATTTGCTCATACATAGGGAATTATCCCAGATTTAATTTAAACGCTGTTAATCGCGGAATCAAATGTTGTGATTTCTTGCCATAAACACAATTTTTGCCTGAGTTGTGATACTATGTTTTATTCGCCTTCGCCTGAATACCCTGCTGCTTGAAGCAGGGATGAAAGGCAAGGTGAACCGCGCCGAAGCTCGATAGACCGAAGGCGGGTAAGGCTACGTCGCAATTCCACTTTGATACACCGCAGCTTGCTGCGGGGAGTTTCATTTTCTATTACTTTTCCCGTTTATATCTTTCAATTTCTTTGCCGTCTGCAGATGTAAAGGTCAGTACATCCCCTTGTAAAGAATATGTTCCGTTAACAATCTCAGAAGGAGAACCTTGTCGAAAAATCTCAAACCTTACATTTCCGGGTTCAATCAGAGTATATTTTCCTTTTACAGCCATTCCCTGATTATCAACAGCCTTGAATGTGCCATCTTTCCAAAATTCCAATGTAGCCGTCTTTCCAATTTCTTTCCACTTCCCAACTATATATGGTGTATTTGCACAGCCTAAAATAAAGAAAAGTGCGAGGATAACAAATGCGGAGCAACGTTTAAATTCGTCTTTTTTCATATTTAAAGCCATTTTATGATTTTGAGGGGCACAATTTGTGACCTTAAACCGAAATTTCCATATAGCGGTGGCTTGAATTCTTAATGAGAAATTCAGGTTGGGAACGTCCTTAAATAATCGGACATGCTCTGAAGCGGAAGCAAGAGGTCATAGGGGCAGGAGAAACAAGGGGCGTTCCCGATATTCTCCCTGCTTTAAAAATCTCTGATGGTCTATAATTGAATATGGAGAAAAAATCAATTAAAATAATTAGGTGATTCAATATGTTACAAAAAAGGTGATTTAGGGGTGATAAAATTGTGTGGTTTTTACACAGGATAATTAACCACCCCAGTACAATTTGCCGAACCTATCCCGGTGAAATACACTTCTCTTAGGCATGTTCAAAATCGACAATTTTAATGGAGTCGTGTGTCTTGAATTGAAAATAAGATGCTACGATTTGCTATAGTCTAATTAGTTCCCGTCCATAAATCGGCATATTTCGCCTTATGAAAAACTTAAAAAATAAGAGTTGAGCAGTTTTAATCTAAACTGCCAACCGTTATCGTCTACTTAAAGAGAATTTTCTCATTTAAGGCTTTTTTTGAAAACAGTACTCCTATTTGTTTAGGGGCCGCAGTAGTTTTTCAAGACTACTATGATAGTTGTTTTCGAGCTATGGTCAAAAGATTTGCAGATACAATCGATGCCCATACATAACTTTTGAAGGAACGCAAACCTTTCCAGGTACATCGTGCGAAGCCAAAGCACCTTTTGATCCATGATATGCCGGCCTCGATGCCGGCGCGAAAGCGTCTCAGCCGGTTGTAAACCCATTGACTGCGACACATGTCTTCAACTTGAAGACCGCGTTTCTTGGCAAAGCAGACATCTTTTATTTTCATGCCTTTGGCGGTTTCGAGATTTTCCTTTGAGGCAAATCCGCCGTCAAAGGCTGCCTTGAGCGGGTACTGACCATAAATCTCATTTTGTCGATTCAGCATTTTTTCTACCAATTGACTGTCGGAAGGATTGCCGTCTTCAATAGTGCAATCGGTAATGAGGTTTGATCGACCACCAGAAAGGCACACTTTATGACCGTAAAATGTGTCCCGGCGATCTTTGACGATGATATCCGTATGAGATTCAAAGATCGATACAACTTTTTCAGAAGCCGGCACCGACTGGCCATGAAGTACTCTTTTTTCGGTCTGGTCAATTACGCGAAGCGCTAATTCTACAGTTTGCTTGAGATCGTCGGACAGAGCCATGGCTACAACATCTTGATTGTATTGTAAAACAACAATGGCGTTACGGGCGTAATCCACAGTACAGCGGGCAGCTTTGAGTAAATCAATATAATGCTGTTTGCGCTGCTTTTTATTCTTGGCGTACTGAATACCCAGCATACGACGCTTGGCTCGGCATGTATGATTTTGAAACAGAATACCTGAGCGGGGAAAGAGATCTTTGGCTTTTTTTAATATACGAGCCAACACTCTGACTGAATCCCATAACAACGTGGAATCGGAAGGCGTATGGATATTGGACTCAACCACGGTGCAGTCGATACGAACCTCACGGCCTTTTTCAATGCCTACGTCTTTGGCGAAACGGACAAAACAACGATTGATGGCTTCCCAGGTTTCCGGCGAAATCGCTTTGATATTTTTGCAAAGCACGGATTTTTTGAATCCTTTATCGGCTATACCGATAAGACAAAACCTTTTCAGACTTACAGAATCAATCAGATGAAAGGCCAGATCCTTATAGCTGAACTCAAACATCTGCTTGGTGATGGCGGCACGAACGACTTGTTCAGCGGTCATCCCTTTTGCACCAGCTTTGGATTTTTTGCTTTTGGAGGAAAGATCTTGCATCACCAAATTGTAGATGATAGGATTTCTATCGAGAATGCAGCTTATGGCGTTCAACTCTTCTGCTTGGGGATGATCAATTTTGGGCGGCATCAGCGGCATCTGTTTTTCGCTATTTTTGCGCATTTTGTAGTGGCCCCTTTCTTATTATTGATAGTATTATCAATTGTTTGCTCTTTTGTTTATACTACCAAAAGAAAGCTTTGTCTACTATAAAATGCGCTTTTTTTATTAATTACAGATACTTATTTGCGTGGATGGACACTAACTAAACTTTTTAGTCATCATTTCTGACAATTAATCATGTATACCAAATTAGTCCGAAGGGACACTTATTGGAACTCCCTCATAAGGAGTCCTTCTTGTAGATCTATGGGTCTGAACTTCCCTCATCGTTTTCAGAACATCAATACTGCTTTTTAATCCTTTAGTATATCTTGCCATATTTATAGCCATTCCAGCAATTTGAGCCAAAGATTGGACAAAATTCACATCTTCCAGTGTGAACTCCCAAGGTTCAGACGTATACACACGCATAGCCCCCATTAAATTGCCACCGACCACGATAGGCACCGATAGTAGGGAGGCAATTCCTTCTTTCTGGGCTTCATTAGGATATTGAATTCTTGGATCATCCATAACATCATAGATCGCCACAGGCCCTTCCTCCAAAGATTGGGCAATGGAGCGCAATGCACTTACAGGGCCTTTATTTATATACTCATCACTCAACCCGTATGATGTTGCCAACTGCAGTTCATTGTTTTTACGATTGATCAAAAACAAAGAACACCCCTTGGCACCCAAAGCTGTTTTGATGCTTTCTACTGTCATCAGAGCAACTTCTTCAGGGTCCTTGGAATGAGAGATGGCCTTCGAAACCTTTAGCAATGTTTCATAATTTATGAGATGTTTTTTCATGATTTTTCTCCTTTCAAAAGGTCATTGGAAGGTCTTAAATGTCTTTGTCTTTTCAAGATGGTACTTTAAGCCCCTATCTGAAAAAAATATTCTGTTAGGAGCAAGGTATGCAAATTTTGAGGGGTTTCTCCATGGAATAGTCTCCTGAATAGGTGAGCAACAATTCAGTAACAAAACATTACATAGGGAGAAACGGATTGAGAATGAGCTTTCAGAACAAGATGTAGTTAGCAACGAAAAATGATTTGAGATGGAGGTGAGCTTCAGAACTGATTTCCTTATAAATTTTGTATAACAAAAAATGCCTGTGTGTCAATAAATTTATAGCTAGTTACTCAAGTTTCGCACCCTAAAATAGGGGTTTAGTTGCATAAATATTCTACCTTTACTAGTGTTAAAAGTAGTATTGAGCTCCATTTTGTGGTATATATAATTTGCTGAAATCATAAATAAAA
>Ga0307377_10008208_pt1 | contig 10638 bp, 15 predicted proteins | sample TR3MG_FD_202535 | JGI IMG/M metagenome (GOLD analysis project Ga0307377, IMG submission 202535) | Soil microbial communities from Risofladan, Vaasa, Finland - TR-3 | ecosystem: Environmental > Terrestrial > Soil > Coastal area > Acid sulfate soil | place: Finland: Risofladan, Vaasa | collected... | reverse complement strand
GCCACATAGATTGTGTTTGTCGTCGCGTCGGTGGCTACGCCGGTTGGATCTGCACCGACCGCCACCGTCGCCGTGACGGTATTGGTCGCGCCGTCGATGACGCTCACGGTGTTGCCGCCGCTGTTGGCCACATAGATTGTGTTTGTCGTCGCGTCGGTGGCTACGGCGGTTGGATATGCACCGACCGCCACCGTCGCCGTGACGGTATTGGTCGCGCCGTCGATGACGCTCACGGTGTTGCTACCAAAGTTCGTCACGTAGATTGTGTTGGTCGTCGCGTCGGTGGCTACGCCGTAAGGTTTTGTTCCCACCCCCACCGTCGCCGTGACGGTATTGGTCGCGCCGTCGATGACGCTCACGGTGTTGCCGCCGCTGTTGGCCACATAGATTGTGTTTGTCGTCGCGTCGGTGGCTACGCCGTAAGGTTTTGTTCCCACCCCCACCGTCGCAAATACGTCGTTGGTTTTCCCGTAGTTATAGATAATTGGTGTCGATGCAGACGCTACTCTGCCGCTTACGACGTAGTTGACCAGCGTCGGCGCGGTTGTCGTCAGCACAGGCACCTGCGGCACACCTGCGAAGGCGGTAAGCGGTGCGCCACCGACGCCGCTGATGTTGGAGCCGCCGCCGAGCGAGCGGATGACGAAGGTGTCGCCCGCAACGGGCGTCGCCGGGAGCGCGGTCGCAAGCGTCACGGTCGTCGTCGTGTTCGCCGTGATCTCAGCGCCGACGTTCTGCAGGGCGGTCGTCGTGGTGTTGTCGTTGAACACCAGCGACTGCCCGATGTAGCCGCTCGCGACGAGCGTCTGCCCCGACACCTCCACGACGGTCGTGGTGGAGCCGACGCCGACCGTGCCGTTGTCGAGCGAAGGCGTGTTCTGGTTCTCGAGCGCCCGCTGCACGTCAGCTTGATTGATACCGAAGCCCATCGCTACTCACCCGCCTCTTCGCGGATCGTCTCGCGGGCGAAGGTCGGCGTGCCGCGCTGGTCCACCGCGACGAGCGCGACGCCCGGATAGGTCTTCTGGCCGCGCCCGGGATCGTGCTGGACGCTCTCGCCGTCCGCCACCTTGCGCAGGCCGTCGAGCGGCAGGCCCTCCTTGAGGGTGCAGAAGCCGCGCGGGCCGCGAATGTCGCGGTGCGTGTGGCCGGTCTCCTCGTCCCGCGTGATCGTCACGCGCACCCGATGCGTCGCGCAGTAGAACGTGGCCTGCATGTGTTTTCCCTCCCTACGGCATCATGGCGGCGCCGTCTTGCAGAAGGCGCGTCGCCTGTGCCTGGAGCGTTGGCTGGAGCTGCGTCGTGTAGGTGTTGCGGTTCACCAGCGCCTCCTGCATCTGGTAGGCCCCCGTGATGGAGGCGGAGGTCGTGTTCTGGTAGGTGAAGACCACCGACACCTTGGCGGGCGGCACGTACGCGCCCTCTATGTTGATGTCGCCAAGCATCGCGGCTGCGGTCTCCAGGTCCGTTCCGTCGATGGTGATGGTCTCGAGGAATCCTTGGTCGTGCGGAATGGCGGTGTCGATCAGGTTGCCGGTGAAGACGAGCACCGTGTTGGGGTTCACTTCGATGGTGAGCGTGGCAGACTCGTTCGCCGGGACCACCGCGTAGTCGCTGGCCCACTGGCCCTTCGCGGCGCCGCCCGCGACCAGAATCTCCATGAGATTCGAGTAGTTGGTCGGTAGCGAGAAGACGGCGGGATAGCCGCCGCCTCCTCCCGAGGTGACGCCCGCCATGGACTTCAACTGCGCCAGGATGGCCTGCGCGTCCTGTCCGTTCGTGTACAGGAGTTGGAGCACGTCGGGGATGGCGTAGCTCTCCAGCGGGTTTGCGGGTCCCTTGTAGCTCAAGTCGCCACCTCCCTACGCGATTCCGGCCCAGACTTCGGCGTAGGCCCTGCCCACGCTCTTGTCGCCGTACCCGGCGAGCCCGAGCCGCACCCGCCAGAGGTCCGTCAGGTTGTACTTGCGCACCCGCAGCATCACCGGCACGGCGGTCAGGGTCGTGGCGGCGCTCACGGCCACGGAGATCGTCGAAACGATGGGCAGGAACACCCGCCACGGCATCGCCGGGTTCGTCTGCGCGAACGCGCCCCCCGAGATCTGCAAGGCGCTCGGCTGGTTGTCGACATTCACGTAGAGCGTGATGGCCTGCGCCCCCGGCACCGCCACGGCCTCCAGCACCTCGAACGTGCCCTTGTCGACCGATGCGCGGGCGAATGCCTGGCCCTCGGTCGTGGAAGCGTTCGCGGTGACGTGGTAGATGCCCGAGACGCGCGGGTCCTCGCCCTGACTCATGCCAGCGAGGAAGCGGGCGATCTGGTCCTCCGTCGAGATGGGGCGCTTTCCGGTGCGCACCTGATCCTGGATCTGCTGCAGTCCATTGCTTCCGAGCAACGCGAGGTTCTGCGTGTCCTGCGCCGAGAGCCCATAGCCGAGCGCGATCTTGTCGGCCACCGAGAGCTGCTGCATCTCGATCTCGTAGTTCAGTTGGAAGCTCGCGACGGGGCTTCCGGTGTTGTTCACGGCGACGAGCTGCAGGAAGTTCACGGCCGGCGCGTCCACCTCATGCCACTGCAGGTTCGGCGGCATAGCGTCCGTGAAGCCCTCGGCCTGCGACTGGTTCATGGATGCGCCGTCGTAGATCCACTGGAGCTGCACGCCCGCGTTCTGCGTCGCGGCGATCTTGGTCAGCCGCGCCAGCCAGCCGGGCTGGTCCGCGTTCTGCCATCCCTGCGCGGAGAAGATCGTCGTCGTCCCCGTGCCGAGCGCCCCCGGTCCCCAGTTGTAGACCTTGCGCTGAATCCAGTAGCGGGCGGCCTGCGCCTCGCTCTCGTTGAACACGCTGCCCATAGGACTCTCTCCTTCGTCGGGCTAAACTTGCGGGAGGGGCGCTGGCCCCTCCCTATGAGACCGGAGCCTAGAGCGCGCCGACCGGGACGTACTGGACCACGAGAGCGTCGAGCACGACCAGGGCCGATGGGAACGTCAGGGTCGCGGACGGTGCGGCGACGGTGCCGGTGAACTGCGCCTGCGATCCCGTAGGCGTGCCGGTCACGACGGCATAGTTGGCGTCGCTGTCCAGCGCCGGGGTCGCAACTCCGGTGATGACCTGCACGTTCAGCACGGCGACGGCCAGCTCCGGGAGGGTCTGGGTCGCGGATGCCGCCGCGTTGAAGTGCGCGGTGCGGTACTTCGGAAGTGCCATTTTTACCTACCCTCCTCAGAGACTGACGCGCACGCCGCCGACCGCCACGGTAGCCGCGTTCGCTGCGATGCCGCCAGACGTGCCGTTGTCCTGGATGAACACGGCCGCGTTCTCGCCCGCGATCACGAGGTCTCCCGGCAGCTTGCCGAGCACATACCACAGGCCGGTTTCGGCCGTGATGCCGTAGGCGAGGTCGTTGACGAGCGAGTCAACCGGCCAGCCCTGGCCCTCCGGCACCGGGTTTCCACCGATCAGGATTCCGGCGAACGCGATGTTCGCGATGCCGGTCGCAACGCCGAACTCCTGGAGAATCACGGCGTCCTTGACCTGCGCGGCGTTTCCGTTGGTCGCGCCGAACGGGTAGCCGAGGTCGTTCTTGAGCGCGACCTGGCCCTTGTTTCCGCCCGCCTGCTGGCTGTTGGTCAGTGCGTAGGGGGAGTTCTCCGTGGTCGCCAAAAGGTTCTGGGCGAAGGCGAGGTAGCGGTTGACGATGGCGCCGCTCTGGCCGTAGCCACCCGAAAGGCTGGTCCATGTCGCCTGCGAGAGGAAGCCGGTTTGGACTCCCGCGACGGCCGGCAGGCCCTCGATCTGGCGGCGCATGTCCGTGCGGGTGAACGAGTTGTTGTTCTCGTAGATGCCCGCGAGCTGGTTGAGCTGCGACTGGTTGTAGCGCTCGCCCCAGATGCGGATGCGCGCGTTCTGGACGACGGTGTAGCCCGTGCCGGGGAACCCGGCCGTAGACTTCACCTTGGCGTGGATCTCGGAGACGTACTTGATGCCCGTCGCCAGGAGCGGCAGGTTCCCGCGTCCCTTGCCAGCCTTGACGGCCTTCAGCAGGCGGCGCATCGACTGACCGAACACGACGAACTGCTCGCCGCGCGTCTGGTTGCGGTTCGGCAGCATGTTGGTGTTGTAGGAACCATCGATGGTCATGGTGGTCTGGTCTTCGCTGCCATCGACCGTGACCGTCCATGTGAGGTCCGGGTGGCTGAGAACGCCCGTGGTGTCGTCCTTGATGATGCAAGGCGTCACCTGCGCGTACAGCGCCTCGGCCACGATGCCGCTCGGGAGCTGCGAGGTGTTCTGCGGCAGGACCTTCGCGGTGATGTACCCGTAGGTGCCGCTGCCAGACGAGCCCTCTGCGCCCGTGACGGGCATTTCGATGACGCCGCCACCGGCGGGAACCTCCGCGACGGTCAGATCGTAGAGAGGCACCTGGGCGGTGAAGTCGTTCGCGTCCATGCTAACTGGCCCTCCTGCGCTCTCTGAGATGGAGAGCTGTCAGATTCGGTGCTTGGAGAAAGATCCTAGAAGTCGCCGAGCACGTCGGTTGCGTAGGTCTGCTGCGGAGCCGGGTTGAAGGCCGGGCCCCCGCCGCGCAGGACGAGCTGCGTCGGGGTTGCGGCGGCCGTGGTCGCCATCTTGTTGCGGATGAACTGCGTCGTGTCCGCCGCCGCGTAGGCGTAGGCCGGGAACAGCATGCCGCGACCGATCTTCTCAATCGCAGGCGAGCGCGTCGCTGCGCCCAGGAGTTCGAGTCCGCCGCCAGCCACGAGTTCCGCCGCGTCCAGCCACAAGTTGGTCGTCGGCACGGGGTTAGCCGGATGCTGCGTCACGATGTCACGCGCTACCCCTGCCAGAACTGCGCCGGTAAGGGACTCGAAGCCGCTCTTGTAGTCGAGCTGCATGGTCCTCCTCCTTTCAGAGTTTCTGGACTGACTGTAAAGCCCGTCTGGTTGGCGCGTTGGTGCTGCCGTAGCGGAGCAAAAGAGAAGGCCCCGCCGCTTGGGCGAGGCCGTGAGAGTGCGTCTATGCGCAGGCCGTGGTGTAGCGGTTCTGCGTCTTCTGGAGCAGCGCCGCGAACGCGCCCTTAGGCGGCGTGGACGGCGCGACCTGCTGGAGCATGACGGATAGGCGACCGCTGGCCTGCGTATAACCTGCGGTTCCGGTGCCGGGGATGGCGGTCGTGGAGACCGAAGGCTCTACTTTGACGAGCTGCCAGAGCCGCAGGGCCATATAGGCGGCGTTCGCGCCACTTACGGCAGCTCCGCCATATCGGAGTTCCCCCCGGCCCTCCACGAACATCAGCGCGCCAAGCAGCGTCCAGAAGGCCGCGAAGCCTAGCGACTGGTTGCCCGGTCGCGTCGCCGTGTAGACGACGGTGGCCCCGGCGACGCCAGCGTTGATCGCAGCGTCGAGGAAGCGGACATCCGGCGACTCCGGCAGGATGGATGTGGCGCTCGCCGCACGCGACACCTTGGCGACAGGATGGCGGGCCGTATTGGTGGGAGGAGTCCTTGTCGCCATCAGTAGCCACCTCCTGTCGCGCCCTGCTCGGCCGCATGCAGTTCGTTGACGCCCTCTTCGGTGTGAGCGAGCGAGCGCACCACGAACGGCGCCGCCGCGAGCCCGAGCCCGATGACCGCAAGCAGTTCCCAGTGGTCTCCCGCCCAGACGAGGATTCCTCCCGCGCTCGGTAGCGCCGTCGTTCCTGTCGTGCCGGTTGCGGTGGTGGCCGTGTAGCCTGTCATGGTGTACTGGGAACCGCGCAATTGATTGACGACTACGTACGCCAACACCGCGACCATAACGCCGACGAGGACCCACGCCTGCCACTCTTCCTTGATCCACTGCAGGACCATGGTGTTGGCGTCGCTCGCATAGGCGATCTGGCTGGCACCCGGCCATGGCACAATCTTCTGCCCGTTGACCTGGATCTTGCCCATCTGGTATTGCTGGTCGATGGCCGTGGCATAGGCAACGGCATGCCCGCCCAGTCCGGGGATCACCAAGTTCATCGGCGTACCCTCGGGCTGCGCCTCTTCCAGCGTGTAGAGTTCGTGGTTTACGTAGGTGTCGATGAGGCGCAGGAAGTTCGAGTAGTCAGCGAGATAGTTCGCGGCCAGCACGCCGGCCTCTTCGACCGTCATGGGCGCGACAAGCGGCCCGTTCTTGGCCTGCGTCGCGATCACCTTGGCCTTGTATGTCGTCGCCATGGCCTAGCCCACCGTCACTTGTACGCTGACGCCGGAATCGCCCGCCTGCGCGATACTGGAGGCGTTCGCGCCCTGCGGGTCCGTGGCGACCAGACCGCCCGTGTAGAGGGGGTGGACGAGGAAGATCCACGTCTCGCTCTCGGGCAGCGCCAGTTGCTCGTAGAGCCGCGCCGTCCCTTGCTGCCCCGCCTGCACCGTCACGACCGCAACGCGATCCACGACGTTCGCCACGTAAGGCGCGAGCGCCGCAGAGCCGCCAGAGCGCGATGCCTGCATAGCCGACTCTGCCGCCGCCAGTGAGGTCCACCAGTGCCCGTTGACCACTCCGCCGCTGACGATGTACGCCTGCACGCCGTACGCGACGGCCGCGCTGGACGGATTCTGCCACGTCACGGTCGCGACGCTGACGCCGAGCGGGTATGGGCTTGTGGCGCCGGGCTGAAAGGAGACCTCCATCACCTGCACGTAGTTGGCGGCCGATGGCGGGACGATGCCCTTGAACCAGCCCAATTTCCAGCCCGCATAGCCAACGCCGCTGCCGCCCAGCAGGAGTCCCAGCCATCCAAGCGTCTTCTTGCGCTGTTGCTCCATTTCGGGGGTGCCTCCCCTCCTGGAGCCAAGGTTAGCGGCTACTGGGGCGGTGCGTCGGCGCTGCCGTCCTGCAGCAGGTAGCCGAGGGTCGCGTTGATCTGATCGACGAACCACTGCAGGTGCAGCAGGAGGCGCTTGGCGTGCTCCCTGTTCTTGTCGGAGACACGGTGGATAATCATGGCGTAGTGGACGTTCGGGTCCAGCGCCGGAAAGACCTTGCGCACCGTGCCCCGGATCATGGAGAGCATCTGCGGGTTAGCCTCCGACAATTTCTCCAACAGCACAGGGCGGTTCTCGTCCGCCATACGGTCCAGGTCTTCGACCAACACCGGGGCCTGCTTATCCTCGATCCACTCGTTGATGTAGTCGCCGAATAGCCGCATGACGGACTCCGGGTTGGGGTTCTGGTTCGCCAGCGTCAGTGCCGCGCGGCCCTTCTCCCATGCGTTCACTGCTGGGCACCTCCCTGCATCGCCTGGTCCGCGAGCGCCGCCATCTCGTCGAGCGTTCCGGGGAAGCCGTTGTGTGGCAACCCCGCCTTTGATCCCTGGCCCGCCGCGTCGCCGACGCCAAGAAATTGCTCTGCACCCTTGCGCAGAAGGTCCGTCAGCTTGCTCGCGTTATCCACGATGTGGTCAACGGCGCCGTCCATCTTGCCCTGACGCTCCTGTTCGCGCTGGCGCTTCGTACGCTTGGCCTCGATCTCGGCCATGAAGTCGTCAATGTGGGCCTCAAGTTGGGCGTTGGCCCACTTCTGGTCCAGGGAGTCCTGTCCCGGATTCGGCACTCGCCCGCGCAGCAGCACCTGCACATGCGGGCTGTCAAATGAATCGCCCTGCTTGATCAGGTCTATCGCCATTTCCTCACGACTTTTGGGACGGGCTGCCTCTGTGGCCCGCTGCTCCGCCACGTCGGCGCGTTTCTTGAGTTCGGCCTTCTCCTGCTCATGCGCGTTCGTCAACTTGTCGAGTTCTGCCTTCAGTTCGGCGTATCGCGCATTTTCCTGGGCGGTGCGGTTCTCGTCGCGGAGTTCCCGCATCTCCTTGCGCATCTCCTCGCGCTCAGCGCGGAACGCCTCGTCGCGCTTGTCCAACCGCTCCCAAATGTCGGTTGCTTCTTTCTTGCCCGCCTCGTAGGCGCCCCCTGCGTCCGCCTTCACGCGGTCAAGTTCCGCCTGCGCGTCCTCTGCCCGCTGGCGTGCCATCTCGGCCACATCGGCGGCACCCTTGCGCGCCTCCTGCGACAGCGCGATCTGGTCCTGTATGGTCGCCACCTGCGGCTGCACCTGCTGCTGGCTCTCCAGTCCCGGCAGCGGTACGCCCGCCATCCTCGCCTGCCGCTCCAGAGTCGCTTGACGAACGGCCTTGGCCATTTCCGTCTCGAACGACGGTTGCTGCTCCGGGGCCGCCGCTGCGCCCGCGAGCGCGTAGGGCGCCGTCATGCCGAAGTGCCTCGCGCCTGCCTGCGGGGGGGTCCTCCTCTGTCCCATTTCGCTCCTCCTATCAGGCAAGCGCCTGTGCGATCTTGGCTTCCGGGATGCCGAGCGCCTTAAGCTTCTTGCTCCACGTCTTGCGCAGGCCCTCGGCGATCTCCTCGCGGTGCGCATCGGTCTCCGCCTGCACCATCGGCAATAGGCCCTCCATGTGCAGGGCGTCAAAGTTGTACTGGCGACGATCCACCGGCCGCATGGCGTCGTCCAGCGCGTCGCGGCTCGTCGCGTCCTCCAAGTACATGGAGAACTGTACCGGAAGTTCGTAGCGGGAAACCCACGTCCCCTGCGCGTCCTGCGTGTAGAGCAGCAACAGGTGGTGTGCCTGCCACGCCAGGAATCGCAGGCCGACGCCGGGCGAAAGCGCCGACGATACCGCTACGACGCCAGCGCGGAAGAGGTCCATGGTGCCGGGCTTGCCGGTCCCCTTCTCCTCGTCCGGCTCCCCGAGGTCCGTGACGGCCTGCGCCGGTACGCCGGTCCCCGACACGAGCCCCGTCATGCCGGGCGGGAAGTCTCCGGGGAACGCGCCGATCTCGGGGTTCTGCCCGGATTCGCCCGGTTCGCGGTCCTCGCCCTGGCTAGAGATGCCTGCGTTATCGCCTGTAGAGCCACCCATCTCACGGTTCAGCCTGTCGTCCAAGTCGATACCACCTCCACACCAAAGGGTACTAGCGAGCGCCCACCCATACCGCTACTGCCGTAAGGATCCGCGACGGGGTTTCGAGTCCGCTACGCACCCGTAGCGGTAGCGGAAATGCTTGGGCCGCTGGTCGGCTACGCTGAGAACACAAAACCACATCTCGGGAGGCGCGAAAATGGCCGGGAAGCTCAAGGACGAGATGACGCCGCAGCAGCTCAAGGCAGAGCGGGATCGCAAGGCCAGAGTTGGGCGCGAACTGCGGGAACGCCAGAAGGCCGAGCGGGAAGCCGCGCAGTCCTCTGCGCACCCTCCTCTAGCCGGAGCGGGAGACTTCCCGGCGCTAGAGATGGCGGTCGCCCTCGCGCAAGGCGTGGCGGCGGGCGCCCCGTTGGCGGCACCGGAGATTCCGCTCTCCGAGTACATCGAAGCCGGGGAACTCCTCGGCATACTGACGGTCTCCTTCCGCCTCGGCTTGGATCCGCAGGACGTCCTCTCGGGGTCTGAGCGCGACTGGCTTGCCAAGCATCCGTTCGGCTCCGCCATCGTCGAGGAACGCATGATCCTGCACGGACTCGGAGACGCCTACGAGGACTGGTCCGCCGAGTCGCCCACGTAGCGGTGACGCTTGGCCTTCTGGCCGCTCTCGATGACGTGTTGGCGGTAACTGGCACCCTCGGCGATGCCAAGAAACCACGCCGCCTGCTCGTCCAAGTCATGCGCCTCACGGCGCAACTTCTGGCGCTTCAGGACGTCCTGCGTCGCCTTGTAGACGACATCGGCGGTGCGTCGCCTTTCCTCCGCCTTGGCAATGAGCGCGTCCGCTGCCGCCTGCGCCGTCTCCCGGTCTATCTGGACGCGCTGCAGTCCGTCCTGCGATTCCGGCAGGCGCTCTGCGAGGATGGTCTCCGTGGCGTAGAGAACGAGTCCCGACCGATCCAGTCCACGCTTGCGCATCGCGGCCTCTATGCGCGGTAGCGCCTTGGCCGGTATGCGGGTCTCAAACTTCGGGTGCTCGCGCATCCAACTCGCGGTCGGAGTGCCCGTCGCCATGCCGCTGCCCCCTTAGTCGCCTAAGATTAGTCGCCTAACCGCGTGTCCGCATCCCCGCGTCGTTTGCGCTCTGTGACCGTGACGACCGTCCATCCTCCCGGCTCCGGCACCAGCAGATAACGCGCCTCACTGGTCAGCAGCTCGAATCGCTGGCCCCGCGCCCGCATGGCGTACCCGGGCGACAGCGCCGCCTCTACCTTGTGAGCGATCTTGCGCGGCCTCGTATCTCGGTCGATGCGGGACCTGTAGCGCCATAGGGCGTGCTGGCTGATATTGACGTGCATCACCTCTTCGCAACCTCGAAGCCGTAGGCACGGTAGGCGTGCAGGCGACTCTGGATCTGCTTGCGCAGCACGGGCGCGTGCACGTCGCAGACGTCGTAGATATGGGCGTCCACCTTGCCGGGCGCGGTGCGGACGACCCTGCCCGCCTGCTGCACGACGCGCGGCTCCGATCGGCCCGGTGCCGCCAGGATCATGGCGTCGCAGGTCGGCACGTCCAGCCCACGGTCTGCTAGGCTCGTTGCGATCATGACGCAGCGCCCCTGCCCCATCTCGCGGGCGATGCGGTCGCGGTAGCGCATCGGGTCCTCGCCGTCTACGGAGTAGGCCGGGACGCCGTAGCCGCGCAGCATCTCGGCCACCCTGACGCCGTGCGCCTTG
>Ga0307377_10008203_pt1 | contig 10641 bp, 7 predicted proteins | sample TR3MG_FD_202535 | JGI IMG/M metagenome (GOLD analysis project Ga0307377, IMG submission 202535) | Soil microbial communities from Risofladan, Vaasa, Finland - TR-3 | ecosystem: Environmental > Terrestrial > Soil > Coastal area > Acid sulfate soil | place: Finland: Risofladan, Vaasa | collected... | reverse complement strand
CGATCCCAGGGCTGCCGCCGCAGACGCTGCCGAAGCCCACAAGGCGGCAATCGACGCGCTGAATGCGGCAAAAGAACTGCTTCAGACGAAGATCGAATCTGCGCTGACGGACGCCGAGCGGATCGCGGCCGAGGAGGAACTCGCCGCGCTTTACCATCGTTTCGCGAATGACGCCCGCTTGACGCAGGTGGAGCGCAACAGGCTCGTCGGCGAGGAGTTGAAACTGCGTCGGCAGGTAACGCGGGAGCAGTTCGAGTTTGTGGAACGGGACCTGGAGTTCCGCAGAGAGACGGCCCTCTCCTATGAGGCCGAACGGGCGGCGCTCGAAGGTCTGCGCGACCTGTACTCGGAGATGGCAGCGAGTGCCAAACTGACTCAGGCCGAACACGTCGCTGCCAACCTGGACCTGTTTGGCGTCCAGCAGTCCCTCGCTGAATTGGAACAGGATCATGCCGAGGCGATGCTTCGGTTGGAGGCGGCGCGGGCGCAAACGTGGGAGCAGCAACGGACGCAGGTAGAGCATGTCATTCAGGCCTACCAAGCCGAGGCCGTCGCCGCGACTACGAGTGAAAACAGGCGCCTGGAACTGCAGGCGGACATACTCGATCTCCGCCGGCAACTCTGGGAGGGTGACGAGGCGCATCTCCAAACCCTTTACGATATCAACCTGGCGGAGGCGACGACCTTCGCACAGCAGCGGGCCTTGATAGCCGGCGAGCTCGCCCGAACGCGGGCCGCCGTTGGCGATGAGGGGCTGACGGAATCGCAACGGAACGAGGCGCGCCAACGTGCTGTCGTACTGCAGCACAGCCTGAATACCCTGAACGCGGAGGCTGTCACCCTGCAGCGCGAATACGCCGCCTCCCTGCGGCTCTCGACGGCAGAAACGCTTGCTCTGTACGACCAGCGGATCGCCGACCAACAGGCGATCATTGACAATGCACAGTCCGAGGCTCGCGCCGAAGGCGAGATCATAACAGCGCAGACACAGATCAACGCGTTGACCCGTGAGCGAGCAGAGTATCTCCTGCGGCAGAACCTCGCCTTGGTTGAGCAGCAGATCGCTGTAGAACGGGCGGGCTATGACGAGAAGATCCGACTGCTACAGGAGGCGATTGCCACCGAGACGGAGCTGACGAGGCAGGTGGAACTGCGGGCGGAGATCAGGGCGACGGGGACAGCGGCCGTACAAGCCGAACTCGATGCGCTCAGAGAATCGGGCGATTGGGAGTTGATGAGCGTCCGGCAGCAGGCGGAACTCGTCGCCGATCTGTTGGAGTTGTGGAGCACTATCGGGGGCGTGGCGCTGCCTGAAGTACAACGAATGCTGACGGAGCTGCAGGTGGAGGTTCGCAAACTGGAGTTCTCCGTCCGCGGTTTCCTGACCGCGATGAGCGGACAGTTGCGGAGTGACTTTCAGTCCTTCTTTGAGGGTCTGATGGATGGCACGAAGCGGTTCCGCGATCTGTGGGTCACTGTTCTCTCGGACATTCAATCGTGGTTGTCGAAGATCATCTCCGAGTGGCTCTGGGAGAAGACCGTCGGAACACTCCTGGGGGTGGGGCTGGGAGACGAAACGGGCGCGGCCCAACGGAACGTGCAAGCCGGCCAGTTGATGACTACGGCATCGGTTGCCATGCTGACGGCGGCGAATACGATGCTCGCGGCGAGCACTGCGGCCGGCGGCGGCGGCGGCGGGTTCCTCAACATGTTATTCGGCGCGGGCGGCGACGCACTGAAAGGGGTCAAGGCTGGCGGCATTCAGACCCAGCCGACCTTCGCGATGGTCGGAGAGAAGGGTCCCGTAAATCGGGGCGGGTCATTGGCGCTAGCCGGCGCGGGCGGTGGTGAAGTCCACCATCACTACACGATCAACGCGGTTGATGCCGCTTCGTTTGTCGATCTCGCTCACCGCAACCGTTCGGGGCTGGCATCTGCACTCCAGACATCTATCCGCGAGAACAGCCCACTAGGTAGGAGGCGCTGAGATGCAGGTTCCTACCTATCCCGATCCCGGCGGGTATGGGGTGCTCAATGTCGAGGTCGACTACCGGACTGACCTTGCACGTTTCGATCCCGGCTGGGTGCAACGGACCGCGCGGCGGTCACGCTCCTATCGCAAGTTCACCATTGAGTACGACTTGCTGTTGGCTACCGAGTGGCAGCTCATTCTGAACCTGTTCGAGCGGCAGAAGGGCGGCCTGAGCGAGTTCCGTTTCGATGACTATGTAACGCCGTCGCCAGTCGGCCGCCAGTTCGCGGTCGGCGACGGAACGACGACGGTCTTCCACCTGCCACATGACTACACCAGCGGCGCGGCGATCAAGGCGGATGGCGCGCCGGTGGCGACTGTTTACGTGGATTCGGAAACTGGACGGGTGCAGTTCGCCACGGCGCCGGCTCGGGGTGTGGAGCTGACGTATGATGGCGATGAGGCGGCATTTCGAGTGCGCTTCGCGGAAGACGGTTTCCGTTATGAACGACTCAGGTGGGGCGGCTATGCTGCTCAAGTCGTGCTGGAACAGATCAGTGACCTGCAGGATATCTACCCGATCCGCCAGGTCGTCTGCGGCGGGGCAATCGACAATCGGACTCTCGATGCTCTGGGTGAGGCCGTCGCCTATTCGTTCGTCTGCCCTTGTGATGTGACGGCTGACGACGCCAGTTACTACCTCTCTGCAATCACCAGCCCGGGCACTGTACGAGTCTCCCTCTGCGAGAATGACGACGGTGCCCCTGGTACGGTACTCGCCTATGGCGACGCGGTTCCCGCGGGAGTGGGCTGGGAGACGGTAACATTCGGGGCCTCTGCCGCGCTGACCCAGGGCACGCGCTACTGGCTCGTCATCGCGGCGCAGTCTGGCACTTGGGATGTGACCCATACCTGCGACATTCAGTATACCGAAACCGTCCCTGACCCGATTCCCGGCGAGGATCAAGATCATATCCTATGGGGCGGCTATATCCTCCAGGATCGTCGCCCGCAAAACACGCCGCACTCCTGGCTGGGCGTGGCGACTAAGGCTGCGGGCGGTGCTTGGAGTCTACGCGATCCGACCTCTCATCCCGCATTCTATCTCAATCAGGTCCCGCAGATCGTCGGCCATTGCCAAGGCCCTCTGACGCAGACTCTCTTCGATCTCGACTGGACCTGCGAGAGCTTTCCTATTGAGACGGTGCATGACATCATAATTGATCGCGTCGGTGGTGTCTTCTCGACTCATGCTGGAGCACCGGCCGACAGCCTTTACTACGTGATCTCGTTTGACTCCGATCCCGGGGTCGCCCAACGCGACGGGGTTATCAGTACCCCCGTCGATACCAGTGCGCTTCCGGTGTACATGGAGGCAGTTCTCTGGACGCCCCTCACGATCCCCGCCGGCGAGGGCGTCAATATTGAGTTCTACTCAACTGGCTCGGTTTCTGGCGTGCCCTGGACGCACTGGGGGCACAATGATAGCTGGAACCAGTTCAGCGTCAGATGGGTTGCCAACTGGAACTCGGTGCGGTGGGCGGAGGATGAGAGCCGCGCGAAGATCAGCCATGATGGAGGCACCACCTATCCGATCGAGTTGATGGGTGCGTGGACAGTGCGCTGCCGGGGAGCGATGCAGCCATGAAGACCATCAGCCCGCTCTTCGGCCGCGCTTTACTCGATCCTGAGCGTCGCATTTGCGATGTGCTGGTGGCGCGCCTCGTCTACGGTGAGGCGGTCATCCGGCTGGCGAACCATGACGATGCGCTGTACCTCGACGTGGATGATGGCGATGGGCAACAGCGATTCGAGCCGGTTTCCTCCCGCTTCAGCCCCATCGACGGCGGCGGAACTATGGAGGTCGATAGATGCACCATGGATCTGCCCAACGTTGAGCTGCTCGTGCAATACAGCACCGACGCTCAACGCACGACGCTTGGCGACATGGTGCTGAATGGTGTCCTTGATGGCACGGAGATCTGGCGCTATCTGATCAACCTAGAGAATCTGAGCGTGTTCCAGCATTCACGGTGGGATGCGGTCGGTGCTCCGAGCATCACGCCGACCGTGGTGACGATAGAGTTGCAGTCGGCGCTCGGGCGTTGTGTGCGGCCCTGCCCGATGACTGTGGTGCAGGGGGGATGCAACAACAGCCTATACGATCTGCGTTGTACGGTGAACCGCGCCGCCTTCACTGTCTCCGGTGCGGCGACGGGAGGCAGCCGGACCCACATGACTTCGGCGCTGGCGCAACCCGATGGCTATTTCGCGCTGGGCGAGATCCAGTTTACGGGCGGACTGAACATCGGGGCGACACGCACGATCGGGAAGCACACTGATGACGGGAGTCTCTTCTGGGCGCGATCTCTGCGCTTCGAGGTAACGGCGGGAGACCTCTTCACCCTGGCGCCTGGCTGCGATAAAACGTGGGCGAAATGTGCGGCCTTCGGCCCGCCGGGCTTCGAGGTTGATAACTCCGCCCACTTCCGCGGCTTCCCGAACATACCGCCCGAGACGGTGATGATATGACGGCGCTCGACCGGGCTATCAGGGCGGAGGCGCTATCCTGGTGCGGCACAAAGTTTCGTCATGGCGCGGCGCTCAAGGGCATCGGCGTGGACTGTATCCACCTGGTGGAGGCGGTCTTTCGCGCAGTCGGGCTTGTGCCGGAGGGATTGCTGCCGACGTATCCGCCCGATTGGCATCTCCACCAGCGAGAGGAGTTGCTGCTTGAAGGACTCCGCGAACACTGCGACGAGGTGGAGGCGCCATTTGCGGTCGGCGACATTCTCGTCTATCGCTACGGCCGCGCGGCCAGTCACTGCGGGATCTACGTCGGCGACGGGCAGATCATCCATGCGGCGACGCGTGATCAAGTACGCTGCGATCCAGTAGACTCGCTCTCCCTGCGCGAGCGGTTCGTCGCGGCGTATCGGGTGAGGTACTAAGTGGGGCAGGTAGGCATCACCATAATTGGCGGATACCTCGGGTCGCTGATCGGCCAGCCACAACTCGGCATGATGGTCGGCGCCATGTTCGGCTCCTGGCTGTACCCTCCAGAATCCCAGTCGCAGGCAATGCGCGTGGGCGGGTTGCGCTTCTCCGCGCCGCAGAAGGGGCAGGTGCTGCCGATCCTGTACGGGCGAACGCGCGTCGCTGGTACGATCATCTGGTATGGAGACTTCCAGACGCACGCGGCAGACTCCGGCGGCTCGGGCGGCGGGAGCAAGGGCAGCGGGCAGGAGACCTATACGGTCGGGCTTGCCATCGCACTCTGTGAGGGGCGGGTCACGAATCTGTTCCGTATGTGGGCTGGCGATGATGAGATCATTCCCCTTGCGGCCTATGCCCAGTGGGAGGAAGGCGAGCCAAACCAGGCGGCAAACGCGTACATGGCTGGGCATCTCGCGGTCGGGCAAGTCGCGGCGGCCTACCCCGGAGTTGCCCACGTCGTGCTGGTTTCCTACCCTCTGGGCTACTCGACTGCGATTCCTGGCTTCACGTTCGAGGTACTGCGGACGACCGCGGACGTGGTAGCCGACAACGCGGCGCTGACCACGCTGGGCCTCGACGCGTATGGCGAGGACATCAATGGGGACATGAACCCGGTGGTATGTCTCGCCGATTTCCTGACGAATCCGCGGTATGGCCTCGGCCTCCTCGCCTCCGATCTGGAGGCCTCCTCATGGTGCGAGGAGGCGGGATACGCTGACTACATGGATCTGGCCTGTTCGCCTGTGCTGGAGAGCTCCCAACCTGGAAGCGCACATATCGAGCATCTCCTGAGCTACTTCGACGGGATGCTTGTGTATTCACAGGGCCTCTTCAAGCTCCACAGTCGGCGATCGCCCAGCCGTGAGTATCTGCCCTATACGCAAATCCAACCCTGGGAGTGGCTCGATGGCTACGTTCCCAAGTACAGCCGTGGCAGTGATCGACAGAGCGCGAATACGGTCTCGATTGAGTATCTGGACCGGGCTGATGACTACAACAGCGCCTTCGCGGAGCGGCGCGATGACTGGGATATCGGCCGGCGCGGTATCTACCGCGAGCAACTCGCCCTCAACGGTGTGACTACCGCGGCCGTCGCCGATAGACTCGCGAGCAAGTTGCTGTGGGCGCGAATCACCGGGCCCTCGAGCGTGGAGTGGGGAATGGGGCCGGCGGGGACCTGGTATGAACCCGGACTCCTGGTGAGCTTCGACGAGATTGGCGCCTCGGCCTATGCACTGGAGGGCAGTGTCTACCGGATCGTAAAGATCACAGAGAACCCGGATGGCACATTCGTATTCGCGGGAGTGGAGGAGAGATGAACCAACAGGAAATTATTGAGGTATTGCGCGGTCTCCAAGGATCGCCCTTTGATGAGCGCAGGGCATTGTTGACCGAAATTGTGTCCGCCCTCAACATACGTTTGTGCATCGAGTTTGGCATTATCGTTGCCCATCCGCTTGATCAGGAAGACGAAGCGTGACCGAATACTCGACCCCAATCGGCACGATGCGTTTGGAGACGAACTGGCCCGCGCTGGACCTGGCGGTGCGGAAGCGGTGCGGGTGGCCGACACCTCCGGCGCGAACCTTCGACGTGATCGCACACCGAACGGCCGACCTGCCTGATGATGGCCTGCTTATCATGGATGCGCGGGTGCGTTGCGAACACGATCAGATAGAGGCCTTCATTCCCGATCCCTCGTTCATGGCGGGCGCTGTCCTCGACTGGCTCTGGCTGGCTATCCCCCAGTGGTGCGCGCCAGAGGGATGGGACCTGCTCCACGCGGCGGCGGTGACGGAGGGCGATGGCGTAACGCTGATCATCGGGCCGAGTGGCAGCGGGAAGACGACTGCCCTGTTGGCCTTCCTCGACCAGGGCGCGCAGTTCCTGGCCGATGACGCGGTGCTGGTGAACCGGGAGACGGGGGCGGTTATCCCGTGGGGTATGAACCTGCATCTGGACGTGGCGATGGTGGGTGAGCGGTGGCCGGAACTCCTACCGGCGACAGTCGATTTCAATGCGAAGGTGAGGCTATCGCCACAGTCGCTGGGATACGAGGCGAGTGAGGGCGGGTGCCTCAAGCGGGCAGTCATCCTCGCGGCCAAGGACGATTCGTTCTCGCTGCGGCATTCCGGTATCGGTTTCTCTGAAGCGCCGGCGGCCGACGATATGGCGATGCTTGAAGCGTTGGCGGAGATTGACTGGTGGGGCTACCGGGTGCCGGACATAGCGGAGAAGATTGCGGTAGAGTTTCGGCCGATCTGCCCTTCGTTCGCCGCGGTGACGCTGTTCTCCGGAAAGACAGAGGCGCTCGGCCGGTGGATCGAACACTTCCTGGCGCTGAATCTGCCGACCGACGCCCACCTGCTCTGGCTCTGTAACTCTTCGGATGAGGAGTTCTGGGCAGCACTGCACGAGGCGGCGGCGCTGCTGACACCGACCTACCCGAACCTTCAGGTCTGGCGCGACGCACACCGGGTCGGACAGAAGGACGCGCAGGTCGCCTACCTTTACCAGCAGGCGCGCACGCGCGTACCCGACGGTAGCCAATTCGTACTCACGCTTGAGGATGATGTGTTGCCCGATGCCGGGGCCTTCTGGACGATGCTCGCCGAGTGGGCGCGGCGTGGTGGCCGCGATGTGGTGGGGGTTCCGGTTCCCCACACCTATCAGCATGGGGCAGTGACGGCACTCGCCTGGGACTATGAGCGCACGGAGCGCGGCGTGCAGATCGCTCCCGGGGTGGCGGTGCGCGAAGCGCGGCCACAGGCGAAGCCCTCTGAGGTTGGAGGTATCAGCTTCTCCTGCACGATCATCCCGGCCAAGGCTTGGAACGAATCGACATTGGCGCCGGGCGACTCGAACTATGCGGCCCACGGCTTCGACCATCGGTTCTGCGCCGAGGCGCGGGATGGCGGGGCGCGGATTGTAGCGATGTGGGGCACCGGTGCGGCGCACCTCAAGGGCGAGGATCGGGCCGAGGTTCGCCTGTGCAGGCGGCAACTCCTGGTGGTCGGCGATGGCGAGGACGTGAATGATGGGCCGACCTGGGAGGTGGCCGGGCGGTGTGACTGGGCGGAGGCGGTGGCCGGGCAGGGAGCTGAGTATCTGCTGGTGACTGGCAGGAATGCCCATCTGACTCCCGCCTACGTGGCCGCGCTGGTTGATCACCTCGCCTGGAACCCTCAGTTTGGGGCAGTTTGGGGCTACGCGGTGGGTGCGGACGGCAGAATGTCCTGGGGTAGCGGAGCGGGTGCTTTGCTCCGCCTGGGGGCGCTCAGGGGGTCGAATGCTGGCAACCTGACAGAGGCCCGCACTTGGCTCTGCCGCGAAGGGTGGAGGGAAGAACACACCGACCGCGCCCACTACCACGTCCAGGGCCCGGGCGAGGAGTTCCTGCGTTACGTGGATCCCCGGCGAGAGGCGGCGCCCTATCGGGTACTCATGCTGAACCGCGACCCCTACGCCGGCGCGCAACCCGGTTTCGGTGGCGACCTAACCCAAATCGACGGCTACCGCCAGGGACTGAGAGCCCTTGGAATCTACGCCGACCTGCGGACGCCGGACTTCGATCAGCATGACGGCTATCATCTCGTCCACCTGCACCACGCGCAGTTCGAGTGGGCTTGGCAGGCGGCGGAAACCTGTAACGGAAGCCGGCCGGTGGTGCTCTCAACGATCACGCACGGGCGGGCCCCGCGCTGGTGTCTGGAGAAGACCGTCGCCAGGGCGAATACTCTCGTCGCCTACTCCCGGAGTGAGGCGGCCTACTACGCCGGGCTGTTCCCCGACAAGCGCATTCGCGTCGTGCCGATGGGCGTAAACCCCGCGCTGTTCTCGCCGAATGGCGATGTGGAGCCGGAAGCGGCGGTGTTCATGTGCGGGAAGGTCTGCGATTACAAGGGGCAACTCCGAGTGCTGGAGGCGTGTAAGCACCTGGACGTGCCGGTGCGGTTTGCGGGCTTCAACGAGGACCCGGTACATGACCCGTATACCGACGAGTTCGCCCGGGGCATCGCCGCCTATCCGAAGGCGGAGATGCTCGGGTTCCTCCGGGGCGAGCCGCTATGGGATGCCTACCGTCGCTCCCATGTCCACGTGAATGCCTCTGAGTTCGAGCCCTTCGGTCAGGTGACTCTCGATGGCTTGGCGCTCGGCTGCAACGTGGTTCACTCGCGGGAGTCATGGGCAGCGGAACAATTCGGACGGGTCGGGAGCCTCTGCGATCCCGAAGACGTGGACAGCATCGCGTCGGCCATCGACACCGAACTCAAGCGGCGACGCGGGTGGGCGAATGTGCGCCCGCCGTCGTGGATAGAGGCGGCCAAGGCGATGACTGTGATATACGCGGAGGCATTGGAGCGATGACATTCAGCACGCCGGAGAGGGAGTGGCTAAGGCAGGCGGCTCGCGTCGAACCCGACTGGCCGGCCATGACGCGGATCGCCCGCACCGCGCTCGACTATGGGCAACTGCGGCACATGGCCCTGCTCCACCAACTCGACGGCGTGGTGGCCTGGCGGTTGCTCGACGAGCGCATGGACGGCGTAGTGCCGAACATCGTCCGAGATGACTGTCGGCAGTATCTTGACTGGCTGAATGGCGTTCCGCGGCAGCACTTTGCGGACTGTCTACGTCCCGCCCTCGCCGCGCTGGATGGAGCAGGTATCACATGGCTCAGCACGAGCGGCCCGATTCAGTACGCGCCTCTGGGGATGTTCGCCACAGCATGGCCGCGCGAGTGGAATGACTTCGACGTGCTGGTTCCGTCGGCTCAATACCTCGAAGCCTGCCGTGTGCTGGAGTCCGTTGACGGATACCACTTCGCGGGCAAGCACGGCGGAGATTGTGAACCGATCTACCGCGCGGATGGCGGATTCGAGATTACGCTCATGGGTGTGCCGGATGATGCCCATGACCCGAACGCCGAGACGCGGCCCTTCTATGATTCGCCGGGCCTGTATGCTGATCGACTCCCGATTGCAGTTGACGATCTAACGTTCTGGGCGCCGCGGCCGGAATGGGCAGTCGCGGTGATGGCCTTCCGCACCTTCGTCGGCTACGGAAACCAGGCGCAGCCGCTTCCCCTCTGGGGCTTGGCGCGGTTGCGGAACTGGCGAGAGTTTGCGGCAGAGTGGGTGGAGGATGAGCTCGCGACGGCTATCCGCAACGCCGCCCTCGTGACTTATGATCTGACGCCCACCTATCCCTCTCTGAACTGGGGCCGGCATATCCTATGGACGCTGGAGATGGCGTCGCGCGTCTACGGGGTTCCCTTCCCCGATGGCTTCGACGATCTGCTGAAGTCTCCGCTCTACATTCCGAGCGCCGGCGGTCGCGTTCTGGTTGGTGACCGACGGGAACTCCTCTCGGCGTATGAAGTCGCCGCCGACGACGACGAGGCGCTGCTCTTCGACGCCTCCCGGCAGAACCTCGATCAGCGAATGAGCAGTGGGCATTGGCGAGAAGCTTTGGCCTCTGCGCAGCGACGCGAACAAAGGCGAGAGCATGTCGGCTGACCCGATCTGGACATATCCCGCGCAGGGAAACGCCAGCGGTTCGGGCAAGCCGGGGACCTGGAGTTCTGACCCCGGTGATACGGTCGGCTGGCTGTGGGAGGAGCCTGCAGACATCGCGCAGGGGCATATCGTCCTGCGGCTGATTCTCGGCAA
>Ga0307377_10008202_pt1 | contig 10644 bp, 16 predicted proteins | sample TR3MG_FD_202535 | JGI IMG/M metagenome (GOLD analysis project Ga0307377, IMG submission 202535) | Soil microbial communities from Risofladan, Vaasa, Finland - TR-3 | ecosystem: Environmental > Terrestrial > Soil > Coastal area > Acid sulfate soil | place: Finland: Risofladan, Vaasa | collected... | reverse complement strand
AGGAATATAATCAATATGCTTCTGTTATTGATTCTAAGAAAATACTAACTTTACCATTCAGCAATCTTGGACAAGGCTCTATCCCTGCGAGAAATTGGGTTTGGGAGCATTCGATTAAAACAGGAGCAAGCCGACATTGGATATTAGATGACAATATTCAAAAATTTCGCAGATATAATAATAATATAAAATATGTCGTTACATCAGGAACTATATTTAAAGTTAGCGAGGATTTCGTAGATAGATATAAAAATATTGCTTTATCTGGGTTCCAGTATAGCTTCTTTGCAACTTCATGTCGCAAAAGACCACCTTTCATATTTAATACCCGTATTTATTCTTGCATATTGATAAAGAATGATATTCCATATAGATGGCGAGGTAAGTATAATGAGGATACAGATTTATCAATTAGAGTACTAAAAGATGGATGGTGTACAATTTTGTTTAATGCGTTTCTACAAGATAAAACTGGCACAATGTCAATGAAAGGTGGTAACACGGATGAGTTATACAAAGATGATGGAAGATTAAAAATGGCAAAATCTCTGGTAGAACAACATCCTGATATTGTAAGTATGACACGGAAGTTTGGACGATGGCAACACCAAGTAAACTTTAAATTATTCCGAAAAAATAAATTAATCAGGCGTCTAGATATTGTTATCCAAAAAGGTATAAATAATTATGGAATGATTCTTGTGAAAAAAAATCAAGATGAGAAAGAAGGGAAAACAAATGTTAAGAAGCATCCCTCCTAAAACTAGCACTGGAAGACCTCGAAACCGAAAAAGTACAATTACCAAAATTCCTTTGAATTTGAGGCTCCCAAGTTTTGGCAATATCAGGCGTAGCGTAACTAAAAACTCAGAAAGTTTTGGACATGTTGTAAAGAAAGGAAAGAAGATGGGCATGATACCATACCAGCAACAGAGTACAAAAGCATTAGAAGAGCTCTTGGCGCTAGGGAATGAGGAAAGAGATAAACTGGAGATAATAATTCAAGCCTTTCCTAGTGATGAAAATCAAATCAAATTTGAGAAATTAGGGTTAATAATTGACCGGTTAAAATATCAGATTGAAGGGAGGAAATAAAATGTCTGACGAAAATATTATCAAAGCTCTTCGAAATGCTAGGGATTGGTTGTCTAATTTCAGTTATAATTGGCATGGGGTTGCTGATAGAGAAGAATTTGCAGACCACGCACAAGTTCTACAAGAGTTGGAAGATGTATTGGAAACTATGGAGAAGGGAGGAGGTGAAGATTGAATAAAAAATATATTAAGTTACCAGATGTTAGTAATCAAAAAATGAGAAAGAAATATTACTGCGTTAGTGCTGTAAAACATCCGGCAAAAGCTAATATTCCCATGATGATTTGGATATTAAAAAAGTTTGTGAAAGATGGCGATATTGTTTTGGATCCTATGGCGGGAATCGGAGGGACTTTATGTGAAGGAATCCGATTATTTCCCAATTCTTTATTTATAGGAGTCGAGCTTGAGCAAAAATTCGTAGATTGAGCTAATGCCTCTATCAAAAAAACCGAAGAAATAGCCAAAAAGGATTGGTTTATGGAAGTGGGAAAAGCTATTTGTGTCCAAGGAGATAGCAGAGAACTTGAGAAAGTGATGAAGAAAAAGGTTGATAAAATTATCTCAAGTCCACCATATGCCGAAAATACACATCATAGCGATAATCCACAAGAATTAGAATATTTAAGGCCAGGTAGAAAAGCTAGGGTAGCAGGTACTGCAGGAGAAAGAGAAGACAATATCGGTCAGCTTTCTTACGATCAAGCAGATAAAATTATAACCAGTCCACCATATTCAAATGTGGTATCTAATGATAAAGAAGGTCCGAGTGCAGGAGCCAATGAAAGGAAATATGGAAGATGGAAAAAAGGAACTGCTAAAAAACAAAGTTATACGCAATCAGATGAACTATCTAAAATTAATAAAATTATTACTTCTCCTCCCTTTGGTCAGGCTCAATCTGGTGGAGGTATTGCTAAGAAAGGTTATGATGGTCCGAAACATAGTCCTACAGATTTAATTGGAAAAAGAAGTTATATGCCTGAGAATACAGGAAAAAATAAGAAAAATATAAGTAATATGCCTTACGCAGATAAAGTTATAACCAGTCCGCCGTACCAGGAAACCATCAGTAAATCAACTTCTCGGATGTGCAGGGAAGAAATGGACCGAAAACTTTGGCACAGTGATTATGGAAATGATAAAAAGAATATCGGAAATCTGAAGCAACAGACTTACCTTGAAGCGATGGCAATCGTATATGACCGATGCTATAGAGTTTTGAAATCTGAAGGTTTGATGATTCTCATCCTTAAAGATTTCATCAGAAAAGGCAAGCGGGTTCCGTTAGGTGAGGATACTATAAAGTTATGTGAATTGGCCGGGTTTACATATATCAAAACCTACCATAGGAAAATAGAGAATCCAAGTTTTTGGCGAATTTTATATGAACAAAAATACCCTGATGCGGAAAAAATTGATTGTGAAGATATTTTGTGTTTCAGAAAGGAGCTTAAATGTCCCAAGACAAATTCCTAGAAACTTTTAATTCAGCTTCCGAATCAATAGCCAAAAATTATTTGGTTGGGATTGTTCCTTTTTTAGCAAATCATCTTCCTAAATTACTTAAACAAATCGATTCTGCTGAAGATGAAATTAATGAAAATTGGGGAAATAAATTTTCTGTTTTTGAATCAATAGTAGAAAAATGGAAAGAATTATTTTCAGAAGCAATTTTTAAATTTCAACAAACGGGAATAATTTTAGAGAAGAAAAAATCTGTTTCTTTAAAAGCAATTTCTCAAGAACCAAAACGACCAGCCAATATTTTTGAAATAATGCAAGGTGGGTGATAATAAATGATAACAATATATAAACCAAGAGGCAGGGCAAGAGAATATTCTCCATTGGCTTTAAATATTTATAATAGATGTGATCATAATTGTACCTACTGTTATTTGCCGGTGATACAAAAGAAATGGGGAATTGTTCTGGCTGATATTCAACCTCGACAGTATATTTTGGAAGATTTAAGAAGGGTTGCGAAGTTTTATTCTTTCGGTAAACAGGTTCTTATGTGCTTCAGTGGAGACCCTTATTGTAGGGCAGATAAAAAGTATAAGATAACCGAAAACGTTTTGAAAATTCTTTTGGAAAATAATGTCTCTACAGCGATTCTGACAAAAGGCGGGAAAAGATGTCTCAGGGATATTGGTTTATTTAAGGAATTCAAGACTATAAAAGTTGGAGCTACATTGACGTTTATCAAGGAAAAGGATAGTCGTCATTGGGAAAAAAATGCCAGTCTACCAGAAGACAGATTCAAGACACTTGAAAAATTGAAGGAAGAAGGCATAATGACTTGGGTGAGTCTTGAGCCAGTTATAGACCCAGAACAAACACTAAAGATAATAGACAGAACACATGAATTTATTGACCAATATAAAGTTGGAAAACTAAATCATTTTGAAAACGACACAAATTGGAAGGACTTTGGAATTAGGGCAATAGATAAACTAAACGAATATGGAAAGAAATTTTATATTAAGAATGATCTTGCTAAATTCATTCCAGTTAATAAAATGACAAAGAACCAGAGGGATGCAGATTATTTAGCTATTGAAGGAAGCTAAAATATGGGGGTGTGGTGTAATGACAGCACGACGGGCTTTGAATCCGCCGGAGAGAGGTTTAATTCCTCCCACCCCTACCAAAAAAAGGAGAATAATATGATATGCCATCATTGTGGAGCAGTAATGGACAAATGTGAATATAGAATTTATAAATGTCCAGAATGTAATTGTACGATTTTTATACCATATTATGTAGACATTGAAGAACTAGAGGAGAAACATATCAAGAAAAGAATTAGGAAGACTAAAAGAAAGTAAAAAATATTTTGATTTTAAAAAAAGGAGAATAAAATGACTGTACTAGAAATCTTAGCAATTGCAGTTGGGAGTAGTTGCTTAATCGTAATAGGAGTTTTCGGATTTTTTGTGTTTATGGAAATCGCAAAAGGGATTATAGGAAAATGACTCAATACACTAAGGGGCAAAGAGCACAATACAAGGCTCGTGACGAATTGATTGGAAAGGGTTTCCAAGTAATGGTAAGCGCTAGGTCTTTGGGACTATTCGACATGATTGCATGGGATGCTTTTTCTGTTAGATGGATTCAAGTAAAACGCTGCTCTCAGAAAAAATTTTATCCGAATCCAACAGAACTAAAAGAACTTGAAAAAGCCCCTATCCCTTGTGGATTTGACAAAGAATTTTGGATTTGGTTTAAAAATAAAGGATGGAGAAAATGGACATATAGATTAATCAACACATGGCAATGGGCATTGACAGAAGGACAAGAAACACTTGATAAGAAAGATTTGAAAAAATTTATAGATGAACCATTATTGATAGCCGAGAAACCATTTTAAACTACTCTTCTCCTATCAAAAAATTCCCCTGGGCATGCTGTATCAGCTAAGTCTTTATGTAAGTAAATTTTACCTTTGGGAATATGGAAGGCGAAACATAAAAAATTAAGCAGTCTTCTCATGCTCCAATATTGTGCTTCAGACGGAGGATGTTTGGTGAAATCCCCCGTCACACAGATGCCCATGTTTCTATAATTATTATTTTTTACATGGGCGCCCATCTTGGTCATCGGGCGCCCGTATTCCAAATCACCATTCTGTCTTACAATCCATGAATATCCACAATCCACAAACCCCTCTTCAGATGCCATTGTCTAATAGTATCGACACTAACATCTCCAGAGGCACTATGATGAATTGTGATTCTTTCCCATTTAATCATTGTTCTGGTCTTAACTCAAAGCCAAATCCCCAGAGAAATTTTCCATCTACAACATAAATAGCTGGTTTAAATCTTGAGAAAATCTCACCTAGAGTTCCTGAAAGCTCTATATCAACTTCTATTCCCCAAAAAAATTGAGCTGGTTCATCATTCAAGATAGTTGTTCCGATAACTAAATTCGCTTTATCCATTAAAATATTCTCAATAGCAGTGATAGAAAGTCCTGTTTTACTTACTCCTTCTCCAAATAATATAATTGGTTTTCCAGTTTTCAGTAACCGAGTGAGAATTTCTGCCCAATAATCTATCTGATTATCGATGTAAATGGCAAGATTTACTGGTTGAGATTTTATCTGTTCAGTTTGGATTAATTGTGATTCGTTGGCTGTCGCGATTCCAAAACAAAACAAACTTAGTGCTACTATTAACAAACCTATTAAAAATTTTCTCTTCATCAAATCCTCCTATTTTTTAATATTTTTCATTCCGATAGTTGTTGCTATCTTTCCAAAAAGTTTCCCTATCGCTTGGATAGCTTCTAACCATTCTTTTTTTAATTTCTCTCCGTCTTCTTTAGTAGGATTTTCTTTTCCTAAGAATTCATCTACAGCTAGAAAGGCTTCTCCAAATTCTTTACAAAAAGTTCTAAAAGCTGCCTTTTTTGCTCCTATAAATGAAACCACTATTCCCGCAATAAATAAAATTAACCATACATAATCTGGCATTTGTTATCACCTCCTTTCTATTTTATTTTCAGGTTTCATTATTCATTTTTGTCACTTCCGCTAATACTGTTGGATTTTCGGCGATTCCATCGCCTCCAGAAGTAAACCATTCGTAAATTGTGTAGCCTCTATCAGTTAGCCCGTGAGCCTTCCACATATCACACTGTCCCTGGATAGTTCCTACAGGACTCGCAAGGCCGGCTGATGGCAAGAAGTGTCCCTGTAAAGCTGGGATTATATCCTTATTCCCTGTCGAACTTATCCAACGTAATATGTTTCTTTCCAGCAGTTCCTTCCAATCATAGTCTGGTCTGACAGGGTAATAATCAACATGAGGAATATCAAAGGCCTCGGGCGAATAATATTCAGGCTTCATATTGTCAGCCATAAACGCAATAGAAAGAGGGTTGATACTGTCAATCTCTTTTATCCTATTGTAGAAACTTATTTGGTCGGCTATGGGGACACGCCTAAGTTGTGGCTCATCAAAAAGCTGCCAGCCCCCGATACTCGAATTATTCTTCCATTTCCTGACAAGACTTATTGCTCCTTCTATATTATTCTCAACGAAGAAGCTGGTGAGGTCAGGGATTATTTTTATTCCGTATTTTTTTCCTTCTTCTAAGGTTTTTGCTTTGTCTGCCTCTGACCGGTGGCGAAAATTATAATTGATCTCATAATTGAAGCCGGCTGTTGCTATTTCATCCAGATAAACCCTTCTTGCCCAGACTCCCTTCATCCCACCAACTACTGGCTCTTCAGTGAAATATATGTCCCTAGCCTTTGTTCCTACAACAAAATCCTCCTTATTCTTGTCCCACAGGATAGTATTTCCTGTTTCGTATTCATTTATTTTAGCTAGAGAGATTGCTTCTGGAATATCCTCCCAGCTAAAACTGTATCTTTTCCCCAACTCATTAAAAGTATGCTCATCCTCAATCCAGTGTTTCTTTGTATCAGCAAAAGATTCTTGGCAAACTAAAAACATTTCTGGCTGACTTACTGCATGTAGAAGCAAAAATTTAGTCTCAATATTCTGTATGTTTCCCTTTACTTGAAATTCCTCTCCTATCCCTACTTCCATTTCTTGTTTAGGAATGATTAATTTTACTTTCATATTATTCCCCTTTCTTTATAGTCAACAAAGCAAATAATAAAAATAACAATCCGATTAACCAATTATCTTTTTTCTCAGCAACTTTTATTTTTAAGAATTTATCCGGTTGGATTATTCCCCATCCAGTTTTTTCATCCCAACCTGGTTTCGCCATATCTTTAGAAGTTTCTTTAAATCGTTCGATCGCTTGGTCAAGATTCATTGGTCTTAGTGCATATTCAAGAGTCGCAATACCGCTCACAAGGGGACAGGCCATACTGGTACCCGAGAGCATTCCATATCCATTATTTTTCCAACATCCAAGTAAATCAACTCCCGGTGCCATAATAATTAATCTTGGTCCGTAATTCGAGAAATTAGCCCTCTGCCAACTTTTATTTACTGCACCTACGGCTAAAGTGTCGGGACTATTAGCTGGGAAAATTAATTCATTGTTTTCATTGCCCGCTGCACAAATTACCAAAACTCCTTTGTCTCGTAATTTTTTTAGAATTGGCTGAATGCTACTCCCCTGATAGGGACCTCCTGCACTAATACTAACTACCTGACAATTTTCTTCATCTGCCCATTCTAATCCTTGTTGTAACCAATCCCATTGACCTGAGCCTTCGCTTTTAAGAATCTTTCCAGCATAAAGTTGGCTTTCAGGTGCAATGCCGAGAAAACCTTCTTTTGCCTTTATGCAACCAGAACACCAAATTCCATGCCCATCTGTTAAACTAAAACCTTCGCCCGTAAAATCATTCTTTTTAGTTACTTGAATGTCTTTGTGAAGATACCCATTATCTAAAACACATACCTTGACATCCTTTCCCTTAGTATGTTCCCATAATTCTTGAATACGAAAACTTTTGAAAGCCCAATTAGATTGAGCCACTAATTCTTTAGTCAATATCACTGGATCTACAGTATATGGTGGCAATTTAAAATTTGACATCTTATTCTCCTTTATTTATGCATAAATCATCGTTCTATTTACACAAGCGTAACCTTCCCATTCAAAAGCCACTCCTATAAAAGCTGCATCTCCCACCATAGTATCTTCAAGATTGGTAGCATCTCTAAATATTCTAAATCCTAATATACCTCCGGGTGTTAATCCTGCATTAACTGTTATCCCTATTGGGATAGCAGCATCATGTCGAACCCAACTGGTTATTCCACAACCAGAGAGAATACTTAGACAAATCCCCGTTATCCCGCTGAACATGCCTGGAGTAACTCCATCACAAATATCAGCTACAGTATATTCAACCCCCCATCTAACAAATTCACCACCACCGGCTGGTACTACATTAGCCCAAGATATAATTGCCGTGAGTCCAGATTCAGTATTTATTCGATGAGGCAATCTCCAGGAATTATAAACTCCTTCTTCTATCGAATCATCAAAATAAATCACAGGAAAATAACCTGAAATTTCAGCAGCATCAGGAGCGGGTGCTTTCTTTAAACTCCAAAAGTCAGCAGCCGGGAACCATCTGGTTTCTTTAAAAGATGCAACTGCTGGCCAAACAAAATGTGGTCGAACATCGGAAACCATATCTTGTCGTATATTGTCATCCATGTCTTGTAGGTAAACTTCTGCAAGTGGTATTTTTATAGCAGGATAATCTGGAGCTGTTGGTCGGGTAGGAGCAGTTACTTCACTACCATGGATAATTTCCAATTCTGCATCCCGATTCAAAACTAGGAGATCGATTCGTTGCATTCCAGAAACTCCCGGAACTTCAAATAGAGGAGAAAATCCTCCTTCAAAATCTAATCTATTATTAGAACAAGCGAGATGTCCTCGGAATGGATTAACAAAAAGTTTCATAGTTTCCGTAAGTCCTACTTGAGGAGCTCCCATCGGAGTAGGAACTTTATCAGGGATATAAGAACGTAGAGAAGCAATACAATGTCCGGCAGAAATTCCAACTTCTCCAATCTTTAACCAAGAATCTGGAATATGAGGAATATAAGGATGGGCAGTAACTGTTATTCCCATAATGCTCTGAATCAAACCTGAATAATCTATTTCTCCATCCGCATCTTTTTGAATTAAAGGAGCGACAGCAATAACATCAATTCTATGAGTTAAACCAGTTCCAGAAATACCTACATTGGCACAAAGTCCAACAGAACCGGCTGGTATTTCACACTTCACGCCATAAGGGGAAAGACATTCGAAGGCAGAATACCAAACAGTCATGCCTGTAGCAGTTAATCCAGTCGTTGATAATTCAGGAGGAGTAATAATTCCTAAACGCGGAATTTCCATACTTTGATCTTGTATTCCATTCTGAAGAGTGAAAAAGTTTTTATCAGAATAACGAGTGCGTAGCGGTATTCTTCCAGCAGAATCTTTTGGTCGATTTTTAATTTGAATAATTAAATTGTCCATGGTTTATTCCCCTATTTTGAATTAATTTCTTAACTCATATAATTTTTTGTCAACTGCAACGTATAACTTATTGTTGAATTCTGTAATACCTCTAGCATTTTGGGTATTTTCAAATTTTTGAAGTAATTCCCAGTCTCCTGAATTTCCAGTTTTTGAACAATAGAGAAAAGAATCTCCACTGGTAGCTTTCCATTTTTGGCTAAAAAAGAAATATACTTTGTCATCGAATACATAACAATTATGAGTTCCAAATATAGATTCAAGAGCTTCGAAAACTTTTATCTTTTTTTCTCCATTGTATCGATAGATACTTTTACCTTCATCTTGACCGATAAAAAGATAATCATTAAATGATACCCCTGAATGCCAAGGAACAGGATAAGTATGGTGACAAAGAGCATCAACATTAGTCCAACTTATTCCATCAGATGTTTTCGCCGCCCAAGATTCATTCCAATTTGGCTGAAATCCACCTAGAATATATAATTCATTTCTAAAAATAACAAAACGAGTAGCTCCTTTATTATAAAAAAATGCAGTTTGGTTCCAAGAATTCCCATCAGAACTCCGTAAAATTTTCAAATTGCCAGTAGGAACATTTTGCCAAGCTGCATATAAATAATTTTTAAAAACAATAAATGGTTTCGGATACCAAGTTGTTTCTGTATGTACTGCGATCCAAACTGTATCAGAATCACGTCGATAGATTTTACCATGAGTGGGCAACCCTCCTCCAGAACCGTCTTCGGAAGCCGCATAAAAAATTCCATTAAATTCCCTAAGAGAAAGAATTGATTCTGCTCCTGAAAAAGTTTTCAATGCTTTCCATGGAGGATAATTATAAATTCTAGGAGCTCCCATTTTATAAGTACCGGCGTATAGAGAACCAGAAAATTCCTCAAGACTCCAAATAAATCTATCAGAAGTTTCACCAACAACTATAAATTCCTGTTCATATTCCCATCCATCATCTGGTAAATCATCTGGAGGCGTAAAAGGCTCGTCTTCTGGATAGTGAGGCTCATCTGGTGGAGCATCTCCAGGTTCTGCAATATCTCCGGTACTCTTAAATTCAACATATAGAGAAAGAGTCCCTAACCAATCTATGGGAAAAAGCCAGAGAAGAGGTGCCCATATTCCTCCTCTTATAGCTAAAGAATATTTTATTTCTATAGAAGTAGAAGTTTCTTCAATCAGAGTAATTTCCAAGTTTCCAAAAGTTATCGGAATATCCATTCCATCTTTTCTGTAATAAACTAGAATATCAACAGTGTAAGGCAAATCAAAATTATTATCTTCTCCTTCGCCATAACAATCTCGAGTCGATGCGTCTTCATTTATTGATGAAGTAGTCACGAATAATTTATAAATATGACTAAAATTATACTTATCTATTTCTGCATTGAAAGTAAATTTAATTGTTTGAGTTAATTGATCCATAGTATTAATAATGAAATCATGTTCAACTGGATACCAATAAAAAGGAGTTTTAGTAACTATTTTTCTTTCTAATAGTCCGATTTCTGCTGTATAATTTGCAACTTGCATATTATCGGATATTTTGAT
>Ga0307377_10008200_pt1 | contig 10644 bp, 6 predicted proteins | sample TR3MG_FD_202535 | JGI IMG/M metagenome (GOLD analysis project Ga0307377, IMG submission 202535) | Soil microbial communities from Risofladan, Vaasa, Finland - TR-3 | ecosystem: Environmental > Terrestrial > Soil > Coastal area > Acid sulfate soil | place: Finland: Risofladan, Vaasa | collected... | reverse complement strand
CTATAGTCACAATTTTTCTGCGCACTTAAAGGACCGACATAGCTGTGAGGGCCTTCAACCATGGACAAATTGTAGACGCAAAAAGCGCCATGAATGCGCTCGACTTTACGAACCGGTCGTAGCCAGTGGCCATCAATAATCTTAGCCCACGTGTATTGGGCAGAGATGGGTGCGGGCTTGCGTAGAATGATGTCGCCAAAGTCCGGGTTGATGGACATTTCATGCAAGGGGTTTTTGCTGAGAGGTCTCATAACGCCCTTGGCGATATTGGCTGTCAGGCCGAAGCGGGTCAGTGCAAATTGCATTTGGGCCAAAAGCGGGAAGGAGACGGAGCTGAACCGGTACATACTTCTAGGCCCGTGTGTGCCATCTCCGTTAAAATAGCCGCAGATGATTTGTCGCAGCTGATCGTCCTCCAGGCAAAAAAGCCAAGAAGGCGCCTCTTTAAAGCCATCTTTTCTTCTGAACGTCTTTAGGAAATCGTGAAGCGCTTTGTCAGAAATAATGGCCCGGACGGCATGTTTAGCACCATCTTTGGTAATGCAAACCGAGCGATTCAGTGATGCACTGAACTCTCGCAGTTTGTCTTGCAAATCTGTCCGATCGGCATTCAGGGAAAACCAAGTTGTATACGAGCACCCAGAGGGCAGCTTTTGCGTGGCCGTCCATCCCTGAGCAAGCCACAGGCCAACGATGAACCAGAACAGATCTGTGTGTACCGGGCTCGGAACGCCTGAGCGGCTGGCTCTACTTGTAGGTAAGATGTTTTTTAATTCGTAATGATTCCACAGTGCATCCAGATCTAGGGGCTCGATGGGCCTTTTGCATACAGGAAAGGCGAGCATCCAGCGCCGAGCACATTTGCTCATGCCAATCATCTCATCAGCTCGAGCAAAGTCTGGATGGCTCCACACGTTAGAATCTCTAGAGCGCAGCTCACGAGCGGCATAAAGGGGGTGATTTTCAGTAACGAACAGGGGCCGCTTTGTTCCGACAGCTTCGATGCGAAGTAGAGTGTCTGCGGTCGTCAGGTGCACAGCACCCAGGCGTGACCAGCTGCCCTCATGGTTTAAAACAAGATCTCCTGGCAAGAGATCTTCGACGTATTGAAGGCCGCGGTGGGTGAAGATCGGGGTGCCCTCGGCCACGCACACATCATCGAGCACAACTAAATCAGCGCGACCGCCCTCGACCGAGCCCATGATGCCGGAGGCTTCAACGGTGGGCTCCTTGTCGGTAATGAACCGGTCGACCTGAATCGAGCGCTTGTGCCAGGGGCCCTTGGGGTTGGGCTTGAGATGGGGGAAGACGAGCTTGACGAGCTTGTTGGTTAAGATCATTTCGGCGATCATGTTGAGCCGCTCGCGGGCTTTGTCTTCGGACTGGGTGAATAGCTTGATGCGGATGTCGGGGTTTGATCCGATCTGCCACAGCAAAAAGCCTAGAAGAATCGTGGTGTTGTGCGATATGACGTCTTCACAGACGTAGACCGGATTGGCGGGGATTTCGATAGAGTAGGTTTGCTGCGGCGCGAGCTTTTCAACCGCCACGATGCGATTGTACCAGATGAGCTGTTGGCTATTGGGATCGACGTGCGGCTTGCAGTTAAAGGGGATGTGCTCTGCGGCCGGAGAGATTTCAGCGAGCTCCTTTCGCGGACGAATGGAGTTAAGCGTGTCTGACAGGCGTTTGGCCATGACGTCAAATAGTGTGAGGCGAAACATATCGGGGGGTGCGGGGTGCAAACAGCCGATGACGCCCAGGCGTAAAAGCAGTGTCTGGATGCCCTCAAGCAGGGGGCGGCAGGCGGCCTTGATGGAGATGAGACCGCCAGATCTGCCAATGGACCGGCAGCTATCCCAAAACCCACCGATGAAAGAAGCCACCGTGGAGGTTGATCCGCGGAAGATGGCCGGAACGATGTGCGGGGTCGGCTCGTTAAGCGTGCAGGTTGGGCAGTAATCCGCGGACATGCCGGTGACAATACCAAGCCAGCGGGCTTCGCTGAGCGATGCCGATTTGCCTGGGAGCGCGGGCTCGGGCAAACTGCGGGGCGCCGCGATGCAGTCTCCAGTTTTGAGTTTGGAAATGGGGACGAAGCCCTCGGCAGTCAGCAGGGGCTCTTCGCCTGTTCGCTCAATGAGATGCCCGGTCTGCATCGTGAGACGAATGATGGGCTTTTTGCCATTGGCACCGAAAAATGCTCGCTCATAGCCGAAGGCGTCAAGCTCCGGGCTGTAGGTCAGCACCTGGTGGACACCCCCGTTTTTGATCGCCAGCTTTTTGGCGGGCAAGATCAGGCCATCGGCCAGGTGCACACGCTGGTCGGCGGCCAGGCACTTGCCGTGCGATTTGGCGGCCTCTACCTGCACACGGCGCGAGGCCTTGAAAAAGTCTAGCCATTCGCGGTGGAAGGGCTCGAGCGAGACCCGGCCTCCCTTGGGCGTGCGCAGGACAAACTCGATAAAGGCTGCAGGATCTGCCCGTGCAGCCACAATATACTTTTTCAGCTGGGCTGTACCGGCGGCGATGAGCTGGGAGCGCAACTTTTCCTTGTGCTCCTCGGTCATCGTGTAGTGGCGCCGCCCGCGCTCAGATTTGGGTGGGGTTGGGCAATCCCTTAGTGATTTTGTTTTCTTGCGCTTCTTTTTTTCGATTGGCTTGGTTCGCGGACGGCCGGGTTTTCGTTTCGGCTCGCTGGGCGCTTGCGCCTCTGGGTCTTGTGGCGGTTGGGGTGGCTTTGGTGCGGACATGGGGCACATCCTTTGGGGCTCCCGCTGGGCGCCGTTTGGGGGCGAGGTCAGCTGTGGCAGTCAGCCGCTCTATGTCGTCTAGGGTGGCATTCAGCGATTCGGTTGAGTCATCTATGCCAATAAGGTCATCGTCGAATTCATCATCCTCCGGGTCGTAGCCTTTATCCCACGTCTCTGTGCGGGGCAATGCGGGCTTGAGGCCGCCACCCGTAGCGACTTTTGCGGCAGCCGCTTTGGCTTTAGCCACGGAGGACAGCACAAGAGCACCTTGCTTTAGAGCATCCTGCCGCGAGACGCCTACGCCTTTAGGCAAGACAGCTACAGCAATGGTGTCGTCGATGCCGTCGATGCCGTCGTCTTCATCGCCATCTTCGTCATCTTCGTCAGGGTCATCATCGTCATCGTCATCGTCGTCGTCGTCGTCGTCGTCGTCGTCGTCGTCGTCGTCGTCGTCGTAATAGATGGTGTCTGGGCGCGTGCCATCCAGTGCGTCATCGTCGGTATCGAATAAAGGTGTGGAGGTATCAGACTCCGGGTGGACTATAGGGCGGCGCTCGACTTCGGCGTTTGTATCTTCGCCTAGAGCAATGGCCTCAGCGGCACTGTCGTCAGAGAGGTGCGAAGCCACCATGCGCCGCTGGTCTAGCAGCCGATCGGGCATGTGGCCCGTGCGGATGATGTCTTCAAGCTCGTCTTCTGAGCAGCGCTCAATCATGATGCCGATTTGCATGCCCAGGTTGGCCTCAGGCTCTCCGGCCCGCGCCTGTTCGATCTCTATGGCCTTTTTGACAATGGAGGCGGCCGAGTCCATGGACGCCACGACCTGACGCACCACCTGGGGGGTGAGCTCTTCAGGCATGGCGATCTCGCCGGCTTCAATTTTTTGAAGCATCTTGTCAGCCATGGCCTGTGACAGCCGCATGGCCTTCATGGCAGACGACATGGTCACCCGAGCGGCCATGGCCTGCTCGGCAGCCATGCGGGCTGCCTCCCCCTTGGTGACAGCGGCCTCCTCCCAACTTTCGCGCAGCTCGGCCATTTCCTTGTGAACCGAAGTGCCTCCGGCTGCCAGCTCCACAAATGGGGGGAAGCTCAGGTCGGGCCAACCCTCCATGATGGCGCGTCGTGCGATTCTGCGACCAACATCTCCGGCGGACATGACATGCTTGACGGTGGGATGTTCACGATAGGCCGCCAGCATCTTGTCCCATTGCTTGCGACTAAAAGAGCTGCGGCCCAAGGCTACCGCTTTGGGTGTCGTTTTTGCCTTTTTTACTGCCATGCGCTAGATCCGATTTGCATCTTTAATCTTTACCAGTAAATAGGGCACGTTACAATGCATTGGTTGCACAAAAGTGCACAGTAGGTGGACTTTGTTTGCGTTGGCGGTGTGTTGCATATATGATGGCCGAGTGCTAATGGTAGTTACTAGTAGCGCCAATAGTCCAGTCATACAACACGCGGAGATCGTATATTCATGGCTAGCCACAAACATGCGCAGGTCGTAGCAGCTAAAAAGAAGCAGCGCTCTGAGGCTCTCAAGTCAGCGCCTTCATTGCCGAAATCTAGATACCTGCCAGAGGACATCCAGCTGTACGGCGCTACCATGGAGCCCAGTGAGGTCTCAATTTCAGGAAAGAGGCGCGCCACAAAAGAGTCCACCATGACTTGGCGCATGCGCCGTGAGGGGTACGTGACGTGCCGAGAAGTTGCTTCACGCATCGGTGTGCACAAGGCGACAGTCTACCGGTGGATCGGAGATGGGCTGATTGAGGCTGTTGACTTCAATGGGGCCTATTACATCCGGTGGGACTCTGTACTCAAGCACCTGGGGCCGATCGCTGAAGTCTTGGGCCTGGTTCCGCGCCGGGTGTCGATTAATAAAATTGTGGCGGCTGCCGAGCAGACATCCGCAGAAACCCCGTAATTAGCCAGGGCGGTTTGGATAAACGCTGATGCAGGCGTGGCAAAACATCTTGAAGTTGGGGCTCGGAATTCTCATGTTCTGCGGCTTGACGCTGGGTAGCGCTTTGTTGCTGACAGCATTGAGTTACCCCTTCGCGAGTCGCTTCTTCCAGTCGCTTGGCATCCCATGCGGCTTTTGGCTGATATTTCAGCTCGTCACGTTTCTCTCTATTACCCTCCTGCTGCCTATGTTTGTCGCCCTGGCGGTGTTGTATCAGAGTCTGCCCAGAGACGTGTCGCAAGGTGTATCTCAGCGCGGCTACGAAGGGAGCTGAGTATGCAGTGGGATGATTATCTCAAGGATGTATGCAATGACGCCCGAGTAGACTTGGAGGCACGTAAATTGGCTGTCAAGCTTCTTAAAGACTCCGCGGCTGGCCTAGTCCCCTCAGCCCGTCTGATGAGCGAGCTTCGTCGCATGGCCCAAGGCGATGGCATCTGCGGGCAGCTCCAGTCCGACGGTTCATGTCCTTGGCTGCGTCGCAATGCCCGCAACGAGGGGCTGCGCGCTCCTGGGCCAGGTGAGCGCGTTCAATGCCACAGGCGCGCTGTCGGCCCTCTCGAGGCGACCTTTAAGGAGTGCGCCGGCTACCGAAAGGTTTCGGACTAGGCAATGCGGATAAGCTGCCTTTTGCCTTGACTTGGTGTAGGGTGTTTGACAGCACTCAGGGCTTTTCAAGGAATTACACATAATGACCATCAAAGAAGACCTCGTTGCAGCATTTGAATATTATGCTGACACGTCTGGAGACCTGTACCTGCGCGTCAGTTTTGGAGAGCCCGGGCATCGCATCGAAGTCGACAACGTCGTCGAGCAGACGGGCCAAGCCTGGACGCCTCCGAGCTTTATCGATGGCCTGATGGAGGCCATCTCCACGGTTGTTTCAGCAGCCTCCAGCTTTTTAGCCCTATCCGATACGCCGGAAGACTACATTGGTCAGGCCGGAAAAAGTGTTATTGTCAACCCCGAAGAGACGGGCCTCATCTTTGGTGAAGGGGGTGGTGCCGCCACATTTACGGGGCTAACAGACACGCCAGCAAGTTACAGTGGCAGCGCCTTGAAGTACGTTCGCGTCAATGCCGGCGCCACAGCGCTAGAGTTTTCATCCTCTACGACGAGCGCACATGCGCTTGGAGGTGCAGAGCACACTGCGTCGACTCTGGCCAATCTGAATTCAAAAATAACGGATGCCACGCTAGATACAGCCACAGCCTCGCGTCCTGCGCTGGCTCACGGATTGGGTGATGCCGCTAAGCATTCGTCCACTACACTAGCTAATTTAAACGCACTTTTGACTGACGCAACTCTCGATGACACGGCCGGCACGCGCACGCCGACTTCGCACGCTTTAGCCGGCAGCGCGCATAGCACAGATACACTGGCTAATCTTAATCTGAAAATAACTGATGCTACTTTGGATGATGCCTCGTCGACTAGACCCCCGGCAGCGCATACATTAGGCGGTGCGGCTCACAGTGCAGACACGCTCGCCAATCTGAATCTGCTGATTTCAGACGCCACATTGGATACAGCAGGGACGGCTCGACCGCCGACGTCGCACGCCCTGGCTGGTTCTGAGCATAGTTCGGACACCTTGGCCAACCTGAATCTGAAGATTACCGATGCCACCCTGGACGACGTCTCTGGAAATCGCACAGATGCCGATGCTTTTCACACATTAGTGAAAGGAGAGATTGCTGGCTTGCCGACAGAGAAAGCTATACCGGTGGCAACCGATTGGCTCTTAGGCGAAGACTCTGCGGCATTGAACGCCAAAGTGAAAATTCAGATAGGCAATCTTCCAGGTGGAAGTGGGACCGACGCGAATGCCATACATAAGACAACGGCCAATGAAATAGCTGCTCTAGCTGCAGAGAAGACGAACCCGGTAGGAACCGATTGGCTCTTGGGGGAAGACTCGGCAGCCTTGAACGCCAAGGTAAAAATTCAGATTGGCAATCTTCCTGGCGGTAGTGGAGGTGGAGATCCACTTGTAGAGGAGACCTTTGCCACCACGGGGGCAGAAGATCCGTCAGACCCCGTGTCATTTACTCTGACTAAGACGCCTGGAGGCGGGGGCAGCGCCGACACGCCTTCAGGCTATCACCTGCTGGTGTATCGTAACGGCAACAAGATGGGCTATGCCAACCCGCCGACGATTTACCAGGAGTACTATTACGACTCGGTGAATAATGAAATAGACATTTTGGCGTCGGGATCTGCTGATGCTTACGAAGTGTTAATGGTGGAGGCAACCTCCAGCTGGGCTTCGTATGCAGGACATCCAGAGGATGCACCACCGAGTTCACCTTCGGCTTACGATGACGAGTTTGACGGTAGCACGTTGAACCCCTCTTGGGCTTGGACTGCAGCTGGAGAGCCTACAGGAGCTGGTCATAGCTGGTCTATTAAAAATAGCCGATTAACATTAATCGGAAACAACGACGCATCCGGATCTCCTTCGACTGCGTCACACACATTATGGAAGCCTATCTCTTTATCCAGCGATGCTTTGTTTGTTTCTAAAGTATCTATGGCAGCACTTACTAACTATGCAAGAGCTGGAATTCTTGTTTCGGACAATACCTGGGACAATTGGTATTGGATATCTATGTGTCATTGGGATTATAACAGCATTGAGGTTAGCTATTGCGTCGGGGGCACGCCAACTTATAATGTTGTTATTAGCCCAGTTAACATAGCAACCGATTTTATTTTGGGAATATCTTGGAACAACGCTACTAGCCAATTGAGAACTCACATGGGGTTTGATTTGGATAACTTAGTAGCATGCCATACCTACACTCCAGGATGGATTCCAATACGAGCCGGTCTTTTTATATACCATTTGTCATCTAATACGGTTTCCACGATTGGAAAGTTCGAGTGGTTCAGAGCCGTGATAGCTTAGTGATAGCTGTTTGCTTCTCACCCTCTTATAAGGATCGATCATGACTCGTTCATTAAAGGTAGACCAGCTTACCGATGCACTCAACGCCGTTCCTGGAGTGATTACTACCTTCTCGGATGCCGTTCCATCGTCCATTATCTCAACCACTAGTTCTTCTTTTGAAAATATCCCTTTAGATGTGAATCCGATTACGGGGGTTATTCCAGTTGCTGGAAAATATCTGTTTATGCTTAGTGGGGCCCATTATGCTGCAGGTACCCTTGATGCTTATTATGAGGTTGTCATTGATGCGGGTACAGGCGACGAGAAAATAATTGGAAATAGTGATAGTTGGCATCAAAGGATAAACACAGTAAGCGTGCAGCAACAATATTTTTATACTGATACCGTTGAATTAACAGCCGGTAGCCATACTTTCGCAATCAAATGGAAAACGTCTACTTCTACACTGTCTATGAGTACCTCTAGCTGGTGCAAATTAATAGCTCAACTGGTTTCTGGCAGCGGGGCTGGGGGAGTAATTGTTACTGAAAAAACCGACGACCAGCAACGGTCAGGTACGGGCGCAACGCCAACCGAGGTTACCCAGCTCCAGTTGGCCATTACAACGACGGCTGATGAATACGTTGATTTGCGGTTTATAGGAAGAACGTCCACTTCGGCTACTCCGGACACTCCAGAGGTTTACCTCAAGATAGATTCTGGTAGTTGGATAATGATGTCGCAATTTACGGGAAACACAGGCTGGGCGTGTAATAGTGCTTGGTCTGCAATGGCGCAGTTTGCTGCAGGGGATCACATCGTTCGGATAGGGATTAAATGTTTTAATAGCACTGCTTGGACGCTGTGTGTTGGGGGAGCGGGATTAGGCGTTCCAGTTTCTCGCTTTCAGGCAATTCAATACCGTGGCGGTCTGGTGCCTATTGAAAAAGATGGCGTGGCTATCGTTGACACACCACGCTCGTTTAACTTTGTTGGTGATAATTTCAGCGTGACCAATGTAAATGGGCGAGCCACTATTGCTAATAATGGCGTGGCTGAAGGTAAAAATATAGGCATTCGGCAAATGAATGCTTACGACGACATTTCTTCAGAATCCTTTGTTTCAGTAGAGGATTCTTCTGGAGTAGTAAATTTAAGTGTGAATTGTCTAGAAGGAGAATCAGTAACTATTAAAGGAGTGTTCTCTTTTGCTGTGACAGTAAGTTCAAGTGCATTTGTTTTAGGCATTGGTAAAAATGGGTCAAACCCAGACGAAAAAAGTATGGGCCGTTTTTCGATAGCGACTGGAACTTATTACAGCATGGGCTTTTCTTTTGAATTTGAAGGATTAAGTTCCGGCGTCAACACATTTGCATTAATGGCTAAACGTACTTCTGGATCTGGAACACTGCGTGTTTATGGTGGTGGAACAGGAATTCCTGATACGTATATGAAGTATGTGCAATATCGCGGAGGCTACGTCCAGCCGGATAATGTACCTATTCTTCAATATAACTCCGCTTCGGTCGTGGATATTGCCAAAGCTCCTGGAGCCGCTGCTGAACTATCTGTGATATTGAACGATGGCATGCGCTATCGACACACGGGGACGCTGACGGTCGACTTAACAGTCAGCGGGCGCGGTGGACTCGATACAGGGTCTGAGGCCGTGTCCACGCCGTATTACATTTACCTGGTGCCTGATGTTGCTGGAACAGGCCTGTCGGCTGTGGCGTCTGCCTCAGACCCGGACACGGGGCCGACGGGGTTTAGTGTTTGGAAGTACATTGGCGCTATTCTGAACATCAATACTGGGGACATTAAGCCATTTGTTCAGGTTGGTAATACTGTTAACCTATCTGGATATGCAGGGGGCTATTCCGCTACAACTGTTTCGGCTTTTGGCTGGACAGCGCTGAATCTTTCCGCGTTTTTGCCTGCAACAGCTAAAACTGTAGAATTGTTTATGTCAATCCAAACGAATTCGGGTGTGTGGGGCAATTACTATGCCGGTGGAAAATCTGGGTATGACGATATGGTCCAGAGCACCGAAGGCGATGATACAAAAACAGCCTCGTTTGTGTCTGGGATAACAACGCCGCAGACAGTTTACCACCAGCTGACTTTTGGCGCGGGATCTACTGCGAATCAACTTAAACTCTATGTTTCTGGCTGGGTTGACGGCTACTTGTCCGGCGGCGATTCACAGGCGCAGGCAGCATGCCAACCTGATACCAAGAGCCCGCAGGGAACTTGGGCCACTAGCACCACTGTCGCATTTGCTGCACGTCTAGGGCAGCCTTCTTTAACGCGCCTGACGCTCCAAGATGGCAAGCAACGAACAATGACGGCTTTGACATGGGCTAGTGCGAACGGCGTAGCTGATTTGGGATATGACGAGGCGGGAAGTCAAGGCACAGATAAATGGCTGTATTTTTACTGCGTACCAAGTTCTGGCGATGATGGTGTGCTGACCGTGCGAGCAAGTGATAATCCCCCTTCGGTAGGGCCAACAGGGTATAGTAATTGGAAACTTGCATGGGCAGACTATAATGACGACGTAAATGGACTGCTTAAAGTTTATCAGATAGGTAATGTATTTCATTTTGAAGGGAAAATGGTAGAGCTGGGATCATCAGAAGTGCAGGATTCAGTGCCTTTACGTAGAGATTTGGTGTATTGTCCTCTATCCGCTGGTGCAGTCACTTTATTTTGCTATGTTCAGACAAGTTCTAATGGATACTTAAATATATATACAGATACTGGTTCTGGATCATATGGTTCTTTGTGCATTTCAGCCTCTCAAAATGTAGCGTGGACCTTCTCAATAGTTATAGGATCTGTTCCATTGCCTGTGCCGGGTAGCATATACCATAAAAGATATAGTGCAGGAACTTACGGTTCAAATTCACATTTAGCTTGCTGTGGTTGGGAAGATAATTGGATAAGCGCATAAATTTGCGTTAAACGTATTATGGTTAATCTTTTATGAAGGGGTCTCATGTTATGACAGCTCTCATATTTAGAATCTT
>Ga0307377_10008198_pt1 | contig 10645 bp, 21 predicted proteins | sample TR3MG_FD_202535 | JGI IMG/M metagenome (GOLD analysis project Ga0307377, IMG submission 202535) | Soil microbial communities from Risofladan, Vaasa, Finland - TR-3 | ecosystem: Environmental > Terrestrial > Soil > Coastal area > Acid sulfate soil | place: Finland: Risofladan, Vaasa | collected... | reverse complement strand
ACACGTACAGCGGCCTTGCCGTTGTCGGTATTGGGGAGGGATCGTGCCATCACGTCTCACTCTCGCCCGGGTTCCATCCTCGATCCAGAACCGGCAATCCTCACAGCGCGCACTCATGGTCAGCCTCGCTCTCGTCCTTGGTGGCGCACACGTCACCCTCGGGCGGCACCAGTAGCAGCAGAAAGCTACAACGTCCGCCGTCCTCTGTTCCGGTATACACACCGCCCCAATTGGCGATGCGCCACGTCCAGCCCTTGCCGAATGCGCGGCCCATTTCGCGCATGAGCCACTCAGGCAAGCGAACCAACAGGCCCCATACAGGCTCGCCATTGTGCGTCGTGCGCTTGAGTTCTGCAGAAACGTTTGTGTTCATCAGTCAGCCTCCCACACAAAGCGCAGCACGGCCACCCGCATATCGGGATCGCCGTCAAAGTATCTCTCGATGAACTCCTTCGTGGTGTCGCACATGCCGCCCTCGGCCTGCACGTCCGACTCGGGCATATCGCGCAGGATCTCCCAATAAGGCCGACAGGTCAGGTCGATGAACCCGCGTTGGTGGCCACCGCGATACGGCAGCTTGTCCCAGGCTTGGTGGCGTCGACGGCCCTCGTCCCACGCCGTCTGCCAGGCGCGCATGGTGCGCTCGGCCCACCGGCGCCGGGTGCAGGTCTTGCGGCCAGCCATGAGCGGTTCCATCGTCCAGGCAAATGAGATCAGCATATCAGCCTTCCCATCTATATCCGGCAATCAGCATCGCCAAGATGACGATTGTCACGGACAACGTCGCCAAGATGAACGTGGCGCCGAGGAGAAACCCAATCGTGAGGCCAACCCGCAAAGCAAGCGCCGTCTCAATCATGATCATCCTCCGATCCATCGCATACCCAGGTTGATTGCCAGCACGAACACGATGCCGAGCAGGAATCCAAGCCACAGCCCCAGGCGCAGCGCGTCAGTGCGGCTCATCGGCGTCCTTCCATTCCGCAGCCTTGGCGCCCCTGAACGTGCCCGCGGGCCACCACTCCGTACCCTTGGTGATCTCCACGATCAGGCGCCCATCCTTTTCGCCACTGACCCAACCGAACAGGCCCTCGTTGGATCGTCCAATCCCGACGACCCAACGGGCATCGTCGGGCGGCGCGGGCCTGGGCACAATGCCGGGCGGCCCCGAGGCCCGGCGCACAACGTCCATCAGGGAGAGTTGTTCAGCATTCATCGAGAATCGCCCTCATTCCGTCTGTGTGTCCCTCTACCACATACTCGCGCAGGCCCGTTGTTACCAAGGTGCCATCGCCTGTGACGATGTTTTTGTACAGCGGCAGCATCTTGTATTCGTCGAGACTCACCCCCAGGAACGCGGCCGCCTTCTCTAGCTGCGCCAGCAGATAGGCAGTGTCGCTCTCTATCGCGTCCAGGGGCGTCAGATCGACGTTTGGCGTTTGCCAAATGTGGTCGCACTTGTAGCAGCGGCAGAGGTCAGGGCCGATCTTGAGAAAGACGGCGCGTCCCTCGCCGCATTGTGGACACCAGAACGGGCGGGATACTTCTCGTATGTCGTGACAGTGGGCATCCTCGGGCCAATCGTCCTCGCGGTCTTCGTAGTCTTCGGCACAGAAGCCTTGCCAGTATGGGCAGTCCGTCAGGCAGGTCTCGCCCTGGGGCGCGTCGCGCAGAGCCACGTTGCGCGCCTCGGCTGCGGCCTTGGCCTCAATGAACTCCTGGCTACAGTGGGCGTCGCCGGGCGGATCCCATTCAAAGTACGGGCGCCGATGTTCGGGATCTTCCCGACAGACTCCGTTGTGGTCCTCGTAAGGGCAGTTGCTATGGCACATGTCAACCCTCCATCATTTGGCGGCCCGGGTCTCGCTCCCATTGCTCCTGATCGAAGCCCAGGTTGTGAGCCAAGTAGCCGAAGAACCAAGACAGCTCCTCCGTCAGCCATTGGGCGCTGCCGCCGTGCAGTTCCTCGAATGCAAGGCAGCAGTCCTTGTGAGTAAAGGCCACGTCGGGATTGTTCGCCGTCCACTCTGCGTTGCCATCGTGCAGGTCCTCGATAGGATCACCGCAGTAGTCACAGAACAGTTTTGGGCAATCCACCCCATCATCACGGTGCCACATCTCAATTGCCATTGATCCGCTCCTTGGGCGGCTCCAAAAGGGAGCGCCATGCGTGATGGTGGGTGATCTCATACACCCCGCCCCGCATTGTCTCAGGCAGATAGGATTTTGGCAGAAAGTAGATCGTGACCAAGCCATTGATGATGACGGGCTGCACCCCGTTCGTCCGAATGGCCGCCTTGATCTGGTCCGCCGTGGGCGCGCTCATCCCCGGGGCCAGCAGCTTCTCGGCCAGGGCCAAGTCTGCCAAAAACACTTGTGGCTCGGGCGGATCGAACCGGGCCATCGCTCCAGCAATCGTGTCAAACGTTAGTGCTTGCATAGCCCATAACCTCCAGTATTGACCTCTCGTTGAACTGCCAACCACAATGACGGAGAACCTCGATAATGACGCTCCAGATACACACATCCACGAACCACCCGGGCGCGAACATCCACAGCATCGGCCCGATCATCAGAACCAGGAGCACCTGCCAGAGGCCGATCTCCAGCCGAGGCGCCTTCTTAGCCGGCGCACAGTAGTGGCTGTAGGCGATCCATCCGTTGCCCTGCATCACAATCTGTTTGTCCATCATGCGCCTCCGCGATTCTTACCTTGCTCGTGCATCTTGGTGCTTTTGGGTAGTATCTTCGCTCAAAAAAAGAGCCTCCGTTAGAACTGGATTTCCTCTGTCTCGGGCGGCGCCTCACGCGCGGCGCGTCTCATGCCCTCGTCCTTGGGCGCGGGCTCCAACTGCGAATACTCATGCTCTCCGATCATGAACCGGCCCTTGGTGTGGACGAGATCAATCTTGCCCTTCTCGCCCATCGTGTGTTTGTCGATGTAAAGCTCCATGTCCTCGGCCGGCCCGTTGGGGTCGGTCTGCTCCTGGGGCCGGTGCAACACCAGAACCACGTTGGCCTTCTCTACATACTCGCCCGTGTCCCTGGCGTTGTCCATCGTAGGTCGGGTTTGGCCCGGCCCCCCCCAGGCCCGATTGACCTGAGAGCCGAGAATGACTGGGATGCCCAGGCGAATGCCGGTGGTCTTGATGATCTGCGTTTGCGCCCCGCGCATTTGGGCGGGGTTGCGGCCCTTGGTCTGCTCGGGATGCTCGATCATTTGTAGGTAGTCTACAATCGCCAGGGCTGCCCCCTCGCGCGTGGTGCGGAGCATCATATCAATCGCGATGCGATCCGCCGTCCAGCCGGCCGCGCTGATATAGGTGATGTTCTCGTGCCAGGGCACGATGAGTCCGGGCGTGTCGAGAGCGCGTTGGGTCGCATTCATCCATTCAACGTCGCCCACGCGCAGCGCATTGAACGGAATCTTGGCAACTCGCGCGATACAGCGACCAAGCATGTCGTCGTGCGTCTGCTCCAGATGATAGTAGAGAACCTGCCGACCATGAAAGGCGTTGTACTCGGCAATCGTCTCCATGAGCATCGTCTTGCCTACCGAGGTAGCTGCCATGACAGCGATCAGGGAGCCCGCTGACAACTCGATCAGCGTCCTGTCCAGGGTGGCCAGGCCGGTGCGAGTCAATGCGTGCGGGTCTTTGCGCAGCAGTTCGCCACGGGCGCGCATACGCTCGATAAACTTCTGGATAGCCTCGCGACCGCCGTGCAGCACGCAGTCCTCAGACTCGACCACAAGGGCCTCAAAACACAGGTTCCACAGGACCGGCACAAGCTCGCTCTCCGGGAGTTCGCTCGTTTGGGCAAGCTCCACGATCTCCGCACCCAGGGCAATCGCCCTGCGACGTATCGACTTGTTGCGTATGATGCGCGCATGAGCGTCGGCGTTGGCGCTGGTGGTCGTCTCGTCAATGAAGGCCCACAATTCAGACTGGCCGCCGATCACGTCCAGCCGAGAGCGACCGTCCTGTTCGCGATGACTGCCCAACACGTTACCAATGGTGAGGGAGGTAATGGGCTCGCCACGATCCATGAGCGTGCAGGCCGCCTCGTAAATCCAGCCGTGGCTAGGCCCCATAAAGTCGGTTGTCTTGAGACCTGCAGCGCGCATGTCAAGCAACGTGTTGGGGTCTAGCAGCAGAGAACCGATGACGGCGACCTCGGCGTCTCTATTCTGTGGCAGATATCCCATTTGATCCTTGGCGACGGTAGGCATCAGATTTCCTCCCACTCACCAGTGACCGGATTCTGAACCCGCCGGGGTTGTGCGGGCGCCGCAGGCTCCTTGGGCGCTGCGGGTTGCTCCGGTTCTGCCGCCTCACCCTGATTGAGAATCTTGACGACATAGGCCCAGGTGCGAGCATCCCACTGCTGCGCAACCGCCACGGCCTTGCGCACCGCTTCCAGGCCACAAGAGCCAATGGCTTGGCCGACAGTACGCTCGCTAACTCGCGAGGAAATGCTGTTGCGTATGTCTCGCAGAAGATCGGGAGGCACTGTTACAACAAGCGGCTCTGTAGGCGCTTGGGGATTTCGTGCCACCATCGGCCTAATGCGCTCAGAGTTCGCAACATCGGCCACATCAAGAGGGCCACCTGGCGCCCAGGGTGGCGGATCGGGAATGGTGGAAATGGGCTCGTTGCGCTTGTCAAAGCCCTTCTGATGCTCGAAAAACGAGGGGAAGTAGATCCACAGATCGCCCTTGGCTCGATACCAGATGACCAACTCCGCCTCGTGCCACTCAGAGACATAGCCGCGCATTTGCTCGGTCGTGATGTTCTCGCGACGCGGAAAGAGCTTATTGCGCAGCCAAATCGGGTCTCCGTGAGCGCGGCCTTCTCGATCGGTGAAGGTCAACAGCCAAGTAAAAGCCAAGCGTGAGGTATCGTTCGACAGATCGTGAACCTGCTTGGAATCCACGATCTTCTGATGAATCAGGCGAGAATTCGGCATGGTGTGTCCCCCTCTGAGTCCAGAGAACCATATTCCCTCTCCCAGGCACGATCTCGGGCGCTCCTTTCCAATTGCCTCTGGACGTAGGTGTGCCAAGCGTCCAGACGCGGCGGATCTGTCGCAATCGCGCAAAAACGGTCTTCGCAACGTGTGCAGAACTCGGTGCCAGAAATGCCCCCGACGTGCCTTTCGGGGATGTCGCACGCCGCACGCTGGCCCCACAAAGGGACGGCGTATGAGCGTTCGTCTTGTCGATAGTATGCCTCAAAATACTCTTTGCCGTCAACCGTAACTGACCATCCCGTGCGATATTTGGAGCGTCCCATGTTGCCCTCACTTATTGGTAGGATCGCCAGCGACATAAACTCGGGAGATTACGTTGTCCACGTACTCGATCAGGTCCCGGGCGGCCTGGCCGAGCAAGACGAGCGGGTCTCCGTTGGTCTCCCAAAAGACGCCCCCCGAAGGCTCATCGCTTCGGGTGATACTCACCCTGCGAATCTGTGGGATATGCAGCCAGTTTTCCTCGTAGCCATCGGCGTTGTGTACCAATACCCACCGATAGCCTTTGTGCGGGTCGTCCTTCTGGCCCTCGATCTGCTTGCCGCAGAACGGGCAGTGAAGAAAGCCGCTCTGCGGCAAGTCCTGGCCCTTGACGAAATGAAACGCCTGCTCGCACGAGGTCTCGTAATAGTCCTCGTCGTCGAATCCGATACACTGCTTCCAGTAGCACTTGTCGGTCATGACTCTGCCTCCTGTTCTGGCCCACCGAACACAATCGTCAGCCTTGTGCCACCCGGCACGTTGGCCTGTTGGTAGTGCGTCTCACAGAGACAGAACGGTTCAGCATGGTCAGTACAGATCGTGGTAATAGGTTGGTCGCAGCTCTGGACATAACAGGTTGTGCGTAGGCCCCAGGACACAGCCAAGGCCAGGACGCCAATAGAAAGTTCTCCTTGATCGCGTATAATTGCCATCTTCGCCTCCGGTTTCCATGGCCTTGTGTCCTCCCCTCACACCTGCCCGCATGATGACCACTTGCCCCAACGCCTCTATCGTTGAGTCGTGCATCACTGGCCAACCGTCAGGGCCAATCTCGTCGAAAAGATGCTTGACGTGCTCAAAGTCAAATAGCCGCCCATGCGGATCATGCCCGCGTAGGGCCGTCCGGTAGAGCGCGCCTAGCTCTGCGTCGCCCAGATCATCACACGCCATGCTGACGACTGCTGTCATTGCCCGCCAGGCTTGCAGCTCTTCTTTCGTTCTGTCGGTCATGACTCTGCCTCCTCCCGGCCCCGGGCTCTATGTGGTTGTCGTAGCTGCGTGGGCTACTTCCCGCCAATAGGTTCACCTGGGGCCTTACTATGCTTCTGTCCTCCTGCCAGAGGCGGACTATATTGAGCCAACCCGCCTCTGGCAGCAGGACAGAGGCTCCTGCTGACTATCGTTCAGTCGCCACCCTCCTTCGTCGCGCTCTCGGGATTGAGTTGCTCAAACCCGTCCAAGAAAGCCTGATCCTCCGGGGCCAGACCGGGCACTGCCCAGTGCTTGTCGTCGGCCAGCATCCTTTCCTCGGTCTCCCAAGGATTCGTCACTTGCGCGTAGATCAGCGCGAGAGCGGCGCGGTCGGCCTCGGTGGGATAGACGAAGCGTGCGCCAACGTGCTTCACGAGGGGCATGTGCCGAGCGTGACCCACGCAGCCCGGGCAGATGAAGTTGAACCGACCCAAACCGCGCGGAATCCGATCCAACGACAGCGCCCGCCAGACCGAACAGGTCCCGGCCTCGAATTTCTTGCCGCACAGTCCGCATCGCTCTGACATGTGAGTGTCCCTCCTTGCCCCCCGTTGGGGCCGGTCTAGCACTATGCCTGCTCAGCCTTGGGGTATAAGCAGATAGGCAACCAGTGCAGTTTGCGATACTTGTAGTTTCCGCGCGCCAGGGGGAGGCTCAGCGTCTTGCCGTCAACCAGGTAGACGAGGAAACTCGTCGGCCTCATCTCGATGGAGCGACTATCTATCAGATCGTCGAAAGCGTCAGCAAAGTCTTGGCTGACATTGGGCCATAGAATGATGGCCTCACCGATACACAGGCTGAGGTCCCCGCGCACGGACTCCCCAAGCTCTCGCTCTAGCTCAGCAAAGGAGACTCCCCCGCCCATCTCGCGTATGTACTGCAAAATCTGCTCTCTCATGGTACGATGCTCCCTACTTGAGATACGCTGACAAGTCGCTGGCGATACGCGCCTGGGGTTTCTTGGTGATCTCGACCGGCGCTCCGGGTAGCAGGCCGCTGGCCGCCGCCTTGAGAAACGCCTTGGTATCCACCACCAGGAAGCACTTGGCCCAATCCAAGCACCAGATACGCACCGTCTGCTCGTTCCAGGCCAGGTCCGTACCCTGCACAAGCTGGATGCCATCGAGTTCTTCCCATTGGCCCCGGGCCGCCAGTCCTTCGGCGGTCTCGCGCACCGCCTGAGTCACCAGGTCGGCATGGCTCTTGGCGAAGTTCAGGGCATCTCGCGCCTTGGTCGCCGCTTGATACTCAGCAGACTGCTCAAGCGCGTCCGACGCCGCTTTCAGGTCTGCGACGGCCCCTTGCGCCATATCTCGTGCTCGGGCCAGTTCCACCAATAGGTCGGTCATCTGTGACATGTTCGTAGCCTCCTTAGAATGAGATTTCCCCTTGCCCTTCCAGGTGCGTCCGCAGGTTGATGATCGCCATCGCCTCCTGGGCCGCCTCCTTGAGGGGCGCATACGATGTCTTGCCGTTTTCCTTGATTCGCTCGGCTGCCCAAACGCGCATGGCAACCGCCTGTCCCTGTGTCAGCTTGTAGGAGCTGTCCACGTCCCAAAAGAACCGCAGCAGGCCGTGGCGATTGGCCGTCTTGATCTCTTTGGTGCTGCCCTCAAATAGGGCCTCCAACACACCGCACACGCTTCCGCGCGTGCCCTCCTCGACCGGCTTGTCGCCGTCCCGAATCTGCTTGGCGATGTCGCGAACCTTCTGACAGACCACGTCTATCGGATAGGGTCGCTGATCCGACGTATCGGCCTCTTGATCGTCCTTGGCATCTTCCGGCTCTTGCTCCTCGACCTCGCCCTCGATAACGTCCTCCGGCTCTTGCTCCTCGGCCTCGCCCTCAATAACCGCGTCCACGGGAGCGCCATCGAATCCGAGGCCCACGCCGCCCATGCGCTCGCGCGCAGCTTGACGGGCCAGGTCGTCGCCAGGCCGGAACTCCAGAATCTCCCCGGTCTCCTCGTCGATGTCATAACCGCTAGGGGCAGGGGGAGGCAGCGCCAGAGCCACCGAACGATGTGTCTCCAGTTGAGCCTTGAACCATTCGGCAGCGGGCTGCAACTCGACCAGCCACTTCTTGCGCCGTACTCGTTTGCCACCCGGCGCCGGTGTCGAGATTTCACGCTCCACTCGCCGGAGCACGAACCCAATTCCCATCAGGTTTTCTGTGCCCCGCGCCTCGACCGTGGCTCGTAGCGTTCCATAGATGCTGAGAATGTCATTGATAGAGTGTGTCTCGAAAACGACCTCCCCGACATGGCCCTCCTCAAACAGGGCCGGAACCATCACAGACAGGCGCCCTACCTCTTTGCACCTTGGCTCGGCATCGTCCTTGTAAGGACAAGGCTTCTTCTCGCGGCTATAGGTGCCGTCCTCTTTGCGCCAGAGAATGCAGGTCTCTCCGTCGCACCGATGCACCAGCCCACCGCCCACCCATTCCTCTCTCCAGGTTCGGAAGGCGTCATCAATCGCCATGAACGCGATGTAGACCGGGACCTCTTGGGGCTCCGCGCCATAGCGCGCCTCGAACAAACTGACCAGCTCGGGGTCGTCCGATGTGAACCGAAAGTGATCCAAATCCTCACCGACAAGCGCCTTGCCTGTCTTGGGATTCACTCGCTGCTCGCTGCCCTTGCGCAACTTGCCGATGCGCGGAAACCGAGCCGTTGCGTCTGCCTTAAGCCTCTTGATCGGCATCATCCACCTCCCAGGGGAATCGCTCGTCATACTCCACCGGAACCCATTCCGGTGGCTCTACTGATCCGACCTCACAGGGCGGGATGTAGTGATACGCCTCGGGCCAGAACACCCGCATGGCCTCAGCCGCAGCCTCGTCCCTGTCCCATCCATCCTCTTTGACTCTCGCCTCGACCCAGGCCGTCGCCAGTTCTGCTTGTGTATCCATGTGCTCAGCCCTCTCGTGCTTGTCATTCTCCCGAAACTGTGCTACACTCTTTGCAGAGGGAAGTGTGCGCCCTCTTTGGTGCCGGACGATGTGCCGGGTCGCGGGGGTGAGTGTCCCTCCCTCTGCTACCCGGCCTCGTCTTTTTCTCATGCAGTGTCCCTCCTTGATCCTTTTCAGTGCGGACAACGTAACCTTGTCTGCCCCTATCTTAGCATAGAATGTAACGTGAGTCAAGGGGTTTTCGACATTTCCCACGAAAAAACCGACAGGTTGTTCTGTCGGTTTTCAACGGGAAGGTGTGCGCTTTTGCTTGCAGATTTATGAACAATCTGTTATAATATAAGCACCAATCACATAGTTGTACGTGCCAGAGAATGGACGTACAAAGGTATCCGACTCGCCTGGGAAAGGGAGGGGGTTGCCATGAGAGCCACGGGTAAAACACCGTTTGGGCGGTGGCTAGTCCGCGAGATGCACCGACTACGCCACACAGACAGGACGTTGGCGGAGATGTTTCCTAAGCCGCTGACTCACACTACAGTGGGGCGCTGGCGCAGAGGGGAGGCCGAGCCCTCGCCTCGACACATCGAGACCTTGGCCAAGATTCTGGAGGTGGAGCCGAGGTTGATCTACACGTTGCTCGGGCGAATCAGTCCGCTCTCAATGGAGGGGCTGACGCCGGATCAGCAGTTTGTCATCGACTCGATAGCCAGCAGGCTGACTCAGGAGCAGGTTCGCACTCTGCATTCATTGGTGTCCGCGTGGCTAGAGCAACTCGGACCTTATTCGCAAGGTGGCGCTGCCGCTCAGGCGGTAGTGCCAAGTACATGCGGATGAGACGTTGGCGCTCCCACTGCTTCGGACAGAGGTAGCAGGCGATGGTCACATATAGACGCTGGATAAGCGAGGAGTGAAGCAGGAAGCCGAGAAGATAGAGCGAACGATGCAACATCGCACAACCCTCCGAGACGCACTGACGGGGCGGTCAGTGCCCAAACGGAGAACGCGTGGTTCAGCCAATCCAGTATAGCAGAAAAGGCCCCGCATGTCCAGTGTGGGGCCTTTTCTGTTCCGAACGTTCGTTCTAGGTCTTGACGCTGAACTCCGTGGTGCGCGTCTCGGTCTGCTCGATCTCCAGCCCAAACTTCCCCGCAAGGATCGCTCGGGTACACTGATCCAGAATCGCCAGGCATAGCGCATGATGAGAGAAGCCTGGGTCTATCTGTTTCTGTACCAGGGTCAGCACTTGCTCGATCTGTTCCTCGACCTCGGACGGCAGGCTGAACGTCTTGCGCACCCGGCCCGGGCGCCGCCCCTTGGGTGGCTCGGGCTGGCGCTCCTTGTCGATGCGCTCCTTGCGTTCGCGCAGGCCGCGTAGTGGATCGCCCGGAGTGTTCATAGTCCCATCCGCTCCAAGACCTCTTGAGCCAGGGCGCGATATTCTCGGGCACGATCATTGTCGGGTGCGTG
>Ga0307377_10008197_pt1 | contig 10647 bp, 16 predicted proteins | sample TR3MG_FD_202535 | JGI IMG/M metagenome (GOLD analysis project Ga0307377, IMG submission 202535) | Soil microbial communities from Risofladan, Vaasa, Finland - TR-3 | ecosystem: Environmental > Terrestrial > Soil > Coastal area > Acid sulfate soil | place: Finland: Risofladan, Vaasa | collected... | reverse complement strand
ATCATGAGCGGGTATTGTACTTGTGAGGGTTACATTTCTCAAGTAATATTGAGAACTGGCTCCAGTACCAACAAAACCTGCACGATAAGGAATCAAGCTGGAACAATTATAGCGCAGAAAACACAGGCAAGTACGACTACTATATTCAATTTTGTACCTGCTGATTACTCGCAACTGCTTAATAATGAGACATGGACAGTTCAGCTAACATTGACAAGTATATATGTAAAGACTGATTTCCCTGGTTATGATAGTCCATTTGGAACTTGGGGCATTGACCCTGGAGTGTATATAAGTTCAGCAGATACAAACAATGGAACTACTTTCACTGCATACCCAACAAACTTATATGTTGTTATTGATTTGCCGTCTATCGCAGGAACAGTCACTGACTTCGCAATATTAAGTAATGGAACAGGCATTCCAACATACGACATTACAGATGGAGCAACAAGTCAAACAGGATTGACTGCTGATGGAACAAAAGTTGTTTCTACTCTTGCTGGAGTTCCAACAAGTATCACATTTTATATGGATACAGCACAAACAACTTTCAAAACATACTGTTTAAAACTGTGGAAGGCATAGGTGATTCAAGATGGTAGAAATTAACTCAAACAAAGGACTTCAAATCAGGCAAACCGGAGGTAGTTTATCTGCTCCTATCGAGCCAGCAACAGATTATTCCAATGACATCAACGCTTTAGTTCAAGAAAACGCTGAACAGGCCATTGACATTATTGAGTTGCAGGCGAACAGCACGATTACTCCTATCGACCACGACACTTTGTTAAGCGATACATTCAGCGACACCACTGGCTACCTCAACACAGTCAATGTCGGCAACACGACTTCAGTTTATAATGTTACCAACAAATATTATGAATCAGGATTCACTGTTGTTGATGCTGAAAGTGCCACTGTTGGAACTACAAGTGGAACAGGAACTAACAGAGTTGTTGAATGTACTGCGCTCACGAAAGGTTACATCAGCAGTGTTCGTATTGAGAACAGAAGTGCCGGTGCATCTAATTACACGCTGTACATAAGAGAGACGCCAGGAAACGCTATCTTGGCACAGAAAACTACTAATGTTCCTGCTGGAGCCGTGGTTAGCCTCACTTTGACACCAGGAGATTATTCTCGTTTGTTAGACACTGAAACATTCAATATCTACATCACAGGAGCGGCTGTTACTACTCTTGTTCATACATTTGCTGGGAGTAATTTCTCTTACACGAGTCAAGAAACTTGGACTACTGCTTCTGGACAAGGTGGTGGTAACATTACTTTCACTGAAGGAGATTACTCTATCGGTACAGTTGAAATAGACTTGCCTTCAATTACTGGAACAGTTACTGACACGCAACTTGTTGTGAATAGTGTGAATGTCGCTGAATATAACATAACTGATGGTGTTGGAACTGACAGTGCTCAAGCAATAAACACAAAGAACACTTTGACAAATGTCACAAGTAATCCGACGAAGATTCAGATACTCGTTCCGGTCGGAGTTTCAAATTATGTCAAGACATACTGCCTGAAGATATGGAAGGCGTAAATGAGGTAGATGAACATGGAAAAACCAAATCCCAATAAAGAAAGGAACAAGGCAAAGAAGGAAGCTCTTGAAAGCTGCAAAACGGTGGCTGACATCAAAGCTTTCCTGATAGAACACCTTGGTCTTTGAACAAAGAATACACAAGAGGTAAATCACGATGGTAAAGATACAAGGAGCAAAGGAATTCGCAACACTGACTGTTAATCCAACCACTCCAGTAGAAGGAGAAGTTTGGTACAACAGTACTGATAAAGCGTTGAAACTGTACAACGGAACGAGTATTGTGAGTGTTGGAGGAAACATAACTTTCAGCATTCAAGACAGCCGTGCTTTCATTGAAAAAATGAAGGTTGATGGTGACTGGGCATACACTGGCTACCAACTTGACAGCTTCACAGTAGCCGCTGGTTCCCAAGCAACTGTTGATACAGGAATAGTAACCGCTGATTATGATGCGACTAATGATAAGTATGTTTGTCACTGGTACAACTTCCTTGATGAAACACCAACGGCGTTCACAGGCTATGCTTTGAGTAGTTTTACTCGAACAGTGTATGATATGGAAAACGACCGCTGGGTTATCTTCAGAAGCACCGGAAATTCTACTGCTCCACCATGGCAAGTGTTCTATTCTATTTGGAACGCTGATATGACTACGGAGCTAAAAGCTGAAGTTGAAATCACTGGCCCTTTCACTATCTCGAATTACACGACCAACCCAGTTTGGACTGCTTGCGCAAGGGGAGATTATATCGGAATAATCATGAAAGAAACATTCGGCAGTACTGGTCGTGCAAGAGGAATGTTCCTTATTTGGAATAGCAATACTGACACATTAGTACAGTCTCAAACAACATTCTCTAATGTAGGCAGTTCCACAAGCGCAGGACAACTCGGAACAGCTTACGGCGTGTTTGATATTAGGTATTACTTGCACCTTGTCCACACAGCCGGTTCATTCCGTGAAAGAGCTGTTTGGAATACTGTCGGAGCAGCGTACATTTTTGGGCCAGCAACTACTAACTTGTTAGATGAAGGTTGTGTGAATTATTACAACGAAGGAAGCGATAGGGTGCTGATGGTTCAGAGCACTTCCAACTGGCATTACAATGCTTCGACAGGGTCATATACAGGAGCCATCGAGGCAGGCGGTGTTGCCATGATTGATGACAACGAATACATCTGGTTGCAGAGTGGCAACATTAGAACCATAGGTAACGCTCTCATAGGTACGAGCGCTCTTGGAACTGGTGGTTACATAAATAATTATTTCCAGCAAGGAAGCAGAGTTTGGGGAAGTGATGGTGTGAGTTATGCGGCGATAGATGTTGGTGATTACACCACGATACTCACTGTTTCGCCAGTAGGCCATGGATTGACTTCTGGTGCTGACATGTCAAGGTACTATTCTGTTCCTGTCACCGCTACGACCCTCTGGGCTTTGAATGCTGACTTGTACAAGAACACTCAACCTCTTGGTTATGAAGATAGTGTTGTTCCTGCGATTAACGCTTTCATTCCAGGCACAGCGTTCTTTGGATTGTTCTTCGACCTTTACGGAGTGGCAACGCCAACGAACACCACTGTTGATTGGGATTTGAGTGTGGACAACGGAAGTACTTATGCTTACACTGGACTTGCTTCAGGGTTTTATCAAGACATAGCAGGAGTCACCGTCACTGGCGGTATTAAACCTCTTGTCAACTTGAAAAGCACTGACCCAGATGTCACCCCAGAATTCAATGGTTGGGGCATGAAGGCATGGTTCAATGAATAAGATTAGGGGGATTACAACATGACAAGAACACTCAACACAATTAAAATCGAGAACACCGGCACCAAGGGAGACATCGAACTTGCGCAACACGCCTCTGACCCGAGCAGTCCTTCAGAAGGACAGATATGGTACAACAGCACTGATAAGGGGTTGAAGTTATACGATGGTACTTCAGCAAAATCTATTGGTGGTGTTGATTATTCCTATGACATCAACACGCTGAATCAAGAGAATGCTGAACAAGCAGTTCAAATCATTGAGTTGCAAGCGAGTACAGGTGTAACTCCTCTTGACTTTGACTCGATGGTCTCTGACACATTTTACGACAGTAATGGCTTGTTGAACACTGTCAACACTGGCAATACGACGGCAATTTACAATGTTGATAAATACGAAGCTGCATCACTCGGCACAACCATACCAGGCCCTCAAAACACTGGAGTCTCAACTGGTAATGGTGTTGTTGGTAGCTGGGTGAACTATCTTGGTTCAGAAGCATACTTCAGAATCACCGCTGTTAGAGGTCGTAGTTTGAGCGCATCCAATTACACTGTAAGGTTTTACGACCAAGCTAACCCTACTGTTCTGCTTTACTCAAAAGTTTCGAGCCTGCCATCAGGAGATTGGGAGTTCATCACGACAAACAGTCCTATCTTCCCTTCAACCATGACAGTGTTGGTGACAATATCCACGCCTTATTATGCGCAGACTAATCCAACATTCGATGTGACCACGAGTAATGTTCGAGTAAGGGCTGACCCGAGCTACACCAAAACTCTTGCGAAGAACCAGAACAGTAATGTAGCGAGTTTTGCTCTTGTTGATGTCGTTCCTATCGACCCTGCGGCCACGATGGTTGAAATCGACTTGCCCGCTATAACTGGAACCGTCACTGATACTCAAGCAGTGCTTCATTCCGTTGGTTCAGTCACTTATGAGCTTGAAGATGCGAGCACTAACATTGATACTGGTTTGGCGTTAAACACGAAGAACGCTCTTGTTAATCTCACGAGTAATCCAGTGAAGATGAGAATACTCGGCTCACTGGTAGATGTGATGACAGTAACAACCTATTGCTTGAAGTTATGGAAATCATAATGAATACGAGGAAAACTAATGAAACTCTTTAAGAAGAAAGACATTGAGAACATGCAAAATGTAGTCGGTCATGTGGAAACACCAAACGGCAAACTCACTGTTCTTGTCACGAAGAAACTCAAGATGAGTACTATTGAGAGGAAAATCAAAGACCCTAAATCTCCGTGGAGTGAGAAAGATGTCATTCCAAAAACCGTTGAAGTAGGCACCGGCCTTTTCAGTAAGAAGAAAGAAACCGATGTTATTCAACTCGGCGAGGTGAAGGCAGAAGCTGACAGAAAAAAGTATCGTCCGATGATGGGAGGCGCAGAGATTGGATTAAAAGGCGCCAACTTCGTAGGTACGGCCGGAGCTATCGTTAAGTTCAAGAAGGCAGGCAACCTAAAACTTCTCGGTCAATGGTATAGTTTCTTGCGTATCCTCACAAGATTTGGTCTTCCTTATGATGAAGTCTATGGAATTCTCACTAATTGTCATGTTCTTTCAAGAAATGTCTCAAAACCTATCATTGATTACTCTGTCACCCAGCCAGGGTCGAGTTATACCAATTACATCGGCAAGGTTGCTTGGGCAATTCCTATTGTTGAGAACAAGTTTAACGAGTTAGATGTCGCTCTGGTAGAGCTAACGCCTTTGCTTGATGTCAAGCAAGAGAACATTCAGGTCGGTCAGATTCAAGGATACAGAAACCCAGATGCTAATGAACAAGTCCACAAGTACGGCCGGACAACGCTTTACACCGAAGGACATCTCGAGTTCAAGAATGCCACTGTGAAAATCAATTACGGTGATGACAACGGCTACCGTTGGTTCAAGGGACTTGATATTTATTCTAACATGAGTGACGCTGGAGATAGTGGTAGTGTTATCGTTGCGAAGTCTGACAACAAAGCAGTCGGGTTATTGTTCGCAGGAAGTTCTACATCTTCCATGGCTATTCCTATTGAGAAGGTCATAAATAATGTGCAGGTGACTTTCTAATGCCGACGAAGTCTAATGATACATACTTTGCTCAAGCCGTTGGCGAATTAACTCAAGCTAACAAGACCATGGCTTCAAGTCTTCAAGGTATTGAAAGTAACCTCAAGACTTTGAACGACCACAATATCTTACATGCAGAAAGAAGTGTGAAGAATCAAGAAACAATACTTTCAAAATTAAAAACAATGACAGATAAGTATTGGTGGCTTATACTCGTGTTGATTGCGGTCGTACTCATAATAACTGGGTACCCGAAGTTGGCTTCGATGTTTGTATGATTACGATGATGAACGCAGAGATTACAGGGTGGGTGTTCCTAACAGCTACATATTTATCACTGACAGTAGCAGGTGTTGTCAGCGTCCTGCTTTACAGATATGCTTATCTGAACATGAAGAGGACACGGATGATAAAGTCCGTGTATTGGCTACTCATCACATTGGCTCTGGAGAACATATATTTCCTTGTTACTTCAGCAGCGAGATGGCATGGTCATGTGTATCTTGAGGAGTTCCTCACGAACCCTTGGCTCTGGAGTGTTCCGAAGGTACTGTTGTTGTTCGCTTTGGTGTACTTCATTTACGCCAGTTTGTGTCCAACTCCAGACCAATGTTTGAAGACAGCGAAAGATTTACATAATATGTCAGTTCATATAAAGGATAAACGGAGGTAATTATTATGGATGTATTAAGTGGAGTACTGGCAATCATTATCGCTCCTATTGTTAGAAGCGCAAGTGGTTGGCTTGAAAACGCACTTGAAGATGGTATGATTGACAAGTTCGAGTGGAGTGAACTTGGAGCAACCGTTGTTCGAGTAGGTATGATGACAGGAGCAGCGTATTTCGGATTTCAATTCGCAGGAATTGACATCAACGCAGTCGCAGCAGCCGCAGGCGCATATGTCGCTGATTTGATACTTTATGCTATTAAGTATCGAGGAGCGAACCAATAATTTTTTTTTGTAACTGGCTTTTCCATGTTGCCATGGGGAGTCACCTCTGCCCAAGGGCTTGACCGGAGCTCTTGGGCTCATGCTCACAAATCCACCTATACCCCCCCACCCCTTGACAGAGGCGCCCGAGATTTCTTTTTCTTGCCTCTGTCATCTTGTTTGTTTCTTGTCGTAGCTCTACTGCCTTTATTCTGTGGGTACTTCAGGGGTTATTTTTTAAAGGGAGAGGCACTATTGAGGCATGGCAAAATATCTATTTGATAACACAAATCTTTTTATATCAAAACTTATATCAAGAAATTGAGATTAGAAACATATCTTGGGATAAATCTTTTCGGGGTGAAAATGAGGGTATCCCTATCCGGCCATGGACTCGATGACCGGCGAGGACGGAGTATATAAATCCGAACATTTATCCTATCAGAAGGATAATAACAGAATAGTTAGAATACGGATTTCGCAGTGCTCAAGAACCCTACTGTCACTTTTCGGAAAAAGATTTATCTTAATGTATGTTTCCAAACTCGATAAATAAATGGGTGGAAAATGAGGACGAAGAAAGTAATCGCCAGTTGTTATCTGAATGAGAAGAACAAGTACTATCTTCAGAAGCTTGATGTTTTGGATGGAAGGACAGGCAAGTTGAAGAAGACTTCTTCTATCAATTTGAGTGAGTTATTGAATCACGCCTTGTCGCAACTCCTTGAAAGCAGGAAAGACCCGAGTAAACCTTCTGCAAGTGGCTATGAGTTAGAATTGGCGTACCGACGCTTTGTGATAGCAGAGATTTCAAAGGAAATCGCCAAGTTACAGCAGAAACAGGTAATTCTCGCCGACATCAAGGGGTTCAAGGAGCGCTTGGCTGACTTACAGGCAGAACTGGAAAAACAACAACAACCACTGGTTCCATCAGAAACAGGGGGGTCGGAATTATATGAGTGAGATGTATGATAAGGATGTTTTGATACAGCAGGTTATGTATCATGAGGAAGAGCTCTCCAGACTGCGAGAAATCCTCCACAAGCTTGAAACAGACCCAGCGGGAATACTCGGCAACCTATTGGGAGAACTACCAGTAGAAGCCCAACAGTGGCTTCGTGGAGTGCCTGATAAGATGGCTCAAGGTTATGAGTGGACAGCTATGCGCAGACGGTTCAATAACGACTTTTGTGAGAAGAACCCTCTTGGAGTTACCGAATTCAAAACTCTCGTGGAGCAACTGTCAGGGAAAATGGTCGAGTGGAGAGCTCTATAATACTTCGTATTATAGATTACCGAGCAAATGATATAGATGATGGAGAATATGGGATGAATAACCGTAAAGTATATATACTATCGCTATGTTATAAACGCCATACACATATAGAATAATATTTCGCACAAAACACAAAGGGTGGAAAGAAACATGGAAATCAAAGTAAAAGTCGAAGAAAGTATCAAGAAAACAGTCAGCTCGAGCCCTACGCAGAGCTCGGGCAAAGTGTATGTTCCTAAAGAATGGTCAGGACGAGAAGTCATTGTCGCCTTGTTACCTAAAGGAGCAGAAACGCCTATCAAGGCGGAAGCAGATTACGACGAAGACGACCAAGATTGAGAATGAGTGAGTCGTGGTACTGGTGCGACTGTGGGAATTACACGCCTAATCAAAACGAGGTGTGTGACGACTGTCGCCAATTAAAAAACAAAAACCGTGAGGGTGGTGGAAAACATGAGTGAACAACTAAAGGGAAAGCTATCGAATATTAAGGAATGGAAATCTGGTAGTGGACAAACCTATTTCTTTATTGACATTGACATCGGAGAAAAGAAGCCGAAGAACCTATGCGTCAAAGACGCTGGACTTCTCTCCGGAGTAAGTAAAGACTCAATGGTCTTGGTCAAGTACATACAGGGCGAAAGAGGTCTTGATGTGGAAAAAATCCTCGTACTCAATGAGGATGGCGAAGTTTCTATCGAAGACCAGAATGAACTTGTTGAAGAGGAAATCATTGATGAGGAAGTTATTGACACGGCAGAAGCGAGTCATGTTCCGGAGAAAAAGGTACCTGCGCAGGGTGTGCCAAAGCAAAAGCCACAAGCAACTGCTCAAGTTGTACGAGCGGATGGTAACAGGAACGACAAGCACATTGACAAACGCTTCATTGTGAACATTCAAGGAAACGATTTTGTTACATACAATGGTTTGCTTGACATGGCAACAAACAACGGTTTGCAGGGACTCACCATTGTTGATTACCACATTGACTGGGAGAAGAAACAGGCGCACTGTATCGTCATCGCAACATTCAAGGACGGCCGTGTATTTGAAGGCATGGGTTCCGCCTCAATGGATAATGTGAAAGCTAACATGCAAAAGAACTTCGTGGAAATGGCACACACCAGAGCAAAAGCCAGAGCTCTTCGTGACGCATTGAATATCGACATGTGCAGTAGTGAGGAGATGTAAGATGCAACAAAAAATGGGTGTTGATGACGACGGAGAGTTCAAGCTCTACGAGGTCGATAAGCAAGAGGAACAAATCATTAGCAGGTACGATATTTTCAGCACCATGACCTTTGAAATCAAGATGAAGGTCGGCCGGTTACAAAAGTATCGTGATAAGCTTGACAAAAGAGACAAGTTTAATCAGTTGAAGATACCGCAGTCCGAACACTTCTCTCGCAAACGGGACTTCATTCAGCAGAAGATGAGGCCTATTGACCCTAACCTATCAGGTGAAGATTACGAGCGAAGCAGGGAGGCATTCATGAAAGTGATGTTCCCCGAAGAGATGGTTGAATTACGCCGTCAAAAGAGTTTGGATAGCTACAATGGACAAGATACAAAAGACCTTGAGGAAGAACAGAGTTCAGTTGACGGACAGGACGAGCAGGAGAGCGTACCTGAAAGTAACTGATTACTGGGGTCACACTCACGATGTAACGCTTGAAATCGAGACCAAGAAGCATTGGTGCACATGTAGGCACTGCTCTTGGTACGACCCGACCGGCAAGAAGGGTTGTTACTTGGTAAAAGCTGCGTGGCAATTCATTAACAAATTGGAGGAAGAACAAGGTGGCACTACCGACTTATGAACCAACACAAGAGCAAAAGGTATTTGTGAAAGAATACCTCGCTCAAGGAAGCGTTGCAAACAGAGGAGCGTTTGACGGCGACCAATTCCAGCAACTGTTCGGGATAACTGCTCAAGTAATAGTTACTGACGCTCTTGGCCTGATGAGGGCGAAGAACGAGAACACCTTTGACGGTGGTTGGGATTTGGAATGGAACGGCAAGAAGTGGGATGTTAAGTGCGAGATGAGAACGGTTGCTTTCAAGAAGAGCAAGTTCGTTCATAACCTCGTTGCGAAGCAGATTAAGTACGATGTCGATGGCTACATCTTCGTATCTTATAACAAGAGCGCAGGTGAATACACTATTTGTGGTCACATCGAGAAGAATGATTTTCTCAAGCACTCATCTTTCCACATGGAAGGAAGTAGTCGAACGAGAAGTGATGGTACTATGATGGTCGTCAAGAACGGCACCGGCGGATTATACGAGCTGGAGCAGAAGCACTTGAAACCATTACCAATAGGAGTGATGAAGTATGGCAACTAAAGATAAAGAAGAAGAAATCCCTACAACCGAGGAAGAGGAAGCAGAAGCTAACAAAGATGAGTTTTGGGAGGTCAATGTTTCATTCATTGTCAATTCAAAATTCAAATCGAATCTGATGAGTAAGCTATTGCATTTTGCTAACAACCTAAAGGGTGTCAAGCACGATGAATTCAATTACTCGGAGAAGAAGATAGAATGAGCCCGCAATTTCCGGCAAGAAAGAGAAAGGTATCGAAGAAATCTGGTTATTGCAAGAAATGTCGTACTACTCATATTCCAGGCCAAAAACATTGTACTGTTTGTGACAAGGTTTGCTGGGGAGTAATCTGTAAATCATGCAGAGGAAAGAAAGACAAAGATAAGGAATAAACTGAAGGTGGATAACATGAGTTGGAACATATTTAGGAAAAGGAATTGTGACTTGAAAGAAAAGACCAAACCAAAGAGATTGGCAAAGTTCGTCATCTACGCTGACAAGAAAGGTGAATGGCGTTGGCGACTCGTTGCGAAGAACGGCCGTACAATAGCTGATGGCTCTGAAGGATACGCTACCGAAGGAAATTGTTTGAGAGCGTTGATGAGAGTTATAGATGTATTGTCCGACCTTGACAACATTGACCTTGTACCACCAGAGCATAAGTGAAGTATGATGAAGGAAGCCGAGATAAACGAGCG
>Ga0307377_10008196_pt1 | contig 10649 bp, 20 predicted proteins | sample TR3MG_FD_202535 | JGI IMG/M metagenome (GOLD analysis project Ga0307377, IMG submission 202535) | Soil microbial communities from Risofladan, Vaasa, Finland - TR-3 | ecosystem: Environmental > Terrestrial > Soil > Coastal area > Acid sulfate soil | place: Finland: Risofladan, Vaasa | collected... | reverse complement strand
GCGCCCTGAAGGGATGCGCCCCGGAGGTCTGCGCCCCGGAGGTTTGCGCGCTGAAGGGATGCGCCCCGGAGGTCTGCGTCCTGGAGGTCTACGCCCTGGAGGTCTACGCCCTGGAGGAATGCGCCCTGGAGGTTTGCGCCCTGGAGGGATGCGCTCCGGAGGGATGCGCGCTGAAGGGATGCGCCCCGGAGGGATGCGCTCCGGAGGGATGCGCCCTGGAGGTTTGCGCCTTGGAGGGATGCGCTCCGGAGGGATGCGCCCTGGAGGTTTGCGCCTTGGAGGTCTGCGCCCCGGAGGTTTGCGTCCTGATTTCTTTTAAGGCAATCTTTCATGCTTTCATAGTTTCCCGATATGATAACCTTTTCAGAATATCGGTGTCTGATTTTGATTAGCTTTGACATTGTTTAAATTCTCCTTTTTACTAAATACAGTTACTTTATTTTCACGTTTACTATATATTGATAGCTTTAACTTGTTTATTTCTCAGATTATGACTACCTTATAATATGGAGACAAATGTCGATGAAACTAAAGTCGTGAATATCGTACCAGAGCAATCTGGTCGCCCCAATCTCGAACCGCTGGAAAGGTCAGGCGAAAGTGAGGGGCTTTCTATTACCTATAACCCCTGTACTGGCCGCATCTCCTTAGGGCATGGGGCGTTTCGTACATTTATCCCGGCTCAGGAATGATATTGTAATTACTTTATCATCTTGTTGGAGTGCGCTGATAATTTTATTTACCAGGTCGATATATAATTTAATATCATAGGTTTTGGAAATATAATTATACAGCCGGTTAGTTATTTTCAGATTGATTGTTTTCATGTTTTCACCGCTCCTTGCTGTTCTTTGACATCCTCAGTTAATGCGTGCCGTGTTATTTAAAAACAACCTCGCCGTAAGTTTTGCCGGTTTGCATTTCCTTATATACCTTCAATGCCTTATGAACAGTTGCCATGTATGATTCGTATCCTATGCGGTTTTCAACATAGATACGCAACGCTTGATCTGTTTTTCCTGTTTTGGCAACCTCTGCAAATATATTATTCAATGCTTGTTTGCGTGTCATCTCCATACCTCTCTATTCTGTAGGTAATTGTCCAATATCTCTTAACTGTTCAAAGGTTACACGGATTGTATGTTCCTCATATTTATTGTACAGAATAAATTGGCCGGCAAAGCGGCCTTTGAGTATGATCCCTTGGAAATACCCGATCCTAAGAGCTTGCGAGCGATCCCAGTATTCGACGGGATGATCAAAGTCAATTACTTTCATTCCATCATCTCATAAAGTTAAGTTGTTTTGTCATCTGTCGCGCCCTACGCGGGCGCGTGGATTGAAACTAAATAATAATACCCAATTTTACCAACATGCGGTATGATTGAGACCAATTAGTATCAGACCAATTTTGAGCAGCAACGAAATCTTGTAAATCTATAATTTCGCAGGCAAGCTCTACATCGTTAAATTTTGTAGCACCCCATCGAGACCAGCCCCAAGGTTCCGGGGACTCGCGCCAAGCATAGCACCATGAATCAAAATGCACCCTAACCCAGGTGTCACCCTGTTTGTACCAGTGGAGCAATTGATTTATGCGTTTGCGTTGTTTGGTAATACGTTTCATTTCATCACCTCTTAGTTATCATTTAATCTTTTAGTAAGTATATTGCATAATAATTCTAATGCATCTCGCATTGTATGTCCTACATCTATTAATCCTTCATCCATAAAAATAAGACATCGCTTATTTTTACGCACAATAGAGTACATATTATGTTTTACTTCAACACTATAAGCAGTTTTCATCTCTCCACCTCTTTGGTTTAATTAATCAATATGCTTATACAATATATGTATACAATAACCATGCCACAACAAAACATACTATATATAGTAATTTAAGGCTAAATAATACTATATGTAGTAGGGTATTGTATCTTTGTGTACAGGGTTAAAAATAGCAACTTGATATAAGCATGGGTATAATAAAGAAGTTAGGCCTATGTATCATTGCGGTACAACTTATCACAATGATACACTTTTTCGGTTTTCTACTATAAATATAGTAGATGTTAGACACCAAAACACTAAATATAGACAAGGGCACGTAAAGTATTGTAAACAATGGAGGGGATATGATCGAATCTGAAGAAATAAAAACTATCAAGGCAGAGATACAGAGATTGTCTAAATTACTAGAGAGGTTGCAAAAGGCTGATGGCGTAACTGCTGGAGAGGGATTAGGGAAAATAAGAGACTGTAAGGACTGCCCCAAGACAAAGGGTATTAATAAGTATTATGGATATACATTGTATCTACACCGTCTATAATGAGTAACAGCGGAGGATTATGCATGGATAGCATAGAGCTATATAAATTAAGCGAGGACCATGCGGAGCAGGAGGGAGTATGAGTGACACAGGCAACTATTGTGGAGCTGATGGACGTATAGGTCAGCTTATGGCAGCAGAGATTGAGGCGGTGTCTCTCAGGATCCAGGCAGAGATGTATGTGCGCAGGCCTGGGTATAGGGGGGAGCCGATGAGAGAGGCGGAGCAAGATGAGAGGGCGGAAAGGCATGGTATCTCAGTATCTATGAGTGACAAGGTCATAATCGAGGCCTTACGGCGTTACAAGGCAGAGCTTGATAGAGCAAGGGATTGGTGGCTCACAGAGATGGAGGCATACCGAGTCGCTGTATGCAGGGAGCTGGATGAAGCGATGGAGACCGGTAACTTGAGCAAATTCAGGGCGGCGCAAGCGGAGCAGGCAGCGGCGGAGCACAAGCGTTTCAAACTCAAAAGCGTTTCTAACGGAAAAGCTGTGGAACGAAAACCCGATTGAGGCCGGCGGGTGTGGGAGATATATACGGGAGCGAAAGTCTAATTATTTTTTCTACTTTGGAGAGAGCTATGCGAGTTACAAGAAAAGACAGAACAGAGTTCAGGCGACTCTGGGATGAACGTATTGGTGAACTTGCGATGAGGCGACGCAAAGAGTGGGACGAAGCAACTCCTACGGAGAGGGTAATGATACAGTTCTTTTACAAGTCATGCGGCGGTTGGGCGTGGACAGAGGAAGATGACAAGGCTTTGCTCTCGGCTATATTTGAGGAAAGTATTAATATGGAAACGAATGCTTAATTATTTTTTATTGTATGTTTAATTTAGGATTTAAGAACGGTGATGATTTATATATTGATACGATAAATACTGACATAGCATGGAAGTGGTTTAAGAAATTTGGGAAATTGAAATAGGGAGGTTATTATGTTTTTCGGAGACTGGACTTTTGTAGTTGGCGTGTTATTTTCATTAGCAACCGTTGCAATGTTTGTTTTGCGATGCGCCGAGGTTATTAAATGGTCATGGTGGATTGTGGCACCAATATTTGTAGTAGTGATATTATTTTGGGGATTTGTATTTTTTATATGGATATCAATAATAACTTAAAATGGATTCGTATTAAAGGATACCGAATGGATTATTTAATTTTTAAGTTTGTATTATTAGCAGCGTTTTCTCAGGTAGTATTAAAGTTCTTGGGAATTATTCGATATTCCTGGTGGATTATATGTTTGACGAGTGGATTTGTTTTTCTGATTTGTATATTATGTTTAGGTTATATCATCTGGGATAGATGCCCTTGACAGTTCAAAACTTCAATTCAAGATATCAAAAACGGAGGAGAAATGAAAAAGTTATTTATTATCGCAGTTCTTTTAATCTTCACACTTGGAATGGCACAAGACGTTCTTGCGCCCCAGACAGTATCACTCAAGAAGTATAACGATCTCGTAAAGGAATACAATGGTCTTCAGGCCGCATCTGACTCTTATATGAAGCGCATGGTCGTGGCGCAGGATGCGAATACCGCTTTACGGCAGACCTTTGGCAATATGGCCTCTGACCTTATGGAACTCGAACTGGCTCCGGTGGACTCGGTGTTGAGAATCTATGGGATTGTGCGGAGATGAGTAAAGCATTAGTTATGTCTTGGCATGGCAAGGTAGACAAGAATGGAAATGCGATTTGTTTAAAGTGTAAAAGAGTACAAGCTTCAACGTTCAGCGCCTGTATCTATTGCTGTAGCCACGATACACTTGAATTTACTGAAGAGTATGATTGTGGTTGGCATTTATCTGTGGCCTGTTCTATTTGTGATAAAAATTTTGATTTCAATAACACTGAGTTAATTGCTAATTATAAAGTAGTCAGGAGATCAGGAGATGACTCTGGAAGAAAAAATAAAAGAAAAAAAGTTAGCGATCATGGAGAGTCTCGCAGAAGATGAACGTCGGTATTGGGAAATCATGTCTCGTCCACATCCGACAAAAACTATGGGTATCATGAAATTTATAGGGATGGCGAATGAACCAACTTGATATAGATCAAAAAGCGTGGGATGATGCGTGGGAAAAAGCCAGAATTGAACACAAGGTAGATATGCTCATGTTAATGAAATGGAGTTACGGAATGCCAAATTTGACGAGAGAGGAGGCATATAAATTCTATGGACCCACTCAAAGACCTTGACGACTATTATCTCACGGTAAAACTTTACGATCAAACTGATTCTTTTACTCTTAACGAGTTATACGAATCTTTCAAAACGGCCCTTAAAAGGGAACTTGAAGATGAGTTCTGCAAGATGTTAAAAAAAGCAACTTCGTGCCCCAAATGCCATAAGGTTCACTTTGAATCTGGGAAATGTGAGTGCGGGTTGGAGATTAAAATTTAGTAGGGAATATGGAAAAACCATTTATTGTGTTTTGTGGGTTTACGTATTATCCACCACCTGGTTGGTATGGATATTGTGGGGATGCAGAAACGCTTGATAATGCCAAGAAAATAGCAATCGATACCATAAAAGATTGTGACTTTGATTGGTGGCAAATTGTAGACCTTGGGAAAAAGGAAGTTGTCGCCGGTAACGGGAGTGGACATACGGGATTATTTGGAAAAGTCGATGCTTTTGTTAAGACAGAAGCGTGAAAGTCTCCGTCTCGTATCAAGGCAGACAACGTACAAAATTTGACCATAAGGCTGTAGAGTTTGCCAAAGACCTCTGCATGATTGAAAGGGACAGGTTTTTTCAGACACAAACAGGGATCAGGGTTTTGATATTTGAAACGACCAAGCATACTTTAAGGATGTTGGAGGAGTGATGGCGAGAAAAATAGTAGATGATATTTCTTCTTCCAAATTGTTATCTTGTCCTTTTTGTGGAGGCGAAGCCCACATGACCATAACGGAAGTTGGGGATACCACAACTGGAGTTGGTTGGGTAGTCCAATGTGGAAATTTTAATTGTCCCGCTGGACAACAAGTTCAGTATTGGAATAATGAGAAAACTGCATTACTTTTCTGGAACATGCGGGAGGGAAGTGATGGCGTATAAGGTAGCAAAATTTGGAGAGTTCAAAGATAGTGTAACCGTGGAATGTGAAGATGGCGTGGTGTTTCATATTGAGAAAGAACAGTTTCTTCTCATAGAAGCTATTGCAAAAAAGATATGCAAGGAGGAGTTCGATGTACGAGAAAAAGAACATAAGGGACGAATTCGAGGAACTGATATTCGACACGATCAGAATGGCAAAGGAAAATCAGACACCGATAACAAGAACGGAGTTCATCAAGTGGATTCCGAGAATGGTGATGGCCCATCATGATATATATGGAGGAGAAAGTAAATGAGCAACAGGATTGATGTGATATGCAGTGACTGTTATTACTATATCAACGAAGAAATGCGTGGGAACACTCCAATCGGTGGTGGTGTCAGGGCCGGTGAATGCCATGGAGTACCGCCAGTAGTTGAAAAGGGTTGGCCCGTGGTGGAACCTATTAATATCGGTTGCATTAACTGGAAAAAGGGTGGCGTGTTACAGAATATTATCACTTCGCCCAAAATACCTGAGATTACCATATCTGATGTGGATGCGCCGGAAGAGGAACCAATCACTTCTCTCAGCGGACTACCTGGAATAAAGGAGGGACCATGCCCATCTACGAATATCTCTGCGAGTGTGGAGAGAGGTTCGACCATTTCTCAAAAACCCGGCGACGAATCGGCTCCATTATCACTTGCCGCTGTGGCAAAAAAGCTAAACGAATCCCCAGCAGTTTTGGATTCTCCGTCTGGGGGACCGTCTATCGGGACAAACCCGACGGAGAAAAGACAATAGAAGACTTTATGAATCTGAAAGAGAGAGAACTGATAGACGCACCGACAAGGGGGTTTATAGGATGAAAGTTGTATATTTATATTGTTCTGGTTTTAAAGTTGTTCAAATTTATACAGTTTCTGAGAATACCACGATAACTGATTGGCCCCTGTAAAATGCGTTACGGCAAATACAAAGGCACGATGCACTATGTCTTTGATAACGAACATGACTTCAGCAGGTGGTTTCAAGGAAAACCTCCTGCTATAAGTCAGGACTGGCGCAATGCACAAGCGGGAGAATGGGTTTGGAGTGACGACGGACGCATTGTAGAGATCCTAAAAAGATCTCAACCAAATGGATGTAACTATTATTTTGTTCTCACTATTGTGGGTACATTTGTTAATGGTGCTAAAAACTTCATGGATACCGACTTTTCAAGACACGAATCAAGGTATTCGCTGAACGGGAAACTCACAAGAAAATTTGGAAAACATAAAGATACCGATAAACTCACACGGGCGGAACTTGTCTTTATCGCATCTCTCATAGTAACCGGAAAACCCTATGAATCCTTCAAAATTGCCTTTCCAAAGGCAAAAAGTGAAGATTATATCTATTCAAGACTGATATATTTACTTGGACAGGAAAGAATAATGAATGAAATTCGTAAATCTGTCGCAGAATCGGCTGAAACAGCCGGTATAAACATCGAATGGATATTTGAAATGCTAAAAGAACTCGGAGAAAAGGCGAAAAATGAACACGTTCGCCTTCAATCCGTACAAACCGCTGGACATTATCTCGAAGTAGAACCCAAAGCCCAGATGCAACCGCAATTTCCGGGACACTCTGGATTTATTGGAGATGCGGAAGTCAAAGAAGTGATAGAAACCGAACAAAAACGAATAGAAGCAAATACTTAGTCCATTATTTTGATAAATATTCCATTGATCTGCAATATCATCGGGGCAAGACCCCACTTCATTAAGTATTTTCCAATCCAAAACGCTCTCGAACGCAAAGACCTGCTTATTCACACGGGTCAACATTACGATTACGAGATGTCGAAACTGTTCTTTGAAGAATTTGATCTCAAAACTCCAGATTATCATTTAAACGCAGGAAATTGTGTAGACACAATTTTTGAAGAGACTCGTAGTATTCTCAAAAAAGAGAAACCTGAAATCGTGGTGGTTTATGGTGATACCAACTCAACTCTCGGAGGAACACTCGCTGCCCATTCTCTGAATATACCAGTAGCGCATGTAGAGGCGGGTGTACGGAGTTTTTCTACAATTATCGAGGAATACAATAGGGTTCAGGTAGATCGTCTCTCTACGTGGCGTTTCTGCCCCTCTGAGAAGGCTTTGGTTAATCTGCGTGCAGAAAAATTGGACGGAGTTTTTACGGGTGACGTAATGAAAGACGTTATCCTGAAAACCCGTAGAAGAAAAAAACCTAAACCATTCAATCTCTTGACGATCCACAGGGCGGAGAATACAACACCTGAGAAGTTTGAAGAACTGATGGATTTTGTCAAAAGATTTCCGTACACTACATACTTTCCTATCCATCCACGTACTAAGAAGTTATTTAAACCCATTGAAAACATCGTTCCACTCAAACCACTAAGTTATGTAGAATTAATAAGTTACATAGAGTGTGCCAATATTGTATTGACAGATTCCGGCGGGATTCAAAAGGAGGCTTACTGGTTAAGAACTCCCTGTATTACTTTGAGAGATGAGACCGAGTGGACAGAGACAGTAGGAAGTGGATGGAATATTCTTTGGAAAGACAGTGGGCAGGGTTTTAGTCTTAGGGAACATCCTGATTTTTATGGGGATGGAGAAGCGGCAAAGAAGATAACGGAGATTTTAAATGCCAAAAGCGTTACATAAAAAACTTGCACGTTCAGCGACCAAGAAGGGCTTGAGGGGTAAACGCAAAGACGCTTACATCTACGGAACAATTAAAAAGATTGAAAAGCGTAAGGGCAAGTCCAAACGATAAATATAAACCAATACTCTCCCGTACAACTTTCCAGAATGGAAAAACATCTTGAAGTCGCACGGAATGATCTCATTTCATTCGGGAAGTTGTTTCTTCAGGGTGATTTTGGGAAATCGGAAACACCTGATTTCCACAGAGAGATAGCACGGGCATATCTTGCCGAGGACATCACAAAGCAATTAGCAATCATAATTGCCAGGGGACATGCGAAATGCCTCAGTGCGGAGATGGAAGTTCTTACTGCTGATGGTGATTATGTCCCGGTCAATAAATTACAAATTGGTCGAAAAATTATTGCTATAGACCAAAGAACTCTTAAGCTAACTACAGATGTTATAAAAAACTCATCGTTTTCTGGAATTCAAAAAACTTATGAAGTTACAACAAGAACTGGTCGTCGCCTTGTTGCATCCAGGGGGCACAGAGTCCTCACATTTGATGGGTGGAAAAAGGTAGAGGAAGATTTACAAGTTGGTGATTTGGTTGCATCAACCAGACATCAACGGGGTATTGGTAAATTAAATCCAACTCCAGAAACTTTTAAGTTGATTGCTCACTTACTCATGGAGGGTGGACTCAGCCAAAGAGATGTTTTATATACAAACTCCAACAAAGAGGTTATTGAAGATTGCAAAAAATGTGCAGAATCTCTTGGGTTTACGTTTAAGCATAAGGATAGATACACATATAGACTTGGAGGTATTCGTAGAACTGGGAAACAATATGCTAATCGTGTAAATATTGCACGGGAATGGGTGGAGACATGGGGAATTATGGGGCATACTGCACTAACTAAGCGCGTTCCGAAAGAGATTTTTAGATTATCAGATAAAATTCTTTGGGAATTTATTAATATTGTGATGGTAACAGATGGATGGTTTGCCGTTGAGAGTGGTTGTGCGGGTGTAACCTTGGCGAATGAGGGATTAATAGATGATCTGAGAAAAATGTTCCATCGTGTTGGTATTATAACAACAAAGTTTTATAGACCAACCGATCATGCTGGTGCTTGGACATTACAATTTAGTAGAACTGGAATAGGTTTATTGGTGAGAAAGTGCGATCTCTTTCATAAAAGACAGAACGCTCGCAAGATATTAGAAAAAGAGGGTTACTCATTAATAGACGTTTATCCTAATAAATTATGGGAGTATCGAAAACATAAAGCAATACATTTTAAACGGAACGGACTATCCATATCAAATAAGTATAGCATTACAAGAAATAAATTAAAAAGGGCGATTGCGTTAGATGGCGGGAATGGTGTTTGGAGTCATTATGAGGAAGCTGATGTTTTTTGGGATAAAATAATATCAATTAGGCCATATAAGACCGAAGAAACATTTGACATAGAAACGGAACGGCATCACAATTTTATAGTTGATGGATTAGTAGTACACAATACCACACTCACTAAAGCCTTTATTTTACATAGATTTCTGTTCCATAAACAAGGTGATCCACCGTTATTTTTCGGATGGGTTGCCGACTCTCTCGGAAAGTCCTTTCGCAATGTCGAATACATCTCTCAGCAGATTATGTTCAATGAGAGAATTAAGACCTATTTCGGAGATCAATGCGGGAAACACTTCAACAAGAAGTGGACAGAGCAAGACATTGTTTTAGCCAACGACTGTACTCTCATATCAAGATCAAACGCACGAAGTCTCAGGGGAGAGACAAAGGGTTCGGTAATTGGGGGTTCCCAGAGATACAACGTCATTATTCTTGACGATATTGAAAACGAAGAAAATACTCTGACCTTAGAGTCACGCACAAAGATAAAACGTACCGTGACCAATGCGGTTTATCCTGCTCTCGATATTTATAATGGAAGATTAATTTTTAATGGCACACCTGTTCATTACGACTCTCTCTGCCAAAACATTTTAGATGGTTGGAAAAAGGCTATTCATGATGGAACTGAAGAGGATTACAGTTATCTCGTAATTACTTATAAAGCCTCTCAACCGACAATGCCTGGTGGCGTTCTGTGGGAATCCTATATTCCACGGGCAGAACTCAACAAGAGAAGACAGTTCTATATCGACAATAACAATCTCCCCGGATATTCTCAGGAATACGAACTCGAACCGCAGGGTAACGAAAACCGTATTTGGACAAGAGACCATTATATCATTCACAATGCTTCTTATATGTGGAATGAGTTAGAGAAGCAAAGTTATTTGACATGGAAGAACGAAACCTTTCCAATAAATTGTTTTTGGGGTAGCGATCCCGCTACGGATATTAAGACCAGAAATTCCGACAACTCTGTTATCATGGTCATCGCAGAAGATAATTTAAAAAGAATTTTTGTTTTGGAGTATGTTTCTAAACTTGCCATACCGCAGTTAGGACTCAGGGACGCAAATGGGAAACTGGTAGGCGGACCAGGTGTGGTGGATTATATATTTGAACTCAACGACAAGTACCATTGTAAAAATGGAACCGTGGAAGATGT
>Ga0307377_10008193_pt1 | contig 10652 bp, 10 predicted proteins | sample TR3MG_FD_202535 | JGI IMG/M metagenome (GOLD analysis project Ga0307377, IMG submission 202535) | Soil microbial communities from Risofladan, Vaasa, Finland - TR-3 | ecosystem: Environmental > Terrestrial > Soil > Coastal area > Acid sulfate soil | place: Finland: Risofladan, Vaasa | collected... | reverse complement strand
GTACTGGAACGCGGCGGCGCGGTGCTGTGCTTTTGCGGCTGCTACACACCGTGGCTGCCCGGCACCCACTGGCGTCACGACAACACCCTGCCCAATCGCGACGTGCGCTATCAGATCGCCAGCGATCCGCTGAACCTGATGGACGGCGTGGATCCACATCGGCTGAGCACTGACAGCCACGGCATCAACGGCTGGTGGGCTTGTGGCGAACTCATCACCGTCGATCCGCAAAGCGTCGTGCTGGTCGACACCTGGAATCGCGCGGTGCTGATTGCCGACATGCGCTCGACCCCGGGGCTGATCGTCGCCACCGCCAGCGGGCCCCTGGGCGATGGCACGCCGGATGCGTCCGACGACGACGGTACGCACCGGCTGTATCGCAACCTCATGCGTGTGGTGTCACACCACCTGGAGTCTGCCCATGTCTGATTCGCCTCTCGCACCCATCGCCATGCTGTTCAACGGAGTCTGGTCGCAGTACGCCGTGGCGACGGCGCCGAAGTACCGCGGCTTCCTCGACCTGATCCATACCCACGACTTTACTGCCGAGTGCCTGGAAGGCCATCAGGCCCTGTTGATCCCGTTCCAGAGCAATCATCAGGCGTTGGCCGAACAGCGTGGGGTAATTCTTGCCTTTCTGGCGCGGGGGCATCGGGTAGCTGTGTTTGGTGACGCCTCGGACTGGATCGGCGGCCAGTGGGAGGATCGCCCAGTCGACAACACCTGGTGGACGCGATCGCCGCTCGAGCCGCCGATCACCTGGACTGATTTCAGTCACCCGCTGTTCGCCGGCCTTACCGAACGACATGCCGGCTGGCACCACCACGGTGTCTACTCGCGCATCCCCGCCGGTGCCCGCATCCTGCAGCGCAGCAGCGCCGGCGAGGTGGTCTGCTGGGAAACCAGTGCACACGGCGGCACGCTGCTGGCGGCGACGTCCGATCCGATCATCGAGCACGGCGTGCAGCAGATCCGCCACCTCGATCACTTTGTGGATCAGCTGGTGTTCTGGCTCTGCGGCCTGCGTCCATCCTCAACCCCGTTGACGTTTGCCGCTGATCAATTTGGCCAGGCGCCCACCGCGGCAGACTGAACAACATCACTATCACTCGACTGGAGACAACCATGACCAGCACGGCAAGCGACACCGAAATCGACCTTGATTTTGGCGGACTCAAGGCGATCTTCCTCAACTGTACACTCAAGCCCTTGCCGACGCTTTCGCATACGGAAGGCCTGATCCGCATCGCACGCGCGATCATGGAGAAGCATGGCGTGCAGACCGAGCTGATCCGCCCGGTCGAATTCGATCTGGCGCCGGGCGTGTATCCGGACATGACCGAGCACGGCGCAGCGCACGACGACTGGCCGGCGCTGCTGAACAAGGTAATGGCAGCGGATATCCTGGTCATCGGCACCCCGATCTGGCTGGGCGACAAGTCCTCGGTCTGCACGCGCGTGATCGAACGCCTGTACGCCGCGTCGGGACTGTTGAACGAGGCCGGGCAGTACGCCTACTACGGCCGCGTGGGTGGCTGCCTGGTCACCGGCAACGAGGACGGCGCCAAGCATTGCGCGATGAACGTGCTGTACTCGCTGCAGCACCTCGGTTACGTCATCCCACCTCAGGCCGACGCATGCTGGCTGGGTGAGGCCGGACCGGGGCCGTCCTATCTGGATGCGGGCTCCGGCGGGCCGGAGAATGACTTCACAAACCGCAACACCACCTTCATGACGTGGAACCTGATGCATCTGGCACGGATGCTGAAATCCCAAGGTGGGATTCCCGCGTACGGCAACCAGCGCCGCGCTTGGGATGCCGGCAGTCGCTTCGATTTCGAGAACCCCGAATACCGTTGATACAACTCAGTCGGTGGTGTCCGTGGCCAGCGTTCGAGCCGCGTGATGCAGTCGTTGCAGCATGGTGTAGGCGATCACGCCGATGAACAGGCTCGTCCATGCCAGCAGATGGCTGCTACCGGCGATCATCAAGCTCAGGCAAATGAATGCCTCGGTGCGTTCACCCAGGCCAGGTGCGTAATGGAACGATTTGACCGACCGATTGCGCAGTGCGGCGGCGATCGACAGGAATAGCGACATTGCCACGGCGATGGTGCCAGCCAGGATCACCAGGATGAAGCGCGCCTCCGGGTAGCGCCACGCCAGTGCCACGATCATCGCGATTTCCACCACGCGATCGAAAGTGATGTCGAGGATCGCACCGAACGGGCTGGTGCGGGTCATCCGCGCCAGCGCGCCATCCGCGGCATCGAGCAGACCGGAGAGCCACAGCACGCCGATGCCGGTCCAACCCCAGCCGGCGGCCACGCAAAGTGCGGCCAGCACCCCGACCAGCATGGCCAAGACGGTCACCGCATTGGCTGTGAGCCCTGCACGATGAAGCAGCCGCGCTACGGTGCTGATCAGCGGTTCCACCCATCGTCGGGCGTGCGTGTCGAGCATCAATGGTCTCCTCGGCTTTGAGCCGTCGATGTTATCGCAGGCACCTGCCATAAGCGCGCCCAGTGGACGGTCAAGTTCGTACCGGTGTTCTATTTCATAGAGGGGCGCGTGATCCAGAGAGATTCGAAAATCAATCAAAAGAACTCATACTCCATCTGGGCCAGCCACATCCGCCGCGGCATAGAGGCCGAGCGCTGTTGCTGCTCGGCACAGATTGGTCAATTTCGTGCGCATTGCTCGCCGGTGACTGACCAGACACGTGCACCTGCAGTGCACAATAAGGCGGGGCATGGCACGCTCGCACGTTGGATCGAACCGCACGTGCCGGTATGGGAGAAGTCCGATCGAGACGATGGCACGTTCTCCCGGACTGAGTTCGCGTGGAGCGAGCAGGACAACAGCTATGGCTGTCCTGGTGGCAAAGTGCTGCGCTCGAACTGGCGCGCCTTCAAGGTGCCGCGCACCGGGGTGACCAAGGCCGACACGATCATCTATCGCGCCAGCGAGCACGACTGCCGAGGGTGCTCCCTGAAAGAGCAATGCTGTCCGAACACCCCGATGCGCAAGATCACGCGCAGCATCCATGAATATGCACGCGAGGTCGCACGCAATATTGCCACGGCGCCTCAATATCTGCAGTCACGTTATGAACGCAAGAAGATCGAGATAGTGTTTGCTCACCTCAAACGCATCTTGCGGCTGGATCGATTTCGCCTGCGAGGTCTGCATGGGGCGCACGATCAGTTTCTAATGGCAGCCATTGCCCAGAATCTGCGGCGAATGGCCAAGCGGTTGATGCCAACCGTGCAGGAACCCCAGCAAAAGGCCTCCCCGCATAGCGCTCAAGGGCGCTCAACCCTCTCATTTTCTGCGGCGATTGACTGACGATCGGATCATCGACCAAACGTCCGTCGTGCGAAAAGCGAGTTTTTCAACAGAATCGGCCGGTCAGCGACAGTGGGGGCGTCGCTCGCTGATTCGCCGGCTGATGAGTGTTTGGCAACGGTCGCTGGCCGACTGGTTTCTGCCGGTCGTGAGCGTCCGCTTTTGACACGGCTGTCCATCAACCTTTAAGAAGAGAACGGTGAAAATAAGATTGACTCAAAATGCGCTCAAGCATTTGAATAGTCAAGTCAAACCTCGTTTTGCCTCGATGCCCCTGCTCGACATGCTCGGTGCATTATTCAGCCGATGTATGTTGGTTCAAAGCTAGAGTGACAATCAAACCTTCGATTTCATCAATTCCACTTTCATCATGAATTCCAGTGTTCACATCTAGTACTCGAAAACCAGTTCGACCTGCCGCTTCTGCGATGTACTTGGTGCCGTGCGCGAAACATCCGGCCTCCATCAAGGACGAATGTGGGTGGATCGCGTAACTTTGCGACTCGACCGCATCGTAGGAAAACAGCGTGAATACAAAAAAACCATCCGGGCGTAGCGTCTTTGCAGCAACGCTCAAAACGGGATCGAGGTCTCCGAAGTGAATCAAAGTTGCAGCGCTGACGATGAGATCAAATGACCGTGGATAGGATCCCATATAGTCAACCAAGTCGGATTGGTGGAGTGACCCATAGAGATTCTTCCTCCTCGCCTGAGCAATCATCGCCGACGACATATCGACGCCTATAAGAGACCGAGCATTGACTCGCAATGACTGAGCGACAAGCCCCGTACCACATCCTGCATCCAATATATCCCAGCCGGCCCTAGGTGGTAGATTGGATACCGCAGCACACAAAAAATCGGCCCCATGATACCCTTGGTTTCGATCCCAACCTTCAGCTTTCTTATCATAGAGCCACAGTATGTGACTGGGCGACGCTCGAGCGGGCGTTGGCGCTCGTCCCAAAGCCGCTAGGCGGATTTGAGCGCCCAATGAGTCTTGCGGTTCAAGGCTCAAGGCTTGCTCAAACCTGATTAGCCCCGACCCTCAGCCACGCGTCGCGTGATTTGCGACGGCGTAGTCCGAGGATAACGCCATCTTCGGGAGCGAGGGCGCGTGTCATGGCCATGAATCTTGTGCAGTTCCAACCGGGTCTGTCGATGGTGGAGTTCATGCAGCAGTACGGCACCGAAGCGAAGTGCTATCGCGCGCTGTACCGCGCGCGCTGGCCCCAGGGCTTCCGCTGCCCGGCCTGCAACGAACGCCGGCGATGCCGGTTCCGCCGCGGCCCGCAGATCTACTACCAATGCCGCGCCTGCCGGCACCAGACGACCCTCGTCAGCGGCACGATCTTCCAGGCGACGAAGTTGCCGCTGCGTACTTGGATGCTGGCCATCCACTTGTTGACCTCGACCAAGACCAACATGGCGGCGCTGGAGCTGATGCGACATCTCGGGGTGAACTACAAGGCGGCCTGGCGCATCAAGCACAAGATCATGCAAGCGATGACCGAGCGCGAAGCGCCGCGTCGGCTGTCCGGTTTCGTCCAGATCGATGACGCTTATCTGGGCGGCGAGCGCAACGGCGGCAAGCCGGGCCGCGGCTCGGAGAACAAACAAGCGTTCCTGATTGCCGTGGAGACCGATGCGACACTCGAGCATCCGCTGCATGCGGTGATCGAGCCGGTGCGCAGCTTCGGCGACGACAGCACCAAGGACTGGTGCGCGCGCCATCTGGCGCCCGACGCCGAGGTCTTCAGCGATGGCTTGTTCTGCTTCCGCCGCTTCGCCGACGCCGGCCACGCGCACACGGTGCTGGAGACCGCAGGCGGGCGGGCCGCCTGTGAGGTGAAAGGCGCACGCTGGGTGAATGTCCTGCTGGGCAACGTCAAACGTGCGATCAGCGGCAGCTACCACGCTATCCGCCAAGGCAAGTACGCGCGACTGTATCTGGCGGAAGCCGCCTACCGGTTCAATCGCCGGTTTCGCCTGCGCGAGATGCTGCCGCGACTGGTCCGGGCAATGATGCTGTGCAAGCCCCATCCCGAAACGACTCTGCGCATGGCTACCAATTTTCATGGCTGAGGAATGGAACTAATCAGGTGCTCAAAAGCCATGGCAGCTGCAGAAGTCTGTCCTAGATCAACCAAAGCCTGCCCCAGTCCAAAAAAGCCCGCAGCATGACCTGGATCGATGTAGAGGAGATGCATATAAGCTTCGAGACACTCCTCTCTTTGACCTAAGGTCTGCAAGGTGGTAGCAAGATTGTAATGAGCATTGGCGTATGCAGGTCGATATTTGATCGCCTGCTTAAATGCGCCAAGAGCATCTACAAAAATACCCCGAGCATAAAACAACGTTCCGAGATTATTATTGGCTTCGGCAAAGTCATTCCGGCACAGGATCGCTTGTTCGAAAGCATGTTGTGCCTTATCGAAAAATCCACCTGTTTGGGAAATAACGCCAAGGCTATTCCAAAAGTCGGCATTTCCGTTATCAGCTTTAACGGCAGCTTCGAGTCGACTTATTGCGTCTTGCAAATCACCCGTCTGGCAAAGGATGAGCCCTAGCAAGTGAAGACTTGCCGCATGCTCCTGTTCCTGCGAAAGAATTGCCATGCAAATGACGTAGGCTGCATTGATTTGCCCTTTTTGATAGCACTCAAGCGCGTCACCGAATTGATCGTCAATTGTTGAGTTATTATGTGCATCGTCAGTCATCTCGAATCCTGCGATTCAGGATCTACGCTAGATCGAACGGGGTTCTGGGGTTTTTACACGAGCCTCCCCGATCAATCAACAGCTAGGCTGTGCTTCCGGAGGCAGCGTACTTTACGTTTACAAAGATTGAGACAGCCCGACCAGTTCATTGCAATTGAGGGTCATTCTGACCGCTTCCATCACGTAGTATCTCCCTGCTGCCGGAAGGAACCTGACTTGTTCCTGTGTTCCGGAAACGAGGCGCTCAGCGCAACGGTACGTTAGTTCCCGCAAGCTACCGCGACCGAACCAACCTCTTATGAATACAAAATTAGTGTACATGTTACAGCCGGCCGCGAATGGCTGCTTTGCGTCGTGCATCTGCAAAAGTCGACCGGCCGTTGTTGGCCGGTCAGCGACCTTTGGTTGGAGGGCGCCGACTGGTCGGTTGGCGGCTCTTACTCGATGGTCAGTACACCATGCGCTGCGTCGCCCGCTTCAAGGTGAGGTGTGGCGAACTGGTCACAAAAAACGAACTCCTGGTGGGCTACATCCGCTCCTTGATGCCTTTGCTGATCAACACCCAGTTGATGGGATAAGCGGTGATGAAGCCGGCCACCATGGCCACCTGCATCATCAGCCAGAATGCCCAGTGGTCGGGCTGCATCCTCGATGCGTCGAAAAGCACGAAGATGCTGATCGCCATCCAGCCATACATGCCGATCTGCCAAAAGGTAAGCGACCAGAAGTCGGTCTTGAACGCCTGCCACCAGATGGTCGGTTTGGGATCGTCCGACATCGCCACCTTGGCGGCATACTGGAAAATCACGCCGAAGATCAACGCAAAGACGTAGTCCACGATCCAGTTACCGAACACCTTGTGCCCAAGCACCACGAAGCCAAGGCCGAAAACGAACATGCCCACCTCAACCAGCATGTCCGCCAGCGAGCAGCCAGCGCCGCAGTGCGTGACGCCGAGCGCCACGCTTTGCCAGAGCGGGTGTTTTTCTTCCTCCCTGGCGCCGCCCGCCGGTGTGCGGCCGAATCCCAGATAGATTGCCAGGGCAAAGATGCCTCCCCACAAAAAGGTCAGCGGCCAGACCCAGCGCATAACCTTCATCAGCGGCGGGTGCCGATTGACGTCGACCAAGGCCCAGAGGGCCAGCACGACGGACAGGGCGATATTGACGATGGCGATCGAGTTCAGCACCTGACGGCTCCTTTGCATTCCATCGACAGGACGGTTGCGAGGCTCTGATCACGAGGGCTGGAGCACGTACCGGTCAAGTAAGAGATACCTGGCCCTCGTGCGAAACAGATCAGCTCGGGCCTACACGAAGCCGGTCACGGCCAGGTTGCCTCATTACAGCAGCACGGCTGCATCCTCGCCGTGACTATGAGCGCGCGTGATGTCATTGCCGCCGTCCATTCCGCCCATTCTGTGCAGTTAGGTCGACGCAGTCCTAAGGGAGCAGTTACTCCGCGCCGAGCGTAAGTCGGTCAGTGGCGCACCGGGCGCGCCGCAAAAATCCAATCTCAAATCCACCAGCTCGATATACTGGAGCCAGAGCTTCGACGAACGTCAGCGTGGCCACGAGCAGATTCGCGCAGCTATCCGCTGCGGTGCTATCGAGGCGAAATGGGCCGAGTAAGGTGGAGAAGAGAGGCCGCTTGAGTGGGTCCGCGTGCAGGACATGGGCGTGCTTGCCGAGCTGCTCTGTGTAGCCACGAATCTAACCGTTCTGACGGAGGCCACCACGGGCCTTGCCGGTTGGATTGGTCGCTGCCCGCACTTGCAGGACGTCATAAATGCTTGGGCTCGGCTTCGCCGAGTGCGCGGTCTTGGACCAGATAGCTGGCGGACATGGAGCGATGCATCCATGGTGCTCAATGCCCTGAAGTCTACCCCGGACACGGACATCCCGGTCAGAGTTCATGGAGGTCTTCCCACCGGTCAAGTCTTCCCGACCTGCTTTGCCGCCGGGTCTCGGGTACGGGCCCTGCGCAGGTACGGATGTGTCTCTGGCATGGTCAGGAAGACGGGCATGACGGCCAGCGCCACAGCGGCGATCATGGCGCCGGGTAGGGCGTTCCATCCGGTCAGCCGGACGAAAAGCTCGGCGAGGAAGGGTGTCAGGCCGCCGAAGATGGCTGTGGCGACCGTCACACCCAGCGCCAAGCCGCTGAGCCGGCCTTCGCCGGGAAACTGCTCGGCGGTCGCTGGAGCGCCTACTGCACTCACGCCACCGGCGAGGCAGGCCAGCACGATCGCGCCGACGGCGATGGGCAGCTCGCCGCCGTCGGCTATTAGGTAGAACATGGATACAGGTAGCAGCACGCTGGCGACGCCCAGCCAGGTCAGCACCGGCTTGCGTCCGACCCGGTCGGAGAGCGCACCTGCCAGCGGCGTGACCAGAATGACCGCTACTGCGGCAAGGGTCGACAGCCACAGTGAACGGCCTTCGGCAACGATGCCCGACGAGCTCAGGAATGTCGGTACATACGTGATGCCGACGTAATAGGTGATGGAGCCCAGCGCCGAGATGGCAAAGGTACGCAGCAGCTCCGGCCGGTGATGGGCGAGCGTGTAGCGAAGCGGGGACTCGGGCACGCTGTGCTGCTTCACTTGCCGGAGGAATTCTGGTGATTCTTCCATGCTGGAGCGGGCGATCCACACACAGCCGGCCAGCGCCGCACCTGCGAAGAACGGAATGCGCCACCCCCAGGCGTCGAGATGGGCCGTGTTCATCACGCCGACCACCAGGGCAGAGATAGCCACCGCCAGCAGCGCACCAACCTCGCTGGCTGCGGATGCCAGCGAGGTAATCAGTCCGCGACGGTCCGCGCGCGCGCTTTCTAGCAGGTAGGCGACCACGCCCGTGTATTCGCCGCCGACAGAGAACGCCATGAAGCAGCGCAGCAACAGCAGCAGGCCGCCCGCCGCCGGTCCGATCGCGGCATAGTCGGGCAGCAATGCCGTCGCGAGCATCGCCAGCGTCATCAGCATCATCGATAGCACCAGCGTGCGCTGTCGCCCAATGCGGTCGCCGATATGGCCGAACACCATCGCGCCCAACGGCCGCATGGCGTAGGAAATAGCGAACCCGGCGAGCGTGGCAAGCAGCGAAGCGTCGCCGCCACCGAAGAACACCCGCGACAGCACGGTGGCGAAATACAGGTAGAGCGTGAAGTCGTACCACTCCACCACCGTCGACAGCGCCGCGACCACCATGGAGCCTCGCGAGACTTCGGGAGATCTGCGTTTTTCGTGCTGAGTCATGCAAGCAGGTTGCCGGAAGCGAGAGGTCAAGAACAGAAGAGGAGCGCACTTTTCCAGGGCAATGCTAGAACCCGTGTAATAACGACCGACCTCTCAAGAAGCAAAAATCGTAAGCCTTTTTTGTGGCTCGCAGAAAATGGTTCTTCGTGAAGTCGTGTGGGTGATTCTGCCCGATTTCACAGCTCCGGCAGCATGCAGGTGAGCACTTTCAGTCGCAGATATTCCTCGTCGCGCAGTCCGTAAGCGCGACGTTGGATGACGCGGATCTCGTTGTTGAGTCCTTCGACGAAGCCGAGCGAGACTTTGTTCTCGGGACGACAGTGGGCGGCGATGCCGTCCCAGTGGCGCTCAATCAGTTCGGCAAACTACTCGTAGGGCTTGAGCCGCTGCCAGCGCAGCGATTTGGTCAAGTTATCGGGGGTAGGGGAGGCCGCTTCCGGCCAACTGAGGCATGTCCAACGCCTGCCCGATTCAGATCCGGCAGACGTGGAACATCAGCGCGTGGGCAGGCGTCGGACAACCCTTAACAGTGACAGACGGTCGGCTTCCTCAGCTTCGCGCCGCAAAGCTGCCGTTCAAAAAGTGGAGGATGCATACCAATCTCAGCAGGCGCTTGAGACGTCTGAACCTGACACCGGTTTTCGAAACTATTTCATCGCCGCGATATGTGCTACGAACTGGTCGATGGCTATCCTTGTTCCCTCCAGCCAACCGGACTCCTTGTTGGCCTTGAGGTCAGCTTCGTCACGGTGCAGCGCCGTAAACACGTAGCGCGTTCCCGAGCCCTCGGCTTTCATCCTCATGTCGGCCGTAATGGGAATGTCGTCGAAGGTTGCTGGACGATAGCCCGGGAACAACATGGACGTCCAGACGAGCCTCTCCATCGGAACGACCTCCAAGAAGCAGCCGACATTCGGAACCTCCTTACCTTCGCCAACCGAGATGTCGATACTGAAGATGCCGCCCGGCCGCAGGTCCATCTTTGTGCGCGCCACACGGCCCCAAGCTTTGGGCATGTACCATTCCTTGACGTGCTCCGGCTTGGTCAATGCTTCCCAGACCAGCCGCACGGGAGCGTCGATAAAGCGTTCGAAAACGAGATCGAGCTTGGGATCAAATGTCGATAGATTGCTCATCATGGCGATTCCTGTTCCTTGAGTTGTTTGACGTACTCGTCGAACCGATCCAGCCGGGATTCCCACAGCTGACGCTGCGCTGCAAGCCAGCCCTCGGCAACCTTGAACCGTTCGGGCACGATCTCGTAAGTCCGTACCCGCCCTCGCTTCTTCGACCGCACCAGACGACTCTGCTCGAGCACAGACAGG
>Ga0307377_10008190_pt1 | contig 10656 bp, 27 predicted proteins | sample TR3MG_FD_202535 | JGI IMG/M metagenome (GOLD analysis project Ga0307377, IMG submission 202535) | Soil microbial communities from Risofladan, Vaasa, Finland - TR-3 | ecosystem: Environmental > Terrestrial > Soil > Coastal area > Acid sulfate soil | place: Finland: Risofladan, Vaasa | collected... | reverse complement strand
TCCCCACGCTCTTTACTTCAAGTCTCCGTGGTTTGTTCCCACGAATAAGAAGAACTTTCGTGAATACAGATGCTGGAGACGGAAACAAATGGAAGAAAAAATCACAAGTCTGAAGAAGCGCACTCCTTCCAAACTGGTTCGTTCTTTTAAGAAGTACCTGTGTTATTATGAACTCCATGTAGCTGACAGGACTTTCTATGTTCATGTTATCGTGAATGCAGAAAATGAAGGAAAAGCCCTTGACAAACTGGTTCCGAAGGGGCATGAAACAAAGACTTATCACTTTCAGGCTAAAGGATGTCTGGGAGAATTTACTAAGAAACGTGCTGATAAATATATGAATCTCAATGAAATGGTGTAAATAAACTGTAACAATTCAACTGACTTTTTATATAATATAACTCACTAACCAAAAGGAGAAACAACATGAAGAAAGCAATCTCAGGTGTTCAGGAATGGGCAACATCAAGCGAATTTATGAAAAGCCAGAAAAGGGCCAAGGGATGGAAGCCCAGACCGAAAGTAAAAACTGAAACTAAAAGGGGCGCACGTAAAAAGGTATCAGATGAGATTCAAGAAGAGATAAAATGGTTCTGTGACAACACAAGTAATTCATTGGAAAGGCTTGCTAAACGTTTTAAGCTTTCAACTTCAACTATTGTTAAAATAAGAGATGGGAGTTATTAAAAACAGCTAAAACCCATATTTTTTATTGAAATATCCCAAAAAATATAAACTAATCACATGATAGCAATTTGTGTGAGCGTTAAAAATAGATCCCTCAATCTTAAAAATTATTTAATTGATTCCATGAATCAATGCAATGATAAGCAGGATATAATCCTTTCTGTTTTTGATTTTGGTTCAACTGATGTCCCAAATCTAAAACAATATATACAGGAATATTGGAAAGGTGAATTAATATTAAATAGTAAAAACGAACCCTTTTCTAGAACGATAGGTATTAATAATGCTGTTGAACAGGTTGACTGTGATAAAGTTTTTATATGTGATTCTGATATGACTTTACCATCCAACTTTGTACGTCAGGCCACTAATAAAATTGATGAAAGAAAAATTTGGTTTCCTATATGTTTTAGTATGTACAAAGGCTACAGAGAAAGGGTAATATCACCAAAAATTACCGGATGGTGGCGAAAAGAAGGATATGGAATAATGGGCATCCTTAAAAGCAACTTCATTTCAGTTGGTAAATACGATACCAATTTTAGTGAATGGGGGGCCGAGGATAATAATTTTCTACTTAGAATAAAAAACGGTGATTTTAAAATAGTGAGAAAAAGATGTAAAGGACTATTTCATAATTATCATCCCAGAGATTCAGAATGGCACATGAATTCAAGACAATATAAACACCATAAACTTAAATCATAATTATCATCCCCATTAAAATATAAATTATTTATATTTTTCAAAAGGAAGGGGAAGGCGGTGCATGCCTTAAGCTTTAATCCGTCTACCTAGTTCGAAAGACTCCCCTTCTATTAATTTAAGCTAAAGGGAAATTTAAATGTTTGAACAGCAAGGTGGGGAAACAAGTTGTGGACTATGTTCTCACATTTGTTCAGAGTGGGTAGTTGTTAAAATAGTTGATAATGTAACTATACCACCCCATTCCGAAAATATTTGTGCAGATTGTTTAACATCAAAAAGCTTTTATTACGTAGATCATAATGGTTTTATAAAAGCCAACGTTCTCAAACAAACAACTACATCATCAATAATGGGAGAAATTAGTAAGGGTTACCCATTGCCACCACCAGATGATGAACCATTACAACCACTAAATATTAAATATAAATCAGGAGATCCTGTCGAGTATAAAGGCAAACGTTATGATTTTGCTTATTATTCAAAGACAGAAGGAACCGTTATTATTTATAAACAGGGCTGTCGTAACATGCAAGATAGTTATGCTGTTCCCATCGAGGAAATTAAAATATTGGATGAGTAAAATATTATGAAAAGTGTACAAGAAATAACACGTTTAATGATTTGCGATGAACTAAGAAGCGATGTAAAAACCTACCCATACATAACTCACATAAATAATGCTAAAACAGATGAAGATAAAAAAGCTGGTATTAGGGAAGCAGTGAAATGTATTAGAAAAAAAGGTAATCATAAATTAGCTGATACCATACAACGGAAGTGTAATGGTGTATAAGGTTATTTTCGCATATAGACATAGCACCCAAAATGAAGGTAAGGAAGAAAGGTATGCAGACGATGAAGTGAGATATGGAACTGTTTACATGGATGGGGAATTTATTGATGTAGAAAAAAACCTTAAAAAATATATTGATTCAACTGAAAATGTCGATATGATACGTAGAGTTATTTACAGGAAAAAAATCAAAAATGTCCTTTCAGTAAAGGTAATTGAGGGAGATGTCATACAAACACAGAAATGGGAGAAAGGATGGCAGTAGATAATCCAAGTTTGTGTGCAACAGCTAAAAAGGTTGATAGTGTCATCACTGAAAAAGATGCACATGAAATAGCCCATGCTGCGTATGAAAAATTAAATAAAAAATACAACTTTGGTAAAGATGTAACTGACACGGTAGGAAATTTTAAACAAATAATAATTGGTGTCATAAGCAGAACTGTTCCGGTTGCGTATTCATCAGAAACCCAAACAGTAATAATGAAAACATCTTTAACCAACGAAGAACTATTAAAACAAAACGGGCTTGATCCCACTGAAATATTTTATGTAAATGAAAAGCAAAATATCCTTTTTTCACAAAGGGATGGTATATATGAAGATAGATATAAAGAAAAACTTAAAGCAATAATGGCTATAGAAGCCATTGACAAATTCACCGTAGAAGACATGAAAGAATCCATAGAAAAATGTTACGTAGTAAAATCTACAGAACATTTGAAATGAATGAGTTGGAAAGAAGAAATAATTCCATGTCCCTATTGTGGGACGATGACAGAAGCGGATTTTGTCGATATAGAAGTTGGTATGCAACAATGTGGCCCATATCACTGCGAAGAGTGCGGTGCTTCTGAAATAGGCCCATATGACAAACCAAGAGAACTTACCGAAGAAGAAAAGAAAATAGGTTGGTACAAACCACATAGTAAAGCTGGCTCAAGTGCAAATGTGATAAATGGGAGAATAGTTTCTGCTAATGTAATGAAGGCTACATACAAAAGGAAATTCACAAATAATCCATTATGGTATGACAAGGAATATATAAAGGATTGGTATAAAAAATTGAGGGAGAAGTAATATGGATCTTCGCAGAAGTCGTCATCAACTTAGGAACCTTAAAGAAATAATAGTTGATGATAAAAAATATGCATATTGGGATTACGGTAATAACATTGTTTTTTGTAGGCAAGAATTATGTACCCCTTTTTGTGACTTTCCTAGCAAACCAAAAATGACAAGAAAAGAAAAGGCTGAAGCTGTTATCAAGTTATATGAACAAGCATTCGAAGATGGAGTAAATGCAGGAAAACAAATGATGAGGGAACAAGCCAGAGACTTGCTTGGAATTACCGAATGAAAAGAATGTCCAAATCAAATTCAACTGAAAAAAATTTGGATGATATTCCTCCAGATGTAAGGATTAGTGCTTTACAGTCCGAAGTTAATTACTGGAAAACTAGGTACAAACTTTTAGAAAAATACGGAAATGTTCCGCAAAAAGAAATGACTGTAGAAGAGTGGATAAAAGCAGTTGATAATTTTGATCATCGTGATGAAATAGAAAAAGAACATGATGAATGATACGAAAATTATTTAAGATCAAGGGAAAAAATATCATGAACAATATGATGGATGTTATAAGATTCATAAGAATAAAAACCAATTGTTCAGTTTTTGAAGCTCAAGAAATGGTTCGTATTGTTGGTAAAAAAACTTTGAGAGACGGTTTTGCAAAGGATGCTCTCATTGGAAGGGGTGGTGTTTCATATTCAAATAATATAGAACGAGTAAAAGATGCTTATGGTATAGCAGATGCGATGTTGGATGAAAGGTTAAAGGAAAGGGATCTTCATGACTATAAATCCGTTTGCTCTGATTGTAAACAAGCGAAAGAAGACAAAGCCAGAAAGGAACACTTCGATGCACTTGATAAATTATCCATTAATGACAGGCTTCGTAAAGTTGAAGAATGGATTTATGATTACAACCCTTATGACAATCCAATGACGAGAAGATATAGGTGAACCATGGCCATTACTGTCGATTCATACATAAGGAGAACAGAAAAAAATCCTGACTTTACTGAATTTTTCTCTAAACATCTCAACAGCTTGGGCATTAAAAGCACTAATGTTAAACAAGAGTTGCAGAAATATAAAACGTTCTGCTCTGATAACGGCTTCAAAAACACCCTCAATAAATCATGGATAGAATTCAGTAAAGAAACAAAATTGTTCAACTGGAAAAAAGCTGGCACCATACTCGTTAAAGATTATTATGGGAAAGATATCAGAAAATTTATTGAAAAATCACTCATTCCAGCTACGTATAAAGAAAGAACAGAAGGGGGAGGATATACAAAAGGTCGAATAGCTGACGCTATTACCAGTGCGTGTAAACACATGCTGGAAGAAGATCAAGATGTATATTTGAATTTATTGCTTCACATAGAAAAATACAGCAAAATGTTGACTGTTTCAAGTTTTGTAAATCCCTTGGCTAGACTTACATACTACAATCATTACTGGATAAATGATTACAAAAATTGGAAACCAAGTACCCATAACATGCATAAACAATTCTCTTCTCTCTTAAGATTTTTGTTATGTAAATATGAGATGCCTAAATTCATGGATTCTGCATGGTATAATTCATCGGAAGCACAGGAAAAAATGTTTATTCATATCGCAAAAGGAAAGAACATACGGACAGCGGAAAATCTTCCATTTCCATTGACTAAAAAAATGGCACATTACTTTTCTCTCACACCAGATCACTACGATATAAATACAGCATTCCACTGGGCTAAAATTCTTGCAATGGGTGGAGATGAAAGAACAGTTGAAGCTTTGAGAGATACCAAAATTATAAGGGACAACAGCACCGTACATAAAGACATTGATAAATTTAAAGAATCAATTATAACTTTCTTTATTGATAACCCTATGCTGGATACCGAACATTACAACCCCATCGTTGATTATGTTTGGTATGTTAAATATGAACCCCGGAGAGAATTTATTGAGAGGGGTGTAGCAGTCGATTTACCACCACTACAACCTAACTTCTCTATGAACGGCAGGACTCCCGATTCTCTCTTAAAACAGGTAGAGAGATGGCATAGACAGCTTGGAAAAGAAAAGAAGGGAACAGGTGTTAAACAGTGGGAACATAGGAAGGATGTTAAAGATTACAGCATACAATTTGGCACATCGAAAAAGAAAAACGTAAGATTTTACAACATACGAGAATTACTATCTACTTCCGAATTAGGTGTTGAAGGGAGATCCATGAGTAACTGTGTAGCATCATATTCTCGTTCCTGTGCTGGTGGTAGAACTTCTATCTGGTCTTTGACAAAAGAAGATCATCAAGGGGTAAAACATTTAGTCACTATTGAAGTTGATAAAGAAAAGGTTTTAAGACAGGCAAAGGGGCCACGTAACGCAATGCCTTCATCAAATGATAAAAGTATTATACGAAGGTGGACTTCTAAAGAAGGATTAACTATTCCTAGCTATTTATCATAAATAAAAATCTTGCTAAAACTTATAAATATTTTATATTTAGGTAATGCCTAGAATAATTGAAGGAATGAAAAGATGATTTACGACAATCTTAAAAAAGACATTAACACTTGTCTGAAACAAAAGTTATCAGCAGAAGTCACTACATTGAGAACATGGGATGCCCAAGTACAACTCATTGCAAAAGAAAGTAAAAAAGAAATAACGGATGAACTGGTACTGGGTGTATTTATCAAGGAAATGAAAAAGCTCCGTGATTCGCTGGAAATGTTCACAAAAGGGGACAGAAAGGATCTTATTCAAAAAGCTGAAAAGGAAATTGATTTATTGAAAGAATATTTACCCGAAGAAATGTCGGACGAAGATCTTGCTACAATAGTTAATGGCGCAATTGCTCAAACCGATGCTCAAAGCATTAAAGATATGGGAAAAGTAATGCCCATTGTTATGAAGGAAACCAAAGGAAAAGCTGACGGTAAAAAAGTTAGTTCAATGGTAAGAGAAAGACTATCTAATGCCTTAAATAATAACATTTGTGCATTCAATAAATGTGGGAAACCATCTCTGCCTAAAAAAAGGGTATGTGAAGATCACATTGATGTAATTTTTTAACATGAGATATTTTGTAAGGTCAATAAAATATGTTCTCATACTCGTAGATTTTGTTCTATGGAATATATTTTTTGGCGATAAGCATCCGAAATCATGGAAAGAATGTTCTCAGGATTATAAAGATGAATTCAACAGAAGGTACGGAAATGGAAGCAGAACATAAAAAATACTTAGATACAGCAGCGGATACACTGGCATCCATGTGTATTGATTACAAAATGGGTGGGATCACGCCAGAAACATTTGTTAACAACGTAAAACTGTTTTCTGACCAATTCCAAGATAGAATCACCAACCAAAAATAATTCAAATGAAATGCATGTACTTTTTTCATAAATGGCACAGGTTAAAAATAACCAAGGGACTGCGCATGAGGGAAGTGATAGCGAGAAGGTGGTGTGAAAAATGCGAAACCCACCAAATCAAAAAACCTTACTATCGTGGTTGGGTGAGTACAGTTCTTATTCCAAGAAACAGAGTTATGGATGAAAATTTAATAGATGTATCATAATACATGAACGCCCACATAAAAGAAAAGGGGTTATAATAAATAACCCCTTTTTTTATTAATTATTTATATTCTCTTTATAAATATTTTATACTGGAGATTAGTATGGGGTGGGCAACGCTTTCAAAATTAATTAAAGACCTTGAGAAACAAGGCTGCTATCCGGGTATATACCGCAGGGGAAACTTATACCGTGCTCATGTTAATATCTCCGGTAACTTCTGGGCCGATGAAAACACGCCTTTCAAAGCCCTGAAAGCAGCGGTTAAGATGTGGGAGCAAAAGGGAAAACCTATGGAGGTAAGATCTCCGATTCACTTATGGACTTGAACAAATAAAATCGGAGTGCATACGAGGGGAAAGATTTATTTACCCCTGAGATGAAAGCTGAAATGGCAGAAACATGTAAAAGAGATGACGAAGCGAGTAAAAAAATGGGTAAGTTAATGAAAAAAATGGGAATCCCTAAAGGTTCGTCTAAACGGAAAATGTACGTAAAGGATGATGAACTGAATAAAATGATAAAAGAACTAGACACCGTAAACTATACATTAAAAACAGTCAACCAAGAAAAAACATTACCCATCAGTAAGGTATCTTGTGCCAAGTTAAGTAAGGATAAAGAATTCATTTATTTCGATAAATTGAATGATGGCACTTGGAGAATGGTATATACAAAAGGAACGTTTGAGGAATTTAACGATGTTTAAAGATTTATATAAATCTTCAGATGTAATGTTAAGCATTACTATTGATAACAGGCCACCAACTAAATTTAAAGTATTTAAAAATAACTTTAACGATAAGGAAAATAATCATGGCAGCATCAAGACAGGACGTGGACAGGTGGATAGAAACAGCCAAGGAAATGGGGGCAACTCACATCATATCAGTCTGCGATAGTTTTTCATATGATGATTATCCAGTTTATGTTATGCCTAACGAAAATTTGAGTGAGAAACGGGTAAAATACGATGGTGTTAACATGCAGCGTATAAACGAAGTAATCACTATAAATGGTGATGAAGTTATTGAGGAAAGATAAATGGCAAAGCTCCGTAAGTTACATATCAAAGAAGAACTTTGGAAATATTATTTCAAAGGCCAGCGGGGAAACCTTATCATTTTTTCTCCTTATGGGCAGCGGTTGGAAATAACAATTGAAGAATTTCTAAAATGGAGAGGGGATATTGATGCTGATTATCAGGTGGAACATATCCTGTATAAAATTCCACCATCAGACATTAAAAAATACATTGAAGGCATGGATAAAATATTTGTACCAATGGTAAATAAAAAATTCCCTAATTGCTTTCCGGGGCATGTATAAATTATGAGAAGAGTCAGTCTTAAAAAACCTTTTAGATTTTATGATGACAGGGCTAAAGATGACACTTTGTTGTATCCCAAACAAATCATTTGGGAAAACAGGGGGTTTGCATTAATTGAAATTGATAAAACTATTCATCATAACGGTTGTTACGCTGATTGGGAAACCAATGAACCATTTTTGTATAGTAAAAGAGAACGTCAAGTACTAAACACAGATTTTTTTTCATGGACAGCCGAAAACTACAAACCTGAAAGTGTGCTCAAAAGAACCATAACAAATAGGACTTTTGGAGATAATTTTCATAATGCGTAAAACAATAGAATTAAACACACCACCGATAAAGAAAACGTTCCCTAATTGTTTCCCCGGACATGTGTAAGAAAGTATAACATTATGAATGTAACTGGTTTTGATTCAGATAGCAGAGAACCAACTTTAAAAAAAGATCTTAAAGAACGTTTGGTAATTGGTTCCTTGACAGAAGGTATTTATTATCGTATAGTAAAAATTGATAACCCTGAATTTGTTAATACCCGCCTTCCACCAAAAGTTGGGGAACAAATAGCTATCCATTATGATTTTAAACCACGTAAATTTTGCGAAGCTGGTTATGAACATTTGTCTTTATTTATTGGGCGTTTAAATACCACTGGCCGTAACTACGTAAGATATTTTAAAACTATAGAAGACATGGAAAAGGTTTTGAAAAACGTAACGTTTGAATTAGCAACAGAATTTGCTATGCGCCAAATCGGAAGGTTGCAAAAAGAAATAGAAAAATTTGTGAAAGATTATGATTTAACTAATCTTAGTTTAAAGGACTAAAATTATGAAAAAATATATGGTTATATTTTGTAAATACTTTACAGGGGATAGTTGTATATCTTTTGAAATTATTGATGCTGTTTCTAAAGCTGAAGTAATAGGCAAAGCCGTTGAAAGATGTAAAGAAATAAAGGGCGGTAGTTTAGATACCGTTGATTATAAAATTGTATCAAAAGACGATTTAATTAAAAAACTGTTAGATTAAAAATGACTAAATACGAACGAGTACAAAAAGAATTAGCTGCTGGCCAAGAAGGTTCAATGAAAGTTTTTGGTCACAGCATGGAACCCATCATATATACAGGAACCAAGTTAACCTTTAAAGCATACCCGGAATATCAAGTGGATGACATCGTATTTTGTAAAGTAAAGGGCAGGATAATAGATGCCCATAAAATAACCCAAATAAGAACCCTCAAGACCAAGAAACAATATTTGATAGCCAATAACAAAGGATGGGAAAACGGGTGGACAAGTATTATATATGGTAAGGTCATTAAGATAGGATAAAAAACATGGTCAAAAAATTAAATTCCAATTTTGATTATAATATTTCCGACTTGGATAAGTATACTGTCCGTGCTTTTTCTTTAGTGCCTGAAGTAACAATAAGAACAGTTGGGTGGGTAGTAAATGAAGCATCAATGGATCTTGTGTACCATTCTGAAATTGGTTCAGCGTTCACGGGGATACCAGTAAAAGAAATTATTGAAGGATGTGTTAAAAACGATTTATATCAAATCAATAAACGTCATGATAATTATTCAGTCCACTGCTTGTATTCAGGGGAAGAACTTATTATAATAGTTCATTAAAGGAAATTAATAAATGTCGGAACTAAGAAATAAAGAAGATATCATTGAGTGGGCTAAAGAACATGGTTATAACGGCGATGAAAATGGATTAGGTGAGTATTTAGACTCAATTGGTATGGCACCTATATTTGACAAGAAAGAAAACAGATTTTTTATGGAACCTTGGAATGGGTAATTCGGAAGATATAGAGCTTATAGGATATATACATAGAAAATGTTTTTCAGGAATATTTAAACCAAAAAAATCTAACTACACTAAAAAAGCATGGAGAAAATTAATGGAACTGGAAAAGGAAGTACATCCATGGGGAGCAGAAAACACACACTGGCGCACTAGGCCAGATGAACCTGAAAGCATGCCAAAGGCATTGAATAAACTATATAACGATACTTTAAAAAGGATTAAAGATGCCAACGTTAATCAGGGGACAGGAGTACTTTCAGAAGCATTGTAACAAATGGCTTGTGTACATGGGTGATGGTTATTCTCTGCATGGCTGGCACGACTTTTATTTTGAAGGAAAACTTTACAACCAACTATGGACAAGAGAAATAGAATCCATGTTTGATTTTAACATGATACGTGAGTACATATAATGAAAGATAAATATACAGGAAAAGAATACACCAAAAAAGACTACACCAGAATCACCAGAGGAACACCTGTTAGAGATTTTTTCTTAAAGGTTGCTTTAGTATGTTGGTTTTGTATCTGCTGTCCCGTGGAAGTTTTTAGAGAAAAAACAGGTTGGAATATTTTTCCTTCCGTAAGGTGGAAATAATACAATGGGTTCAATATACGATACTAAGTTACAGAAAAATGGTAAAGAGCTTAAGAAATGGCA
>Ga0307377_10008187_pt1 | contig 10658 bp, 15 predicted proteins | sample TR3MG_FD_202535 | JGI IMG/M metagenome (GOLD analysis project Ga0307377, IMG submission 202535) | Soil microbial communities from Risofladan, Vaasa, Finland - TR-3 | ecosystem: Environmental > Terrestrial > Soil > Coastal area > Acid sulfate soil | place: Finland: Risofladan, Vaasa | collected... | reverse complement strand
ACGATACGATTCCCTCTGTCTTTATGTCCGTGCTTCTTTTTGAAGTCGGCTTGCATATCTGACTTGCTTCTTTTAATCTCAACCTCAAAACCATAGCCAGAAGTTCTAATAAAAAACAAGTCACACTCATGATTGAAAAAACCCCACGAAACATTTGGTACAACAATATGTTTTCTAATGCCGAAGTATTTTGCAATAGCAACTTCCATTTCGGCAGTTGTCACCATAAGTATTTTAGTTGTTGATTTTCTTCGGACAGCCATCACTTCTTTTATAGTAGGTTATTTTATAGGACAGTCCTGACGTACTCTTTTGCCAATCTTGGTCGCTATATTCGTCAAAGTTAGCAAATAATTTGTCAATAGGAAATTTTTTATCACCTTCTGGGTACATTTTATTTACCCAAGTTATAATTGCCTCGTCACAGTAATCGATAAGAAGGTCGTAAATGCTTGCACCACCGATAACAAATACCTTGTCAAATAATAGATTTGGACTATTAAATAAACCCAATACAGTATCTAATGAACTGAATTGAAAATAGTTAATGCTTTTTAAATTAAAACGCTCACCACTATTGAGTATAACAAATTCTCTACCTTCATGTGCTATAGGTGGAAGAGTCAGAAATGTTGTTGCTCCAACGAGTAATATATTACCCATCGTAGTCTCCCTAAAGTGTTTGAAATCTTCAGAAATTTTCCACGGAATTTTTTCACCGATTCCAATTACACCATCGACACTTACTGCCGAGATTATTATTAGTCTCATGATTTCTTTTTATCAAAAACCGACTTATATTTAGTTCTTAATTGTCTCATTGTGAGAGGATAGCGTAGTGAAGGCTTGTATTCTTTTTGTACAGCATATATTGCTTCGGCACTACAATCTTTGAAGACTTCAATTGCTTCATGTTTCCATGAATATCTTTTATTTCTTTCAGAATTCCTGATGATGTCACTAAGGTAATCCAAAACGACTTTAGTGATTGCAAAATCAGTTATGGTTTTCGTTTTGAACTTCTCCCATTCATGACCACACACCATACAATGATTAACTGGTTTGGTTTCAATTGCCAAACGACCAACAAATTTAAAAATATTACCTCTGAAATTACTAACTCCTTCAACAGCAGCAATTCTATCTACTATCTTATCCGACATGGCTCTGCACTTAGGACACCTACTATCACGACTCTTCTGATTTTCTGTCTGCTCTTTTCTTTCAGTAGCACCAACTTCTTTGCAGCGTTCCTGAATGACTTTGATGTCATCGATAATTGTCAATGACTGTTCAGGTGATGGTAAATATAGTAGTTTACGTAAATTCATTTATGCCATTTTTTTATCTCTCGTAAGTTCACGAAGGAACACGTTTTTCACTCCACCTAAAAGTCGTACCCATTCCTTGTAATATTCTGGGAATAGTCCTTGAACTTCTTCAGCAGTTTTTAATTTAAGTTCAACCCAGAACTCAGGATTGTTTTTGAGTGCCTCATTTTTTGCGCTCTTATACATCTTGACATCCAATAACCAATCAACGAAATCTGGATAATCTTTTCTATTAAATACTTGTTCATTACAGATAATGCAAAGTGCTGTAAGTGCATGATTAAGGTCAGGCTCAATCATATACGAGAACTCAATATCGTTCTCCTGCAACTGGTCGCCAATTAAGTTCAGGCTACCCACAGGGATGGCTTCGAAATCTCTTTCATCATTTGTTGTGCCACCATTAAGAATTATCCAAGTCTCGAATTTCTCCAGAAAATCCCATACGATGTGTTGTGGGTCATATCTGCCATATCTTAATGCATATCGTCCAAGCGCATGTCCTGCTTGAATGCCCATTTGTATCGGACTTATGTTATAGGGTACAAAGAAGTACATCCTGAGTTCCAATTCCTGTTCTTGATTTAATTCTTCCATTATATTATTTCTTTAGTCAATTTTATTTTATCTGTCTTGGTTCTGTAGGAATTCTGAAATAAAACCTCACCGATTTCACATTCAAATATTCTGGCTTTACCATATCTACCTTCAAAATATCGTTTCAGTGCCCGTGCAGCACTGAGTTTTTCACAACACCAAATACCGCCCCAATCCTTATCATTATATTCCAGAGGACGGGGTTCTGTAATCCACACATTTAATGGAAATACAATAACGCTTGGGTTCTTCCTCAGTCCCAACGACCTCATATGTTCGGTAACGACTTTATACACTATCCTTTTCGGATTTCACTTAATTTTTTCTTACCACTAAACCATTCTTTGATTTCTTCAACGGTGAACCAACCATGAGTATCATCATCATCACTGTAATTCACCCAATATTGAATATCATATTTGGTGTGATATTCCTTTTTCTTGGCTTCTCGATTTTCTTTATTATCATAGTCAATCCACTTGGGACTGCAAGCAATATAATATCCGTGGTTATGACCATACAAATCATCAGATTTTCTTCTGCGTTCTCTGTTCTTCTCCTTGAGTTTAGGCACACCTGTTTTCTTCTCGTAGTCCTCACGGTCAATATATTCTTTATCACCATGATACATGGCATCAAGGGTTTCCTGTGGAATCCTGTCAGTAATCATCAAACAAAGTGATGAACCAGCAAAGGGATTTTTTACCCTGAGATTAGCAACAGCAATGGTAAGTCGTTTTTCTTCGATAGCAGTTTTCAATTCTTTAAGCCATTCAACTTCCTTATCACCAAAGACAGCAACACCAAAACTTCCACCATCCCATGCGGTGACAATATTATCCTTATCGCCTCTGGTGTCAGGGTGCTCGGCATTCCATTTGGCATTCCAAGACAGGTCTTCCACGAAATTCTTGAGGTCACGTGGTACATACTGCTCATTTTCTTCTTGACTATGCCATTTATTACCTGTATAAAGAATAGCGTATTTCCCCTTTTGTTTTCTCGTTGTGCCTCGGCTTACAACTTCTTCTTTGAAAACGATTGATGGAACAATCGTAATGGTACGATTCTTGACACCCATATTTTTCTTTGATGCATCGGGCATTCCACACATACGTTTAAGGTCTTTAATCCCCCATTCATGTTCAGCACAATAGTCATAACCAAGTGCGATTCCAAGAAATTTGCCGTCATCGACAATAAGTCCGTTGTCTTGTGATGCTTTTCTCATGATTTTTATTTTAAAAATTGTTTTACTTTCTCTCCCCAATCCGATTAATAAAATCTTCTCTTGCCATATCTGTTTTTATTATTAAAGTTATTTGCGCTTTCTTCGTAAATCTCATTATTTGTCACCCAGATATTTACACCAATGGCAATTACCAATGCCAATATGTAAATGAATATCACTGCACGCCTTGACGGTTCTACAGTTAAATAACTAAATTCTTTAAAACTACGCCTCTCAAACTCATGGAGATTGGCGTTAAGATAATCGTAATAATATTCCCACGTCTCTTCAGTCAACACAGGTGTTTTTGATTTAACCCTGATTACGGTATCGGCATTATTGGGATTTTTTATTGGTAATACTTCGGGTAATTGCTGACCAGTTTCACCAAACACCTTTTCCTGTATATCTTTGGTAACAGGAATGACTGGATTCTTTTTATGTACAACACTATCCTTATAACCGTAGAGGTTAAGTACTTCATTTTTAACTGCTACCGTGAGCACGTCACTATGTGCCCAACTGAACGCATGCGACCACTGTATCTCATTACCCTTCTTACCAATACAAACAACCAACTCATTTTTATTTCCTTTCACCCAATAGTTCTCCTGATATTGAGCAATTGACATTGGCTTATCCTCAAATATCAGAATCCAAAGTCTTAACTGATTACTCACACCGAACTTACCATTAAGTTTTCTGAAATTTTCTTGTGTTTGTTTTGAAAAATCACCACCCAAAATGGTTGGGTATTCCAGACCATTGGTTTTTTTAAACCAATTACTTTTCTTATGTTCGGGATAACGGAATAAGCCAAGACTATCAACTTGTTCTTCATTAACAAGTACCATATTAAAAATTGTTAAGTCACTGGCTTTCACACGATTTTCATAAGTGTGTTGACTGGTATATGCTTTTCGGGTTTCATCCTGACCACCCCAACGAGTCTGATACACATACGAGATTTTACCAACACGCTCTCCTTGAAACTTAGTTCCATTACTACTAACACATTTATCACGTGGCGCATAGTTATCATGTGAACCAGTAATTGTTTTTTTAGTGCCGAACTGCTGAACAAGTTCATCATGTTGTTTCTCACTAATATTGAACTTCTCATTAAGATTGGTTACTGCCCACCATGAAGGACCGACATCATCTTGATGCGAACAGTCATAGTATCTGGTACAGTATTCCGTATTCCCATCACTATCAGTACCACAGGCATAAGTTTCTGAACAGGTTTCGTGATGCCAGTAGTTATAAGGTTCTTCTTCAAACACAGCAGTTACAGTTGACCCCCAATACTCGGTGAACATGACACTGGTGTGGTCGATAACTACTTTACTTATAACAGTAGCGACCAGTACAGCAGCAATTGGAATGAAGAATTCCCACCAAGTGAATTCATGTTTTTTTATTAGATAAAAAATACCTGTTACTACTAAGGGAATAATTAAAGCAAGATATACTGTAGGCATGATTCGTTTTTATTTGTTGTACGAATATAATAAAATTTTGTTACATTTTAGTCCTGTTCTGGAATAAATAAATCCAGAAACAATGGTTCTGCCGTAAATGTAGGACATCCTCTGGCAACCCAACGGTTTCTTTTATAATTTTTCTGTTGGAAATTTGTTCCTTTATAATCAGTTTCCATATCAACTTCTTCCTTAAACACAAACCTACCACGTTTCAGTGTTGAATCATAATCATTCCAATTAATACCTTTCTGGAAAATCATTTCCTGTTGCTCACTCATGTTCTTACCATGTAGTTCTTTGCTACTGTAAAGACTCTGAGCAACACTTGAAATTGAATTACGAACGGTATCTTGTTGTCTCCAGATGAAGTAGTTCATTACCTCAGTCTTTGAGGGAATGGTAAAGGTACGAGCATCGAACTCAGCGAGTTTAAAATTTTCAAAAAGTTCAAGCCAACGATGGGTTATGGTTGTAATACCCATACCATTATTCCATTTCTCCTTAATATCTCTCAAATACCTCAACTGATTGAACTTAGAGGTGGCGAGACTTGTAGCAACACTCACGATTTTCTGAATATTGCCGTCAAACCAAGCATCGGTATCGAGTTTATCGAAGTCCGTCATGAGAATACTGATTTCATCACTCTGCACGAAACCAATCTTAGCTCCCTGAATATTCTTACAGAGGTAGCATGCGGTCTCATTCATATCCTCGATAAGTCCAGCATCAAATGGTCTCTCACATCCACGTGTATAGGTATGGAATGCCTTACCATCAACTCTAATTAATGTATATGTCCTACGTGGTAACAGGAATCTTGTCCTGTTTTCGTAGTTTTTTTTCATTCTGTCGCCTAATTCGTCTCTCATTTCGTATTTTTTTAACTCGTTTTCTTTCTTCATCATCACTATATTTCGTAACCTGTCTATCTCCAGCCAGATACGCTTTATAGGCTTCCCTTACCTTGGGATTGGATTGGTAACTCTTCGCAAACGCTGCGAACTCAATCATATCTTTACGTGAGTAACGTCCCATTATTTCAACGTGTTTTGAAGTTTAGCTTTAAAAAGTTTTACAGTCGCACCACCAATAGCTTTACCCACTTCCTTGCTCTCCACAATTTCATCCCGACCTTCTCGGTATACGTCATCAATCATGGCTTTGATGATGTCGCCCATTGACTCCATGCTCGTACCCTCTGGGAACTTCTGAAGCACGTGTTCCAGCCTCTTGTTGGTCACCCATTCCTCTGCAATTTCTTTAGCATCACTAAGGACTTTAAGTTGTTCAGGACTTACCTCACGCTTGGTTTTGGTCTCCATTTCTTCATCAGGCTTGTATTTGCAGATAACCCGCTCCCCATTATTGGTACGCATTTCAGTTAATGGTCTGAGAACAATACCCTCACGTTTCTTGGGTTCAATTATTCCATTACGAACTGCTTGTATTGAGGGTTTGGTCATTTCCAATTCAAGAAGTTCCAAATGTGTTAGTACTTTTTCGTAATGCACGAACTCAATACTGAATTGTTTGCACACATCCTCGGCATTCGGAACGTTAAGCCACACATGACCTACCTTAACATCGAACCCAATGAACTTAGATTCTTTGCCATAGGTGTGTGACATACCCTGACACTTTCCTGCATAGTGTTCACCGAAAATAACCACGTCTTGGTCAGGAAAAATCGCTTCGAAACAGTATCTGAGATGGTCTTCGTTGAACAACGACAGGAACAATTTATGGTTCTCACCAGTAAAGAAATTTATTTTATCTTCTGCGAATTTCCAACCAATATGTGCAGACGTGCCATGAATTTTTTCCATAGCATAACACTCCTTAAATAAAAGGATTGTCTGGTCTTTGTAAAGATTATCAATATGTAAGTATCCCATAATTATTTTTAATTAAAATCGGTTTCAGTCTTCATAGCCACCGAAGAAACTTTAGGTTTGTGAAATCTTTCCTACCTGTGGGGAACGTTTTTAGTTTTAGCAGAGGCATATTATCCCACAATTGCGTTGGTCTTGCCTAATTCCAACTCGTCTTCGAGCGAGAAGAGAGATTCGAACTCCCATGATAACAGACTGTCGTGCACGTCAGGCTATACCATATCTACCACGCATCTTTCGATGGTCGAATTCTCGCATTTAAAAATCTTTCTGTCCGTTTCCAAGCGAAATAACGTCCGTTACACTTTGTTACTAAAGTGCCGAGGCATTGAGACCCCGATACAACTCATTACCCTACAACAAACAACATCCTCTTGGCAGGATTGTGGGTGAACCTCTGTTTGCATAAACTGGACTCTTATGGACACTTCCAGAATTCTAACGCAGAACCCACTGTTTGCTTTCAGCAGAAAGACTTAATCTTCAAAGAACTATTCTTGAGTCTTCTTGGGAAACAATTCAACATCATTTTCCTGACCAGTACGGAATGCGTCTTCGGTTTTTCCACTGGTTACCAGTTTGATTTCCAAGTCAGCCTTATTGCCAAGAACCAAACTATTGGGGAACGTTACTTTCATTGATTTGAGTTCCCTGTCGATGTCAATAAGTTTCTTCTGTTCCATTGTAAATTCATTGCGACTTCCTTCAATGGTATTCATTAACGTCTTATAAAGGCTTGCGTCAAATTCTGGATTTGCTTCGGTCACCCACTTCATGAGGGTTTGCTGACCTGCCCCAGCATCATTTTTGTATCTGGCATCCATGAGTTCAACATAGATTTCCTTGAAACCTTCTTTGTATTCCGTAGTAACACCAGCCTGTTGCTGAATTTTCTTCCACGTGTTATCGAACACAATTTCACTGTTTTGTTGGAATGCTTTACCACTAACAAATTTCTTGTTATAAGTATTGCTAAGACCAACTGCCCAGAAGACTATTGCCAGTACGATTATAGCAACAACTCCGAACCCAATAATTCTACCAATTTTCATTTTTCTGATTTTTAGTTAATATTAATTACGCAAATATATAATTTTTAAAGCAAATTAGCAATATATTCCACACTTTCTTTATTTTGTTTCAGCACTTCCCATATTAAATCCTTCATGCCGTTCTTCTTATCGGGATGTTCTTCATTCAGAAATGCCTCAACAAGTGATGCCAGAGTCTTACATGGACTAAGTTTATTTCGAATATCAGCACCAACTTCACCTGCTTCGATAATATCGAGTTCCACGAATTCCATGTTGTCGAAATCAAATAGGTCTTCCATGTCTTCACTCTCGTAAACATTTTTCATCCCACTGATTGTTGCTGTCATTGGCTGAATAGTTGGTAAGTCACAACTTCCAACGATTGGTTCTTCTCCAAAGAATTGAATGCTCACAAATTCCTTAGTGTCTTTAAATCTTAGTGCTTTTGCTTTCATTCTGAAACGTTTTTTTATGATTAACGGCTTTCACATAGCTACTTGCCAGTGAACATCTTATAACAATGGTGAAATATATTCTTGGATTTGTTTTCGCACCAGTTCTCGGATTTATTTTATCTGGGTCGAATCGCTTTGCGCCTTCATAACATGCGAGTAGTGCTGCAAGTTCACAATCCTCTCGGATTTCATCGCTGGGGAAAACAGGAATTCTTTTGGTGAAGGTGCGTTCAATTAGTTCCTGAAATAATTCACTGAGGTCATCAGTGAATTCATTAGTTGCCTTCCATACGATAAGAGCATCGTATAATTTCTTCTCAAATTTTTCGAGTTCTTCAGGTGTCATTATTTTCTTTTTAATCTAAAACTTTTTCCTTCTTTTTTGGCTCGGATTTTCCATGCTTCGATTATTTCTAATCCAATTGATTCTGCCATGTATTGAGCATTGACGCAATAAGGTAAATCTTTGTGTTTGATTTCTTTACCATTGGCTGTTGCCACACCGTACCAGATGTTCTGACCCGGTTTCCCCAAACCATCAATTTGTTTCAATTCGACTTCAACCACCAATTCTTTGGTTTCTCGGTCAACACTGTACATCTGACTATATATTCCGTTAAATACCATTATTATTCGTTTAATTCCCACAAAAACATGTAGGCTGGGTTAAATCTTCCTTTACAACACCTTCCACAAGCAATCTGTGTGCGTCTATGGCGTAGAATAACCTTTCCACACTTAGGGCAAGTCCCTTTATATTTTGCTTCAACTTTTGCATATCCATGATAAAGTCTTTGTCCATTACAACCGATTTCAATTGCCTTCTGTCTCCATACTCTGTCGTGCCCGTGACCGACTCCAACCAGTGCATGCGCAATCTCGTGTAGAATCGTGTCTTTAATCTCTTCCTTTGTTGTGATTGGGATGTAGTTCTGAGACAATGAAATCTTTTTCTTCTTGTAACTACAGTAACCCAATCTACTCTTGGCATTATCGAAACAGAACTTCCAGTTTTTATACATTAATCCGTGTTTCAGCATTAATGTATGAGCCAATGCTCTTGTTTCTTCTAATGTTAGTTCCTTTACGCTAATCATTTATTGTTTCGGTTTTTGATTCACTTATTATACGAAAATAAATCAAAAAGGTTACGATTTTTCTTTAAGACTTTCCAATATGTTCTTAATATCTTCATTAACATCATTCACATATTCCTGTTCTTCTTTACTTTGAATATCAATTCCACAAACAGGAAGTGGATATTTCTTTCTCACCGCTTTGTGAGTCGGGAAGTTACAATCTCCCATGTAACCTTCCCACATGCATCTACCTGAATAACACATTATAGTTCAACTCTAAAACGTTCAGCAACAGGGAAACGAGGCTTAATATTCTTCTTGGTATAACCCTGATACTTCACAGTTACAATCTTTCCAATCACCAATGACGGGTCATCAGCGTATTCCTTGAGTTTACCCATGTCACCTTTCATTTTACAATCAAAGGTCACGCCTTCTGGAAGCAGTTGGTCGTCTCGTATTCTTTCGCAAATGAATACGGCTTTACCTGCCATACTACCCTTTGTACCGATTTTTACATCGACAATACGGAACTCGTCATCATCGAATTTCTTGAGTTTCTGCAACCCATAGGAACGTTTGTATTCGTAGGGACTTTCAAAGTTCCTTACCATACAACCCTCGTAACCACGAGCCAGACAATCATCAAGATAGGCATATAACTCGTCTTCGTCATTAACCACAATGGTTTCCACAATATGAACAGCAGTACCTTCGAAATTCGGTCTTAGGCTGTCCAGTAACAAATACCTTTCGTAGTTCGTTAGATTCGGGAGTGCCATATCATACACATGATACTGGATATTCTCATAACCCTCTCTTGGTTCATCTGGTGTTATCAGTGAACTCAGGTCTTCGAAGTTATTGCGATAATCGTGGTTGTAAAGTTCACCATCAAAACGGTCAGCAATCCCACAATTTTCCAGTGCTTCCACGACATGTGGAATACTTAAAATCGGCTTTCTGGTTCTACTCCACATGGTAACAGCAGCATCTTTATATTGACTGGTGCATCTGTGACCATCCAACTTAGGTTGTGCCAGTGCAGGGTATTTGATTTTGTGTCCTTGCTCCGCAAACTTATGTGCGAGAATCGGAAATACACCACCCTCAATAATATCATCAGTTACACCAGCCTCTGCATCTTCAATGGTCTGAGCATAACCTTTCTTGAGTTGCTTCTCCCATCTGGCTTTAGCTTGTGCTTCGGCTTGTTCAAGTGCAGTCGTAGCGTTTGCACGACCAGTGTTCTTACCTTCAAGTACCTTTTCAATACTTTCCTGAATTTTACCACCAACCTGACCATAATTATTCACAATAATTGGGTCATCATTAACAGTCATAACACTGACTTGCCATTCCTGAATTGCACCTGTGCTGGTTTTCTTATAGAGTTTTGGAAACTCTTTTACTAATTTTTCAAAATCGTTTGTTATCATTTGTTTTTATTTAAGTATTCGTGAAACCATCTGTACAACATGTACGGATATATTTTATGGTCTGCGAACCCATAGAGTCCGCAGGAAAAGAAATCGTGACATTCGATAAC
>Ga0307377_10008186_pt1 | contig 10659 bp, 13 predicted proteins | sample TR3MG_FD_202535 | JGI IMG/M metagenome (GOLD analysis project Ga0307377, IMG submission 202535) | Soil microbial communities from Risofladan, Vaasa, Finland - TR-3 | ecosystem: Environmental > Terrestrial > Soil > Coastal area > Acid sulfate soil | place: Finland: Risofladan, Vaasa | collected... | reverse complement strand
CTAAAACAAGAAAAGTTTTGTTATAATTTTGAGAAGTAACTTTCTCACCTGTATCTGCTATTGGTTTAACATTTGGACACTGGTGATAAAGAGGAACCTCCTCAACATTTTTTAAATTTAATGCTACTCTCATTTCATTAGCAGACATGGTAAATTCATCACTTACTCTTTGTTGCCTCTTCTTGTATTCTTCATCAGGAATTTGTCCATAAAACCTACAATTGATTGGTCTTACATCATAAATGAAACAACCATCATTAAATAGTGGGCATGGCTTAATAATTTCTTCAGAAAAATAATTATCTATGCATTGACAGACTATTGTTGATAAGGAATCTATAGAAATATTTTTTTTAATATAATCTAAAATATTTATGAACTCAATGAAGTATAAGGGGGGACAACCTGCTTGACAACAAAAATTTCTTTTTTTACATTCTGTTTGAGGAATTGTATCATATATAGTTTGCAAATTATGAAATTTTTCACCTCTAGTTTTTTGACTAATATTCAAAGGCATTTCAATTCACCTACCAAACATTCTTGTTGTCCACAATAGGGGCTGAATGTCTACCATCAATTGTATCCATCCCACACTCCACCCTAATTAAATGTTGAGCATTTCTTAAAAATGGTATAAAATTAGCGACATCTACCCCCCAAATCATTAGTCCATCTAAAATATCTCTTGCATACTTGACTAAAATGAGCAAACAAACCATATTAAGAGTTAAATTGCTAAAAATAAAAATTTGGGCATCAGAAGAAGCACAAGTTAATATGGAAAACACAAAAACTACTATTAAATATCCTGCTAACTTAAACAAGAAATCTGTGCTTTTTCTATAATCATAGGTCTTACTTTTAATATGAGCAATTATATGAACCACAAAATTTAAAAAAGCCATAAGAACAATATACTTAAGTAACGGCAAAGAACAAATAGCAATAATCCATTCCATTTTAATCCTCCATAATATTAATATCCTCAAGAATCAAATATTGTATTTTATATATCAAATCTTTAGGCTTATGAGACAAAAAACCACCTTGATATAAAGAAGAAAAAATTAAGGCTTTAATATCATCAATTAATAACACAAAATTATCTCCTACATCAGAGCAAGAAGGGCATTTTACAGAAAAATAGAAATTACAATCAGAACAATGCCTCATAGATAATGGGAGTATATTATAAAAAAGACGAGCTTGTTTTAAAATGGCCATTTGAATATTTATTGCTAAATCTTCATATTGAAAATCATGAACATCCACAACCCCCTGGTTGGAAGAACCATAATCTAATAGCTCAGCCCACAAACTATTAGCAGAAATATCCTTATTAGAAACTCCATGCTTAAGTAGGTTGGAATGAAAGACAAATCCTATACAAGAATCGTGTCTAGGTATACTCCAAGAAGGATGTATGCATTCTTGCCCATCACAAAAAAAACACTTATAACATTTATTATCAAAAAGTTTTTTATTATTAATTATCATTTTATTGCCTTAAGTGATATTTTTTTCTTGTTGATATAAGTAATTAACAAGCCCTGATGCTCTTAGCTCACATATACAGGCATGACATATATAAAGTTGGATTTCACTTTCCTTTTTATGGAAAGAAAAAATTTTAATAAATTTCCTGTCACACCTGTGACAAATAGCCATATTTTCCAAAAAAATATCATATTCCTTATTAGGAACCTGGTGTAGATATCTAGCTGCTATCTGCCATTGTGTTACACCTTCTAATCCTGAATAAATAATAGGTTTGTTATCCATAAAATATTCCTTAGATAAAATAAGGCTTCCATTCCTCTAGTTCTTTCACAGATGCACATTTCCTAATTAAAAGATGAGAAGTATAATAAGGTTTTTTAGGAGTTGATAATAATTTCATTCCTGATTGGATGAGACTATATTCAGATTTTTTAGCATTACAGTCCTGACAACAAGTAACAATATTTTCCCAATTAGTCTCTCCTCCCAACTTTCTCGGCCTAACGTGATCTAGGGTTAGCTCATTTGTGGGTAGTTTCTTTCCACAATATTGGCATGTATAATTATCTCTTAAGAAAATATTCTTCTTATTAAACTTCAAACTAATATCAGGCATTTTATTATATTTTACAAGTCTAACCACTATGGGTTTGGGCATACTAACACTTGGTGATCTTAATATCTTGTTCTCATCCACACAAATAGCCTCTGCTTTACCAATATAAACCAAACTAATAGCTTTTTGCCAGGAAATTGAGTTTATTGGCATATAAGAAGAATTCACTACTAAAACTTGATTTGCCATCTGAGTATACTCCCTTCAAAAAAATTATACCTCATCTAAAACTTTAACCAGAAAATTAATAAAATTTTCTTGCTCCTCTTGATCAGAAAATCTATAATTAATTCTATCATTAGAAACAACACCACCCCATACAACACCAGTAAATTTCTTATCCATTATATCTCTAAGGGATAAAAATCTATCTGCATCTAAAACATCTACCTCTAAAGTCAACAGGTTGTAATCTGAGGCATTGGGGGTCCCTGATTTATGTCCAGCACAGGCTGATTTCAAACGTAACCAACTTAAGCTTTGTATTTTTCTACACAAAAATTTTATTTCTTGATCAATATATTCCATATCTCTACTGTGCATTATAGCCTCCTTAACAAATAAAATCAAAACACTCAAAAGCAAAAATAAACAAAAAATAAACAACATAAAACTATTTATACTTTCACAAAGAACACCTAAAAATCCTTCTATTTTTACAGTAATATTACAAAAATATAGCTGCTATCTGCTGTATTTTAGCTTAGGAAACAATCACTCATTGCATTCTTGTCCTTCAATAATTTTAGCTATATCAACAAGAGTTTCATTTTTCAGATGCATCAAAAATACACCCCTGGTGACCCTACCAGTTTCTTTTAACTCCTCACATTGATGCCTTAATAGCTTGCCTCCTGAAGTCATTAAAATAATTTGGTCTTTATTGTGAACAATAACCATGCCAACCACAAAATCTTTTGGTTTAAGATCTATTGCTTTCACACCCTTACCACCCCGATTGCTATTGGCACCGTACTCTGTTAAATTGGTTTTTTTACCATAGCCATTTTGTGTTGCTATAACCATAAACATTTTTGAAGTAGGGGCAACTGAACTAGCATTAACTACAAAGGCCCCTTTAGACAATGTAATACCTTGAGCCCCCATTGCTCTTCTTCCAGAAGCTCTAATTTCCTTAATTGGATATCTAACAACCATACCATCATTGGTCAGTATTAATATGTCTTCATCATCTGCTACCTGCAATATCTTACACACCTCATCCCCATCAGATAGGCTGAAGGCATTTAAACTTTTTCTTTGTTTTTCTAAACTATATTCCTGCATTAAGGTTTTCTTAACCTTGCCTCTTGTAGTAACTAAAAGTAAATAATCACTTAGCCTATCATCATCAACAATAAGAATAGCCTTTACAGACTCTTCAGGATCTGTAGTTAATAAATTATTAATATGTATTCCTCTTGCTGCTCTTGTTACTTGTGGAACTCTGTGGATTTTTTGGCGATACATGGTCCCACTATTAGTAAAAAACAAAATATCTTGGTTCATCTTGGCAATACAAATATCTTGTAGCTTATCTTCTTCCTTGGCATTAAGTGATAGGGCTCCAGTCCCTCCTTTTTTTTGTATTTTATATTCATTAAGAGATGTCTTCTTGATGTAACCATCTTTAGTAACAGTAATTACTACTTGCTCTTCTCCTACTAAATCTCCCAATTGAATTACATCAGGTTTTTGTAAAATAATTTTTGATCTTCTAGAATCAGCAAGAACTGTTTTGATATTTTTTAATTCTTGAATAATATACTCTTTTATTTTTTCATTAGTACTTAAAATATTTTTATATTTATCTATTTCTTTTTGTAAGCTTTTCATCTCTTCTTGTATATTTTTCTTCCCCAACTTAGTCAATCTAGATAGGGGCATATTTAAAACATTGTCAGTTTGCTCAAAAGAAAGCTTAAATTCCTTTTGTAAAACCTTGGAAGCCTCATCTCTGTTAGAGGCTTTTTGTATGAGATCAACAGCCTTGTTAATTCCATCAAGAATAATAGCAAGTCCCCCTTGCAAATGAATAGCAGCTTCAGCTTTGCCTAACTTATTTTGTAACAACTTAGTAACTACCTCTATCCTAAAATCTATAAAAGACTGAAGTATAGACTTAAGACTAGCCACTCTTGGAGCATTACCATCAATAACCTTCATATCTATATAAAAAATGGTTCTCAAGTCTGTTTCATTAAAAAGACGTTCTAAAACAATATCAGAATTGGCATTTTTCTTTAATTCTATCACAACATGTGTGCCAAGCTTACTATCAGTTAGATTTTTAACATCAATAATATCTGATATGGGATTGTCTTCTTTGGAAGCTAACTCAGATATTTTAATTTCTATTCTATCAGGACTCACCCTGTAGGGAAGTTCATTTATAATAATATTTTTGCCCCCATCTACTCTTTCTTCAATAGAAATTTTTGCTTGCAAGGTTATAGCACCCTTACCATCATTATAAACTTCTTTTATGCTATCAACACCTAAAATATAACCACCTGAGGGAAAATCAGGTCCTTGAATATGTTTCATTAGATCATTTGTTTGAATATTGGGTTTTTTGATTAGCGCTATTGTGGCATCTATAACCTCACCGAGATTGTGGGGAGGAATATTGGTTGACATTCCAACAGCTATGCCTATAGAACCATTGCACAAAAGATTAGGAAAGGGTACTGGTAGGACCTCAGGTTCCTTATATCTTCCATCAAAATTATCTAGAAAATTAACAATATTATCATTAACATTTTGTGTACAATATAGACAATAGTTAGTCATTTTTGCTTCGGTATATCTAGGTGCGGCTGGACTTTGGGGATCGTTAACTGAACCAAAATTGCCCTGCCCATCTACTAGGGGATATCTAAAATTAAATGGTTGTTCCATATTCACTAGTGTGCCATATACTGTTTGATCTCCATGGGGGTGATACTTCTTTAATGTATCACCCACTATACTAACACTCTTAACATATGGAGCACTAGGCACAAGCCCATCCTCTAACATGGCATAAATAATTCTTCTTTGCACTGGCTTAAGGCCATCTCTAATATCTGGTAGGGCTCTAGCTATGATTGTACTTAGAGCATATTCCATATAGCTCTGAGAAGTTTCCTCTACTAAACTAACAACTTCTTTGTCCAAAAAAATACCTCCTTGAATAAAACCACCCTTAAAAATTGGGTGGTTTAATAGAGCGACCTGCAGGATTTGAACCTACGTCTTCTGAGTGGGACTCAGATATTTTAGCCCCTAAAATAAGGTCGCAAAAAGTAATTAACTCTTGGGTTTATTAACAAATAAAAAGCTTATATAACTTGGAACTTCTTTTTTCTTTTCAACAACTGCCACATCTTTTAGTTCTTGTTCAATATGTAGCATTTTTTCCATGCCTACTTTTCTCAAATTGGCATATCTTTTAGTAAAACGTATTATAAATAAAATCCTATGACCTTTCTCTAGATTTTTTAAGCACTTTTTAATCATGGTGTTAATATCATGATATTCAGTAACAGGATTAAAAGAATATTCTTTGGTTTTAATTTGCCTTTTGTGTTGTCTTTTACTTCGTTTTTCTTGTTCATATTCATATTTCTCAAAATCTATAATTTTGCACACAGGAATATCTGCATCCTTATTAACTACAACCAAATCATTCCCTAACTGACATGCTTTTTCAAAAGCCTCATCCACAGATAGTATACCTTCATTAGAGCCATCTGTATTAATCAATCTCACAGAAGAAAATTGCTTTTTATTTTGTTTGGTAATTAAAATTTATTTTTTCCTCCTTTTAAAATATACATATTGCCTATCTAATCTATAAGAATCTTGTGGACTTCTGGGGTCTTTTTTACTTCTTTATTCTTTGGTAAAGTTATAGAAAAAGTCCCATCTTCATTCTCTTTCGCAGAAATATTTTGGATCATTACTTCTTCCACAAAAGAGCCAGCAATAGGAATAATTCTTTTTCCCCTAGAATATCTAATTTCTGAATAGTGTCTCTTTTTGTTTTCTTTTTTCTCTTTCTTTGCAACAGCAATACTTAAGGCACATCCTGAATGAGTATTGACTAATTCAATTTCTATCTCATCCTTAGTAAAACCTGGAGCAGCAACAATAATATAATAGTTCTTATCGTCTTCTTCTATGTCTATTTTGGGCCATTTTCCTATAGGTTGGCTAAAATTAGAGAAATCATTCAATAAATGTCTTTTGTTTTTCCAAAAATCTCCAAGGGCATTATTTATCTCATTTAATAAATATTCCTGTAATTCACTTATGTCTTCTAGCGAATCTCCCCTAAAAAAATCCCTAAATAAGCCTAACGATTGAGTATGATCTTCTTTTATCTCTGCCATCTTATTATCAGAAGAATCAAAAGAGCTATCAGCACTCTCTGTGTCTAACAGGTTTTTATCCTCTCTTTTAAGCACAAGATTTGTCCTCCTTGTAAAAATAAATTACAACTCTGTATTTGCATTATACAAAAAAAGCCTTAAAAAGTCAAGCTTTTCCTACACATGTTTTTAAATCACCTAAAGTAAAATCTAAATTAAAACATGTGTTAAAAATAACATATTTCATAATAATTTCTGCCAAAAATGTTGAGGTTAAAACCACCAAATTCCTTGCTAAAGGATATTCGCAAATATCAACAGCATCTTCATAGTCTTTAGGGACAATATAATTATTATTCCACACAACTTGGGAATAACCATCATCTGACATACCCCCATGCAAACAGGCAATTTTATGCTCCTTGCAATATTCAGAAACTAATTTACGAGAATAATGATTATCAAAAGTATCAATAACCAAATCATAGTCAGATAGAATGGAAATATTTTTTTTTGTTAATCTTTCTTGTATAGACTGCAATTGACATTGGATATCTCTGTAAATCTTCCTTGATAAAGCAACCACCTTAGGAGAACCGACGTCATATAAACAGTAGGTTTGTGTCCCAATATTATGCTCTTCAACAATATCATCATCTATGGCAGTTAGTTGTATAAACCCTTGCCTATATAGATTCTCCACTAAATTACTACCCAAGGCTCCAATGCCACAAACTAAAATATTAGCTTGTTCTATTTTTTCTAATGCATCATCTTGACGATAGGTTAACTCATGTATTAATATACTCTTTTTCATAAAAATCAGAACCTTTCACATAGTAGTCAAGGCTGGAAGTTTAATTGTTTCATCATTTAAATATATACTTTTTGAGGGAAGAAGTAATCCTTTGTAATAATCTTCATCAAAACACCACCCATCATCAGTTAAAACCTTGCTTACCAAAATTTTACCATCACAAATGGTGATTTTTTTCTTAGGAGCAAAAACATGAATTGTGGGATAGTAATCATTATCTTTTCTTCCAATAATACAATATAAAGATTTACCAAAACAATCAACCCATGTACTCATAGTATCATAATCTATAGCACTATAACCAACACTTTGTATTTCACCAAGCTGATTATCAGCAAAAAATGGATGTGTATGCAAAAAACCAACTACATTACCATATTTTTCTTCTTGATCCATAACAGCTTGCCAATCAAATTCAACACCACAGGAATTTCCCATAGTAAAATTTGACAATTCTATTTCATCCCACATTAAGGAATAGGATTCTTTGGCTATTAACAAGCTATAAATTTCATAGGTCTGATTTGGATTGTTCATCTTCTATATTTCCCACCTTCTTAAAATTGATAGGATTTCTTGGGCATACCCCTTCATGCTCTAAACAATCTAAATAAGTTAACCCAAAAATACCCCCACAATAGGAACACCTCCATACAGAGGTTTGAGTTATCTTCCCTATTTTATCTAGTGTGTCTCTATCTTCTAAATCTCCATTTAAACATAATTGAAAAATCATTCTATATTTATCTATATCTTCAGCTATTAAATTATCTGTAAATTCAATAAACAACTTACAAAAAATATCTAAAACATTTTCTTTAAAAATTTCCAAAGCCCAAACTTTATCTTCTAGATCTAAATTAACTGTTTTTAAATATAATTTTGAACCTATCATATGCCCCAACCTATTCTCTGTAGGAATATAAGAAAAAGAAGATAAAAAATCTTCTAAATTAATATTTTCAAAAAAAATTTCTTTATTTTCTGGAATAGAAAATTCGCAAAAAATAAAAAGATTTATAAAATCATCTTGATTACTAATAATCATCTTCTTCATCCCCATAATATTCATCTGTCCCCCACTCTCTATGCCAAGCATATTCTTCTGGATTACCTCCCAAAACTTGTCTTTCTTTCATAACAGAAACTAGAGAGGTTAAGTCAAAAACTCCCTCATTTGTCAAACAAACACCTGAAGAAACAACATTGAAGCCATCCTTGGTTACAATTGCTAACGGCTGTTCTTTTCCTTGAATACTATAACGAACCTTAAATTGACTTTTGTTCTCAGTGTAATCTATAAATTTTGCATCTGCTTTTTCAACCAAGTTCCTTAAAATAATTTCACTAATATCTGCCTCAGCTTGTTTTTTAAGCTCTAAAGCAATACTATATGCATTAAGCTCATGAGGAGTGGTCCCCTTAAGATGAACATTTATGGGTTCCACAAGGTTGTCTAGACATTCCCTTAAATATGCAGCTTTTTGAGGATTAAAGTTAAAATCAATCTCTTCAAACCAATAATTTTGATCATCAAACCTTGCTTGAATTACATCAAATGTATCAACTAAATCTATATCTGCTAAATATATAGGAGTTATACTATAAGCTCCAAACCTACAATCAGAATTACTTTTAGGATAGCAATATAAAATGTTATTTCTCACGAATATTGGAATAAAGAAAACTCTCTTAAACAACTTTAAATATTCTGCTCTTTCAGCATAAGATGCTACTCTAATTATTTTAGCCCTGCTTTTATTTTGGGGTTGTAAAATATGCCACCCAGCTTCAGGTTTACCAACTCTAAACTTATATATTAAACCACCTATGCTAACCAATATTTTATTGTTTTTTAAAATAGGTGACAGGAAGGAGGATTGTAAAAACTCCTCCTCCCTATTCTCAATATCATCAAATATATCAAAAATATTCTTCTTCATATTAATCTGATAAAATAAAAACTATAATTAGAACATACTTGGAAGGAAAATAGTTAGAATTGTAAAAAATCCTTTCTTCTGCAGATTCAAAAGAAAACACTTTTGAAACATCCTTGTTTAAAGCCTGTAAGCACATAATGGCTATTTTCAGCATTATCTACAGACTTTGGGACATTAAAGCTGATAGTGTCAAAACAACTTTCTAGTGGAGATATACTAGGATTGCATTCTGTAGATTCTAATCTGTTTAAAAAATGATCTGATTCTCCTCTAATTTGTTTCCTCATTAAATAAATAGCTTGTTTTTCCATAATTCCATGGGAATAATAAACTGTTCTTTTCTAACTATATCAGAATCTCCTAAGGTAAACAAGTTACGGATAGAATTTTCTATGTTACCCACAGTTTAACTCACCCTTTCTTTGTGGTAATGGATACTCCATAATTTCTTCTAACAAATCAACTGTAGATGGTTTAATTAGCAATGGAACAATTTCTTGAAGAGAATAATAGTCCCCATTAAACTCAAAGACAGAATATTCTACTCCATTCCTTTCACATGCTTCTATAATTTGCCTGCTTCTTGGTTGAACTCTTAAGATTGTTATGGTTGGGCTAACTCCCATAATTTCTGCATATTCTTTATAGGCATCTATAAAAATGGGAGCCCTATTTTCTTGTTCATCTGTTATAATAATAATACTTTCTACATATTGTTGTTTTTTTGTAAGTGCCTTAATACCACAACCTATAGATGTACCACCATTAGCAATAATAGGCTTAAATGCTTTTTCCCATGCACTTAATTCCTTATCTTTAGAGATGATACTTTTAGCCATCTCATCAAAAGCATATACATAAAAGTCAGCATCAATTATAGCAGAAACAATGGCAGCTAGATTTTTGCCAACCTCAACTGCGTTTTCCATGCTTCCACTTTTATCTACTAATATGGCTGTAGGACGGGTGATTTTACCTTTTTGTTGAATTTTTGTATCTGCAACATCTGTAAGAGCTTTTTCAATATCCTTATCTACACCAGCTTGTTGTGCTGCCACCTTTGTCTTCATAGTATGTACTCTTTTGTTATCCTTAGCTGCTTCGAGTTTTTCCATAATAAGGGTTTTAACATCTTCATTATTCATACAGCCATAACGCTTCAGCATTCCCAAATGATTAATAACATCTTGGGGTGACATATTGTTGAGCATGGCCACCATAATCATGGGAGTAACTTCCTTAATTAAACCGACTGCCACTCTAAAAGGAATGTTGTTTTTAACTAAAAGTTTAGCAATATCCTTTTCTTTTTCTGCTTGAGCAATCTCCCTCAAAATTGGGAGTATAGATTCTTTTGGATAAACCTTCTTGAATAATATAGCATCTGCATAAGAAGTTTTAATTCTTTGACCTTTATAATCTATT
>Ga0307377_10008185_pt1 | contig 10659 bp, 10 predicted proteins | sample TR3MG_FD_202535 | JGI IMG/M metagenome (GOLD analysis project Ga0307377, IMG submission 202535) | Soil microbial communities from Risofladan, Vaasa, Finland - TR-3 | ecosystem: Environmental > Terrestrial > Soil > Coastal area > Acid sulfate soil | place: Finland: Risofladan, Vaasa | collected... | reverse complement strand
GAAAGTGTAATTCAAGAAATAGTCAGTCAAGAAAGTGTAATTCAAGAAAGTGTAATTCAAGAAAATGACCCCACTCCCGAGGCCACTTTGCTGGGTCGCCAACGGGAGTGAGGCCAAAGGAACTAAGACGAGCATTATGGCAGAAATCCCGTAGTTTTGCCACAAAAAAAGGGGCCCCCCCGCAGCCATGCAAGAGGGGCCCCCGGTTGGGCAAACGACTTAGTGAGAGGCGCTGCCCGCAGTCTTACGCCAAATCAGCGTCCCATACGCGGTACGCGACCTTCACTCGTACCGGGCTGTCGCCTGTGATCGACTCCCCGGTATCCTGGGTCAGCACGATGTCCTTATTGGGCAACAGTGCTTGAGGAACCACGGACGGGGTAGCGTCTGCGGCCGGATTCAACTTGATCACGGTGTCGGCGGTCTTGGCCAAAAACGCTGCCAACGTGGTGGTGCCACTGAGCAATGCCCCGGACGCATCGGTCTCGTAAATGCCCAAAAGCCCGTTGTTGGCATAGGCCAACGAATTGTAGTCGAGAATCAAAACGGCAGAAATGAACTCCACAATTTTGTCGGCTTGCGCTGCCACCAAAACCTTGGGGGTAGCGTTGATTGCCAGCAATTCAGCCGAGGTCACCAAGACCTCTGCGGTTTTCAAAACCCCTTCGTCCAATTGCGCCGAGGTGATGCTGTCTGCCAACAATTTGCTTGCCGGGATGCTGGTTGGAAGCTCATGGACTTCAATCAAATGAAGGTCCGCTCTCTCTTCGGTACTAATAGTGTGCTCTGCCATTGGAAAATTCTCCTGTTTAGTTTTTTGGTTACCCAATTGGTGGCATAGGTATCGCCTGGGGGGCCAAATGCGTCAATAGGTCACTTGGAGGCGTCGAGCACCCGGACTCCCACATACACGGCCGCTGAGGTGGCCGCTACGCCCGTTATAAAGCCAAGGGTGTACCAGAGGGCCGGATGCTCATACCAAGAGCGTGTCGAGGCATTGTGGGCCTCCAGGAGCCTGTTTGAGAGTAGGTCTTTTTCAAGGGCGTGCGTGCGTAGGTCGTTTGCCCTCTTTTCCCTGGCCAGGTCGAGGTCGTCCCGGGCTATAGCTTCGGCTCTCTCCACCGCCGCGGCGATCATCTCGTCGGTGTCGTGGGCCTTGGTAGCCTGATCGATGGCCAATTTGGTGCTGAGAAGCATCCCGGCGTAGGGGGCAGGGTCTCCGCGGGCCAGGTGGACCGCGCAATCCTCTCCCTCACAAACGGGGGCGGCCTTTGCCGGGCACGTAGTTACAAACATGACCAATAGAAAAAAGAGGGTGATCAAAAACCCATCCCACACCAGTTGCTTTTCTTTCATGGCTCGGTCCCCCGGACGATAAACCGGGCCAGCGCCTCCGGGTCATCCTCCAGCTTTTTTGCCCGTGCCGCTTGGGCCTCGGTGAGCTGGGCCAACCTCTCCCGGTATTTTTCCTCGACGTGCTTGACCGCCTCAGCGTGCCCCAGCTCGGCCCGGACGTTAGCGACCTCGTTGGCCGCGGCGATAGCCTCCAGCTCCCGCTTGGTCGTGTCGAGGGGCGTGACCTTTGATCCCGGTCTCCACCTGAGGAGTAGGACATAGGCCACGAACCCCGCCACGGCGATCAGAGGTATGTACCAATACATTTTGACCGCCTTCCAGCTCACAGCGTTTCGCTCGGTTTGACGAACGGGGCCACCGCTTTTTGCACCCCGTTGAGGCCCAATAAACCCCAGAGGGTATAGAGCATGGAGTCAGGCACGTCACTGGCCGCCTTGAGGGTAGCCGGTACGTCCAACGCCGCATTTTTCAGGGCTTCGGCAATGGCTGGGTCGATCGCGATCGGCCACATCCACTTGTAGGCGCAAAAGCAAAATAGGACGAATCCCAACAATTTGTGGAAACTCACCGCTTGCTCTCCCTTTTTCTCGCTCATAAATATCGCCCCAAAAAACTTCCAGGTGTTGTGCCGCGTGCCTTCCACTACAGCGGCGACGGTGGTTTTAGCCTCTTCGGTCATTTCGTTTTTCCTTTTGTTTTGGGTTCACTGGTATCCTGGGCCTTTTCCCGGTGGAGCCAATCGCGTAGCGATTTTATATGGGTCTCCACCCGGCTTGTGGCCGCCACAAATTTCACCTCGTTGTCTTGGATTACCTTGCGGGCAGACTGCACGGCCGACGAGGCTCGTTCTGCCTCGTCTTGGGCCGCTCGCGCTTCCTTCACAAGATAGGCCACCAATTCCGTGTCCGGCTTGGTCTGGCCCGATAGTAATGCCCGTATCTCTTCGTCTAGGGGTAGGGTTTCCATTTCGCTCTCCTATTAGGGTTGAGGGAGCACACTACCCCAAACAGATTGGGAGAGGGAAGGTTAGGAAATATCGCCCGCTACCCGATCGTCCGCGCTCTGAATGTAATCGTAAATAGCCGATTTCATGTCAGCATACAGGGTAGGGTTGTCCCCCACCAGTGCGTCGTAGGCATCGCCGTTGATTGTGTAGCTGCGGCTCGGCACCACACCGGTCACCCAAGCCCCGTCCACAAACTTTTTCCACACGCCGGTTATGTTGAGTATCTTTGCCTCAATGTGGAACGTGAAGGTCGTGACCTCAAAGCGAGCGTAACTCGCGTTGGGATCCAACTCTCCCGCGCTGAAAGGGGTCTCTAAAATAATAGGCATCGTATTCTCCTAATTAAAAGGCTGCCGTCGGTGTTTGTGGTGATCCAAATACCGCAATATACACAACTTCAATGGAAACTAGGTTTGCCGGATTACCCGACGTGTCGTAAGTGAATATGGTTATGTCGGTCGGAGAGGTTGCAAATGCCTGAATGTGCCTGAGGTTGCCCCCCGAGCCAGTATTGATAGTCGCCTGCACCGACACGTCGAGAGAATTGATCGCCTGGGGCAACGTAATTGTGTATACCCCGGTAGTCGCCGGGGTTTTAATCATGGTTGCCGGGATATTGTAGCCAGAGCCTAGCCGAGAAATCGGGCTTACTGATCCCGCATACGTGCCGCACGCCAAGACACTATTATTCTGATAACGGCCCACCAACTCGTCCTGGCTTGTGGGGGTGGCCAAGGTTTCTCGTGGGATAAACCGGTTTTTGAAAATCGCTGCGGCAGTGTCTAACCCGCTCAGCACCCCGCCGAAATACCACTGGAATCTATCACCCGCCCGGTCGTACCGGATTATGTCCCCGGTGTCGAACCAAATCGAAGGGATGGTGGCGCTACCCGCGAGGGTAAAGTTGCTGTCGCCCACCATGAGGTTGCCGGCTGGGGCATTTGCGGCAAACCCCACCGCGACCCCCGCGCTGAATATCGCATTGCCCGCAACAGGCACCACTGCGCTGGTCCCTACTCGCAAACCCACCGCCTTCAAATAGGCGTCCGTCGCGCTGAGATCGAGATTTGTGCTTCCCGCGAGCAACACACCCGCGCCGTCCCCCGAAAGGTAGGACGAGGCGTGCATCAAGGCCAATCTCCCCTCTACGGGATCGGCGTCGAATCCGATATTCATGCCTCCGATATCCCGGTCCCACCATTTTCGGAGCCCGCGCCCCTTGATGTCCTCCAGGCATTGGCGCATTGCCGAAGAGAACGAGGCCAGGTCGGCTATCCCATAGGTCTCCCGGTCGGAGCTTCGGTCTAATGCCACCCCGCCGCCGTCCGCGCTCCACCCGCTCTCATGTACGTCGGGAGAGAATGAGGATCCCGTGGCTCCCGTAGGTATGGAAGCCCCCGTCGGGTTTTTAATCAGGGCGCTCGTGTTGGGTACAAAGCTCACGACCTCGAACCACTGGCCGTCCGAATCGAGCCGGATCCAATCGCCGTTGGATATCTGAGAGGTGTCCGTGGCGGTAACCGTGGTGGTGCCGTTCCACGTCCAGGTCCCCTTGAGCCAAGAGATTTGGACGTTGCCCTCGAAGTAGAATTTTCGCTGGTCCAAGATCCCCACGTTGGGGGCCGCCAGTAAGGCGCGGTCGACCTCTCCGAGCTTAAACCACTCCGCGCCCGGGCTCGCGCTCTCCACGCGCACCGACCAATTGGCCAAGCGACGGGTCGCTGTCAATTGGGAGAACTCAGATCCCCCGCCGGAAGGATCCCAGAATGTCCGTACCGCGGAGTCGCCATCCGAATACTCGAATCGAATATAAATCCCATAGGTACCGGCGGCGTAGGCCGTAAGGTCCACAATCTTAACCGCGTCACCCTGAGTTGAGATCACCGCGGAATAGACTACTCCCCCATCTCGCTGTCCGAGGATGGCACGGCCTTGGGTCACCCGAACCTGGGTTGTGGCGGCTGGGCAATCAATTCCAAACCCCGACAAGACCCTAAAGCTCTGCGCGGTATCCGGGTCGATCAAGAAATTGCCCCCCAGCTCCCGGTGAGCCTCTTGCTGGCCTTCGTCAATCGCGTACAAAAAGTCCCGGAGGTCTACGCGCTGGGTGGACTCTACGTTGAGTAAATCTTTCACGGTATGCTCCTAAAGTTCGTAATCGGGGATAGACCCCGCAACCAACAAGTCATCCAAATAGGCCCTGATGAATCCGATCGGGTCGGCCAGATAAAACGGGTAATACTCCAAAAGCAAGGGGCTCGCCTGCAAAATAGTATTCACCACGTCTTCGTCGAAGAGTACCTGGGCAGACAAAAGCTCACTGTAATGCACCCTCACCACTATCGGGTGGTAGGGCAATACGGTCGGACTACGGAGACTCAGCACCCCAGCCGCCTCGGTGCCCGCCCCCGGCATCTCCCACGTATTCCCCGCCGTTGCCGCGAAGCTCGGCACCAACCTCCACTCCGCGCCGCTTTCGGGAGTGAGGGCTCCGGTGATCACCGCGATATTGGTGCGCTCAATGACCGGGGTGTCATAGGTGGAGTAATCAGTTAGGGTGCCCGGTTCTAACAACCCGGCAATGACGTACACGCCGTCATTTCCCGCCACGCTGTTTTGGATCTCGATGCTTTTGCCGATGTCATCGGGGTACGTGAATAACTGGGGATTGCTCTGGTTGACCGTCACGCGATCCACCGCCCCTACCCCCAGCTCCGCCGTCCCCGGCCACCATGATCCCACCACCCGTACCTGGGATGTCGAATCAAACTGGTAGATCTCCCAATCGCCGTTATTGATCACCGAGGTCGGATGGCTGGTACGAATTTTCCGGCCGACATCCCCCGCCACAAACGGGGTGCCCACCGCCGTCAAAATATCAGGGTTGGACGTGGTGCCGTTGGCCTCGCCCACACCCCAGAAATCATCCAGCGTGCGGGACCAATAGGCCGATTGCTTGATCCTCATTTGGTGAGTACCAATCACAGCCGCCGCGCCAAACCCACAACCCACGGAGGAGGTGGTTGCGGGAAAACCCGCCTGGGGCAAGCGGTCTACCAACACACCGTCCACATACAACGCCACGTCCCCTGCACCTTCCTTCTCAACCCGAACCGTATAAAATTGATCCCGATTGAGGACGATACCGGTGGACCCGGCGATTGCCGTGCCCGTGCTCGGATCGGCAAACTGTACCGTGAAGGTCGAGGCCCCCGGGGTGTTAATGCACGCGGCATAGTAACTCGACCCGTCATCCAATGAGCACGCCCACGACCCGAATGACGCATTGTTGGGGGCACCCGTCGGCACGGTAACCAACGTCTCGTGGATCATTTTGGATGAATACGTCGCCCGCATAGGGTGAATGTAGATCGCGAAATTAGTAGGAGGCACCACCGTAAACTCGATGCAATTCAAAACCCCCGAGATTTGAGTAACGTGAACCCCCTCCGATACCCCCGTCCCAAGAAATCCCCACAAAAGCGTACCCGGGTCTCCAGGATACTCCACCAAGGTCTCGACCGAGGGATAGGCCAGCCGGAAGTCGCTGAGGTGATCCTCATCCTTGAGCTGCACCCGAGATACGGCACCGCGGGAGATCACCGACCCCGCCACGGTCACCTGAGAAGTCGAATCCGATTGGACCAGCTCCCCATCCCATAGATACACCTTGCCCTCAGACATATCGCTCGTGAGGGCGGACCCGATTAACCGAATGAATACCCTCTTGGGGAAATTGATTCTGTCCTCGAATATCTCAAAATTGCCCGCGCCCACCAAGGCGGTCATCGCCAATTCGAGAATGTAAACCGTCCCTCTCGGCCCGTAGGCAATCACCTTTATCAGCTCCCGAAACCGATCATCGTCGGCCAATAGCGGTAACCGGTTGACCCCCAAATTACGGCCTACGGTGCTGAGGTCTGCGCCCTCAGCATAGTTGACTAGAACGGCCCGGCGTAAAAGGTCCATGGCGCTGGAGGCGCGGGAATAGTCAGTTACGATCGTTTCTATCCGGGTGTCGACCCGAAGGCCCGGGAATACCGTGGCCCCATCGGTCCAGGCCAGGCCCTCCAAGGTAGTAAGGGTCTTGGCGGCATACGTGTAGAGCGTGCCGAAAATCACCACCGTCCCGGATTCTGGCCAATCTAAAGTAGACTCCACCGCAATGATTACGTCCCCGATAGAGCCCGGTAAGGTGGTCCTCGTCTGGGCGTAGCCCGATAGCTCCCGGTTGGTTTGGGCAATCGTCTCCGCCGTTGCTTCCATCGGTCCTAAGGTCATGTCACCACCGTCCCCGCCGTCATTCGATACGCCCGCTCCACCGACCAGAGATCATACGTTGGGAGCGCAAACCTAATCGAGTCCTGGGATAACCCCGCGAAACTTTGCTGGGCTCTCGTAGGGCCGACCGCGGGCCCCATGGTGAGGGCCAGCGTACCGGTGGCCGCCTCTCTCCAGGTGGCGGAGCAATAGAACCACCCGGTATCTCCCAAATGGTCAGCCGAAATAATTGACGCCCGTATCAGGTTCAACGGGTCTGCCGTAATGCCGTTTATCAGGTCAAACACCACTCCCCCGGCTGAGAACGCAATACCCGCATAATCCCTATTCATGGCCTTAGCGTAAAACGAGGCGGTGTAAACCTGGCCTGCTATCGTGGCGACCGTTTGGTGCATGGCGTGAACCTGGGTGAGGGCTCCCTCGGAAATCACACACCCCCGAGAGGTGCCAAAAGGATCGGCTTGGGCCGCCTGGAGCGTCACGTCGGCGGTCTGCCACACCGGATCGGTGAAATCCTCGGAGTAGAGTAAATGGTTCTGAGGTTGGGTCACCTCCGGGAGCTGTGCCATATTGCGAGACCCCATCACCCGGTTGGGGGCAAAGAGGCTTTTCATTTGCCACAGCGAGGTGCTGTAGTCGCGGTTTACCGCAATCACCGCGTCGACCAGGCTGCCGTTGGTCGCGGGAGCATCCCGCTCCATGACGAATACGGGGTAAACACCTCCCGGAGCCATCTCGGGGAGGTACACCGTGATGGTGGTCCCATCAGTCGTGGCCGCGTCATTGCCTAACCCCTGCCCCGCGTAGCACGCTGGGTCGGTAGCGTCCCCAACGGGACCAACGTGGACCCGGTAGGGGGTGTCCAGCTCGAACGTGCCGGTCAATACGATCTTGTATCCACCATTGCCCGCGAATATCTGGGGAGAAACTGAGGTGATTGTAGGTGCTGCCATGGCCTCACGTTATCGAGATATTGGCCAGCGTTATGCGGGCCAGTTGATCGTCCAAAATGGGGTTATTTGCCGCCGGAGCGATCAAGGTCAAATCTGCCACCTCGGGCAACGATTGGATCCTGGAGATCACCTCATTGCGGATAACGTCATCCGAGATCCCCAGGCTGTTGATGTACTCGGCCACCGCGGATATCGACTCGGACACTGCCTCGGATTGAGAATACCCCGGGGACGGAGCCACTACGGCGGTAACGGTCTGAATGAGGACCTGAGGAGGTTGAACGTAAACCAAATCCCCCGCGGCCCGGATACCCGGATAATTCACGCGATCTGCCGGGTCACCATCGATCACCTTCTGCGCCTCTTGGATCAAACCGGTGTAATACGTGTAACTGGCCGTGATAACCTCTGTGGCCGCGAGAGCCGGGTTAAATACGATCTGCCCCGCCGTCGGGTCCAGCGTGTATTCCACCCCCGCCGTGAGGGCTCCCCGGATCGAGCTGGTTAGTGAATAGGCCGCCGCTGCCTTCACGGGCACGTTATCCAGATATAGCTCAGTCTCACCGCCCACCGCACTATTCGGTGGCGGGCCCAGCAACCCAAAGCACACATTCTCGCCCACGATTGCCGCCGTCGTCTCAATAGCGCCGGAGCCATCGTCCAAATAAACCGTGACGGTGCCGGGGTTGGTGAAATCCCGAAATGCCTTGCTGTACCGAATACTTTGGCCCGTGGTAGCATCCTCCAGACCGAGGACCCCTTGCTCCAAGGCTAGGACCGTGCCCCGAGATAAACTCGCCACGTAATACTTGATCCGCTGCCGGAAAGAATCGTCGCTCTCTTTGTCCAGGCCGTTGAGCATGGGGAGAGGATTTGTCACCGATACCACATTGATCGGCTTGTTGATCATCTTGGTGACCGTATTGGAGGCTACATTCCCCGCCGACCCCGGAACTTCCGCCACACATGGGATCGGAGAAGAGTCGGTGAACGTCGGAAGGATAGACCCTACTGCCGTCGTGACGAATACCGCGCCGTCGACCGTTTGGCACCGTGTTCCCGCGGATATGTTATCCGTGCCCGCCACGCCGGTCCTCGTAAATACGAGAGCGCCGTTGGCCACCCGCGCCAAGAGTCTCGATATCGTACCCGGCTGGATCTCCGCCGCCCGCTCGTCCAGATCATCCCCGGTCGCGGTGCTGATATCGAACATGGCGAGGATATTGGACATTTGAAAATAGATCTCATCGTCCTCCCGAGAGGAGGCCGCGAGCACCTGCTTGACGCCGGACGAATCGCCCACGTCACTGAGGGCTGTGCGGGCTACTAGCCTCGCTATCATGTCAGCAAAGATTTGCTCAAATCGTCTAGGGGTGAAAGCCATCTCAAATAACTCCTATCGCCCGCACATTGATACCCTGCGAGAGCCCTTTGGGCACTACGTCCATATCCGTCTCCAGAACGTCGGACTGCGAATCAATAAACTCGATTCTTTGAATTGACGCCACCCTTGGGTCCTCGATAACCGCCGCGGCCACCAAAAATTTGGATAATTGCGTGTTTACGTCAATCAGATTGAGGCCCACAAGGCGCTGAAGACCAAGCGTTTTATAGAGTACGTTGTGACCCTTTTCCGTACTAAGACGGGTCTTGAGCCCCTGGGCTAGATTGTCGACGCCAGACACCGTGCGGAAGTCCACCGAACCATGGGCCACGTCGATCTCCCAATCAAACTGCTTACCTTGATCATCCGCGGGGGATAGCAAGAAATCCGTCCCCATAAGCTGATCCTCAATCGACGCCGTTTGAGGCACCCCCAGGACCGGCACCACCGCCTCGTTGCGCGGCGCACGGCCAAAAGTCGGAATGATCAACTTGGACCCTACGCCGTAAACCCCCGGTATAGGATTAACAGGGCTGGCCAACGTGGCATCCGCCTGAGCGTCGATATACGGAGGCTTCATGCCGTTGAGGAGGGCAATGTCCTGCCACAAACGAGCGTCCCCAAGGTAACGCGCCGCCAATGCGGCCAAAGTGTCCCCCTGGGCAATCAAAACCTCTATCGCTGAAGTGTAACGGTTGATCGCACTGCCCGCGAAAAACTCCGCCAAGGCGCGATCGATCTCCCCCGGTAACGGCTCGGTGCCTTGCTTGCTGAAAGCGTTGATCGACCCCGGGGCCGAGGCCCCCGCATTCTTGTTGACCAAAGCCCGCGCCGAAGACGTTTGCAGGTTTTGAGACGCCCGGGCCTTTCGGAGAGTCGCATGAGCATTGGGCTCAAACAAGCTCGGAGTGGCCGCTAACCGGTCGCACGCTTGGCCCATTTTTCGCCAAGAATTTATGTAATTGTCCGGGATATTTTGGAAGTCAGCTACGGCCGCAACGGTCTCGGTAATACTGTCGATGGCTCCCGTCACTGCACTCATAATGGCCAATGGCGATTCGATGAAATCCTTGATCCCTTCGACCACCCCCTTAACCGCGTCGATGATATCGCTAATCGTCCCCACCACCGTCGCCACGTTTTGGACGATCGCCGTCAACTCTGCGATCGTCGCGGTCACGTCATTGATGAAACCGGTGGCCTGGTCCACATACGATTTAGCCATCGCAATATCATCCCGGAGACGGTCCAAGAGATCTTTGTCCTCCGAAAAACGGATGTTAGCGGCCGAGGCTTTGTCCACCACTAACAGCTCGATGCTGTACGAATATAGGAATTTCTTGTCCACTGCCCGATCCAACTTAAACGTGACGGGCTTCACCTCCCAGGATTCGAGGTCCCTCGGATTGTGGAAAAATAGGCGCGTTTCCTCACTGGTTTCCGGGTCACGCTTTAGATCGCCATAGGCTCGGAATACTGCATCCTGGAGGTACTGAAAATGCTTGTGGCCGGAGATAGCGTCGACCACCGAGGCGCTTAGCAAACGGGAATGCCCCGGGTTATCCGCCAAGGAAACCGCCGCAACCGACGCTCCGTTGCCGAATTTTCGGGGCTTGAATCCGGTGTGCCCCTGCATGGTAATGGTCCGCTCAATTATTCCATTCTCCTCCACGTACAGG
>Ga0307377_10008184_pt1 | contig 10659 bp, 16 predicted proteins | sample TR3MG_FD_202535 | JGI IMG/M metagenome (GOLD analysis project Ga0307377, IMG submission 202535) | Soil microbial communities from Risofladan, Vaasa, Finland - TR-3 | ecosystem: Environmental > Terrestrial > Soil > Coastal area > Acid sulfate soil | place: Finland: Risofladan, Vaasa | collected... | reverse complement strand
ATGTTTTCACCTTTACCATCTAAATCAACCCCCCAATATCTATCATTCCAATCATTTCCTTCTTCAAGAACCATATTGCCAGTATCAAATAATCTTTTCTTTAAATCTTCGTGTTGAGAAAACTTAGCCATTAAACCTGTTTTCATTACTTTAAGTTTTATAGCTTCCCAATCTTCACGCATTACACATTTTTTTCCAAGACGTTTTGCTATTCCAGGTGTTTCAGCTTTCATGATTTCCATTTTTTCTTTTTCATTTGCAGTTTTTATTGTTTGAAAGTAATGTTCATTAGTTTTGAAAACTATTCCGTTTATCTCTGTATCTCTCTCATAAAAATTAGAGAGAAAGAAATATTCTCTGAAAAAGAATTTAACTGTATTATTTTCTACTAATTCAACTTCTTTATAATCCATTAATAATCTCCTTTTATATCATCTTCATTTTCGTAAGAGTTTTCATAAAAATCTTTTTGTTCTTCTTTGTTATCAAAATGTCTTCCTGCTCTATGGTCTGTAAACCCTCCCCAACCAGTATCAGGATCTTGCATACAACCATCACAGAAATCAGATGAAGAACTATAAGGCCCGTATTTGCATTCGCTACATTTTTTCATTAAAAATTTCCTTCTGCTACTTGATTTAAAGTTTTAATTCCTTTAAAATTAAAATGTTCTTTTTTTAAAAGCTTATAAAGCATATAAGTAGTTATATTATATTTTTTTCTAAATTCTTCCTTGTTCTTTATATCTATAACCACAATTTATTTTTGTAATAAAAACTCTACTTACATTAAAAAGTTCCCCTATCTCTTTATGAGATAGTTTTCCTTCTTTTAGAAGGAATTTTATTTTTATTAATTGTTTTTTATCTATTTTAGCTCTACTATTTTTATAGCCAATATCATCAGTTCCATGATCTTTCCTTCTTAAAAGATTATTTTTTTGTGTTTCCCAAATTAAATTAGTAGGAATATTATTAAAAGAATTCCCATTCAAATGTGAACATACAAAATTTTCATTTAAAGGAGTACCATTAAATGTAATACATACTAATCTATGAACTAATGTATTTATATAAATATCGTTATTATTTTTTATATATAATTGATAATATTTTTTATTTGAGCTTAAATTTCCTTTTAATTTTTTTCTTTTATAATTATCTATCTTGTTTTTTTTCCAAGAAGAATAAATAAATCCATCATCTCCTGCATAATATCCATTAAAATTTGGTATTAATTTTAAATTTATATTAGAAATTTCCATCTGCAACAGCAAGACAAGTTAAGCCTTGTGACCTCCACATTTTTATAACTTGTACTCTATCATCTAAAACATACAAAATATTATATTTTTCTTTTATATATTTTTCATAAATTTCTTTTTTTATTATATAATCTTTTCTGAAATCACCAGTTTTTCTCATAAGAAGAATACCTTTTGGAAGACCTTTTTCTTTTAACCAGTTTTCAGTTTTTGTTTTACATTTATCTTCTCTACCAGAACAATAAAATATATTATTTGTCATATTATCATTTATTACACAAACCAACTTTTTAATTGGACCGATAACTTCATCTTCATCAACTCTTTCTAAATCATATGGAAATCTATTATTCATAGAAGCTATTGTATTATCAATATCAACGATTATACAATCTGGTAAATCAGGATTATATTCAATCACTGGATATTTGTTCTGTTGTTTTAAAGAATAAATTTTACCAGCAACATCTTTAGGAAGTTCACCAATAAAATTCATATACATATGGCGAATAACATCTTCGCCAATTGGATTAGGACGTTCCATATCTCTCTTAACACACTCATCAACCGGAATATTTAGAAATTTGTCATTAATAACTACTTCTGCTTTATTTCCTACAAGTTGTTTAATTCTTATAATATGTTTTTCAGCTAAATTTGTGTCATCTACGATAACATCATATCCAGCTTCAATATATTGAAGAATTAAATTATCTCTTATTGTAAGAATAAACTTCTCATTATCTTTTGAATATTTGTTTGAGTCAATCATTTCTCTTAAAAGATCTTTGTTGACTCTTTTATATTTGTTAGGATTTGCATCCATTATTTCTTTTGCCCAAAAACTTTTACCTGCGGCGGGTAGGCCTTTAAGTATAATAACTTGCTGTTTCATTCTTGTTCCTTCCATTCTTTTATTAAATCTATTGGTATTAAAATTTCTCTCTTTGTTTCTTTTTTGTCCCAAAGGAAAAAATTTCCCTTTACTTCTTTCTTATAAGATTTATAAGAAGCTATTTCGCCTTCTGAAATAATATCAAAATTTGAAACTTCATTTATATTACCATCATTCTTCTTATAAAGTTTTAATTCGCCAGCTTCAAATTCTACAAATACTGGTGAATTATCAAAATCTGGTTTATAAGTTATTTCATAATTTTCTGCTAATTCCCACTTAACTTTTTCTAAGTTTGGTTTCATATTGCAAAACATAATTGAAAATATAAGTACTCCACCAAGAAGAGCTGCCATAAGAAATGTTCCTTCTCCTCCATTACAGTCAATAGACTTAATTTCAAGAATTATAAAACCTATCACCCAAACCACTACACAAATAATTGTAAAAATCATTATTTCTCCTTTTTCTTTTATTATAGCATTTTATTTATTTTCTGTCAATTTTAACCATATCCCAATTTTCTTCTCGTTTATCCATAAATGATTTTACTTCATCAAAAGATATTGGTTGAAAATTGTGAAGATCAACTCCAACATTCATTATTTTTCCATAAAATCTATCCTGTGTATTAGAGTGATGGTGACCGTGGAGCATCCATGCTCCATAATGAGAACAATTCCAAGAATACATTGGATAATGACAAAGTGTTATTTTCTGACCATTATAGTTAATGTCTTTATACCCATTACAAACAGAAGTACAATACTTTTTAAGAAGAGTATCTTGTAGTTGTTTGTCGTGATTTCCTCTAATAAAGTGAAATCGAATATTTTTTGGAATACTCATTAGAAATGATTCTGCTGTTGTCAAATTAAAAGATAGATCACCAAGATAGTAAACATCACTATTATTCTCTAGTGATGTAAAAAAGTTTCTAATGATGTTATCATTCATTTCTTCTATACTTGAAAACGGTCTATTTGAATACTTCATAATATTTTTGTGATTAAGATGCCAATCTGAAGAAAAATATATCATTTTTTACCTCTTTTCTTATTTCCTTTTTTATTTCCTTAATAAATGTATGAACTCAACTATTTTATCTGTTGATTTTATTCTTTTATTATCAGCTTTAAATCTTTTATAGTTTTTAAAAAACAAATTATATTTTCCATACTTTGACATTATCTCTTTTATGGTTTTTAAATTCATAATTCCTTCATCACTATAAGAAAGAAAAATATATTTGAAATTAGCATTTTTAATTAAATCTTCAAATACTGTAGCTGCTCTTCTTTTTGAACAATACTCTGATTTTAAAAAATCAGGTAAACCAGTTTTTCCTTTTGGTTTAAATTTTTCGTAAATGCTTATTGTATTTAAAAGATGGTAATTAGAACCATATTGTCTTCTATTATAAGGTGGATCTAAATATAATATATCTCCTTTTATTTTTTGAATTAAAGAATTAGCATCTTCTCTATAAACTATTCCTACATTACCTCTTGGTGGTTGATGAATTTTTGTTTCTATTCTTTTTGAAGCAGAAACTTTTATTTTTTTTAAATAAGAACCGTAAACAGAAGCCGTATTTGCAACCTTGTCTGCATTCTCTAAAAGAGAGCATAATTTTAAAAAGAAAATATGCTCTCTTTTTTCTTCATTTATAAAAGCTCTCATTCCATCAATGTATTTTCCATTTTCATCTGAAAAATACATTCTTTTACTTCCAGAACCAAAACAATAATTATTATAAATAAATCCTTCTTCTTGGATAAGAGGTAATTCATCACAACTGACACCATACCAATTAGAAATATAATTTCTATTTAAAATATAAGAATAATATTCTATGTCATTTACAATAATTTTTTCTACTTTTTGTCTGAAATGTCTTGCTACTATACCAGTTCCAGAAAATAAATCGCAAAAGATGGATCTTTTTAAATTACCGATCTGATCTTTTACGACTTCTTCTATGAATGGTAGTAAACTTTTTTTACTTCCTATATAATTCATATAAATAAATTATATAATTTTTTTACTTTTTTGTCAAGATGTTGATACAATTTGCTTTTTTACTTTTTTTATTGAAGTTATTAACATTCTATATCTCCATATATCTCTGGTAAGATTCCTTTTAATTCATTTAATAATGGTAACATTATCTCACGTATTTGAGGATGAGCTTTAGTAGATGTTCTTAACTTTAAAATATGTCGCCACTCTCTAAGATTTGCAGTTACTACTATTTCTGTTTTCAAACTATTTGGCAAAACCGAACGTGCTTGTTGTGGAGTCCATCCATAAAGAATCAATTCTTTATAAAAAAACTCTGCATTACTCATCGCTTTTATCCATATTACTTCTTCATAAAATTTATCATCAAACAATGAATAAGTATCATATTCACCCTCTTTTATTTCACGGAACCAATTGGGCAAAATAAAAGTAAGTTGTTTATCAAATTTATCCTTACTGTAGTTACAATATCTTGTACTTTCTTGTGCATAACTTGCAAGTCGATGCCTTACCAATTCGTGGGAATTTCCACACCAAGCAGTTTTACCATTTCTCATTACATACAATCTATGATATTCTGGCAATTCTAAACAATAAACAAAGTCATTATATTGAATTTTTTCAAAAGTATTTTCATTTTTTCTATAAAGCAAATTATCTTTATTTATTATAGAAATCCTATAATTAGGATTTTTTTGTTTTATTTTTCCTTTTCTGTCATATCTTTCTATTAAATTTATTGATGCTGACTTTCCTATTTTAAGTGCTATTTCAATTAAGTCTTCTGCGAATTTTTTAGAAGCAGTATAAATATCCCATCCATAACAATTTGTATGTGGACTTCCATCTCCAACTACTATTCCTTCTAATAAATATTCTAACTGTTTTTTATCTAATTTCTTTAACCAATTAGGAATTGAAACATAGTAAGTTTTTTTGCAATCATTATTTTTAATAAAATTCTTTACCAAGAAATTAAAAAGCTGTTTATCACTAATTCTATATTCATTCTTATAACAAGAAAACTTTAAACCTAATTTAAGTAAAGCATCTTCTATAAAAATTCTTCCCTGTTTTTTTGTTTGTGAAATTGTTATTTTATGTCCTGCTCCATTTTTTGAGAACGATAAAGATCCATCAGTAATCCATATACCCAAAAATTTAAGAAATGGTTCTGCTTTTAAATTCTTTTCTGGTAAAATCTTTTTCCAAAAACCTCTTTTTATTTCACATTTATCTAATGTAAAGTAGGTGTATTTTACACCATTAAAATTATTACAACTTTTTGAAAATTTATAAATTTTGTTATTCATTTCTTCTGCTTTAATAAATTTCCAAATTTTAGTTCTATCACTTCTCTTATTATAATCATAAACCCACATATTATGATTCGGAGTTACTGCTAAATCAAGATATGTATTTTTATAATTATAAATTTCACCATCATATTCCTTTTTTATTAGTTTTAATGGTTTTATTAATTTTAATTCTTCATCATCATCTTTTGTATAAACTAATTCATTTTCACCAACTTCATAGAAATATTTCCATCCATTTTCTGTAAGAACTTTTGTATCTTTTGTGTAACAACATCCACGATCACAAATAAATTTTACTGTAATATTAAAATGTTCTATCATTGCTTCGTGTCCTGCACTAACTAACATTTTAACAAATTTACTTCCACTTTTTTCTGTTATTTTATCTTCTGACTTATAACATACTCGTCCTGCAATTTCAAGTAATTGCAAAATTTCGCTTCTATCTATATTAGATAGAATTTCATGAGACGGTTTAATTAATTTCATATTTATCCCTTCTTATTATTAAATTTATTTTACTGCTTTAGTAGCAAGTTTATAAAATACTGGTTCTAAGTCGTCTGGCTCTATTCCAAGTTTTTCTGCAAATTTATGAACTTTATCATCATTCGGATTAGGATTCTTTTTCAAGAAAGCAATAACTTTTGCCTCTATTTCTTTTGGTAGTAATTTATCTTCTTCTTCTTCTTCTTCTTCTTCTTCTTCTTCTTCTTCTTCATCTTCTTTATTTTCATACATTTTTAGAAATTGTTTTAGTGTTATACTTTCTCCAATACCTTCTTCATCATTAGTTTTAGTTTCACCTTTTTCCATTTTTGCTTCTTTTTCCATTTTTATTAGTCTAGTATAATAATCAGGAATTTCTTCTAAATGATCTTTAGCTATTTCTTTAGCTATTTCTTTAGCTTCTTCACTTGAATATTTTTTTTTGTCTATATGTTCATATTCTATTTTAATACCTTTTTTCAATTCACTTGAACTAAAATCAGAATCAGACTTATTTTTAGCTTTTCCTTGTTTTTTTAAAATTTTAGAAATTTTTATGTCTTTCATTTTCTTAACCTCTTATATTTATTATATTTAAATGTTTGTTTGCATCTTCTACAAAATACAGGTTTTATGCTCTCCTGTAAAGAATTAATCATTTCTTCTTCTTTTGGATCTTTATCGAGAATATTTTCGTCGTCTTTTAAGGCAATCTTGACACTTTCAAAATGATGTCCAAACATTTTACAAAATATATTCATCTTAATTTTCCTTTAATTAGTTCTATATAAGATTTTTTATTTTTCTCAAACATATCATCGTCTATTCGTCTAACACCATTAAAAATATAACTATCTGAATATTCTCTAAAATACATTCTTATTGCATTAGAAATAACTTTGTCTTTTTTAAATCCAGATCTTTGTGCTAATCCCCTAAGTAAATCATTATGGTCATTAGCTTTATTCTTAGAAACTACTATTTGATCTTTATAGATAACTATTCTACCATCTCCAAACTCAAGTTTCCCGTCTTGAAGATGTCCAGGTTTATGAATATAAGTTTTTTTAGCTTCTAATAAATCTTTTATGTTCATTTTTTTATTACTTTATGAACTCCTCTTAAATTTGCTATTTGCTGAAAAATTTCTCCTATTCTTTTATCTATCCAAGGAGCATCGACTTTTCCCATTCTTCCTGTAATAAATAATCTTCCAGTATCAGCATCCCAAGCCCAATACAATCCAGATCTCCAAGTTGTTTTATGTTTATTAGCAGGATCTCCGCTTTTTCCTCCAACTATCTCTAATTCACCTTTACCATCTGATTCAACAGTTCCACCTCTTCCATAAGATTCAAATCCATTTTGAATATACTTATTGGCATAATCTTGAAATGCTTTGCCATGTAAATCTGGTGGTAATCCTTCATGTGTAATTATTTCTTTTACTCCATATCTTGCAAATAACTCTGGCTTTTTCATAAGTCGTTCGCTTAATTCTATTTTTAAAAATTCTTTTAAATTCATTTCTAACTCCGATAAGTATCTTTACTTATCTTTCCGAGTCTTACTCTCTAACCAATTAATATATAGGTCTTTATACCATTTTCTACTTCTTATTTCGCTCATTGTTTCAGGCCAAACTAAAGGGTGAAAATCATTATAATGTTCTTTCTCAAATTCCTCTACTAATGACATTATATAATAGCCCATTCTGGCAATAAATCATTTATATTAAATTTCTTAACTAATTTCATATCTAATATATTAAATTTACTTAGATTTTCTTTTGCTGTTATTAATCTTAAATTTCTTAAATTCCAACACTTTTTAAACTCTTCATCTTCATGAGAAGTAAAAGTATAAGATGATATTGGAATTATATGATCTAAATGTAAATCTTGTTCTAGATAATCTTGTATAGTAAATTCAGAAATTTCTTCTAAATGTTCTATTAATTCATTTATTGTGTATCCAACTAAATTTTCCCAATGATTTCCATTTTTATTTCTGTATAAACTAGTTCTAATATAAGAAGAAAATCTTGAATTTAATAATAAAACAGAATTATTTTTTATTTTATTCCATCTTTTTTTTGTATAATTTTTAATTCTTTCTTTATTTTTTTCTCTATATTTTTTATTTCTTAATTTTATTGCTTCCTTATTTTTTTTATAATATTTATTATCAATTTGTCTTTTCTTTTCTGAATTATTTTTTCTATATTCATAAACAGATTTCAATCTTTTGTCTTTATTTTTTAAATATCTTTCTTTTTCTTTATTCTTATAACATTCTTTACATATACTATAATATTTATTATATTGTTTTCTAAAGTAAAATTCAGAGATATCTTTTTCTTCTTTACATTTACTACAAATTTTTTCCATTATATAATTGTTCCCTCTGTAATTTTCATAATTTCGTAATTAACATTAAATTCAATTTTAATACCAGTTCTATCATTCCTGTTCTTATCAACTCCAAGATAAAACCTATTCTTTTCTTTATCTTTTAAAGTTTGCATCATGATAGAAAAGAAATCAACAGTATCGAAAATTCCTCTACTTTCTGAAATGTCCTTTGCTGTTATCATTCCTTTACTTCCACCTCTATCACTCATTCCTTCTCTGTTAATCTGGCAAGCAGTTAGTATTGGAACATAAAGAGCTTTTCCTATATTTCTTAATTCTTCTGTTACTACTTTGTAGTAACGATAAGAATTGTCACTTGATAAACTGTTATCATTAGTTCTCATAATAAGAATATAATCTGCAATTATTAAGTCTGGTTTCCACTTGTAATACATCCAAAGATCATTTATATGAGCCATTAAACCATTACTACTAATGGTATTAGAACCGTATTCTTTTACGATTAAATCTCCATCTGTCATAGAGATTATTCCTTCAAGTTTTTTTCTTGCACCTTCTTCATCAAGAATAATTTCTTTCTTATTCATTTGTGCAAGATTTGAAAAGAACCTCATATTCAATCTTTCTCTGGAAGTTTCAAAAGTATAAACCAATACTTTCTTTCCTCTTAAGAATTGATTCAATCCAATATTTCCAAGTAGCATTGTATTATGAGAATTAAAACCATCAGCATAAAAACAAACAACATCTTCTACTTGCATATCATACATTTGTGAATATTTATTATTAAAATTCACAGTTTTTACTATATCCCAACCATTTTTAGTATTAACATAATCACCTTTTTTTAAATCTTTAACAAAACTCCAAAAACATTTATTTTTTGGATCAAATTTTCCATCTAAAGTCTCTAATCTATGGTAATCAGTAAAACAACTTTTTAAACCTTTTTCTGTTTCAATTTCCCATTCTGGATTTTCTTGAGTTTTTAATAATCCTTCAACTTTTTTCCATCCAAATTTAGTTTCTATTTCTAGAGAAGCGGGTGATTTATATTCTCCTGGTTTTGTTATTTTAAGAGTTTTAAATAATTTTCCTATTTTAATCTCTTTAACTATTTCTTTAATCATTATTTATTCTCATAAACATTATAAACTATATTTAATCTATCTTCATACTTTTCTTTTGTTAATCTATAAAAAGTCTTTGGATTTTTATTTTGACCAACATCATAAAAAATTTTATATTTTTTATTATGTTTATTTTTAAACTGCTTATTTTTACTGATAGTTCTACCATTATTTTTATCTGCTCCTTTTATTTCAATAATTTCTTTATTGTTAATAATAAAATCTGGAAAATAATGATGAATTTTATCTTCATAAATATATTCAAAAGGCTCTAAATCAAATCTTTTTATTTTATTTCCCTTTTCTATACTATCAATAATGAATTTAAGTTCCCAACTTCCTTGCCAATAAATATTATCGAAATAGCCTAAACAAACATTTCCTTTTGATGGATTTTTTTCAAAAGTTTCCATCATCTTCTTTTTACTTTCAATAGTATGATGCTTACCAAAAAATGGATGCTTTTCTCCACATCTTCCTGTTGCTGGCATCAATTCTCTAGCTTCTTTAAAACTATCTATATTCAATCTTTCCATTAAACTTTCATAAGACATGGGATTGTTTTTACCAGATGAAGCTTTCTTTAATTTATTTAAATAAACCCCTCTTTTTTCTTTTTCTGGATAAAGCTCTTCATAATTTTTCCCTTTCATTTTTAAGTTTCTTTTAATTTTTATTTTCTTATCTTCTATTATCGCTTTATCACTCCATCCACGTTCTTTTAATGTTTTTCCTTTATATTTTTTTGAAAGGTTTATTTTTCTTTCTTCACTTCTTAAATTACAATCATTAGAACAATAATTTGTTTCTTTAGATATTCTTGTTTTAAACTCTTTTTCACAAGTCAAACATTTTTTTATTAACCATTTATCAGAATAGTCTCTTTCTTTTGCACTTTGTGATTTAATAATATATCTACATTCTTTTTTTGTACAACTTCTTGGAGGTGGATAACTTCTTGATTCAAATTCATCTCTACAAAGCTCACATTTATAAATTCTTATTTTTCTTGGCATTATAAAATTTCTCCAGTTTCTGTATCAATTTTGTATCTTACTCTTACCTTTACGTTTTTTCGACAACATTTACCACCACCTGGTATAGCAGCTACACAATAAATTTCTTTAGGATGTAATCCACCATCCAAAAGACTATCAAGATT
>Ga0307377_10008183_pt1 | contig 10659 bp, 9 predicted proteins | sample TR3MG_FD_202535 | JGI IMG/M metagenome (GOLD analysis project Ga0307377, IMG submission 202535) | Soil microbial communities from Risofladan, Vaasa, Finland - TR-3 | ecosystem: Environmental > Terrestrial > Soil > Coastal area > Acid sulfate soil | place: Finland: Risofladan, Vaasa | collected... | reverse complement strand
TCCCAGGTGTCAGATCATTATCTGAAGCGGTGCGGACCCTGTGAAATAGAAACGGTAAGCGATACATGACAGACGAATACAGGACCCTGGTTGAAGCCTATGCCCGATCTGGCGGTGAAGTCGATGCCCTTACCATGCCGGGTGTGGCGCATCTCCTGGTTCATGAAAACCGGGTGCTTTCATCCCGTCCCGTGCCTGGCCTGAACATTCAGGTAGAGGAAACCGGTACCGGTGTTAATGTAAAACTTGTCGTCTTGAAGGGGTACAGGATCGAGCATCCCGTGCACCTGTGTTTTGGGGTGCTTCCGAAAGAGGGGATACAACAGATCAATTCGGTCATCACTGCAGAAGAAGGGTCCTGTGTAGAACTTCTGGCACACTGCACATTTCCGAATGCGATCAAGGTGAGACATCTCATGAACGCTGAGATGGAAATAAAGTGCGGTGCTGCAATTACGTATAACGAAACTCACTATCATGGACAACACGGGGGTGTGGAGGTTGTCCCGAAGGTCCGGGTGAGAATTGAGAACGGGGGCAGGTTAATCACCGGTTTTACCCTGACAGAAGGCAGAGTAGGCCGTCTTGAGATGGATTATGATGTGCATGTGGGAGCCGGTGCCACAGCCGAGATGACGGCAAAGGTGTATGGACGGGGTGAGGATGAGATACTGATCAGGGAGCGCACAGTGCTTGCAGGACAGGGGGCGCGCAGTGTAATTAAGAGTCGGGTGGCAGTGCGTGACAGGGCAAAGAGCACGGTTGAAAGTATTACCGAAGGGGCAGCTCCATACTCCCGCGGTCATGTGGATTGTGTCGAGATCGTCCAGGATGATGCAGTAGCTGTGGCAATACCGCGGGTCTCGGTGATGGATAGACGGGCCAAGGTCACCCATGAGGCAGCGATCGGCAGTGTGGATAAGAAGCAGTTGGAGACTTTGATGTCACGGGGACTTGACGACTCCGAAGCAGTGGATATTATTGTCAGGGGACTGCTGAAGTGATGTTCCGAAACTAACTTTTAACTGATAACTCAACCCGGGTGCCGGTCCTGATGTACTACGCCTGCCCTTATGGTGTGGGTGGCAGGTGCTTTTCAAACAAGAACCTGATAGTAGGAAGAAAACCAACTCGCAAAATGACAGCGTCGAACAAACCTCCACATATTCGGCGATCGCTAGTGCCTTATGGCATGGAATTAAAGGGATTTCATGCTCGGTTTAACGCCACGTTTATTTGGTCAAATTAATTAAAAAAGTGATCAATACACATGTTTCCTGTAATTCACCAGAAAACCAACCACCGACATTTAACGGATCTTCCTTCAACCGTATTAGCTTTTTATCAAGTTCAGTAAGATAACGACCCATGTCATGTCTTATAGTTCGGTAAGGAGGTCATCCACGAAAGATATTTCTTTAACCCGTCCTTCCTTAATATCAATATCACTTTTATGAATTGATTCCATGGTCTTTGGGTTATTAATGATCTCAACAGTGTCGAATAATGCATCTAAATCTTCATGGGTTATCATTTTTTGCTCAATGACTTTTAACTGCTTTAATCTTAATAATTCTTGTCATTGTTAATTAAATAATTAGAAGAAAATTATCGGTTTCACTTTTTATCATTTCTATGGTCTCTTCAAATGATTCCACCTCCCATTCCTTCTTCGGCTATTCTGCCGCCCCTTCTTGCCTTCACTTTACCCTCTCCATCTTTAAATGTTCCCTGTGAGTTTGGCCTGATTGCACGGATGAAAAATAAAGGCGAAACAATTTCAGGATGTTACACATAATTATATAAAAAATTTTTTCTACTATTAAGGATATTTTGAAAGGGGATATGAATGACTAGCATTAACTATATTATCGACGATAGTATTGTTAATAGGCTGACAAGCAGCCGAAAATGGCTGGATACGTATGTACCGTCTATTACACAACGTTTGGAAAACCAGGGATTTGACGTGGTTTTTGATAAAAAATCTGATTTTGACCTGATGCATATCCACGTTCCCATGACCCTTGCATACCGTTTGTCTGTGAACAACAAAAACGGTAATATCAGACCCATCATCTTTCATGGTCACATGACTGAAGATACATTCCTGGTGGGTACGAACGTCAAGTACATACTAAGAAAGTGGTTCAAATCCCTGGCGCAGAGATCTGATGTAATCCTGACCCCTTCAATATCGTCTGCCGAATATTTCAAAGCGATATTGCCAGATAAGGATATAAGGCAGTTAAATTACGGTATCGATCTTGACAAGTATAAATATTCCGAAAACCACAGACTGGCCTTCAGGGAACAGTATGGGATCAATGAAGATGAGGTCGTAGTATCCAGCGTTGGTGGCCTGACCCAGAGAAAAGGAGTAAAGGAATTCTTTGAAATGGCATATCGTTTCCCTGACCTCAGGTTCATGTGGGTGGGTGGAATGTTCTATAAGGGCCAGATGCAAAACCTCTATGGTAAGCTTTCCTACGGAGACAATATTAGTCTAAAAGATGTGCCGGGCAATGTTTTATTAACAGGTTACATACCCGAAGTGCGTAAAGCTCTATCATCAAGTGATATCTTTTTCTTCCCATCCCATCACGAGACCCAGGGACTTGCTTTAGTGGAAGCAGCAGCCAATTGCCGGCCCATAGTTACCAGGGACCTGCCTGTGTTCAGGGAATGGCTGACCCACGGCGTTGACTGCCTTTTGGGCACAGATATGGACGAATTTGAGGCACATATCAGATCATTGTCCCAGGATATTAGTTTTGCATCCGAACTGGGTAAGCATGCATTACAATCTGCCAGGAAACACCATGATATAGACAAGACGTCTCAGAGTCTGGCCAAAATTTATCATGAACTTACGGGATAATTTATTTTTCTGCGATATTGTTATTTCTTAAGACAAATAATGGGTGATCATAATGTCTGTTATTAATTATGTTATTGATGAGACAACTGTTAACCGACTCACAAAAAATATGGGATGGCTTGAAACATATATCCCTGAAGTTGTAACCAGGCTTAAGAGCATGGGCTTTTCTGTGGTATATGACCAGGAAGCTGGTTTTGATGTAATGCACATTCATATGCCTCTGCGTATGGCCCATCGTTTAAGTAATAATAGTGACCATAATTTTCCCATAATCTATCACGGCCACGCCACTGAAGATAGTTTTTCGGTAGGAAGAGGCGCAAAATATTCTCTAAGAAAATGGTTTAAGAAAATCGCAGGTAAATCTGACCTTATTTTATGCCCGTCCAGGTCTGCAGAAGATTATTTCAGGAATCTTCTTCCTGGTCATACAATTGAACAGTTAAATTACGGTATCAATCTTGCTAAATATTCATATTCAGAAAAATCCCGCATAAATTTTCGAGAACAGTACGGCATTGGGGAAGATGAAATAGTAGTAAGCTGCGTTGGTGGGATCTCTAAACGCAAAGGGATCGATGATTTTATTAACATTTCAAAACGACATCCTGAATTGAAATTTATGTGGGTGGGCGGAAATTATACAAATAATACTTGTATAGATATATTTTACAAGATGTTTGCCAGGCAGGGAGATATTTATCTTAAGGACCTGCCTGACACCATCCTGGTGACAGGATATATCAAAGATATTCCTGCAGCCCTTTCTGCAAGTGATATATTCTTCTTTCCTTCCAGACAAGAGACCCAGGGGTTGGCATTGATAGAAGCGGCTGCGAGCGGTCGTCCAATTATTACCAGAGACCTGCCTGTGTTCAGGGAATGGCTGACCCCTGGTAAGGATTGCCTAATGGACAAAAGTGAAGAAGGGTTTGATAGTTGCATCAGACATTTGTCCAATGACCCGGATTTGAGACTTCATTTGGGCAGAGAAGCCCGAAATTCTGCTGAAAAGTATCATGATATCAACAAAACTTCACAACGTTTGGGCCAGATATATAAGGAATTATTGGAATGAAGATTACTTTCACTGTGCTTACATGAGATTTATATTAATAGGGGAAAATCTGAGTAATAATTGTGCACCAAGAAAAAAATACCCTGTGCACCAGGAGAAATAACATATGAAAGATAAAATCACAATGCTGGAAGACTTGCCCGGTGTGGGACCGGCTACAGCAGAGAAATTAAAGGAAGCAGGATTCAATTCCATTGAAGCCATAGCAGTGGCATCACCAGCAGACCTTGCCGCTACTGCAGAAGTGGGAGAGGCCACTGCTGCCAAGATCATCAATGCTGCCAGAGAGGCGGCAGATGTGGGCGGTTTCGAGACAGGGAATAAGGTACTTGAACGCAGGAAACTGGTAGGTAAACTGACCACAGGAACTGAGGCGTTCAATGAGCTGATGGGCGGTGGCATTGAGACACAGTCCATTACTGAATTCTATGGAGAGTTCGGGTGCGGCAAAACCCAGATCATCCATCAACTGGCCGTAAATGTCCAGCTTCCACCCGAGCATGGTGGATTGAACGGTTCAGTTATAATGATCGATACTGAAAATACCTTCAGGCCAGAACGTATCACCCAGATGTTGGCCGGTGTATCCAGTCGTACAGGCGAGGAATATGACCCTGAAGAATTCCTGCAAAATATCCATGTGGCCCGGGCCTATAACTCTAACCACCAGATACTGCTGGCAGAATCAGCCACACAGCTGGCAGAGGAATTCAAGTCTAGCGGCAAACCTGTACGCTTGCTTATCGTGGATTCCCTTACCGCCCATTTCAGGGCAGAATATGTAGGCCGTGGAACCCTTGCTGATAGACAGCAGAAACTCAATAAACACATGCATGAACTGCTCAGGTTCGGGGATCTGTTCAACGCAGCAGTGGTTGTGACCAACCAGGTCATGTCCAAACCAGACGCTTTCTTTGGAGATCCAACCAGACCCATAGGCGGACATATTGTTGGACATACTGCCACCTTCCGATTATACCTGCGTAAATCCAAAGGCGAAAAGCGAATAGCCAGACTGGTAGATTCGCCGAGCCTGCCTGAAGGCGAAGCAGTATTTTCTGTAACCACAGATGGACTGACAGATTGAAAGCCATAGTAATAGATATTGATGGGACGCTTACCGACGAAAAGCGCCGCTTATCATGCGGGGCTGCAGAAGTAATCCGTAACATGGATATTCCAGTGATTCTGGCCAGTGGCAACATTTTGTGCTTTGTGAAATGTGCTTCAAAACTGATAGGAGCTTCTGATATCATGATAGCCGAGAACGGCGGCGTGATATCCATGGGTTATGACGGGCCCGTGTACGTAAAAGGTGACAAAGAACGGTGTAAGAATGCTTTTAATTTTTTGAAAACACACCTGGAACTTGAAGAACTGGACAACTCCCAGAGAACATCAGAGGTGGCTTTGAGACGGAATTTTGACATTCAGGCTGCCCGGGATATACTTATTAGGGAAAGCATTCACGGCATCGAGATAGTGGATACTGGATTTGCGGTGCATATCAAAACCACGGAAGTGAACAAGGGTACAGGACTTGCAGAAGTAGCAGCATTAATGAAGCTCGATCCAAAAGACTTTGCAGCAATAGGGGATTCTGCTAATGATATTGAAATGCTCAAAGCTGCAGGATTGGGATTTGCTGTGGCAAATTCTCATCCTGATCTAAAAGATGTGGCTGACCATGTGACTGCAGGTTCATATGGAAAAGGGGCAATCGAAGCTCTGGAACATATACAAAAAAAGAATTAAGTCGCTGTTTTCATTTTTACAGGAACCTTAGCCTGGGTCTTATCGACTACAATATAGTCTTTGATAGCTCTTACAGCATCAAAAGGTACAAGAATAAAATCATCTTCCATCTGATATTTTTCTTTATCTAGTGCGATATCAGGCTTGACCACCAGGTCTATGACCGCTCCGGATTTGACATCGATCACGATGTTGTTGAGAATCCCCAACGTGATTCCATCTGAACTCATGACCTGTTTGTCTCTTAAATTCCTAGCAAATATTCGTGTCATAGTTATCTCTCCAAATTTCACCGATAACCTATATAAGACTTCTGTTCTGTTTTAACGCCACCCTTGAATTGGGCTTCCAATTGCTGATAATATTCCAGGATATTCTCATTTAGAGCTGGTCTGACCTTTTTCAGGGCATTCCTGAAATGACGCATTTCCACAGTTTTTGCATTAAAGTTCTCTCTCATAGCTAAAAGCACAGCTTCACGGCAGATCGCCTCCATATCAGAACCAACATAACCATCTGTTTGATCTGCGATCTCGATTAGATCCACATCCTCTGACAGGGGTATATTCCTGGTATGAATCTTGAGTATCTCTTCTCGACCATCCTTGGTAGGCGGACCGATGAACACAGCCCTGTCGAATCGCCCGGATCTTATCAAGGCTGGATCAATCATATCAGGTCGGTTGGTGGCTGCCACCACTACCACATCTTTTAACACTTCCAGACCATCCATCTCGATCAGCAATTGGTTAACTACACGTTCCATGGCCCTGCTGCTGGAATCCATGCCCCTTATAGGTGCAAGCGCATCTATTTCATCAAAGAAAATAATGCATGGAGATACCTGTTTTGCTTTCTTGAAAACTTCACGTATAGCCTTTTCACTTTCCCCCATCCATTTTGACAGCAGTTGGGGTCCCCTTATACTGATAAAATTTGCATTTACTTCTGTAGCTACGGCTTTTGCTATCAACGTCTTACCAGTACCTGGCGGTCCATACAATAAGATTCCATTAGGTGGCTGGAGCCCCATTTCTCTGAATCTTTCAGGATCGCTTAGCGGCCATTCCACAGCTTCCAGGATTTCCTGACGGGATTTGTCGAGGCCACCCACATCATTCCATTTCACAGATGGTATTTCAACCATGACTTCGCGCATTGCCGATGGTTCAACTTCCTTTAAAGCAAGAGAAAAATCTTCTGATGTGATCTCTATTTTGTTAAGTTGTTCCTGTGGGATCTCCTGCTCAATATTAAAATCTCTGCTAAAGCTTCTGAGAGCTTTCATTGCAGCTTCCCTGCATAGTGCTGCCAGGTCGGCACCCACGAACCCATGAGTGTTATCAGCCAGTTCTTCGAGGTTTACATCCTTTGATAAGGGCATGCTCCTGGTGTGGATCTGCAATATCTCCAACCTGTCATCCCTGTCAGGCACACTTATCTCGATCTCCCTGTCAAATCTTCCAGGTCTGCGAAGTGCTGCATCTATGGCATTGATCCTGTTTGTAGCTCCTATTACCACTACCTGCCCCCTATCAGACACGCCATCCATTAAGGTTAATAGCTGCGCAACTACCCTGCGCTCAACTTCCCCCACAGATTCTTCCCTTTTACCTGCAATGGCATCCAGTTCGTCAAAAAATATTATACTGGGTGCATTGTTAGATGCTTCTTCAAAGATATCCCTCAAGCCCTTTTCACTCTCCCCGTAATGCTTGCTCATTATCTCTGGCCCTGCTATAGAGAAGAATTTTGCTCCACTCTCATTTGCCACAGCTTTGGCGATCATGGTCTTACCAGTGCCGGGAGGACCGTGCATCAGCACGCCAGCCGGAGGGTTAATGCCAAGCTTGTCAAATATCTCAGGGTGTTTTAGGGGCAATTCTATCATTTCCCGCAGGCGCTGTATCTGATCCCCCAACCCTCCCAGATCCTCATATGTTATACCTGTAGTTGCAAGTGTATCATATCCTGTGACAGGTTTGTCTTTCAGTTCGATCTCTGTCTGTTCTTTTACTATTACAACGCCTTCAGGCTCTACTTTTACTGCAATTAATGGTATTGTTTGACCTGTGTTCATATGACCCAGAATTGGATTTGCAGTGGTACTGATAATAGGAATTATATCTCCTTCCATCACAGGTCGTTTCATTATCTGGCGTTTAACAAGATCATTCACTTCGCCTCCTATCTGAATGACCTGTCCTTCTGGAGGTGCAAGCACGATCCTGGTAGCACCCAGAGGTTGAACTGTTGTTACTTTAATGCTATCTCCTAAACCTGCACCAGCATTTTGTCGGGTGAACCCGTCGATCCTGATAGAGTCCTTTTTCCAATCCTGCCTGTCTGCTCTCCACACCTTGGCGGCAGTGGTCTTTTTTCCTTCCAGCAGGATAATATCGCCAACTGAGATCTGCAGCTTTTGAATCAGATTAGGATCGATCCTTGCGATACCTTTTTCAGAATCAGTTGGATAAGCTTTTGTAACTTTGAGTTGAATGGAGTCCAATCAGAAAACTTCCTATTATTTTTTTCAAAATGAAATAATAAATTATCAAATGAATTATTATATGGTTGTCTATTGAATACATATAAGTATTTTTCCAATTAGAACATTTATGTAAAACAATATGAACAGGACAACTAAAGTTTTGGTATTTAACCCTTTTTCCGGGGCTTCAGGTGATATGATAATTGGCAGCCTGTTAAGCCTGGGCGCTGACAAAAAAATTGTGATCAGTTCGATGGAATTGGCAGCTGATGTTGATGTAAACACATCTGAAACTAAAAAAGAACTGATCTCTGCATCCAGGATCGAGGTTGTCCAGAGATCTACTTCACAATATAATTTTAGGGAGATAATCGACCAGGTTAGATCTGCTGGTCTGCCCCGAAAGATAACTGAGGATGTGATAGGTGTTATGGAGCTGGTGGGCAGATCTGAAGCTAAGGTCCATGGCACGACATTGGATGAGCTGCACCTGCATGAAATGGGGCAGCAGGATGCAATTGCAGATATTGTGGGTGCCGTGGTTGCCTTTCATGATCTTGGGCTGACAAATTCAAAGGTTATCTGCCTGCCTGTATCTGTGGGAGGGGGATTTGTAAATACTGCTCACGGAAAATTACCTGTACCTGCCCCGGCAACTCTTGAGATCCTTAATAATTCAAAACTGATCTGGAAGGGGGGTCCAGTGGATCATGAACTATTAACACCCACAGGAGCTGCCATATTGGCATATTTTATTGACAAATATGGTTTTTCAAGTAGTGTGTTCCCTCAGATGATATCTTCCAGGACCGGTTATGGTGCAGGGTCAAAGGAAACAGGTCTTCCTAATGTGCTTAGAACTGTGATAGGGGAACTTGACGCATCATTGGTAATAGATCATATTGCGATGCTTGAGACCAATGTGGATGATGTGACAGGGGAAGTGCTTGGATACCTTGTCCAGGAACTAATGGATGATGGTGCACTGGATGTTTCGATATTACCAGCAACTATGAAAAAGGGGCGAAGCGGTGCTTTGATCAAAGTCATCTGTAAACCGGAGGATGCACAGCATTTAGCAAAGAGGATCATAGTTGAAACGGGAAGTCTGGGGGTGAGACAGGTACCTGTTATGCATAGATTCACTGTGCAGCGAAAGATAATGGAAGTAAATATAACTGCAGCAGGAAACTCCCATCTTATCCACGTGAAAGTAGCCAGTGATAAAAAAGGTGAAATTCTCAACATTTCAGCAGAATTCGATGACTGCAAACGAATCGCAAAGGAAACTGGGCTCCCTGTAAAGGATATCATTCGAAAGGCAGAAGAAACAGCAAGGTCGGACCTGGAAAAAATAGAATAATTTAACATTGATATGGCCTTTTCGGGATGATAATATGAAAAATACAGGCTTAAGCGAACAAGAGGTCTTTAACCAACTTAGCAAATACAAAGTACAGGACGTATCATATGATCGTGTACTCAGTGCCATGTGTACCATTCCGCATCCTATAGCTGTCAAGGCCCATGCAATGTTTCTGGAAGCTAATTTAGGTGACGCGGGATTGTTTCCAGGCACACAGGCCCTTGAGCATGAAGTAATAAGCATGATGGGAGGGATGTTGGGCGACTCATCTGTACATGGTTATGTCACAACAGGGGGTACCGAATCCAATATCCAGGCCATTCGCGCGGCCCGGAACAGCGGAATAAGTACAACCCCCAATATTATTGTACCCCAATCAGCCCATTTCTCTTTTGATAAGATCGCAGACCTTCTCAGGATCGAAGTGCGAAAGGCCAGGGTTGACGAGCAGTTCAAAGTTGACCTGGGCGCAGTAGACTCCCTTATAGACAATAACACAGTAGGCCTTATTGGAATAGCTGGTACTACTGAATTTGGCCAGATCGATCCTATCAGGGAATTATCTGATATGGCTGTGGAGCGGGGTCTTTTCCTGCACGTGGATGCCGCATTCGGGGCTTTTGTAATACCATTTCTTGATAAGAAATATGATTTTGATTTCAAGCTGCCTGGAGTATCATCAATAACCGCAGACCCTCATAAAATGGGATTATGTACCATTCCTGCAGGTGGGTTACTGTTAAGGGACCCTTCACATCTACATAAGCTGCAAACTGAGACTCCTTACCTTACCCTGGATACCCAGTATTCATTAAGCGGAACACGAACCGGTGCTGCAGCAGCGGCAACTTTTGCTGTAATGAAGTATTTAGGATGGGATGGATACAGTCAGATTGTAGATAGCTGTATGAAATTAACTAACAACCTGGTTAAGCGGGCCAGTGAGTTCGGAGCTGAATCCTTAATTGACCCTGTAATGAATGTTGCAGTATTGGATGTGGGTGATGTTAAACGCGTACGCAAAGAATTGAGTGTTAAAGGCTGGTCTACCTCTATTACCAGGGACCCCATGGCATTAAGGCTGG
>Ga0307377_10008182_pt1 | contig 10660 bp, 13 predicted proteins | sample TR3MG_FD_202535 | JGI IMG/M metagenome (GOLD analysis project Ga0307377, IMG submission 202535) | Soil microbial communities from Risofladan, Vaasa, Finland - TR-3 | ecosystem: Environmental > Terrestrial > Soil > Coastal area > Acid sulfate soil | place: Finland: Risofladan, Vaasa | collected... | reverse complement strand
CGTGAGCACCGGTTCGGCCTGCTTCAGCCGTTCCTTAGAGGCCAGCCACGTTATCCTTGGGATAGGTGGTGACCACGAAAGGGCACACGGATCGGTGCGCTTCACGTTCGGGCGCTATAACACTATCGAAGATGTAGACGCCGTGGTGGAGACACTAGCCGAGGTGGTACGGGAGCTAAGAATTATCAGTCCTTTGGGTAAAGAAGAAGAACAGGAGGAGGATTAGAAATGAAATTCCCATATAGTGAAAAAGTGCTGGAACACTTTCGCCACCCCCGCAACGTAGGTAAGATTAAGAATCCCGACGGTAAGGCAGTGGAGGGCAGCCCGGCTTGCGGCGATATGGTGGCGGTTTATATAAAAGTCGACCCCAAGACCAGGCGCATCGCCGACGTCAAATTTGAGTCTTACGGTTGCGCTTCTAACATTGCTACCGGTTCCATTATCACCGAGCTGGCCAAAGGCAAGACCATTGACGAGGCTAAAAAGGTTACCTGGAAGCAGGCTTCGGAAGCTCTGGGAGGGCTTCCGCCGATCAAGGTTCACTGCTCGGTGCTGGCGGTAGAAGGGTTGCGTTCGGCCATCCAAAACTACGAAGAGCGCCATGGCCTGGTTAAGAATCGGAAGCCTACCACGGTGGAGGAGGTGCGTAAGCGTCTGAAGAAGGTTATTAACCCCATAAGCGGGTTGAGTCTGGTGCGCACAAACTTGGTCAAGGACATAGATATAAAGGATGGAACCGTGCGGGTGGTGATTAACCTGCCTGCCAATCACCAATTTGCTTCCGCCATCAAGGAAGAAATCGTGGATAAGATAGAGCACCTGTGGGATGTGAAGAAATTAGTGGTTGAGTTTACGGAATAAGCTCTCAAAAAATTATTGGAAGAAAAACTCGACAATTTATTTCTTATTATGAAAGGGGGCGAGAAATATGTGTAAGACTTGTGGTTGCACACTGTGTAAGTGCGGGAAGAAGATAGTGAACAGAGTCTGCGAAGGATGTGGTAAACCCTACGATGATTGTACCTGTTAGAAGCCATAGTAGGGTGGGAAGATGGTTAGTTATGGTAAGGAGGTGAGACAATGAAAAAATTATTTTTGCTGTTGGCAATGATTCTATCCTTCTCGGGTAGAGTTTTCGCTAAGGGCAATTATGGCGGACACATGGGTTATTGGGGTCATATGACGAATTGCGGATTTGGAGGAATCTTTATGTGGATAATATTTCTGATTGTGATTGGCGTGGCGATTTACCTTGTTGTACAAGCTACAAAATCGAAAGGTCCAGAGAGTCCTTATAGAGAGACTCCCATGGAAATTTTAAAGAAACGTTATGCTAAGGGTGAAATTACGAAAGAAGAATTCGATAAAATGAAGAAAGATTTGGAAAGTTAAGCGGTGGCAGGGCAAAAAGTCTTGGCGGTTACAGGTAGCATATAGAGACAGATATGGCTGGGAAAGTCATCGTAGGTCTAAGGAAAGGGGGTGAGAAATATGCCAAAGCTAAATTCGCTGCAATGGGTAGCTCTGATATTGATTATCGTTGGCGGATTGAACTGGGGATTGGTTGGTCTTTTTGATTTTGACCTGGTTGCTGCTATTTTTGGCATGATGTCGGCCTTGTCACGCATTGTGTACATTCTGGTTGGTCTCTCCGCTATTTACACTTTGGGAACATTGGGGAAGCTGAGCAAATAATGATGGAGAGAGCTGGAAGACGTAAGCTTATGAAAATTGCGAGTATCTCCAGACTCATTGTTTCTATTCTTGTGTGCCAATTGGCGGGGATTGTTGGTTCAGCATTCACTCGTGCTTCAATCCCAACGTGGTATGCTACTTTGCAAAAACCAGCATTTACCCCGCCCAACTGGCTTTTTGCTCCTGTCTGGACTACACTTTTTCTGCTAATGGGTATATCTGCTTATTTGATATGGCGTGAAGGACTGGCAAACAGGCAGGTAAGTATAGCTCTATCTATTTTTGGAATCCAACTTGTTCTAAACATATTCTGGTCATTCTTTTTCTTCAAATTGCAATCCCCGCTTTACGGTTTTGTAGAGATAGTAATACTTTGGCTTGCGATTTTGTTCACAATTCTATATTTCTTAAAGATTTCCAGGACAGCGAGCTTGTTGCTTCTGCCATATCTCTTCTGGGTAAGTTTTGCAGCAGTTCTGAATTTTTACATAATGAAGCTTAATCCCTGAGCCTAGTGAACATACCTTAATATCCCTCCATGAATGTTACGAGTCACACCGGTTTAGCAATTTTCCCAAAATATCAGTTTGACGTATTGGATTAAGTTTAGTAAAATAACTGATTGTTGTTTCTTACTATCATCTCATAAGGGTTCAAGTATGATTGTCTACATAATTGTAGGATTTATCGCTCAAATAATTGATGGCGCTCTGGGAATGGCATATGGAGTCACTTCAACTACTTTCTTACTAAGCATGGGCATACCACCGGTGGCAGCAAGTGCAAGTGTTCACTCTGCAGAAGTATTTACAAGCGGTATATCTGGGCTTGCGCACTTAAAGTTTGGAAATGTGGATAAGAAACTGTTCAAGAAGCTCTTGATTCCCGGAATAATTGGAGGAATTTTAGGAGCATATATTCTTACTGTTGTGCCGGGAAAAACGATAAAGCCCTTTGTTGCGTTCTACTTGCTTATAATGGGTTTGATTATACTTCGAAAAGCATTCAAAAAAGTTGAACAGAAAGAAGTGAAAACCAAACTATTACCGTTAGGAGTATCCGGGGGATTCTTCGATGCGATTGGAGGTGGCGGTTGGGGCCCGATAGTAACATCTACTTTAGTAGCCAGAGGACATAATCCCAGATTCTCGATTGGTTCGGTTAACCTGGCAGAGTTTTTCGTAACCGTAGCTGAAGTGGCAACTTTTTTGACAATAATCGGATTAGTACATTGGCAGATAATCGTCGGTTTAATCATTGGGGGAGTTATGGCTGCTCCTCTGGCAGCTTATGTGTGCAAGAGGCTCCCTTCCCGGGCATTAATGATAATGGTCGGATTATTAATTATGGCTTTGAGTATAAGAACGATATGTTCTGCTCTATTATGAGAATGGGATCGGGTTTTGTGACGGAGGTCGGATGTCAATTAAGAATTGCATTTTGGGGATTAGTGCAGGGATTCTTTTAGTTTTATCATTTCCTCCAGTTAACTTCTCTTTTTTGATTTGGTTTGCCTTAGTACCTCTGTTTTTTGCTATTTACTTTTCAAAAAGCCCAAAGGAAGCAGTTATTGTTGGTAGTTTGACCGGCCTTGTTTTTTATGGAATAAGTTTAAACTGGTTTTTTAAACTTTTTGGGTTACTGGCCATTGGATTGATATGTTTATTGGCTATTTTTATAGGGATCTTCTCATTTTTGGTAAAATATATATATTCAGATTTGAGTAACCCGTCGTTACCGGAGCCGACAAAACAACAACTCACCTCTCCTTCACGGAGGTCATTATCTTTAAAGGGTCTTCTTCTTTTCATTCCTGTGTGCTGGGTGGCAGTGGAGTTCTTTCGTTCTGAATTATGGTGGTTGAAGTTTCCCTGGCTGGCACTGGGTTACTCACAGTGGGACCATCTACCTCTACTTCAATTGGCTAGTTTGGGCGGGGTTTATGGACTATCATTTTTTATTGTCCTGGTAAACGGCGTTGTTTTTCGTAGCTTGCTTGTTAAACGCTCGGACGCTGGCTTCAAATGGAGGCGGCATCTCTCTCCGCTAATTATCATAATCATTATCATGGGCATCGTTCTTTACTGGGGAAATTGGGTTATTGGAGCCAGAACCCACCTGAAAGGGGACCCGGGAGCCAAGGAAATTGGAGTTGCAGCTATTCAGGATGAATCTTTTATTCAAGACAAATTGATTGCTGCAACAAGGAAGGCAATAAAAGAAACACCCAATTTTATAGTCTGGCCGGAACTTTCGGCTTTTTTGCTCCCCGGTGAAAAGGAGAAGAGACTGGCCTCTTTTGTCGATTTAGCCAAAGACAGCAAGGCCTATTTGGTTACTGGATTTCTTGAATTCTTCGGCTTTGGCAAAAAGAAATTTGAAAACTACGCTTTACTCTTTTCTCCTCAAGGAGAAATAATTGGTAAACACACTAAAATCCATCTGGTACATTTTATTGAGGGTGCGTTTGAGAAAGGAAATGATTGTAGGGTTTTTGAAACCCATCATGGTAAGGTTGGAATACAAATCTGTTTTGATTTGGATTATGTGGATGTTACTCGCACAATGGTAAGGTCGGGAGCAGAGATGTTTTTCGTGCCCGGTCTTGACCCAATTTTTTGGGGCAAATGGGAACATCTCCAGCGTTCGTCGATGGCTCCCCTACGAGCTGTGGAATCGAGGAGATGGATTGTTCGGGCAGCTTCTTCTGGAATGTCACAAATTATCGACCCTTATGGACGGGTAACAGATTCTCTGCCCATCGGGGTAGAAGGAATTTTGGTTGGTAAGATTTCGGTCAATAATAGAATAACCTTTTATCACCATTATGGTTGGGTCTTCCCCTATGTTTGTTTAGGTGGATTAGTGGTTGGGTTGGGGGTGAAGTTCTTTTTAGGTAAAGGAAAGCGAGGAAATAGATGATTGTGGCTGTTATTGGTGGGAATTATTGTAGTCGGGAAATGGCTAAAGTTGCTTATGAAGTGGGAAAGAGGATTGCCGAGAAAAAGCATATTCTTATATGTGGAGGATTGAGAGGGGTGATGGAAGCATCCTGTCGGGGAGCGAAGGATGGAGGGGGTTTGACAATAGGTATTCTTCCAGGCAGAGATAAAAATGACGCTAATCGCTTTGTGGATATACCCATTGTCACGGCAATGAGTCATGCTCGAAATGCAATTATTACGCGCACTGCTGATGTTTTGATTGCTGTGGACGGAAGGTATGGGACTTTATCTGAGATTGGACTGGCTCTTGCCACAAGCAAGAAGGTGGTGGGAATCAATACCTGGGATATTGAAGGTGTAATTTCTGTGGGAAGTGTGGATGAGGCAATGGAGGAGATAGAAAAGGTATAAGAAGGGTTCACGTCCCCCCTCACCTTAATCCTCTCCCCCGAGGGGAGAGGAGAAAAAGATGAAAGAACAAGGGCAAAAATAGTATTTGTGGGAGGGAGAATTGAGAGCAATTGTTCAGAGAGTATCTGAAGCGAGAGTGAGTGTTAAGGAAAATGAATCATTGAGAGAGATAAATAAAATTAGAAAAGGGTTGGTAGTTCTTCTCGGTGTGGGAAAAGAGGATGGCGATGAGGATGCTGAATATCTTGCGGAGAAGATTTCTAACCTGCGTGTCTTTCCTGATGAGAATGATAGAATGAACCTTTCTATTCTCGATGTGGGAGGGGAAATTCTGGTTATTTCCCAGTTTACCCTGTATGGAGATTGTAGAAAGGGGAGACGGCCCGATTTCACTTCTGCTGCCCCACCAGAGATAGCAGAAGGTCTATATGAAAAATTTATGGAAAAGGTGAAAGCAAAAGGAGTAGAGGTTAAGTCTGGGGAGTTTCAGGCTCGGATGCTGGTTGATATTCGTAATGATGGGCCGGTGACGATACTTCTGGAGAGTAAATGAAACCCCCTCACCCTATCCCCGGAGGGGAGAGGAGACTTGAGGAATAGTGCGAAAAAGAACTTTCCTTATATTATTTTCAATCGTAGTGATTATGGTTATCCTGGTCGCCTACCGCTGGTCACAACCAGATATCTACCTGGAAACAGAGAAGAAGACCCATCTCCATTACGACTTCGTTGACATTTCTGCTGGAATAAGAAATAGACACTTTAAAGAAGATTTTAAACAGAGAATTCTCCCTGCCATAATCTACAGGGGAATATCTCCTGTTTCTACGATTGGTAAGAGATGGTCTGTGGAATTGAAATATGATGAGAAGAATGGTCGCTGGCAAGGAAGATGGCCAGTCCCCTGGAATGCTCCTGAGGGAGAGTACAGGGTTGAAATCTGGTTATCTTCTGAACTGAAAGAGAGAATGCGTCTCGGGGAATGTAAATTTTTCATTGCCCGTCGGAAGCCTCAAAAGTTGAATCCTGGCTTATCTGTTATGACTATGGAGAACATGCGTCCATTGAAGACAATGAGGGTAAAGGGACCGGATGGAGAATGGGGCGATTGGAAGAAGCTCTTCGATTGGGTAGAGTTTTCTGGAGCTAATACTTTCTGGTATATGGCAGGTCAGACTTCAGCTTATGCGGAGAAGTTGCCTGATGATTTTCCCTGGAACAATGAAAATCTCGATTTTATTGATGATTTAGCTAAAGAGGCTGAGAAGAGGGGTATCGATTTTGGCTATTGGGTTCAGTGTTACATCGTCCTTGGCCCCAGAAGATATAGGGCTAATTATGAGTATGGGTGGGGTTATGAATATAAGCTGGAGAAATCTATTCCTACCCGTGGTATCTCTATCGGGGATAAGAAGCGGATAGAAGACATAATTGAATTTATCAAAAGATTAAATAAAATTGAAGAAATCGATTATGTAGGGTTTGATTATATTCGCACAGCAAAAGGTGGGCTGGAGTTGGTGGATGAGTTTGTTAGAGAAATGGAAGTGGATGTTCCTGAGAAGTGGGAAGAATTTTCTAAAAGAGAACGGATGGAGTGGTTGGGCAGGATAGTGGAGCGTACACGGGGAAGGGATATCCCGCTCATAGACCAGTGGAATTGGTGGAGGGCAAGACAGGCAGCAATAGTATTGAAGAGAATAAAAGAGGAAACGGGTCTTACCAAGCCTCTGTGGGTGTTCAATCTGAGCTGGGAGAAGGGCTGGCAGCATGGTCAGGATGTGGTGATGAAGAACGATGCTGGTGTAGACATCATCGCAATAATGCTCTACGAGGCAGACCTTAAGCAGTTAGATTGCTTGATTGAGGACTGGAAGGACTATGTAAACAGGGGAGATGCCAATTTGATTGTTGGCGATGATTATGATTGGCCACTCCATCAATATACTCTGAATCCTGCTGGTCCGGAGGATTTTTATGAACGGACATTAAAAGCAATGGAGAATATCTATGGAGATGGACTGGTCTCAGGAATATTTACTCATGACTTAGCGCGGGCTCTATGGGGAAGGAAGGGCCCATATCCGTCTCAAGAGTGGGTATTGGCTGGCGCTTCCAGTTTTTCCCGACTAAGGGAAGAATGGGAGATAACTCCTGTCCACATTGAGATTGAGATTCCCGAGAAGGTTCTTTTCAATACAGAGTTTTCTGCAAATGTAGTGGTGAAAAATTGTGGCCCCCTTGAGGTGAAGAAGATAGAAGTTTCTATACTGCCTCAGGAAGGAATTAAAATTGTTTCTGGAAATTATAAAGAGATAAAATCCCTGGCTCCTGGGGAGAGTGAGAGAGTGGAATTCAAGTTAAAGATAAATGAGTTCGATTATGAACGGGGATTTCGACATATGGTAGCCTCAAGGACAGAGTGGGAATCTGGTGAATTTCCCAGTTATGCTTTTAAATATCTGAGCTTGATTGAGGAACCCCTTCTGTTTCCTGCCACAACATTTGCAATGTTGGAATAAAATATGGGTAAATGGCTGGTAAAAGTAATTCTAATATGTTTATTATTAATTTTCCTTACAGGGTGTTTCTCAGAAGGAGAAAAAGGTGGAAAAAAAGGAGTGGAAATGGAGATTTATCTTATACCAATTGGAGATGTTGAGAAAGATGTCCTTTTGAAATTGTCCTGGGTTTTGCGAGAGAAGTTTGAGGCAGTGTTTGAGGTGGGTGAGCCATTGCCACTTTCTGAAGATGCTTATAGGCCTCGGCGGGGACAATATTTTGCCACTCCTATCCTGGAAGAATTAAAGCAAAATATCTCGGAAGATGGAAAGAAAGTCTTAGGTGTTCTCGATGTGGACATCTTCGTTCCCGCACTGAACTTCATCTTTGGTCAGGCAGACCTGGGTAGAAATGCGGCTTTGATTTCTTTAACTCGATTGCGGGAAGAGTTTTACGGAAATAGTAAAAATGAAGAACTCTTCTTTAAGAGGGCACTTACGGAAGCGACTCACGAATTGGGACATACTTTCGGTTTAAGGCATTGTGACAATCCGAAATGTGTGATGCGCTTTTCCAATGATATTCGGGACACTGATATAAAAGGAGCAGATTTTTGTGAACAGTGCAGAGAAAAACTGGAGATAAAGCTAAGATGAGAAAAAAAATTATTCTTTTTTTGATAATATCCTGTTTAATGGTCCTCAACTGTTGCCGAAAAAAAGAGGTCAGAGTCAATTATAAGGAGCTGGAGAAGGAAAGAAAGGTAATGGTGGTTGAACAGATTGAGGAGAGGGGAATAAAGGATAAGCGGGTTCTGGAAGTAATGGAGAGGGTTCCCAGACACGAGTTTGTCCCGGAAGAATACAGAGCTTTTGCCTATGAGGATTCTCCTCTTCCTATAGGGGAAGGGCAGACTATTTCCCAGCCCTACATTGTCGCCCTAATGACAGAATGTCTGAATCTGGAGGGCGAGGAGAAAGTATTGGAAGTGGGTACGGGCTCAGGTTACCAGGCAGCTATACTATCTGAACTGGCTAAGGAAGTGTATACGATTGAGATAGTGGGGCCATTGGCTGAAAGGGCAGAAGAGCTTCTTAAGAATTTGGGTTATAGGAATGTGAAGGTAAGATGTGGTGATGGATATTTAGGATGGGAAGAGTATGCGCCTTTTGATGGAATTATAGTGACCTGCGCACCTGAGCATATTCCCCAGCCTCTAATTGACCAACTTGCCGAAGGTGGCAGGATGGTGATACCTGTAGGAGAAACCCAGTTTCCCCAGGTTCTTAAGCTTGTAGAAAAAAGAGAAGGAAAAGTGACTATGCGGAATGTAGTTCCTGTCAGGTTTGTTCCTATGACCGGGGATGAGGTGGAAAAACGGAAGAGGTGAATTTACACAATGGAGTATCAGGGCTTCATTACCAAAGATTCTGTTCCTTTCGATCCCCTCGAGTTATCAAGGGAGACGGAAAAGTTATGTATGAAGGGTTCTTCCCGCAAATATACGAATTTCTACTGTACAGGGGTATATGGAGGAATTTCTACTGGTTATCTTGTGGGTTGCTGTTTGAGATGCGTGTTTTGTTGGGTTTCATTCTCCCGCGATTTCCCATACAAATATGGAAAATTCTTTACTCCTGAGGAGATTTTTGAGAGGCTCCTTTCTAATGCCAAAAGAGCAAAAGTTAAGAAATTGCGCGTATCCGGTGGAGAGCCAACTCTGGGGAAAGCGCATCTACTCAGGCTTCTGGACCTGGTTGAGGATACTAATTACTTCTTTTTTCTGGAAACAAATGGGGTTCTTTTGGGTAAAGAGCCAGAATATGTCAGGGCTTTAAAGAAATATAGAAATCTCTATGTCAGAGTTTCCATAAAGGCTGGCACTCCTGAAGGGTTTGAGAGGAGGACAGGGGGGAAGGGTGAATTTTATGAACTGCCCTATCTGGCTGTGGAGACCTTGAAGAAGGAAGGCTTATACTTTCGGGTGGCCCCAATGAGTGATTCCCGGTTGATGCCTAAAGAGGAAAGAAAGGAAATGGTAAGAAAATTAAGGGAGGTTGGCTATAAAGACTATCTGGAAGAGGAGATTTGCGATCCCTATGACACTTCGGTTAAAAGGTTGAGAAAGGCTGGCTTTTCCATATTTTAGCCTTGGAGTCCTCCCGAAAGGTCCGGGCGACCACAAGGGTCGCCCCTACGCGATTCGCAAGGAGTCCAGGATTTTGGAGTCCTCCCGAGAGGGAGGTATAACCGGAACCTTGCTTTCGCAAGGAGTCCAGGATTTTGGAGTCCTCCCGAAAGGGAGGTATGAAAGGGACCCTTGCTTTCGCAAGGACTCCAAGTTTTTGGAGTCCTCCCGAGAGGGAGGTATAACCGGAACCTTGCTTTCGCAAGGAGTCCAGGATTTTGGAGTCCTCCCGAAAGGGAGGAAAATTAGACGAGAAGATTTCATCCTCCTCATATTTATCAGGATAACAAGTTCTACTTTATTACTACGAAGACATTTAAGAATAGAAGATTTTTTAATACCCTAGACAAGAAGTCTATGTTTGGTCAAAGTCTTCGTACGGCGATAGAGAAATTCTCATTTGAATTGGTTGCATGGGTTTTCCTTGATCAGCATTATCACATGATCATCAAGGTAGGATTGGGCAAACAACTTGGTCGTTTCATTAACAATCTTCATGCTAATTCCTCCCGTCTTCTGAATAAGGTTGAAAATAAAAATGGCCGAAAGATATGGTATCAGTATTGGGATAGATGTATCCGCAGTGAGCGAGATTTTTGGACAAGAATAAACTATATTCACCATAATCCAGTGAAACATGGTTATACGGTCAAAATAGAGGACTACCTTTTTTCCAGTTACAATTCATATATTGAAACAAAAGGAAAAGATTGGATGGATTCTTGTTTTCTTGATTACCCGATTATTGATTTTACTTTGGAAGAAGGTGATTGAGAACTGGAGTCCTCCCGAGAGGGAGGTATAACCGGAACCTTGCTTTCGCAAGGAGTCCAGGATTTTGGAGTCCTCCCGAGAGGGAGGTATAACCGGAACCTTGCTTTCGCAAGGAGTCCAGGATTTTGGAGTCCTCCCGAGA
>Ga0307377_10008181_pt1 | contig 10662 bp, 10 predicted proteins | sample TR3MG_FD_202535 | JGI IMG/M metagenome (GOLD analysis project Ga0307377, IMG submission 202535) | Soil microbial communities from Risofladan, Vaasa, Finland - TR-3 | ecosystem: Environmental > Terrestrial > Soil > Coastal area > Acid sulfate soil | place: Finland: Risofladan, Vaasa | collected... | reverse complement strand
ATTTTTTAATCCTGTTCCTTTGAATATAGAAAAAGATAATACTATTCAAAAATGGGTAGAACCATCCTCTCAAAAAGAAAAATTAAAGTTGTTTAAATCTAGAAAAATCAAATGGAGAATTAAATCATAGTTATGTCTAATATAAAAAATAGAACCGCTATTCAAAGTAACAGTAATTTTCATTCTTTGTCTGGAAATTCTTTTTTTGAAAACAATAAGGAAATGATGATATATAGGGAGAAATGGGAAAAAAATCCAAAAACATTTTTTGTGGAAGATTTTCCTTTATTTATTGATTTAGAAGTTACTAATACCTGTAACCTAAAATGTCCATTTTGTTTTACAACGATAGGAGGTAATAAGATAGAAAAAGGTTTTGTTGCTGACGATATAGTTACAAAAGTTATAGATGAAGGGGCAGCAAACGGTTTGTATGGAGTTAAATTCAACATAAGAGGAGAACCTCTCTTACATAAGAATATTGCTAATTTTGTTAAATATGCTAAGAAAAAAAAATTAATAGATGTATATTTTAATACTAATGGAACTCTTTTAAAAGAAAATGTTGTATATCGTTTGATAGATGCTGGATTAGATCGAATATCTATATCTTTTGAGGGGCATACTAAAAAAATTTATGAGAAGTGTAGAGTAGGGGCAAATTATGAGGATGTGGTTGAAAACATAAAGAATATTAAGAGAATTAAAGATAAATTAAAAGTATCTCATCCCAAGGTTAGAGTTCAAACTATATCACTTCCAGAAAAGGAATGGGATATAGTTGAATACAAAAATTTTTGGGAACCGTTTGTGGATGAAGTATCTTATTTAGATTATCAAATGATGAGAAAAAAAGAAAAAAATTTAAAATTTTCGTGGGGTTGTTCTCAGCTATGGCAAAGAATGGCAGTATGGTGGGATGGGACAATACTTGTTTGTAATCATGATTTTGATGGAATATCGAGTATGGGAAAAGTTGGAGAGACATCTATTAAAAACGCATGGAACAATATTGTTATAAATAGCATTCGTAATATTCATAAAAATGGCAAATCTCACATTCTGTCCATGTGCAACGGATGCTTTTTAAGGACAAGCGAAATAAGAAAAATGGTAAATAATCAAAATGATATATAGTAAAATAATAAAAAACAATATAAAAGATGTTGTCAGAATAGATAATGAAAAGACAAGAGATTCTTATATTTGTTTAGATAAGAATGAAAGAAGATATTCTCTCGATGATTTTTATATTAACAAATATAAAAACGCAATAACATCATCACATTTTTCTAATTATTCAAATTTAGAATCAAGTTATGAAAAATTGTCTTATATTTTAAATGTTAGTCGGGATGAACTACTGCTTTCTTATGGGGCAGATATGGCAATTAGATATGCATATGAAGCATGTATTAATGAAAATGATATTATTGTTATTCCTAAATATCATTATAAAATGCATGATATATATTCTCAAATTTTTAATGCAAAACTTTGTTTGGTAGATTTAAATGAAAGATGGGAATTTAAAATAGATGAAGTTTTATCATCAATTTCTTCTAAGATTAAAATGGTTGTTATTGAAAATCCTAATGGAACATTAGGAAATACTTGTACAGTTGAACAAATAAAATGCTGGGCAAAATTTTTACAAAAAAAAGATATTTTGTTGATGGTAGATGAAGTATACCTTTTGCCTGATACTAATAATGGATCTACAATTAGTCTTATAAAGGATTTTAATAATTTGATAGTTGTGAGATCTTTTTCTAAGTATCCTGGTTTAGCTGGTGCAAGAATAGGATATTTAGCTGGAAATAAATATTTGATTAAACACCTAGCAAAGGTTAAACCAGTTTTAGAGATAAATCATTTAGCGGCGTTGGCTATGGATTTGGCATTAGAAAATCCAGAAATGATTCATAGTTATTTTGAAGAAATAAATATAATTAAAAAATATATTAAAAGATGGTGTTCTAATTCAAATGTTAAATACAGAGATACTCAAGGCAATTTTGTTTTAATTTATATAGAAGAAAATGTAAGAACAGAGAATATAGTAGAAGTTATGAGGGATAATAATATTTTAATAAAAAAACCTTTTGAAGACGATATTGTTAGAAGATGGTTAAGAGTTAGTATTGGAACAAAAGATGAGATGGAAAAGTTTATAAAAATATTATCATCTATTTTATTTTAGTTAGGAATCTCTATGATAGTTGCCTTATTATTAGGTAGAAAAGGGAGTTGTGGATTTCCTGATAAGAATTTATATATAGTTAACGGAAGACCTTTATGTTTCTATCCTATGAAAACTGCGTTAGATGCTATTCAGGTTAATAAAGTATATTTATCTACAGATGATAGCAGGTTAATTGATATCGCAAAAGAAAATAATGTGGATATAATAGAAAGACCGTCATATTTGTGTACAGAGCGGGCTATGGCAGAAGACGCATATGTTCATGGATGTGAAGAAATTAGTAAGAGAAATGGAATTAGACCAGAAATAGTGGTTCTGTTGTTTTGTAATTCTGTTTTTTGTTTACCATCTACAATAGATAAAGGAATAGATATATTAAAAAATGATGAAGAGATAGATTCTGCTATAACAGTATCTAAGTATAATATGTGGAGTCCTCTTAGGGCTCGAAAAATAAACGAGAAAGGTTTATTAGAACCTTTTATTTCTTTTGATAAATTTGATAATCTAGACAAATTAAGCTGTGATAGAGATAGTCAGGGAGATGTATGGTTCGCTGATTTCGGAGCATGTATCGTAAGATATAGATGCATTGAGAATATTAAAAATGGTTTACTTCCTCAAAAATGGATGGGTAGAAAAATATATCCTCTGAAACAGGAACAAGGATTGGATGTAGATTTTGAATGGCAAATTCCTCAAGTAGAATATTGGATAAATAATAATTATATGGAGAGATAATAATTATGGACAGTTATATCGGAATAATTACTGTAAGAAAAGAATGTGAAAGATTTCCTTTCAGATCTTTATGTGATATTATGGGGAAATCATTAATACGCGAGGTGTATTCTGCTACTAATAATTGGGACAAATGGAAAAAGGTTTATGTTGCGACAGATGATGATGGAGTTAATGAAGAGTGTAAAAAAAATAATATTCCTTGTATAATGACAAGTGAATATAATTATGATGCTTTAGATAGAGCTTCTGAAGTAGTAAATAATCTGGAGTTAGAGCATAAAGACGCAGATAGATACGTAATAATACATGGAAATGAATTTATACCTGATATAGGAAAAATATTAGATACAGATATTAATTTCTTATCTATTATCAATTTTTATACTGAAATAGAAAATATTTATGATATGTACAATCCAAATATTATAAAAGTAATTTTTTCTAAAAATAAAAAAGCTTTATATTTTTCAAGATATGCTATTCCTTATCATGGGAATGAGGTATTTATGGGTAATACTATTCCTATCATGTATCGATCTATAGGTATCTATGTTTTTACGGGACACATGTTGAAAGTATATAATAAATTAGGTAGTTCTTCCCTGGAACAACATGAAGGGATAGGTAACAATAGATTAATAGAAAATGACATAGATATTTATATGAAATATACGAATTCTAAATGTATATGTGTAAATATGCCGACTGATAGAGATAAAGTTATTTCATTGGTAAAAAAATAATTATACTGCTGATAATAGAGATATCTACGACTGTAAGGGAAATATTATATATCATGAGTAAAAAAATTTTTGTCGCTACTTATCCATTTGGGCAATATGATAAAAGACCAATCGAAATATTAGAAAATACTGGATGGGAAATTGATTATAATTTTTTAGGGAGAAGATTGCGGAAATTAGAGAAAAATAACATAATAGGAAATGTTGATGGTATTATTGCGGGAACAGAACCATATACAGAAGAACTAATAATGTCTATTAGTAATTTAAAAGTCATCTCAAGGGTTGGGGTGGGACTTGATAATATAGATTTTGAAGCATGTAGAAAAAAAAATATTATTGTTACTTATACTCCAGAAGCTCCCTCTGATTCAGTTGCAGATTTAACTATAGCACAAATAATCAATTTATTAAGAAAAATAAATATTTCTAATGCTTCTATCAGGGATGGAAAATGGGACAGAATAATAGGAAAAACCGTAAGAGAGGTAAAAATTGGGGTATTAGGTATGGGAAGAATAGGAAAAAGAGTTGTAAAAAGACTTTTCCCTTTTGATGCTTGCATATGCGTTTGTGATACAAAGCCGGACATAGAATATGGGGAGAAATTTAATGTTAAGTGGATGGATAAAAAAGAATTATTTAAAAATTGTGATATAGTAACAATACATATTCCCATGAATAAAGATAATTACCATTGTGTGGATTTTGAAGAATTGAGTTATATGAAAGAAGGATCCTGTATTGTTAATACTTCGAGGGGCCCTATTGTGAATGAAAAAGCAATAATATCAATGTTATATAATAAACATTTATCTGGAGTTGCGTTAGATGTGTTTGAAGAAGAACCATATAGAGGTCCCTTAACTTTGTTTAAAGAGGTAATTTTGACTGCTCATATTGCTGCCTTTACTATTTCTGGTAGAAGAGATATGGAAATGGGAGCAGCTGTTGATTGTGTGCGTGTGCTTTCGGGTAAAAAACCTCTTCGTCCAGTTGCGGAAGAAGATAAATAATGAAAACAATGGAAGATTTGTATGTTTTTTTAGCGGAGAAAATAAACCCAGATATTTTTTCCTATAGAAAAAAATGGAAAATGGTTGAAGACGGACAGATAGAAGTTGATTATCCTCTTCATATTAATTTTGAAATAAATTTTGGGTGTAATTTTAAGTGTGATTTTTGTCCTCATAGTATTCCCTATAGTAAATGGGGATATTTAGTAAAATCAAATTTAAAAATACCATTTGATAAATATTGTAAAATAATTGATGAGGGGGTGGAAAATGGATTGTGTTCAGTAGAGTTGAACGGGATAAATGAACCTCTACTAGAGAAAGATATTTTTAAGTATAGTGATTATGCAACTAAGAACGGTATTATAATTACATCTTTACATACAAATGCTTCTCTTTTAAATAAAAAAATAGCAGAAAGAATTTTAGATACGAACATTAGTATTATTAGTGTTTCTTTAGATGCCTTAAAGGAAGAAACTTATAAAAAAATAAGAAAAAGAAATAATATTAGTGATGTTATTAATAATGTTGTTTCTTTAATTAATATGAAAAAAAATAGACTATTACCTCTTATTAGAATATCATTTGTGGAAAATAAAATAAATTATAAAGAAAAGAAAATGTTTAATGAGTTTTGGAAAGACAAGGTCGATTTGGTTTCTTTTTCTTCTTTTTCTAATCCTTTTGTTTCTCAGGGAAAATATTCACAAATAGAAAACGATTTTAGGCTTGTTAAAGATTCTTTCAGAGAATGCCGAGAACCATTTCTTAGGTTGTTTATTCGCAATGATGGGAGTGTAAATCCATGTTGTTCTTTTTTTTCTGGGGAAATGTGTGTCGGAAATATTTATGATAATTCTATTTATGAGATATGGAATGGAAATAAAATAAATGAAATAAGAAAAAAAATTACAAACAATATGGAAGAAATTTTAGCCTGTCAGAAATGTATAAAATCTAAAAGGGGAGGAGTAGTATGATAGCAGTGTTGGGAAGAGGAAAAAGTTTAAAAAAATATAAAAAATTTAGTGATTTGTTCGATACTGTGTACTTATGTAATTCATTTAAAAAAGAAATTGAATATTTAGGGAAAAAACATTTTAAAAATAAAATCGTTATTCAGGTTGTTGGGAGAGCATCCGTACAATTAAAAGATTCTCAATATAAGAAGCTCAGGATAAAAAAAGTATATACAAATTGTTATGATATTAAAAAATTTAAAACGGGTTCTGGGAAAAATTTAGTTGAAAAATTTCCATCTTATGTTAATTTAAAAGAAGTTCCTTTTTATATGAGAAAAAGGGCATATCCATGGATGGATTGGAAAATAATAGCTAAGCACATTGACAATTTTAATAAACAAGATGATATCATATCCTTTTTGAAAAAAAAATATAGTGACAAAGATAAAGATGAACATACTTTTCCTGGGACGTGGCCTACATGTGGTAACTACGCATTAGATTTAGCATTAAATCAAAACAAAAATATTGATAGTATTTATTTATTTGGATTAGATTTTTATAAAAAAGGATATTTAACCCCATGGAAAAGAGATAGAAATACTATTTCTAGTAAGTATAAAGAAAAAGTCATGATTTCACATATAAAGTATCTTATAAAGGAGTTTTTTAATGTAAATTTTTATTTTTCGTCTAGGGAAATTAATATAGATTTTCCTAATTTATTTTATATATAAACATTTTTTAGGTTTTTAAATGAACATTTCTTACAGAAAATACCATGATATTTACCCTCTGCTAGTAAAAAAGTATGGACAGAAAATGATTGAATATAGGAAAAGATGGGATGATGCTGGTCAAGGTATTTTGTTCAAATATCCTATACATTTAAATATTGAGATTACTAGAGGCTGCAATTTATCTTGTGATTTTTGTATTTTAAATTCTTCTATATATAAAGATAAAATAAACAAATCTAATAAAAGTATAATACCATTTGATAAATATTGTAAAATAATTGATGAGGGGGTGGAAAATGGATTGTGTTCTATTGCTTTTAATGGAAATAACGAGCCCCTTTTATTTAAAAATATTTTTAATTATATTAAATATGCTAACGAAAAAGGAATTATAGAAACATCTTTACATACAAATGGAATATTATTAAATAAAAACATGATAGATAGTATTATAAAATCTGGTCTTTCTATATTGATGATATCTTTAGACGCATATAATTCTGATACTTATTTCAATATGAGAAAATATGATATAAATGTTGTAAAAAATAATATTGAAGAATTTTTAAAAGTTAGAAAGATAAAAAATGTAAAATTTCCTTTGGTAAGATTATCTTTTTTAAAAACTAAATTTAATCAAAATGAATTGCTGGATTTTATTAAGTATTGGAAAGATAGAATAGATTTTTTTGAGATTCAATCTTTTATTAACCCTGCCGTAGATGATGATAAATATGATTCATTGGAATTAAAATATCGTCTAGAGAGCAAAAGCAATAAATTCTGTTCACAGCCTTATCAACGTTTATTGATACAAAGTAATGGAGACGTTTCTCCTTGTTGCTCTTATTACGGTTACTGTAATATCATTGATAACATTTATAAACAGTCTATTTATGATATATGGAACAGTAAAAAAATGAAAAAATTAAGGATATTGATTAATTGTGACGATGTTAATAAGCAACCTGTTTTCTGTAGAAAATGTCGAGAAGGATTTATTTAGAATTAATAAGGAAGGGTAACTATGATAATATTGGGGTTAAACTTAGAAGAAGCTTGTTCTGCTGCTTTGATGATTGATGGAGTTATTGTTGCCGCCGTGTCAGAAGAAAGGTTTGTTCGTAAAAAGAATTATTCTGGTTTTCCCATTAATTCTATTAATTTTTGTCTTGATTTATCTTCTATAAAAATTGAAGATGTTGATATTATAGGTATACAAGGATTACACGTAACATTAAATGCTATTAAATATTCTTATGTTCAGAGAAGATCTAATTTTTCTGTCTTAGATTATGTAAAAGAAGAAAAAGAGTATTGGTGTCCAATTATATATGAAAATAAATCTATAGATTATTTAGATGTATTCAAAGATAAAATATGTTTAGATACTTTTAATTCTAATTTTAATGATTTTTTCTTTAAAGAGTATAAAAATTGTAAAAATATAGATAGTTATCAGAATATGATAAGGCAAATGGTAATATCATATTTTCCTCAAGTTTCCAGGGAGAAGATACAGTTTGCATCTCATCACGATTGTCATGCCTTGTATGGGTACTATGGTTGTTCCAATATTGATATAAGTGTACCGTATTTGATTGTTGTAATTGATAGTTGGGGAGACTATGAGAATGCTACTGTTTTTAAAATGTATGATAATAAATTGACATTATTATATAGGTCGGACAACAATAATTTTGGTAAACTTTATAGAAATATGACAGTCTATCTTGGGATGAAACCATATGAGCACGAGTATAAGGTAATGGGTCTTGCTTCATATGTTTCTGACGAAATTTTTAATCCTGCTTCAAAGATTTTTGATGATACTATGTCTGTTGATGGGATTAATTTTGTGTACAAAAATAAACCGCAAGATTATTATTTGTGGTTTAAAGAAAAACTCGATGGAATTAGATTTGATTATATTTCTAGGGGACTTCAAGATTATATAGAAAAAAAAATAAAAACTTGGTTAAATAATATTATTGATGAATTTGGGATTAATAACATTATATTTTCTGGGGGTGTGGCTATGAATATAAAATTGAATATGAGATTATCTCAGTTAAATTCTGTCAATAAATTTTTTGTTCCTGGGTCGGCAGATGATAGTTCTAATTGTATAGGTGTTTGTTTTTATTTTAACAATAAAAATGGCAAAGAAACAAGTTTTCTAAAGAATCTGTATTTAGGACAAAATATTTCTGATTCTGAAGTATATAAAGAAATTGATAATTATAGATTAAGAGAAGAATATAAAATTATAGAAAATATTTCTTCCTCCCAAATATCTGATAAATTATCAGAAGGAAAAATTATAGCTCGATGTGCAGGAAGAATGGAATTCGGAGCAAGAGCATTAGGAAACAGATCTATTTTAGCAGATCCACGAGACTTGAAAGTTGTTGATAAAATAAATAAAGTTGTAAAAAAAAGAGATTTTTGGATGCCGTTTGCTCCAACTATCATAGATATTTGTTGGAACGAATACTTAGATAATGAAAAAAATATTTTTTCTCCTTATATGACAACAGGATTTAATACTACAAAAATAGGAGAAAATTGTTTATGTGCGGCAGTTCATCGAGCAGATAAAACTAGTCGTCCTCAAATGTTAACAAGAGACCAGAATGAAGATTTTTATGACATTATAAAAAGCTTTTACTCTAAAACGGGAGTTGGAGCGGTATTAAATACTTCTTTTAATCTTCATGGGTTCCCAATTGTTAGAAATTGTAATGATGCTATTGATGTTTTTCTTAACTCTGATATAGATGGACTATTACTTAATAATGTTTATATAGAAAAATAAATAGGGTTTATTATGGGATGTCTAATAACTGGAATTACGGGTTTTGTTGGTAGTCATCTAGCGGATTATTTATTAAAAGAAACAAATGCTGATATCAATGGATTAACTAGGTGGAGGTATCCCAAAGATAATGTTTTACATTTAGTAGATAATGATAGAATAATATTCCAACATGGAGATTTAACTGATTTTTCTTCTTTATACAAAATATTAAATAAAACAAGGCCGGAATTTATTTTTCATTTGGCTGCTCAGTCTTATGTCCCATATAGTTTTGATGTTCCACTAGCTACTTTGGATTCTAATGTGCTTGGCACATGTAATTTATTAGAATCTGTCAAGTTGTTGAAAGAAGAAGATGGGTACGATCCAGTTATTCACATATGTTCTTCATCAGAAGTTTATGGTCAGGTAGAAGAAAAAAATGTTCCGATAAAAGAGGACTGTCCATTTAATCCTGCTTCTCCTTATGCCGTTTCTAAAGTTGGAGAAGATATGTTAGGTTTGCAGTATTGGTTGTCTTGGGGAATTAAAATTATTAGAACCAGAGTTTTTACTCATACTGGGCCAAGACGAGGAGATGTTTTTGTGGTAGCTGCTTTTGCTAAACAAATAGCTAAAATAGAAGCGAATTTGCAAGATGCAGTTATTAAAGTAGGAAATCTTGATAGTGTTAGAACTTTTGTTGACGTAAGAGATATTGTGAAAGCTTATTGGTTGTTGGTAAATAAATGTGAACCGGGGAAAGTATATAATATAGGGGGTAATGTAACAATGACAATTCATGAAATGTTAAAAAAACTTATTGATATGTCGTCAAAAAAAGATGAGTTAACAATCAAAGTAGATAGTAATCTTTTTAGGCCATCTGATGTTACTCTACAAATTCCATGTGTAGACAAATTTGTTGAAAGAACTGGGTGGAAACCTGAGATACCATTTAATCAAACATTATTAGATACTTTGAATTTTTGGAGAAATTATTATGCTAGATAGTTTAGTGGATAAAAAAATATTGGTTACGGGAAGTGCTGGTTTTATAGGAAACAATTTAATAAAGAAATTAATAGATATTGGTAATAAAAAGATAACAGGAACCTTACATAAATCTAAACTAAAAATAGAACATGATAGTGTAAAATATATAGAATGTGATTTATTAAATCCCGAACATTGTGATTTAGTAACAAAAGATATTGATATTGTTTTTATGTGTGCTGCAATTACTCATGGAGCAGCTTATATAGAAAATAATCCTTTGGGACTGGTAAATACGAATATTATTATTAATACAAATATGTTAAATTCTTGTTATGATAATAACGTTGAAAAATTTGTTTGTATTAGTAGTAGTACAGTTTATCCAAATATTGAATATCCTTTTAAAGAAGAAGAAATGATGTCTGGACCTGTTTTTGATAAATATTTTG
>Ga0307377_10008179_pt1 | contig 10662 bp, 18 predicted proteins | sample TR3MG_FD_202535 | JGI IMG/M metagenome (GOLD analysis project Ga0307377, IMG submission 202535) | Soil microbial communities from Risofladan, Vaasa, Finland - TR-3 | ecosystem: Environmental > Terrestrial > Soil > Coastal area > Acid sulfate soil | place: Finland: Risofladan, Vaasa | collected... | reverse complement strand
TGGGGGAGTAGGCGCTCGTACAGTGCCAGGATGCTCAGCTTGCCCGGATTGGAGCGCATCACCGCCTCGACCAGTAGCAGCCGATCCGGGAGGAACACTAGGGCGTCAATCCGGCGGCGCCACACCCCCAGCAGACGGAGTTCGTCCTTCGTGTACTGCCCCTGCGCGTTTCGGGGTTGCAACGGGCCCAGGCGCACGTTGGTCGACCACCGCACGTCTCCGAATGTGGCCGCCACCCACTCCGTGATCATCATGATCTCCCAGGGCGTGTAGCCGCGTTTGTCAGGCATGGAACCACCTCCTGGCCACATTCTACCACACAATCCGGCGGCTGTCAAGGGGTATTTGCGGTGTTTCCTTGACAGACCGGGCCATTGCGTGGTATACTAGCGTTGAGACCAAGAACGCTCTATGTCCAAGGAGGCTTAGCATGGCTGATTCCGGTTTCCCCTTCGTCCCCTCCATCGCCGAGATGCGCGATCTGATCGACGGCACTCTCGAGGAGATGGAGAACGACGAGGAGTTTCGCCACGAGCTCACAGAGGGCCACACCTCGGGCAACCCCATGACCCTCGGCCCCCGGCTGCCGTCGCCCGAGGACTGGGCCGACTTGCAGGTCGCAGGCGCTACGGCCAACGCCACCAAGTGGCTCAATCGCACCACCAAGCCAAAGAAGAACTTCAAGGAAGAGGCGCTCCGGGCCACCAGCCGGGCCAGATACCACGACTCCATGGAGCGAGTCCTCCGAGAAGAGGTCTGGGAGGGCGGGATGGCCCTGGTCGATGAGTCCGAGACTATCGCCACCATCCAAAAGCGCGGCGCGTCCGTCTACTCCAAGGGCGTTGAGGATCGCAAGCCCAAGATCCTGCGCCGGGTCAAAGAGCTCCACGCCGACCGGCTCGCCCTGGCCGCCACCGTCGATGCTTTGCCTGTCGGCACTGACGCCGAGCGTGAGGCCAAGATGATCGCCAACAAGCGCGGGCTCCAGGCCATCGGCGCCAAGCGCAGGGGCGGGTGAGGGAGGTGAGACGTGAAGATTCGTGATACCTGCCTCGACTACCGTCACGCCTTCACCCAGGACGCTTTGACCTGGACCTTCAACATAGACCTTCAAGACCCGGTCACCGAGTTCAAGGTCTGGTTCTACGTCAAGAACAACACCAAGGGCGTGACGACCCACTGGTACTGGCCTTATCCTCTGCCCTACTACATCAAGAGGATCGAGGTCATCGACGGCTCAGAGGTGATCACTTCACTGCGAGGGCACCAGGCCGTCTCAGTCTCCTGCTTCGACATGGGATACTCGCCGATGCACTGGCACCAGGAGCTCCCGGGTATGTCGCAGTACTGGTGCTTCCCGATTCACTTCGGGCGGTCACTGGTAGACCCAGAGTGGATATTTGACCCCTCCAAGTTCCGGAACCCCCAGTTGCGTATCACCTGGGACATCGGCAACCCGATCCCAGTAGGCGCAGGAGGTTTCTTGACCGAGTCGGTTATGATGACCTGGTGGGCGAAGGTCATGGAGGAGGGCGCAAATCCGCGCGGCTACCTTATGAACAAGGAGGTCAAGTCCTACACTCCCGCCGGGCCCGGAGACCTCGTCACCTATCTCCCGACCGACTTCCCTCACCGAAAGCTGTTCATTCGCTCGTACTACTTCAACGGCGATATGGGCAACGGGGTCACCCACATCAAACTGTCCCAGGACCAGGACAAGTGGATCCCCGTTGACCTGAACAGCCACGACTTCATCTTCCTGATGAAGGACTGGTTCACCGAGGTCCAGTTCCACGGGAAGCACTACGTGGAGCAGGACTGCCTCAGAGAGCACTTTGGGGGAATGTACGCGCACGGGCTGCTTTGCTCTGGCCAGGATTCTGCCATTGTCAGCGCGCATAACTGGGCAGGCAACTGCTTCGAGGTTGGCGCGGAAGACGATGCTGGAGCTCCGTACGATCACGACGCCCGAATCGAGGCCTGGTCCATGGGCATGACCCGCACGCCTTTCGACACCTTCTGCTATCCCTACGGGGACCAGGATGATGCGAGCGACTGGCTCGAAGTAGGACCTATGGGTAACCTGCGGCTCATTCTCACCCATGACGTCAGTCCGGCGGCGGGCAACTACCACCAGACCGAGATCGTCTGCCAGCAGGCCCATCCTTACTGAGTGGTCGTCCAGCCGGGAGCTCCTTACTGATCCCAGGCGGTGAGGGGACTCCGGCTGTTCGCCAATATCCCCGACGCCAGGGCCCGGGAATTGTCGCCAAGCCCGGGCCCTGGCCCCCTTGAGGAGGGCTTATGCCTCAGCAGCGCGATCCCTTCATGTGGGTGGCCCGAGGGACGGTCCACGACGGCCAGGACCTGGTCGTCATCACCGAGCCCATCCGAGATCGGGACCAGGTCCTCTACTGCGACGAGATCTCCGTCTGCAACCACACGCACTCTGGCGGCGATGTGACCGTGGGCCTGGTCTTTGGGGGCCGCTTCTTTGAGCTCGACACCATCTACAACCTCGTCGCTGGCATGTGGCACTGGGGCCGGGGCAAGTTCACCTTCCTGAGCCCCTGGCAGATCTACGCTCGCTTCCACTATGAGGCCCAGGATGCTTGCGTCAACGGCGACGACTGCGAACTGCACGTTCTGGGCTACACGCTCGAGCCGTTCTCGACACCGTGATCGTCCAGGGGGCCTGGGATGCTCTATAAGATCGACTGCCCTACACCCGCCAACACGCCCGCTTCTCACCCTGTAATCAATCGCGTCCGCGTCTATCCCGGCATCGTCACCCGCGTCTGGGTCGGCTTCCCCAGGGGCTGCTACGGCCTGGCTCACCTCCAGGTCTGGCACTGGGGCTGGCAGGTCTGGCCCTGGTCCCCTCAGCAGTCCTTTCACTGGAACGACTACATGTTCGACTTCTCAGACCGCTATCCGCTCACCACCGAGCCGCTAGAGTTCGTCGTCCAGACCTGGAACCTGGATGATTTCTATGCTCACACGCCTACGTTCGCCGTTCTCGTCGATCCCGCACCCGCCGCTGGCGAGCTCGAGGGGCTCCTGCGCAGCCTCCAGGAGCTCGGCCTGCTCGTAGGGGGCTGACCATGCCCGAGATACTGCCCGCCCACGCGCCATATCCCAAAGCCGTCATCGGCTGGGATGGAACGGTCTACCGGGTGTTCTCCGTGGACGCAGCCGGGCAGCTGCAGGTTGACGTGATCGCGTCCGGCCTCCCTGCTGGCGCAGCGACGGCCGCGAACCAGGCCCTGATTCTGGCTCAGGTGCAGGCCATCGAGGACCTGACTCACGCCCAGCAGTCGATCGCCACCGACCGCCTCATCGTGCGGGGCGAGGACCAACTGTTCTCGTTTCAGAACGTGGCCGCTGGCGGAGTAACGGCCGTCGTTGGGGGCGTTCCGCTCTACATCACCGGACCCGTGGTTCCAGCGGGCGAGGTATGGGTGCTGACCAACGTAAAAGCAGTAGACCGCACCTCAGCGACGACGGGATACGATCTTGGGCTTCTGCACAACGCCGTCAACCGCTGGTTTGCAGGAGAGACGAGGGCAATCGCAGCAGGGCAGCGGTCGTACTGGCACGGGCACGTGTACCTGGACCCTGGCGATGCGATCAGGTTCTACCCTGCGGGCGCGATTGCAGGGGACCAGTGCAACGTCACTGTGACCGGGTACATCATGACCTTGGAGGTCTAGGAACACGCCATGCCGCACGGCACACCCGACTGGGGCCTCGTCGGGCCGAAAACCACCACCTACGGCCTGGACGACCTGGGCGAGCACGCGGTCCGGCTGGGGAGTCCCCATCTGTGGGATCGCAGAGGGGACGTGGTTTGGCTGACAGACTTCCGGGATGGCCTTGGCGATGTAGAACGTGTGGTCGCAGGAGTTGGGGCGGGCGTATGTTTGCATACCGGCTGGGCGCGTCAAGGGGCGTTCTGTGCCCAGACAACATACCCCGATGCAGCTGGGACGTGGGCCTTCTTACGAAAAGGGGTCCCCTTCCCGAGAGGGTCTGGGCTGGGGCTGGAGGCGTCAGCAGCGTGGGATGTCAACCTGGAGAACTTTACGCTGTCCCTGTACGGAAATGACGGGATCCACCCATTCTTGGCAGGTTTCAGGTACAACTACGCCGCGCCCACGGCGTGCGAATACGTGAACGCCGCCGGACTGTGGACCCCGCTGCCGCCAGCTTTCATGGCGGCAGCAGCGTACGGAACGCCTAAGACACTGAAAATGACCATGGACTTTGTGCAGGGCAGGTACTTACGCTTCCAGATGAACGAGAGAGAATGGGATGGGGGCGCGTACGCATATCAGTATGCGGGTGCGCCAGGCACCCCCGATCTGTACGCTACTGTGGCCGGGCACCCCGAAGCGGCAAAGACAGCCATCGTCTACATCGATTCGATCATTGTGACCCAGAACGAGCCGTAACACCCAGAACGAACCGTAGGCCATCGTCGCAGCAGCGATCTCGGAGAGGGGATGCCATGCGCGAACAACTCGTCGATCTCTTCAAGTCCTCGGCCATCATCCAGGGCACCATGGCCCTCCTTGGCTTTGGCGCCATGACCTACCTGGCCATCGCCGGTCGCCCCATCCCCGAGATCTTGGCCGCACTCGTCGGCACCATCGTCGGCTACTATTTCGGCACCAAGACCCGTCAAAACAGTGTCTAGTCGCAGATGTGGTTATGACCACTCGAAGCGACATCCGCGCCCAGATGAGGGCTTTCGCTCAAAAGGAGTTCGCCATGGCTCACTACACTAGAGTCGCCCGGCAAGAGTTCCCTTCCACCGATCCCACTCGCCCGGGCAAGATCGACGTCGCCTACGTCTACATGGACGAGCGCTTCCAAACCATCATGGTCACCGTTCCCCTCGAGGACGACAACCAGGAACGAGTGACCGCCGAGCTTCGCGCCCGGGCCGAAGCCGCCAAAGGCGCGGGGCCCGAAGCGATCGAGTTCTAACCCAAACATGGAAGCCCAGGCTGCCTCTGCCAACTGGGGGGATCCCTACATCGGCTTGCGTCACACGGCCGTCGAGATCAGGGCCATGGCCCTCTCTCTCGTGCGCCGCCCGGGCCTGGCCCTGTACCCCGAGCAGACCCCCTGGGGCAGCCCTAGCATCTGGGACGACCTCAAGGAGCTGTGGAACTCTTTCATCAAGTGGATCAGCCGTCTCTGGGAGGGCTACTGGGCGGGCATCTTCTGGACCTGGCTCAAGGCCTTCGCCCTGGATCCCGTCACCTCGTGGCTCCGGGCGCACCTCTTTGAGAAGCTTCAGGCCTGGGTCGAGGACAAGCTGCCCATCGTCCGCGACTGGGTCTCCGCCCGCTGGACCGAGCTCATCACCCCCTTCGTGGCCCGCTACAACAGCATCAAGTCCGCCCTCGAGAACTGGCTGGAGTACTTCAAGAACCAGTTCTACTCGGCCATCGTCGCCATCAAACAGGGCATCGGCGACACCTACACCTGGTTCAAGGACACCCTCAAGGGGATCGTCGAGCGCATCCGGGATGCGCTCGAGCAAAAGCTCGGCGTCCTCAAGACCACTGTTCTGGGCATTCCAGAGACGCTTGGCGACGTCGTGCGCCGTCTCCGAGAGGCCATCGAGAACCACCTGCGCCTCTTCTGGGAGACGCTCGGCGGCTACTACAACACCATCAAGACGGCCCTCGTGGGTGCGATCTCCGGCGCCTGGACAGCGATCGCTCAGCCCTTGAACTCCCTTTGGGAGCGCCTATACTTTGGGATCAAGAACCTCGGCAGCTACATCGGCTCGGGCGTCACCAGCGCCTGGACCGCGCTCTGGAACATCGTCACCACCGCCATCCGCGAGATCTGGTCCGGCATCACCAGCCTGGTCATGCGCGCCGCCGAGACGGTCATGTCTCCCATCCGCGACCGCGTCCGCGAGTGGTTCGGCAACTTCATCACCATCCCGGCCACCTTCCTTGAGTGGGTGGCCACCACTGCTGGCACCAACTTGGCCCTCGAGCCGTCCCGGGCCCTCACCACCGCCGGCGCTCTCTACATCATGTCCATCGCCGCCGGAACATCCGCGCACGTCCTGTCCACTGCCCTCAACGCCATTCCCGCAACCAACTGGGTCGGCGCCTCCCAACTGTCCGCCTTCGTCGCCGAGGCCGCCGCCTTCGCGCCTCTCACCAACGCCACCTACGGCGTCCTGATCAACGACGCCCTCACCCAGCCGATGCGCTACTATTGGAACCAGAAGTTGCGCCCCCGGATCCCTAGCGAGGGTTCGATCTACGCCATGGGCCGCAAGCGCGGCCTCACCCGGTCCGAGTTCGGCGAGGCCATGGCTTACCAGGGCCTGCCCGACTCGTGGATCGATAAGGAGTACAGTTTCTTCTGGGCCGACCCTTCCCCTTACTGGCTCCTGCGCATGTCCGAGAACGCTACCCCGACCATGAGCCCGTCCGCTCCCATGCTCAAGTGGCTCGCCCAGTGGCTCCCCAACTGGCGCGCCGATCCCTGGGCCTGGTACAAGATGAAGCTCATGCTCGCCGGTTTCGAGGACACCGACATACAGCCCTTCATCGATGGCTTCACCCGTCGCCGGGTCGGACCGGCCACGACCCAGCTCAAGACCGCGGTCCGGGGCATGTTCCGCGAGGGCTACTGGACTCAGGCCGACGTCGAAGCCCTTCTCCTTCCTCTTGGCGTGCGCCAGGAGGAGATCTGGTTCATGTGCCGGTCCGAGCAGTTGCGGTTTCAGAAGGCCTACCTGGACGATCAGGTCAAGTACTTCTCGGAAGCATTTCGCAAGGGCGAGCTCTCCCGGCAGGACCTGTCTCTCTCGCTGTCCACCTTCATCGCCAACTCCTCCCTTGTGGCCCAGATCGTCTCTCGAGAGGTGGTCCGTGCTCTGCCCAAACCAAAGTCCGTGGTCGCCCCCAAGGACGACCCCCTGGTCGTCACTCTGCGTCGCCAGGCGATCAACTCCTGGACCGCGGCTTACCGAGATTGGGCCATCGACCAGCACGATCTCCTTCTCGGCCTCACCATCGTCGTCCAGGACGTCGCGCTCGCCAACACGATGGTGGCCGTCGAGCAGGCCCGCTATCGACCGCCGCCGCCGCTGCCGCCGCCGCCTGCCGAGGACCCGATCGTGGCCAAGTCCAGGCGCGACGCCATCGCCTCTTGGGTCAAGCAATTCCGAGATGGCGAGATCACCGCTGCCGTTATGGAGATGGGCCTGGCCAACCTGATCTCCGATCCGGCTCTCGTCACCCAGATCCGCCAGCTCGAGGAGCTTCGCGCTCGCCCTGCCCCGGACATCTTGCCGCCTTGGGAGGAGGACCCTGCTGTGGCGGCGGTCCGCGAGGAACACGTTCGGGCGCACATCGAGATGTTCCGCAAGCGGCTGATCGACGTCCGCCAACTCTACGTGATGCTGGTCGCCGACGGCTTGGCCGAGGCCCTGGCCCGGGCAACCGCCGTCACCCAGGCCCTCAAGCGGGTCAAGGTGCCCCCGCTCGAGAGCCCCTACTTCCAGCGCGACTATCTGCAGTCCCTCATGGACGAGGCCATGAGCAGCTACTCGCGGATGCTCCAGCTCGGCGAGATCAGCCAGGAACAGTACGAGGCCTACCTGGCGGGCGTCGGAGTCGACGCCGCCGTCATCAGCTACCTCGGCGACACCGAGGCCCTGCGTTCCTTCCTGGCCGCCTTCCCATTGTGAGGTCAATCGTGCAGGATTTCTTGTCCGATCGCAAAGTGAGCAGGCCTCGGCCGTATCCCAGGGGCCGTAAACCACTGGCAATAACTCGCCTGTCGTGTCGACAAATCTTGCAGACGCAGACCGTCATAGCTTTCCCTTCTCAGGAGGCCCGCCGTTCCCGCCGCCAGCCAGCGGTGTTTTCCTTGCCCGCTCCCAGAACTCTTGAAAGATCTCGGGCCAGGTCTCTCGAATCTTCTTATAGTTGGTCGGATCGGAGAGCCGGAGAGCAGCCATGATGAACGCGGTGAAAGTCGCCCCGGTCGCGTACAGCCGCTTGCTGTCGTCAAAGTCCGACTGGCTCATCCCTCTTGCTCCTCTATCTCGTCGCCGCCCTCGTCGCCGCTCTCGGCGTCCACCGTGGGGAGATCTAGGGCCTGTTTCAGCGCATAGATCGCTTCGCCCAGGTAGGGTAGCATGTGTGGCCCCAGGCTCCCGGGCTCGCCGACGCGAGCCAACTCAACCGCCCTTTGCAGGTACAGCAGCCCGGTCCGAACCAGTTGCCGCGAATCACCCATCGTTCCCTGCCTTTCTGTCATCTGCGCCTTCTGTTGAAGAGCCACAAGTCGATGCACACGTAGAGCAGTATGAGTACAGTCAGGATCCCGCAGATCGCCGAGAAACCGGGGCTGGCCAGGATTTCGCCGAGCATGTCTCTTTCTCCTTGCCGGTCACTCGCCCACCGGCCGGGCATGACTCCGAACAGGGCGTGTCAGGACAGTTGGCCGGCGTGAAACATGACCCAGAATGCACCCAGTCTACCAATCTGGTTTCGCTCCTGCGAGCACCAGATCGAGGTGGATCGCGCGCCGTTCGGCAGAGCGTACGTGTACCCAAATGCGTTAGGGCCCGACACGTCTCGGGCCTCGCTCAGACTGCGAGCGGGTACCCAGCCGTCGTTTCGGGCATCGTCATACGTGAGGTAGCTCGTGAGTTTCATCAGATTCCTCCTGTCGCCGCGTGATCCTCCACTCGGGCCAACGCTGTCTGCGCCCGCCGTACCAGCGTCCGCGCGGTCTCTAGCCTGCTCACCCGCAACAGCGCCCCGATCGTCGCCGGGGCCTGCTCCGACGCCAGGATCTCCCGGTCCAGCGCCGTCATCGCCTCGTACAGTCGATCCATCACCTCTCTCATCGCTCCCTATGCCTCCTGGTCCACGCCGTCGGGCCTCGAGGCCTCACGCAGGATCGACGCGCACCGCCGGACATCCATCAGGGCGCGCTCCAGGTACTGTTTGGCCTGCCAGTGCAAAGTCACCAATTCGGTCGCGCTTTCTCCCAGCGCGTTCACGTCCACGATCACCGGAAGGGCCTCCAGGTCGTTCACCAGAACCGCCAATCGCACCGAGATCTCATTCATCGTCGCTCTCCTTTCCTCTCTTGCGCGCTCGCTCAGCCCAAGGGCCGCACGAGCGCATCGCGAACCGCCCACACTACCACCGCTGCCAGCAGGCCGACCACCACCAGCGCGAACGCGATCGCCGCATCGAGGGACAACCCGAGCCCGATTGCGCCCAGCACCAGGGGGATCCACAGCAACGCGCTTCCCGTCGCCACTCCGAGCACAATCAACATGCCGATCAACACGCACACGATCTCAAACATCTGCCCCTTCCTCCTCTCTTTGAGGGGGTTTGACCCGCCATGACCGACCTGACTCCCATCGCAGCCGTCGTGAAACGCCTCCTTGAGGCTCTTGCAGAGAACGAACCCGCCCAAGTGCTGGACTCTGAGGTCATTCCTTCGGGAAATCGGCCCACAGAGCCAGTTCCGGACTCTTCTGAGGAGCCACCGAACAAACGCACCCGGCGAGCGCCCGGCCGCTAGGGCCGTCATAGACCGTACACGCGGACGACACCGTTTTGACAAAGTCCCCGGGCAAACCCGCCACCAGGCGGACCGCATCCCCAGCGAGTCCGACAAACGTGGTCACAATGGACGAGAAGCCGGTCCGTGGCCCATCACTACTTTGCAATCGGACGATCGGGGGAGGGCTCCCACCCTCTTGCCAGGGCTTCCCCTGAGGTTGGGGCAGCCAGAAAACCCCAGAATACTCCCTAAGACTCCCCGCCGTCGTGCTCCTCTGCTCACTGGCCAATCTCTCTAACCCAAGTGTCCCGCGGCCAAAGCCTCCCTGTGGGGACCGCGACTTGACATAAGGCCCCTCTCCCCTGAGTTATCCACAGGTTATCCACAGGCTTGACCGAGTTATCCACAGAACACTTGTTCTATTGTGGACCATAATTCGTCAACTATCGTGATCTACTGTCCTCTATGGGCGTTTCGGGCGGAATCGCGGTCCACTCAGGGCGTTTCCAAGCAGGAATCTCGCTCCCCGTGTCTGCCGAAGCCCACACCAGGTGGCGGTGTTCGTCCTCGATGTGCGCTTTGTACCAGCGATCGCGCTCTCGTTCCGCCAGCGCGATCATCGCGTCGAGGTCAATCCCTGTCCTGCGCTTCCAAGCATGGCCGCTGGGCCGAGTGTAGACCAGGGTCAGCCAGTAGATCGCCATGCACCCTCCTTCGTCCGGTGGTCAGGCCAACTCGTCCGGGACCCACGTCACGGAGTAGTGGGTGCGCGGCGCCCGCCCAATCGCAGTCACCTTGATTCGCGTTCGCCCCCTTCGTCTCATCGGCAGCAGCGCCTTCAGTTGCGCCACGAGCCTGCTCGAGGTGAGATCCCAGTAGTGCGGGAAAGCGGGCTTCTCCTTCTCCGGCACGTGGACCCGCAGCACAGTGATCATCTTCGGTGGGCGCCCATCCCGGGGGTGAATCTCCAGGTCGCCCTCCTCCCACCTCTCGATCGTAAACTCCCGTGTCTCCCCATCTGTCCAGTCATAGATCTCGTAGGGCCTCTCCAATGCTGGCATCGCTCGGCTCCTTTCCCTTGCGAGG
>Ga0307377_10008178_pt1 | contig 10663 bp, 12 predicted proteins | sample TR3MG_FD_202535 | JGI IMG/M metagenome (GOLD analysis project Ga0307377, IMG submission 202535) | Soil microbial communities from Risofladan, Vaasa, Finland - TR-3 | ecosystem: Environmental > Terrestrial > Soil > Coastal area > Acid sulfate soil | place: Finland: Risofladan, Vaasa | collected... | reverse complement strand
GCCTCGGAGTCGGGGTCGTCGGGGTTGACGTCGGGATGGTGGCGGCGCGCCAGCCGGCGAAATTCCCGCTTGATCTCATCCTGGCCTGCGTCGCGACCGACGCCCAGGATCTCGTAGTAGTCACGGTCTGGGGGCATTGTTCGAGCGGGGCCCTATTCGGACTCTTCGTCCGGCTCCTCGCCGCGGATCTTGACGTCGCCCCTCGCGATTTCGTCGATGGCGCGGTTGACGAGGCCGCCGCCGCTGGACTCGAGGGGGCTGTGGACGCGTTCCTTCAGGTCGTGCGCCCGCTTGGCCACACCCACCACCAGGACATATTTGCCGAATCGCTTGGTGAGCCGATCCAGCTTTTCGCTTTGCTCTACGCTGCCGGTGCGAGACGGTTGCCGCATGGACTGAGGGCCTCTCCCCGTTATGTGCAGATCTCCACTATAGGAACGAGCGACGACGACTGTCAAGGCGCAGGCGCGGGATCCGACTCCAGCGACAGGCGCCCTTGGCGGGCGGCCCTGACGGGGGCGAAGCTGCGCCGATGCTCGGGGGTCGGCCCGAGCTCCATCAGCCGCTGGAGGTGCACCCGCGTGCCGTATCCCTTGTGTCGCCCGAAGGCGTAGCCTGGGTACGTCTCGTCCAGCTCCACCATCATTCTGTCGCGCACGACTTTTGCGACGATGGAGGCGGCGGCGATTGAGGCGCAGGTGCGATCGCCGCCGACTATGGCCCGCTGTGGAAGCGCCGCGCCGGGCAATCCTCTTCCATCCACGATGAGCAGGTCCGGCCTGGGTTCGAGCTGCCGGATGGCTTCGCTCATGGCGAAGTGAGTGGCCTTCAACACGTTCAGCCGGTCCACCATACGAGCGTCGGCGATTCCAACGCCGACGCAGACGGCTTTGCGATGAATCAAGTCGAAGAGACGCTCCCGATCCGCAGGCTTGACCAGCTTCGAATCCGCCAGCCCCGGGAGATGACAGCTCCCGTCGAAGATGGCGGCGGCGGCGACGACGGGCCCGGCGATCGAGCCGCGGCCGGCTTCGTCGACGCCGGCGATGCGAAGGAAGCCCTGGTTCCGGAGCTCCCGCTCTGCCCTCCACAGGCCCCTCACTGGTTGCCTCCGGGCGGCGAACAGACGGCGGGGCGGTACGATCTACTGGGGTTCGCACATTGAAGTAATGTGCGAACCCCAGTAGCCGGCGTCGTGTGCGCTCTGAGAGCTTCGCCGGGTCACTTCTTTGGGCGAAGCTCCATAGGGGAATGCCGGTTCGAGCGCGGCGGGGTCTGCGCTCGCCACCCTGGTGCCGTCGCGCACGTGCACTTGCCGATTGTCCCCGGTGAGCCGGACTCTGGTCGGCGGCCAGAAGATGACCATGGCCTTGCCGACGAGTCTCCCCGCCTCCAGCTCCGGCCGGGGTCGTCCCGTGAGAGGATCGGCCCATCGGTGGCTGTCATTGCTCTTGTTGCGATTGTCGCCGAGGACGAAGTAGCAGCCGTCGGGGACTTGGTAGGGCTCGTCGGCGGGCAGGCCGTAGGTGTCGACGGGCCAGTCGTAGTCGGGCCGCGGGATTTCCGTCGGCTCCTCGAGGCGACGCCCGTCGATGTAGATGCCATCGCCGCGCTTGATCCTGATGGCATCGCCCGGGAGGCCGATGAGCCTCTTGACGAAATCCTTCTTGCCGTTGCCGTAGCTGGCGTAATCGGGGGCTTCGAAAACAATGATGTCGCCGCGCTTGGGATCGTTGAGACGGTAGACGAACTTGTTGACGAGTATGCGGTCCTGCTTGACGAGGCTGGGCTCCATGGACTCGGAGGGGATGTAGAAGGCCTGGACGACGAGAGGCCTGACGAGCATGAAGACGAGGACGAAGGCGATGAGGCCGGAGTCGAGGAGCTCGACCATGAAGGTGCGCCCGGGCGCGGTTCGCCAGAGCCCCCAAACGATGCGGAGAAAAGCGAGGAGGCCGATGACCGCCGCGATCTTCCAGGGCTGGTCGAGATTCATGCTAGCGGCGGCGATCCTCTTTGATGCGGGCGGCTTTGCCCGCTCGATCCCGGAGGTAGTAGAGCTTGGCGCGACGGACGCGGCCGTGGCGGAGGACTTCGACTTTCTCGACGCGTGGGGAGTGGAGCAGGAACGTGCGCTCGACCCCTACGCTGTGGGCGACGCGGCGAACGGTGAAGGTCTTCTGAAGACCTCCCCCGCGCCGGGCGATGACGACGCCCTGGAAGGGCTGGGATCGCTCCCGTCCGCCTTCGACGACGCGAACCGTTACCTTGACGAGATCGCCCGGGGCGAATTCGGGCACGTCGGCGCGAAGCTGCGCCTCTTCGAGCTCTTCTATCGCGGGCATGTTGCTTTCACTCCTGGAAAAGACCCGGCGGATGGTTCGCCAGGGGATGGAGAGCCTGTGCGGCTGTCAAGTATAGCATATTGGGAGGGCCGCAGGCAAGCGCGGGTGGATGTGGGCCCGCGAGCGGGATGAGGACAGACCCGCCCGGATGTGGCTAATAACGGTGGGGGAGGTTGGGGAGCGAGATCATGGCGAAGGCGAGGACGTTGACGGAGGCTGACCTGTACCAGCCGATCGCTCGCTATCTGGAGGGGCTCGGGTACACCGTGCGGGGCGAGGTGATGGACTGCGACATCACCGCCACCCGCGGCGACGAGCTCGTCGTCATCGAGATGAAGCGGAGCTTCAGCACCGCGCTGCTGGTGCAGGCGACGAAGCGGCAGCGCATCACGGACTCGGTGTATGTGGCCGTGCCGCGGCCGAAACGGGGCCGCCAATGGAACGGCTTCCGCCACCTTCTCCGGAGGCTGGAGCTGGGGCTGATCTTCGTATCGTTCGGCCGGCGGAGGAAGCCGCGCGTCGAGGTCGTCTTTCATCCCGTCCCCTACCAACGCCAGAAGCGCAAGGCGGCGAAGCGCGCTGTCCTCACGGAGATGGAGGGACGGTCGGGGGACTTCAACTGCGGCGGCAGCACGCGCCAGAAGATCGTCACGGCCTATCGGGAGAACGCCATCCAGATCGCCTGCTGCCTGGACGCCATGGGGCCCATGTCTCCCAAACAGCTCCGCGACCTCGGCACCGGCCCCAAGACCCTCTCCATCCTCTACAGCAACTTCTATGGGTGGTTCGAACGCGTGGATCGGGGGGTGTACGCGCTGCGAGGGAAGGGGCGGGAGGAGCTGGGGGAGTTCGGAGAATTGGCCGGGCAATATCGAGAGGCCGTAGAGGCGAATGCCTCCCCCGCCTAGGTGGCCGGCCCCACCACCACATTATCGATCAACCGCGCCTGTCCCACGAACGCGGCCACCGCGAGGAGGGCGGGGCGGTCGAGAGCGTGAAGCTCTTCGAGGGTCTCGGCGTCGCGGAGGTCGAGGTACTGGAGCGTGACGAGGGGTTCGGAATCGATGATGTCGCGGGCGGCGGCGATGAGGGCGGCGGCGGCGCGCTCGCCTGAGTGGAAGCGATCGCGGGCGGCGAAGAGGGCGCGGGAGAGGACGGCGGCGGCTTTGCGCTCGTCGGGGGATAGGTAGGCGTTGCGGGAGGACATGGCGAGGCCGTCGGGCTCGCGGACGGTGGGGACGGGGACGATCTCCAGCGGGAACTTCAGGTCCCGCACCATCTGCTTGATGACGAGAAGCTGCTGGTAATCCTTCTCGCCGAAGTAGGCCCTGTCCGCCCCGACGATGTTGAAGAGGCGTGCGCAGACGGTCGTCACGCCGCGGAAGTGCCCCGGCCGGTGCGGCCCGCACAGGCACTCCACCAGCGGCCCCGTCACCTCGACGAACGTGCTGTCCCCCGGCGGGTACATCTCCTCCACCGACGGCGCGAAGATCAGGTCCGCGCCGGCCTCGCCCGCCTTCTCCGCATCGCCATCCAGGTCCCGCGGATACTTCTCGAAGTCCGTGCCCGGCGCGAACTGCGTGGGGTTCACGAACACGCTGACGACGACGAAACCGCACTCGGCCCGCGCCCTGGCGATGAGGCTGAGATGGCCTTCGTGGAGCGCGCCCATCGTGGGTAGGAGCCCGATGGACTTGCCCTCGGCGCGAGCGGCGGCGGCGCGATTCCTGACCGCCGCCACTGTCGATACAACGTCTGTCATGGTGATTGTCTCACGGGTTAAGCAGTTCGGTGTACTGGTTGAAGTAGCTCGACCAGAAAGTGATGACGACGCCGGCGATGGCGACGGCGACGAGCAGGTAGAAGAAGATGCCGGCGGCCATCGCCGTCTGCTTCCCGCCGACATCGGTCTCGGATTCGTAGTAGTCGGCGACCTTCTCCAGCGCGTCCTCGATGGAGCCCGCTCGCTCGGCCGTGCCGATCATGTCGAGCGCCATGTCGGGGATGTGCCGGGTGGCGGCGAGCACCTCGGACATGGTCCTGCCGTGCATCACTCCCTCGGCCTCGCGCACCAGCGCCTCCTCCATCGCCGCGTTGCCCGTCGCCGAGGCCGCGGCGAGGAGGGAGCGATGGACGGGAACGCCCGCGGCCAGCAGCATCGCCAGCGCCCGCGCCCACCGTCCGGTGGAGATGCGCCGGCTGAGGCTGCCGAACCAGGGGAGGTGGAGCTTGATGGAGTCGAGGGCGCGCTTGATGGGCGGGATCTGCACGAGCAAGCGCCAGCCGTACCAGGCGATCACGAGGCCGAGGAGGAGCGGAAGCGACCGCGTCAGCACGAGGCTCAGCCACGAACTGAAGCTGCCGAGGACGAGCGTCGGCGCGGTCGGAATGAGGACGAGCGCGATCAGCAGTATCTTCGGGTAGAAGGTGTGCCAGCGGTAGGCCTGCTCGATCTCGAACGACTTGTCGAAGTACGTGGACAGGCGCCCGGCGGTCTGTTCGAGGAGCCCCGATTCCTCCCCCGCCTCCATCACCGCCAGCGCCGCCGGCGTGAAGGCGGCCGGGTACTTGTGCATCACGGACGTCATGGGGCGGCCGCGAATCGCTTCCTGCGCCATCTCCGCCGCGGCGTGCGCCAGGATGCGGTTTCTCGTGCGCTTAGAAAGCGTGGACATCGCCTCCGTGACACCCATCCCGGCGGACATAAGCGCCCCCAGCGAGGAGAAGAACAGCGCCCGGTGCTTGCTGCTGACCGGGTAGAAGACCGGCGCCGCCACACGCCTCTTCAGGCTCTCCGCGACGCTCACCTTCGGGCGGGCGACGGCCTCGACGCTGACGATGAAGTAGCCCTGGGCGCGGAGGTCGCGGGCGACCGCCTCGGCGGACTCGCCCCGCAGCGTGCCCCGCTGAACCTCCCCGTCTTGCTCCTTTACTTCATAAGTGAAGGTGGGCATGGACCCTCTGCTCTTCGCTCAATCGTTTCGCCAGCTCGGCCGCGGTCCCGCCGGCGGGGGTCTTCAGATCGGGGGCGAGCTCCGCCAGCGGCACCATCACGAACGCCCTCTCCCACATCCTCGGATGCGGCACCTCGAAGTCGTCCTCGACAACACGTTCGTCGCCGAACAGCAATATGTCGATGTCGATCTCTCTCGGTCCCCACCGCTCCCGGTGCTTGCGGCCGACATCCTTCTCGATTCCCTTCACGAGGTCGAGCAGGTCGCGGGCGGCCGTATCCTCCGGCACCTCGATCTCGACGACCATGTTGAGGAACTCCGGCTGGTCGGTGACGTGCATCGGCTCTGTCTGATAGACGCGGGATGGGCGCAAGAAGTTCACGCCGGCGGCCGCTTTGAGGCGCGAGATGGCGTCGCGGAGGTTCTGCTCGCGGTCGCCGACATTGCCGCCCAGTCCCAGAAACACGCGGCGCACTATCTCACTCCTGGTTACAGCATGAACCACAAAGACACAAAGGCACAAAGTCTAAACAGCCTATAGCACCATTCTCTTGATGCCATCACGCAGGAGGGCTTTGTTGAAGTTGATCAGGAGGCCCAATCGCAGTCTGGTAAGCCTGAGGTATGTGAGAAGCTGTGCTTCGTGGACAGGCTGAACGCTCTCGACAGCCTTCAACTCCACGATCACCTTGCCATCCACCACCAGATCGAGCCGCAGCCCCGCATCGAGTCTCACTCCCTTGTACACGACTGGAAGTGGAACCTGGGACTCGAAGGGGGCACCACGCTCGCTCAGCTCATGACACAGACAGACTTCATAGACCGACTCCAACAACCCCGGACCCAACGCCATATGAACCGCCATCGCTGCATCGACTATCGTCTTCGCGGCCCGCTCCACATCCACCGGTATCGGCTCGAATGTCTTGGCCGTTGTTCTTCTTTGTGCCTTCGTGCCTTTGTGGTTCAACTGCTCCCCCAGGTATGCTCGCTCGCCTCAAGTTCGTGCTTCACCCGCACGATGGCGTCGGCGACCCTGGCGACGCGGGACATCTCCCTGACGTCGTGAACGCGGACGATATCGGCCCCGCCGGCGATGGCGAGGGCGACCGTCGCCGCCGTGCCCTCCAGGCGCTGGTCGGCCGGGAGGTCGAGGATCGCGCCGATCATCGACTTGCGGGAGGTGCCCACCAGCAGCGGGCAGCCGAGCGAGCGGAACTCGCGGAGCCGCCGCAGGATCTCGAGGTTGTGCTCCAGGGTCTTGCCGAAGCCGATTCCGGGGTCGAGGATGAGCTGGTCCCGCGCCATGCCCGCCTGGGCGGCGCGGTCGATTCCCTCTTCCAGATAGTCGCCGATCTCGCCGATCACGTCGGCGTACTTCGGGTCCTTCTGCATATCCCGCGGGGTGCCCCGGATGTGCATGATGATGACGCCGGCGCCGGCGTCGGCGGCGACTCCGGCGATCTCCTCATCGGCGTGGAGGCCGGAGATATCGTTGACGATATGAGCGCCGGCCTCGAGGGCGGCCCTGGCGACGCGGGACTTGTAGGTGTCGATGGAGAGCGGGACCTGGACTGCGGCGGCGAGGCCCTCGATCACGGGCAGGACGCGTCGAAGCTCGTCCTCCTTCCCCACCGGCTCCGATCCCGGGCGCGTCGACTCACCGCCGATATCGAGCATGTCGGCACCATCGGCGACCATCTGCTTTCCCTGCGCGATGGCGGCTTCGGCGTCCCTGCCGAGGCCGTCGCCGGAGAAGGAGTCCGGGGTGAGGTTGATGATTCCCATCACCAGGGTCCGCTCGCCGAGCGCGACCTCGCGCCCGCGGCACCGCAGCATCCGCGCCGCCGGCGCCGCATAGCCCTGGAGCGCGGTCTCGATGCGGGCGCCGACATCGCCGCCGAGCTTCGCGGCCGCGGCGGAGAGCTGGTCCGTCGAGCCCATCACGATGACCTCGGAGCGCGAGGGGTCGGCGCGGCCGGCGGGCCTGGCGAGCACCGCCAGGGCTCCCGCCTCCTTCGCCGCCTGGCGGAGCGCCTGTGCCGCATCCAGTGCGACGGGGCCGACGATCATCGCCCGCCCAAGGCCGCGAGAGAGGATCATCTCCACGGCGGATTTGTCGGAGCCGCGGGCGTGCAGCTCCGCCAGCACCTCATCTGCCGAAAGCGAAGCGAGCACTCGGGCTCTCAGCATGTCTCGTCTCATGGTCCCTGTGCAGCTCCAACCAAGGCGACTTCCCCCACGACCTTTTGCTCGCGGCCCTTCCGCGACATCCCCACCGCCCACCACTCCGGCGGACGGACGGTGATGGTAACAGCCCCATCGCGGTCGGTTCTCATTATGTTCGCCCCCACCCGCTCCAGCTCCCGCAGCATCTCGTCGGTTGGGTGTCCGAACGTGTTCTCCGCGCCGACGCTGATCACGGCGAGACTGGGGCTCACGGCGTCGATGAACTCGGGGACGGCCGGCTCCGCCGACCCATGGTGCGGCACCTTCAGAATCGTCGATGCCAGCTCCGGACCCAGCTTCGCCATCCGCATCGCCCCCGTCCGGTCGATGTCAGCCGTGAGGAGGACGCTCACCTCATCGTACACCAGGCGAAGGACGACGGAGTTGTCGTTGAGGACGGAAACGGTGTCGAGGCGCGGGTCGGGCGGGTTGAGGACTTCCGCATAGATCCCGCGGCCGAGGTTCAACCGCTGCCCCTCGGTGGCGCGGTGGTGGGTGATCTTCTGCTCCTCGATCTCCGCCAGGATCCTCTCGTAGGTATCGCTGTCCGACTCCAGCATGGGGTCGAGGACCATGCCGACCGGGACCGCATCGAGGACGGCCGGCATCCCGCCGATGTGATCTTCGTGGGGGTGGGTGATGACCAACACGTCTATCTCGCGGACGCGGCGGGCCATCAATGCCGGGACCACGATCTCCCGTCCCACATCCCAGCCGCCGGCCTCCTGCCCAGGCCGCCCCCCCGCGTCCACGAGCATCGTCCGCCCCCCCGGCGCCTGCACCAGAATGCAGTCCCCCTGCCCCACATCCAGCACCGTGATTCTGAGATCGTCATTCAGCTCCCCCAGCGCCAGCCACCAAACGGCCAGGGCCGCGGCGAGGAGGACGAGCAGGAGGATGCGTTCGCGCGGGAGCTTCATGGCGGGTTACTTCGGGGGGTTGGGAAAGGGTTCCTTGTCGCCGCTCCCCGGCCGTTCACGGTAGGACAGACGCCCGGTCTGTCACCTGGCCGTTCGCCGTTCCCCGTAGGGCAGGAGCGTGCCTCCTGCCCAGAGAAGGAACCCCTCGCCATGCGCCATCGCCGCCTCCCGCGCGTCGACCTGCCATCCCATACCTACGCGCTCACGTGTTGCGTGGACCGGCGGCGTCGGCTCTTCGCCGAGGCCGACCTCGCCGACGCCCTCATCGCGCTGTGGGTCGAGGCGCGCGACCGCGGCGACCTCGTTCTCCACGGCTACGTCGTCATGCCCGACCACTACCACGTCCTGGTCACGCTCACCGGCGCGCCCTCCGTCAGCAACGTCGTACAGCGGCTGCACGGCGCCTTCGGGAGGATGGTGCGAGCGCGCGGGTTCCGGGGCCGGCGCGTCTGGCAGCGGCGCTTCTACGATCATGTGGTCCGCGGCGAGGAGGATTGGCGCACCCAGCTTAACTACCTGCATGGCAACCCGGTGCGCGCCGGCTTGGTGGAGTCTGCGGCCGACTACCCGTGGTCGAGCGCGGCCTTCTGGGAGACGGGTACGGGCCCGGTGACTTGTGAGGGGGTTGCGTGGTGAGGGGCCGCGGGCGCTCGGGCAGGAGCACGCTCCTGCCCTACGACAAACGACGGACGATTCCGTGGCCTCGGCAGATTTCCCCCGAAGCCATCCGCGTTCATCAGCGTTCATCTCCGGCTTCGCCTACCTCCCTCCCCCTATCCAACACCCTCCCCAACACGACCATCCCCGCATACCACGCGACAATGAGGACCGGCCCCGGCTGGCCGACCTCCAGGGAGGCATACCGCAGCGAGGCGAAGGCGGCGCTGCTCCAGATCATCCCCCGCGTGGCGACGGCGGTGACCCACCCCGCCGCGGCCGCAAGGAACGGCAGGCACGCGCCCAAGGCGCATGTGCTCATTCCCCCCACCAAGACGACCGAGGCAAGGGGGACGGCCAGCAGGTTCGCCCCGAAGCCGGCGATGGGAGCCTGCCCATAGTGGTAGGCCAGGATCGGGAAGGTGGCGAGCTGGGCGGCGAAGGTCCCGACGACGGCGTAGCCCCCCCACTTGGGCAGCCACCGCACGAGCCACATCGCCTTCGGGGTGAGGTAGAGGATGGCGAGGACGGCGGCGAACGAAAGCTGGAAGCCCGCCTGGAACAGCGCCTCGGGTGTGACGACCAATATGGCGAGCGCGGCCGCCGCCAGCAGCGTGTAGTGGTCCACATTGAGGCCGTGCTCGCGGGCGACGCCGGGCAGGCGGCGCAGGGCGATGGCGAGGCCCGCGATGACACCCATGACGGCGGCGCGGGCCACGGCCTGGCCGCCCTCTGTCAGCACGGCGTAGTACGTCACAACCAGCATGGCGATGATCGCCGCCCAGAGGCCCGGCCGGAACGCGATTCGCCCCCGGTAGTTGACCGGCCACCGCTGCTGACGCTCCGCCAGCCCGCGCCGCCACGTCGCGCCGAGCGCGCCCGGCAGGAACACCAGCCCGAACACCATCGACACGATCGCCCCCGACACGACGAGCAGATGGATCGTCCCGGCGCGCCGGAAGATCTCCGTGATCTCTTGCGGCGGCGGCGCAGAGTGAACCCCGAAGATCACACTGGCGGCGACGGCCGCCGTCTGCTCGCCATAGGGGCCGGGCATGTGCCGCTCCAGCAGGTCGAGCGCGCGCCGCTGCGCGGCGAAAGCGTGGGAGGCGATGAGACCGAGGTCACCCTCCCCAATCAGCTCCGCCAGCTCCGGCGACCCGACGCTCAGCACCGACGACACTCCCAGCGAGGCGAGCCGGTCGGCCTCCGCCTGCTGGCCCGGATTGCTGGCCTCGTGCAGCGCCCGAAGCTTCCCGGTCAGCCGCCACCGCTGCCCGCGCCGCACCGCCTCGTCGGACTTCAGCCGAACATAGACGCGCCCCCGGATCGGCTCCGACCTCGCCCCCTCCTCGTGCGACTCGGCCCGGAGCACGAACCGACTCGTGCCGCGGCTATGCCGAGCGGCGCCGGCGACGGTGCCCACGATGGTCTGGCCCCCCTCCGGAAGGCGCGCAATGGCGTGCCGTCCATGCCGCTCGTTCCGCCCCCCCGCCGAAAACAGCATCGCCCCAAGGCCCGCCGCCACCAGCAGAACTGCCCATCCCACGACCGCCCC
>Ga0307377_10008177_pt1 | contig 10664 bp, 19 predicted proteins | sample TR3MG_FD_202535 | JGI IMG/M metagenome (GOLD analysis project Ga0307377, IMG submission 202535) | Soil microbial communities from Risofladan, Vaasa, Finland - TR-3 | ecosystem: Environmental > Terrestrial > Soil > Coastal area > Acid sulfate soil | place: Finland: Risofladan, Vaasa | collected... | reverse complement strand
ATCAAATAGGCATTACTATATTGGTAAAATAGGCTATTAATTTTTCTTATTCGATTCCATATAGGGGTATCAGCTTGGTTAGTTGTATTTAGATCAATGTAAAATATGCCTTTACTTTTTAATTTATCAATAACCATTTTGCCTATGGTTCTATTTATCACACCTTCATAAACTACCTTACCAGAATCAAACTCATAATATTTTTTACCTTTAGTCTGATAAATCCCATCAATCATACCACCATGGCCGCACTCTATTATGGGAATTTTGTTTTTCATAGTTTTAATTTTATGCAAGTTAAACAATAATAATTAATTATCAAAATTTATTGTAACATATGCAAATTATTTACGTTTAATTTTTTAAATGTTTAATTTTTTAACTATACTTGTAAAAGTTTTTATCAGCGGACTTTCGTAGTATTGCGCCTACCTGATAGTAATATGAATTTTAAATAAAACGGATATGAAGGCAGAAATTAAAGACAAAGATAAAAACATAGTTAAAGCACTTAATATGCTTGGTTATAAGATAGATTCTAAAAGCCTTGAAATGATATTAAATGTATCTGACTATGTAAAAACTAAGGGTGCTGATACAAGCATTAGGGATTTAACGGAATTAGAAATGTGTGTAAATCGACTATACGAAGAGTAGTTTTATTTATTATTAATATTTTATAAACCTTAAAATACTGTGCGATGGGAGCAAATTCATATTACAGAGGGCATAAAATTGAATATATTAATAATGAGTGGGTGTATTCAGATACAAAAAAGTTAGTTAGTGAGAATAAAAACCGTGCGTGTGGCAAATGTGGCAAAAGTGAAACTAAAGAAGGGCATGATGCTTGTTTAGGCATATTGCCGGGGTTGATGAATGCATGTTGTGGGCATGGCGTAGATGAACCGTATATTCAATTTTTGGATGAAACATGCATACGTGGTAATGATGCTAAAATAATTATAGACATTCTAAAGAAATACAGCGGTGGCAACCATGTTAATTTGAAAAACGCCAACTGTGCTATATTTGTTATAGCGAGTGCGTTGCTAATTAAACCAAAAATAAGTTTCACAAATACATTGACAAAAAACTACCGAAATAACAAAAACTTAAAGGCTGATTTTTATGAAGCTGAATATTGGATGATACAAGGTTATGATATGGCTATAAAAAGGTTAAAAAAGCATTCGCTATAACGGCTACTTATAAGAATAGTAGAACACGAACAAAACTTGATAAAATGACAAAATTAGAGAAACAACACAAAAATGAAGTTGAGAAACTAAAAGCAATGGAAGATGAGTTATCAAACTTTATTTTAGAAACCGAAAACTTACATTTAATGACAGCTTTTAATGATTGGCAAGAGCAAAGGTATGTTTGCAATAGCGTATATAATGAATGGCTTGCAGAAACATTTAAAAGTGTGAGCGGTGGCAAATGAACTCTAACGTTGAATGTATGTGTAGTACAGCCTTGCACATACTTTCAAATTACACACTGAATTAATTGGCTGTATTACATATACATATTGTTAGCGTTTCGTTTTTGAGCGTTGGCATTTAAAACTAAAAAACATGACAGCAGAAGTAAATAGAGTAAAAGAATTAGGAGAGCAAATTGGTTACGGGCATTTAATGAGTATCGCAAGTGCTTTGTGGCGTAAAAACTTAGAAGATAGTGGATACCCTGTAAGTGGGGCATTTGTACCAACTTGTTTGCCATTTGTAGAGAAAGAGCTTGCAGAAGCTACAAAACCAGAACGTGAGATGTACGATAAAATGGTTAGGTAGCCATAAATAACATAAAACTTTAATACGAGTTATAAACTTAAAAATAACTGAATAATGAGCGTATTTAGCAAAGAAGATATTAGAGATTGGGCTGTAATGTTTGCAAACAGATGCAGATTTACAACTCCTGTTTATGAAACACATAGTGTAGAGCATGGGTTTAAAGAAGGGGTTAGGGTTGCTATTGAGAAGATGCAAGCGAATGATGTTCGAACGAGTGAAAGTCAATTAACTATACCGCTTGTTAGCAATTCGTTAATTGCTTTTAATGAATGGCTGCTGGCAGACAGTAAAGGTTTTTTTGAAATACCACAGGAAAAAATAGACGAGTACTTAAGCAATTTATGATTGCTAACGTTGATGGTATGACCAGTGGCGGATTACGAGTACAAATATATCAAATTACATAAAAGCATGAACGAAGATACAAACATAAGCACACCACCGCAGCCGCCATTGGTTATACCATGTGTTAGCCGCTGCCCTTTGTCTGTCGTTTATTTGGAGGATTGTGTGCAAGGTTTAAAACGATTTGCAGATAATTACTTTGATTTGGCTATTGTTGACCCGCCTTATGAATTAAACGGATGGCACGACAAAGGAAATAATAGAAACAGGCAGTCTGCGAAAGAAGGAAGTAAAAGGAAATTGTGGGATAAAATGCCTGATGAAATTTACTTTGCCGAATTAAAAAGAGTATCTAAAAATCAAATAGTGTGGGGCGGGAATTACTTTTTAGATTATTTAGGCAAATGTGTTGCGCCAATAATTTGGGATAAGGTAAACGGAACAACACACTTTGCTGATGGTGAAATGGCTTGGACAAGTTTTGAAACTGGAACTTTAAGGATATATAAAAAACATTTAGGAAGTACAGAAGCAAATAGAGAACGGATGCACCCAACACAAAAACCAATTTGCCTTTATGATTGGCAGTTGAAAAAGTTTGCTAAAGAAGGCGATTTGATTTTAGATACACATTTAGGAAGTGGAAGCAGTAGAATTGCAGCTTATAAAGGCGGGTTCAACTTTGTAGGATTTGAAATAGACCAAGAATATTACGAGAAGCAAGAAAAGCGTTTTAAAAACTTCTCGGCACAGCAGCGGCTCTTTTAGGGTTGCGGCTAACGTTGATGCTGTATGAAGCGTTTTTATTTACGGACAAAAAGCACTGAACTATGAACAAAGAAGAATTAAGAGGTAAATTTATAAAAGAGATACCAAAGCAAATTATAAAAGGCGAGCAACTTAGCTATGCCGATTGGTTAGAGAAGCTTATTGTAAGCAACTATGTAGTAAATAAAAATGATTTATTACAGCGTGTTATGCCCCGTTCTTTTAAGGAGCGCAGGCAGGCACTTAATATGAGTATGCAGGATGTAACTGATAAAACCAAAATAAGCAAAGCAACCATAAGCAGAGTTGAGCGTGGGCGTGATGCCTTCTATAACACTATAATTGCCCTTGATAGATTCTATTTCGAGAATGGGGCATAACTAATAATATAGTCAATTTAAAAACTTAAACATATATAATAATGATAAATAGTTCAAATATTTTAGATGTAATAAAAGAAAACATTCATAATAACAAACTTGAATTTCATGACCAAGTGAAGCTTTTTAAATATCTCGGAAATGATGTTCTACAAGTGAAAACTAAGCAAGCATACGGTAGATTAAATAATAAAAGTAATATGGCTTATAAGTTTGCTAAAGGTGAGTGGATTAGATTCCCAGATGTTGATTTAGTAACCGATTGTGAGTAATATAAATAATCATATAATAAAAAGCCCCCGCAAAAATACAGAGGCTCTAAACTAAAAATATGAGAAAAATTAACTTTTAAATTTTAATAACATTTCTTTTACTCCTTTATCGTATGCAAGTTTTATAGAATTGTCGATTAATTCTAGTGTTTTTTTAGTCTCTTCAGGTGTAACACCGTTCATGCGGTTCCATTCTATACTTCTTTTTAATTGTTTTAGTACCATTGGCTTTCTTAATGCTACTGCCTCTCTGATTAATTCTAGTGTAGTTCCCATTGCTTTATTGTTTTGTTTATGTAATTATACGCACTAAATAACATAAAGTTTTATTTATTTCGATGATATATATCATTTAGTGTAATTATTTACGTTTAATTTGTTAAATGTTTATTTTTTAATTATAATTGTAAAAGATCATTAATTTATAACGGTACTCAGCTATGAATAGTTGCGTATAAAATGAGATAAATTTTAAATAACAGATGAATATGAAAGAAGAACAAAACAACAATAACGAACAAGATCAGCAATTATTTATAGCTGATGTTAGCTGCTGTGCTATTTTTAAACGAGTGACTACACAATATATAAGTGTTATAGACTTGTTTATTGGGAAAGTAAAAGTAGCTACATACTGTATGGATGGTTGTAGTTCAAAAGATGACCCTTGTAAATATGTGGTTAACTCACCGCTACCGACTATAAAAGACCAAATAGGCAGGTTTGAAACAGAAGATGAATGCAAACAAGCCTGTATTCGAGTTGCAAAAGTTTTCTGTGAGCAGTTACAGCATTGCAGCTAACGTTAAATGTAATGTGTCGTGGCTGCCTGATAAAAGCTACACAGTTTCAAAACTTAAACAACTTTAGATAAATGAGCGAATTAACAAAAATGATACACGAACAGTTTTTGGAATATGATAAAGAACTGAAAGAACTTGAAAAAGAGATAATACGAAAATACAAAGCTGGTGAAGATTATGCATCCGATGTAACTAAAGCGAGTGGACTAAAAATGATGAAAGAAGAATGCGTCCGAATGATGGCACGAAAGCAGTAATTTTTATTGTGCCGAAAAGTATATGTTTTCGGTTGTTTTTCACAACTGAAATATATACAGTGTTGTGTGTCTGGTGCGGATTATAAACTATAAACTTAATTAGAATGAAAATACCAAAAAAATTTAAAGTCTTTGCATCTACAATAAATGTAGGCTTTGACAATGTGAGATTAAGCAACGAGGGAGTGCTTGGAGATTGTAGTTTTACAGATAACCAAATAAATATTTGTGATGAATATAAGGGTGAAAAAGTATCTGAATGTAGTACGGTTGATACATTCTATCACGAAAAAGTACATATCATTTTAGATGCAATGGGTGAACACGAAATATCTAAACAGGAGAAATTTGTGGAAGTATTTGCAAGGCTATTAAGCCAGTCTGATGAAAGTGCTGAATTTTAGCATTACACACAACGTTGAATGTAAACACAGCAGAATTATGAAAGTAGTGATAGTTGACCTAGAATGGGATGAACCTTTTTTATTGAATTTACCAAGTAGACCAAATATAGGTGATGGCATTTACCTACAAGACTGTAAGATTAAATGCAAAAACCTAGAATATATTGAAGAAATAAAGCATAGCAGTAGATTTGTCGTAAAAGATATTGTTTATGGAAAGTATCAAAAATTCAATAAAAATAGGTGGATTATCCAAGGTGAGTTAGAGTAGCCTTGTTTATAACGTTGAATGTAAACACCGTAATACTTAATAAAATTAACGATAAATACGAAATATACCAACCTAAATTTGAAACGCCGAAATTACCAGAACTGGATTATGGTGTTTTACATAGTGTTATTAATAGTTGCTCTCAAAATATAGCAAGTGCGAGGGAAGGGCAATTAATAGAACGCTTAAAAGAATGCGGCTTTGAATTTAAGACAAAGCAAGAATTATACAACTTTGCAAAAGAAAGATGTGAGGTTGAAATACACGCTAATAAACTTAATAGACTAAAAGTTGATGGTAAGGTAATTGCCGAGTGGTGGGACACTGTGGAAATTAAGCACGAAGGCAGCAAGGTTACTGCAATAGCTGGAAACCCACCTAGCAATTATTTATAACGGGTATGGTTATATGATTTCGTGGCTTTTTCAGCCATGAATTATATAACGTGTTGTATGACTGTATGGCGACAATAACCTACAATGATTATTAAATGAACGAACGTAAAAATATTTAAAAATGTGTGATGGCAAAAATGGTTTTGAAAAAACCAAACATAGATACCCTTATGAGTGGACTTTAAAGGATGCAAACTTTACCAAAGATAAAGGAACTGTTTTTAGTTGTTTTGCTTGTGGCGGTGGTTCAACAATGGGTTACAAATTAGCTGGCTTTGATGTGTTAGGATGCAATGAAATTGACCCTAAAATGATTGAAGCATACAAAGTAAACCATAACCCTAAATACGCTTATTTAGAGCCTATACAAACCTTTAAACTTAGAAAGGATTTACCAAAGGAATTATACGACCTTGATATTTTGGACGGTTCGCCACCTTGTAGCAGTTTTTCAATGGCTGGAAATAGAGAAAAGGACTGGGGGAAAGAAAAGAAATTTAGAGAAGGACAAGCCGAACAGATTTTGGATAACTTATTTTTTGACTTTATAGATTTAGCAAAAGAATTACAGCCTAAAGTTGTAGTTGCTGAAAATGTTGCAGGGTTAATGATGGGAGAGGCTCAACAATATGTAAGAAAAATATTTACAGAATTTGAAAAAGCTGGGTATAAATTAAGAATTGCACCTTATTTACTTGATGCTTCGACAATGGGAGTACCTCAGAGGCGCAGAAGGGTGTTTTTTATCGCTTTACGAAACGATTTGACAGAAATACACATGGAACAAATTGATATGTTCCAAATGGCTCCTAAATTGGATTTAAACTTTAATGAGCAAGGAATAACATTTGGCGAAGTTAGAACAGAAAATGGTAAGGATTATTCACACACCGAAAGAGGTAAATTAATGGAGCATAGGATTCCATCTGATAAATGTATGAATGACATTAACCAACGTTTGTTTAGTAAGAATAGCGGATTTAACGCAATGATTTGGCATGATAATGAAATTGCATCTACAATAACCGCTGGCGAAACTAATTGGCGTTATTTTGATGGGATGGCATGTAGCGATATTGATTATATGAAAGTCGGGACGTATCCAACTGATTACAATTTTATGAGTGATTCCGAAAGTATGGCAAAATATATGATTGGGATGAGTGTGCCACCCGTAATGGTTGCACAAATAGCAACCGAGATTTATACCCAATGGCTTTGCAAAAGCCAAAAGAGGGGGGATTTTTAAATATTTTGGGCAATATGGTAGAATGTTTCATAAATGAACGGAACTAAGCCATATTGCATATAACTAATAATAAAATCAATTTAAAAACTTAAACGGTGCGTATAGAATTAGCCATTTGCTTTCTTAGCCCTTTTTACCTTCCATAATAAAATAAATAAAATAGCTGTTATGATATTAAACCCAATAATATAACCTCCTTTAATAAACATAAATGAAGTTTTAAACTCATGGAGCATGTTAAAAGACCATGAAAATGATGTAATTATAAACCAGTAAAATAAATATCTGTGATAAAACATTTTTAATATGATGTTATCAGGATAATGGGAACCTAAATAAGTTATATCTCTCTTATTTATAAAGCCTATTGTACTATTATAAATTATAATAAACAAAAAAGATAAAGGCATAACAAGCCATAATAATTCAATATAGTAACAGTCATATTTTATCCCTATATTCAATAAAATAACTAAAAATATAAACGTCCTAACTACAAACTCCATAACCTTCCATGGCTTCTGAGAGTTATCCGATTTTATTAAAGGGTATATTTTTGTATGTTGTAACGCTTCCAGTAAAGCGTATGTTACCCAAATTACTATCCAAATTGTTAAACTCATAATTATTTATTTATTCGTGTATCTCGTATATCATCTTTTAAAGCTCCAAAAAAGCTCTTTATTGTATCGTTTAATATATCAAAACTTTGTCGCGTGTTTTCATTTTGCTGTTTGTGCAAAATATTATGTTGTTTTTCGTAATTATCAAATATAGCTCTCCATTCTTCATTTCCGTGGTCTATGTGATCTTTTATATATTTTGTATATAACTCAACTTCTGTTTTATCTACTTTTAAATCCATTTTTTTATCAATTCTTTCAAACTCTTTATCTACAGTTATTTTATCAGCTTTAGAATTAAATAAATTTTCTTGATCTTTTTTTAGTAACCTTCTCCATTTTATTATAGTAATGTATGTTGTTACTATATATGCAGCAATACTACCAGCCATACTGCCAGCCATTACGACTATTTCAAAAGTGTCGATTTGAGACATAATATTGCAAAATAAATAATACATATGCACGAGCTTATTGTTGTAATAATAATAGGATAATAAGATTTAATAATAATATCAAAACATATATCCATTAAAAATAATATAAAGTATGCTAAGAAATTATAATATCCTACATCACACTCCTTGAATTCTCTTAATCCATAAAATACAATTGTTAATCCGGCACAAATCAACATATACCATAAAGCTGATGGATAATCTAAAGAGCTTTTATAATGTATACCATATTTAAATAGAATAATTATTGCATAAATAGGATAAGCTAAAATCAATAATATAGCTCCTATTTTTATAGCTTTTTTATTCATCGTCATCTGGATGTCCAGGAGGTTTTGGCCTAGGTGCATCGGGTGTTTTTGGTGTTTTCATATTTTTAGTCTTCATGTTGTGGTGGAATAGGTTTAGGTTGTGGAATAGTTGATGGTGCTCCCTTAATAGTTTTCATTTGTTCTTTTTTTAATCTTTTCATTTTGTTTGTTAATTAATAATTTATTACTGTATAGCTTTTAAGTACGAAAAGAACACATCTGCCATCTGATAATAGCCAGTATTATTAGGATGCACCCCATTATTATGAACTTCTACGTTATCAACGCATCTGTCACATTCCGGCTCATTTACATACGTGTATCCCCAATATCTATCAACATTCCAAAATGCAGGAGTTAACCATATACTCTCTGTATTTTCAAATTGAGCGATCAATGCTTTATGTAATGTTCTTAAGTTTGTTTCATAGATTCTCCGACATCTTGTTGCCCCATAATTTGATGCAAATGCTGTATTATTATTAGTCCCAATTGGGGTTAGTGCTAATAATATCTTACAATCTGGATAACCATCAGTAGCGCTTTGAATAGTATCTATTAGATTTTGAAAATTATCTACTATTGAATTAATTATTGATTCTGATTGTAAAACACAACTTACCCCAACATCGTTTATTCCTAAGTTAATAATAACATATTCCAGAGAGCTTGCTGTTGTAGAATCGGCAATATATTGCTGCATATCAATTATTCCACCGATATAAAACGGGCTTTCTGATCCTAGATACCAGCCCGCATATTTGCCTGAATTTCCTTCATGTTTATAACCTGCACTACCCTCTGTCCCAACAAAGTTTAATGTATCCCCACTTAATTTTAACATGTCATTAAGTTCGGTAACCCATTGGCCACCAGCTGTTAAGCTGTTTCCAATGCATAAAATAGCATCGTCAGTTGTAAGTACTGGCAATGTATCAACAATTGCGATAACTGTTGATATAGTATCTAATAAAGTCAATGATTCATCGTAGATACTAATGCTTACGTCCGTTGTATCTGCCGTTGCTCCCGTTGCATTTACCCTGTAACTTCTATTATTATTTCTCCCTATTGTACTTATTGACTCCCATAGCAAATCTTGGTAATCGTTCACAAACGCCAAAGCTTCGTAATAGATGTTTATTTCTCTCCCAATCGCTGCAAAAATTGTATCCGGCAGATACAAATCCATGCTGTAATCTATTTGCTTATCTGAATTTAAGCTATCAACGTAATAATTAGTAACGGTAGAGTCATAATATTCAAGGATCAACGGAGTCTCTCCATATGCGGAGGCCGAGCCAATTGACCATGAGTTATTAAACGGATCATCACCGCTATAAGAAGAAAATAATATACCATTTCTATCACTATACGGATTTGTTGTAAATCTTAATGTTCGCGAATTAAGATTGATTAACGTATGCACCATTACAGTCAGCCATTGTCCTGCATCAACGTCTATATAATTATCAAAATCAAATTCAGTAAATACAGCAGTTGTATTATTAAATTCCCCAGCTGCATAATTTTTACTATAAATTAAAGAGCCTTGAGGGACTCCGGCAGTTTGCCTAGAACTGTTTAAATAAATTCTAGCTTCAATAGGGACAGAAGCGGTGACTATTACTTTAGCTTTTATTTTATTAAACCTAGTATCGTTTTGAACCTCAACTGACATTCCTACACCATATGAGTTATATATAGCATCACCTATATACTCATCTAGCCCCCTTGGATGTATCTGAACAATCGGGTTAGTTGTCTTTACTGTATAAAGACCCCAATCTAATAACCCGCCAGTATTATTTAATTCATTCCCGAAATCTTCAATCCCACCTATAGAAGCTGACTTTATTTTTATATGAGTACTATCAAAATAAGCAGTATCTAATTGTAGCTTAATACTATCATTAGATGAATTAAATAGTATTAAAGTACTGTCTGTTAAGTTTGCTACCGACCCTACCCTAGTCAATGTGTCACTAAAACTAATAATTTCCTGATCCGTGTAAGCACTTGACGTTGTTCTTACGCTGGTTGCAGTGTCGCCTAATTGAGTAGGTGTTGCGAATGTTGTTAAAGAATCACTTTTACTAACATCGCCCGTTCCCGGAATATCTGACCATTGCCCTATCGTTTCGCTATTCAAAGTAATCGAATCACCGATGATAACCTCCCTATCAAAGGTTATCGGTCTTCTTTGTGCGTTTACATTAATTGCCAATGTAAATAAAACCGCTATTATTATATATTTTTTCATGCTCCTGTAGTGTTTATGATTGCTCCTGTATATGAAGTGCCTACGTTTATGGTAATGATCCCC
>Ga0307377_10008176_pt1 | contig 10664 bp, 9 predicted proteins | sample TR3MG_FD_202535 | JGI IMG/M metagenome (GOLD analysis project Ga0307377, IMG submission 202535) | Soil microbial communities from Risofladan, Vaasa, Finland - TR-3 | ecosystem: Environmental > Terrestrial > Soil > Coastal area > Acid sulfate soil | place: Finland: Risofladan, Vaasa | collected... | reverse complement strand
TCATTTGCATATAACCTCGTCTCTTTCATCCTTTTTTGAAAACCGTCTCCAAGCTGCTCTTGCGGCTGCCGCCCATCATTAAGGCCGTGCCCCTCCGGGCGGCAGCCTCAAACCTCATCCCCGCATCCGCGTGGCAGCCTCAAAGCCCATCCTTATTCGGGTGGCAGCCTCAAAATTCATCCCTATCCGGGTGGCAGCCTCAAAGCCGAAGGCTTTGGGGATGGCTCAAGTCAAATATCGGTCTCGAGACATCATTCGCATATAACCTCATCTCTTCCACACTTCTTTTGAAAACCATCCCCAAGCTGCGCTTGGGGATGCCACCCATCATTAAGCTCATCCCCCTCCGCGTGGCAGCCTTAAGGCTCATCCTTACCCTGGTGGCAGCCTCAAACCTCATCCCCGTATCCGCTTGGCAGCCTCAAGGCTCATCCATATCCGGGTGGCAGCCTCAAAGCCGGAGGCTTTGGGGATGGCTCAAGTCCTGCCAACACTGTCAAATATCGTTCCCGTGGCGTCACTAAGCTAACCTCCTGACTTTTCCCAGTCCCGGCGAAGGAATTTTTCCTCACCCCAAACCGTTTCAAGTTCCTCGGAAGGCTCCTTACAGAAGCACCATATATTGTCAAAACCGTTAAACAAATTGTAATCCCGTGCCAGAGCCGGGACAGCCGTTCCCGGCACTTGCAGGCCTTGGCCAGGAAAAAGGCATTCCTTGCTGAAATCCTGCACTATCCGCTGAGTAGTCCGCAACTTCTGCATGTCCCTTGAACTATCGATACAGGTTATAACACAGTAAGGAAATTGTGCAATTAGACTTGGCTTATCCTCGACAACGACTCCGATACTCGCACGAAGTCCGAGCCAACCTACCCATAGCTCTTGATCTTCCATGGCATACCACCTTTCTGACACTTGCTATCCTCTGCAAGAGCATTTGACACCATCGGCCCAAGACGTGCTGGACTTGGCTATCGCTCTTCTTCGATACCTGTGATTGTTGCGTCAAGGCCCATAATGACGGTTTTTACGGCGGGGTCGTTGAGCAATTCGTTTCTCTTCTGGCCGATGGTTTTGGCCTGGGCCGGGGCTGGCTCCCTATCAGGTAACGCATCGGCGGCCATTTCTAACTCCAACCTTATCGGCCTTCCGCAATTGTCGCTCAGCAAGGACTGAATCTGCTCTGTCCGGCCGTTGCGCTCGAGCATCTTCATCTGCATTTCGGCTGAGGCTGGGAAGGCAACCGTCAAAGCGCCGTCTTCAAATCGACTCGGCACAGCCGTGCGCAGCAGGCCGCCCGTGCCGGGACCGAGTTTCTCGCCGATGATTCTCAATAGACTTTGCCAATTGTCTTTGATCGACTGTAAATCAGTCAGCGCGGGCAGCTCCGGCTGCGTACAGGTTGTAGCTTTGGGCGCCTCCGCTGCAGCGGCGCCGGTTGCTTCATGGCTTGTTATTTGCTTTTTTTTTATGGGGGCCTGGGCGCCGCCCGTCTGCAATTGCGAAAGAAGCTGGTCAACGTTGAGGAAATGCTCGCTCAAGGTGAATCTCAGCAGCAAAGCGTCCAGAAGCGCCCTCGGCGTGTCGGTGTTCTTGACCGACCAGCGCAGCTTCTCAAGGGCCGTTATATTATAGACAAGCCCGGCGATGTCGAATTTCTCCGCCAATTCGCCGCTTCGCTTTCGTTGTTCGGCGGTAAGAATCAAAAGTTCGGTGTCAGGTCCGGTGGATTTTATGACCATCAAATCCCGCATGTAGTCGATGAGCGCATCGACAATCTGCACCTCGCTCAACCCGCTTGTGATTAAATCCTCGGTCGCAGAGAGTGTCCCGGCGGCGTTGCTGTCGCCGATTCTGGCAATCAGACCATAAATCTTCTCACTGTTCGGGCAGCCCAGATACTCTTCGAGCAGTTTGACGGTCAGCGGTTCGGCGCCCGCACTTATCAGCCGGTCCAGCAGGCTCAAGCCGTCTCTCATCGAGCCGTTCGCCATTTTTGCCAGAGGCCAAATTAAATCATCCTCGTATTCTATCTTTTCCTTTTTCAGTATAAATCGAAGCTGCTCGGCGATAAGATTGCCGCTTATGTTGTTAAAGTCAAACCTCTGGCATCGCGACTGAATGGTGGCGATGACCTTGTTCGGCTCGGTGGTGGCGAAGATGAACTTGACATGCGAAGGCGGCTCTTCCAGTATCTTCAGCAGCGCGTTGAACGCTCCGGTACTCAGCATGTGCACTTCGTCTATGACATAGATTTTGAACCTGCCTCGCGCCGGGCGGTAAATCGCGTTTTGACGCAGCTCGCGGACCTGGTCAACCCCGTTATTCGTTGCTCCGTCAATCTCGATGACATCGATATCCTCACCCGCGTTTATCGCGACACAGCTGCCGCACTTGCAGCACGGCTCAGCCGTAGGCGCGTCGACGGAAAGGCAATTGAGAGCCTTGGCCAGGATGCGGGCCATAGTGGTTTTGCCCACGCCCCGGGTGCCCGTGAAAAGATAGGCATGGGCCACCCTGTCGGTCTTTATCGCGTTCTTCAGCGTCCGGGCTATAGGGTCCTGACCCACCACCTCATCGAACGTCTGCGACCTGTATTTTCTCGCAAGTACCGTATAAGCCATAACAATTTAATATTTACAAATTACTATTCATTATTGCAACCCTCGTCCTGACGATGCTCAGTTTTGAAACAAAACTGGCCCTCGACTGGGCGATGCAGGCTCCTCGATAGTTGGAAGCAACAGAGGTCGAACACCTGAACAACTGCTTTCGAACATGTTCGCCAAGCTGCGTCCCGGGCAAGGCAAGGCCTAATTTGACGCAGCGATGAGCAAACGCCTTCGTCCGTGCTTTCAGCTCATCACGATCCATCGCGAGGAGATTTCAATACAGAATACTCAATCGTAAATAGTAAATCACAAAAGTGGCCGGGTTTGCCACGCACAACAGAACACACGCTTATGGCTGCTCGGTTCCCCGCCTGACCAGGTTCGCGGGCTCGGTCTGCATGGGACCCGGCCGTAAAAGCATAATAATTGATGCTTCAGTTGGTTTCTTATACAGGCAGTATAGCAAAGAAAACAGCGCTTTCCACAAAAATTTCGGTTTGACAATTTCCCCCGCAACTGTAAATTCAGTAGCCGATTGCCGATAGCAGATAACCAATGAAAGAAGGGGATTTATTATGAAAGTCAGAATTGAAGATACCTGCACCGCATGCGGACTGTGCGTAGATACCTGCCCCGAGGTTTTTGAAATGGGCTCGGATATGGCGGAGGTAATTGTCAACGAGGTGCCCGAGGAACACAAGGAAGCCGTGCAGCAGGCCGCCGATGAGTGCCCCGTCGAAGCGATTATCGTCGAGTAACTCAACCTGACAGTTCTCGGCTTCTATCTCGTGCCCGTTTGATACCGGCGGCTATTGTGGGGCCGAGTTTACCGTCCGTAAAGACTTTCAGGGCCGCTTCGGTCGTCCCGCCCGGCGAGGTAACCTTTCGGCGAAGCTCCGCAGGTCTTTCACCTTTCTTATCAGCTTCGACCGCCAGCAAGGCTGCACCTTTGGCCGTCTGCAGAACCAGCTCCTTCGCCACGGCTTCAGGCAGGCCCAACTCTCCCGCCGCCTTTATCATCTCTTCCATCACGAGAAAATAATAGGCAGGCCCGCTGCCGCTCACCGCCGTAACCGCGTCAATCAAACCCTCATCGTCAACAACAACCGCCCTGCCGACCGCAGCGAAAATCCTCTCGGCCTTCGCCAGCACAGGCTTTGCCTTATCGTTGGCAAACAGCGCGCTGGCCCCTTCGCCTATCAGAGCGGGCGTATTGGGCATCACACGCACTATTGCCGCGTCCCCCAGGGCGGCAGCAATTTTGGCGACCTTTACGCCCGCTGCGATTGATATAACCAGTGTATCGGCTTTGAAAGCCTCTTTTATGCTTTCAAGCGCATCGCCCATATTCTGGGGCTTGACGCTCAGGACGAGTATGTTGACCTTCCCGGCCAGGGCTGCGTTGCTTTCAGCTTTCTGGACGCCGTACTCTTTAGCCAGAAGTTGCAGCCTTTCCGCCCGGACATCACTTATGAGAATATTTTCAGGCGTGCAAACCTTTGCCGTTATTATCCCCTTTATAAGGGCCTCTGCCATATTCCCGCTGCCAACAAAGCCAATTGTCTCCATATCGGTTTCTCCTTGTTAAAGTCAACCATCCCCCCCGCATGTCTTTGGCGGGGGTCATCCCGCCCGCTACTCCGCCTCGGTCATCCCGAGCGCAGCTACCCCTCGGTCATCCCGCCCGCTGCTCCGCCTCGGTCGTCCCGAGCGCAGCTACCCCTCGGTCGTCCCGAGCGCAGCTACCCCTCGGTCATCCCGAGCGCAGCGAAGCGAAGTCGAGGGATCTCACTTTACATCTTGTATTCGCAACCTTACAATTTCATCGTTGTTATCGCCTGCGGCAAATATAAAACAAAACACGGAGATAAGCAATGCAAAAACAAGTTGAATATGCACGGGCCATAAAAACCAAATACCCCGAGCAGGTGGTCATCGCCATCGCCAAAGATAAGACCGGCAAGGCCAATCCGATTACTCTCGGCTGGACAATGATAGCCTCGGGCGAGCCGCCGATGATGGCGATAGCCGTGGCGAGCACGCATTATTCCATCGAGCCTATCCGCCACTCGAAATGTTTCACCGTCGCGTATCCTTCCGCGGAAATGGCCAGGGCCGCCTTGTTTTTCGGCTCACGCTCCGGCCGGGACACCGACAAATTCGCCGAATTCGATGCGCAGCATGGCCAAGTCCACTGTAAAACAGAACCCGCCAAAACGATTGACTCCGTCCTGCTCGCCGAGGCGGTCGCAAATTTCGAGTGCACGCTCGAATCGGAAACCGTCGCCGGCGACCACATTATCTTTGTCGGCAGGGTCGTCTGCTCCCATGTCAACACCGAACCCAAAAAACGCCTTTATACAGTAGCCCCCGGCCATAAATTGGGCTCCGTTTCCTGAAAAACCGCCTCTTACGGTTACTCCCCGGACTTGCCCGCCGTTCGTTTGGCGGGCTTGCCCGCGACGCCGGCTGTCCGCCACGCCGTTTGGCGGATTGGCGGGAAGGCGGATTTGGCGAGCGACGAGCCACGGGCGAAGGGTGGCAGCCTCAAAGCCGAAGGCTTTGGGGATGGTCAATACCGTTCGTTTGGCGGATTGGCGGGCAGGCGGACTTGTCCGCCTAAGGCGGGTTAACTTTTCACTTTCCTTCCCCCCCACGCCCGGCCCAGCCGGAAAACCGCATTGCACCCGCTTTTTTACAATTGTTTTTATCGAAAAACCAAAATTCTAATCCACATTTGCCATTCCAGCGACGGCATATATATGGAAGCGCAGCACAGGCTTGCCCTGCGGATTTCAGTGATTTGCCGTCTCGTGTGCGCCCAAATGCCGTTTTCGTAAGGATTTATCTTGTATGCCGTTTGTCCAGATGATATAATAACATAATAGACCGGCCGTATTGCGGAGAAAGGACTCGACCATGAAGCAAAAATACCAGGCGGATTGAAAGGTTTTTACCAATAACACTTTTTCGCAGAAAGGAAAAAATTATGAAACTCGCACCCATAACTATCATCGCAACTCTAATCCTTATTATCGCCGCGCCTCACGCCCACGCCCTCCTCGATAAAACCTTCTACTCCAGCGACCAGATATTGCCGGGTGAGGAATGGAACGCCGTGTACGTATACAATAACGATACGGTTGTCGATATGCTGGGCGGATTTGTCGAAGGGCTGGGCACGTACGACGCCAGCACTATAAACGTAACCGCCGGCTCCATAAACGGCCTCAATGCCCACCAATTCAGTACCGCGAACGTATCAGGAGGAACCGTCTTGACGCTGGCAGCTTACGACTCGGGCACTGTAAAACTATTCCCAAGCGGTACTGTATTTTCCCTTGATGCCGCTGGCGCTGGAACGGCGTACATGAGCGGCGGGATTACGGAATACGCCCGGACTGGCGATTCGAGCACGTTGAATCTTTACGGCGGCACGGTAACCAATTACCTCAACGCGTGGGACTCTGCTACAGTCAACGTTTACGGATATGGTTTTAATTACAGCCCCAGCGGTGGAAGCTGGAATGGCGGCCAACTCACAGGCTTCTGGCTCGACGGCACACCTTTCACCATCGACTTGTACGACGCTCAAACGTATTCCCACATCAACCTAATCCCTGAACCAGCCACAATCCTCTTTCTGGGCCTCGGCGGCCTAGTCGCCCACACGGCCTTCAATAAAACCAGCAATTGCCATAGTATCGAAACAAGGCACTTACGAAACGCGGAAAGGAGAACATCATGAAAACTAAAGTATTTCTAACCATCGTCCTTACAGTCCTTATCGGTGCGTGTCCGGTCAAGGCCGATCTGGTCTTCGACAGTGGGTCCAATACATTTGATGATAGTGACCCCTATTACGACGAAGTCTGGGTTATCAACGATGCCCATTTGGACGTTTTGGGTGGTGCAATGTGGAAGCTGGAACTAATGCATTATGCAACGGCTAATATATATGATGGAGACATAGAGTGGTTGTTTACTCAGGGTAACTCTGTCGTAAATATTCATGCGGCTGGGGATACATTGGAGATGTTCGCGGCTGGAAATGACAGTGTGGTTTATCTGTATGCATACGATGTAACCTATCATCCCACTGGAGGCCTTGCTGAAGCGGGTTGGATCGAAGGCACATATATTAGCGACGACTTGCCCTTCGCTTTTTCTTTCTATAATGACGCCAGTTATTCACACATAAATGTAATTCCAGAACCAAGTACCCTACTACTTTTTGGACTTGGCTTTGTGGCATTAAGGCGAAGAAGCTAATCCGACACTAAATATATTCAATGGACAAGCAGAGGGCATTAACGAGAATAGTTTATCAACATAAATCGAAGGAGGACTAACCATGCACACTCTAAAATCAATCACGGTCAACAATGTCTTTCTATTTCTCTTGCTCACCGGCGGGTTTGCCGCAACTGCCGAGGGCAGGTCCGTCTATGCGATAACGGACAGAGTAAGCACCGTTACGGCTTACCATATTAACGGCGTCCAGATAGACTACCAGACAACCGACACCGGCTTACCCGACCACGCCGGCGCAGTAGGCCTGGCCCTGGACCGTCGGAAAACCTCATTGCACCCGCTTTTTCACAATTTTTTTTCAAAAAACCAAAATTTTAGTCAACATTTGCCATTCGAGCGACGGCATATATATGGAAGCGCAACAGAGCCCTGCCCAGCGGATTTATGCGATTTGCCGTCTTATGGGCGCCCAAATGCCGTTTTTGTAAGGATTTAGCTTGTATGCCGTCCGTTCAAATGATATAATAACATCATACACCGGCCGTATTGCGGAGAAAGGACTCGACCATGAAGCAAAAATACCAACCGGATTGAAAGGTTTTTACCAATAACACTTTTTCGCAGAAAGGACAGATTATGAAAGAGAGAACTACAACACTTGCTGCGGCAATCATCCTGGTGGGAGCCTGTCAGGCACACGCGCTTTTTGTGGATTCCAATTCCATAGTGCAGGACGGGATACAGTACTACATCGACACGGACAAATCTCTTTACGATTTGGGTGATAACGTGCAAATGCTCTACACGGTAACGAACCTCCAAAGCCAGCAGGTGACGTTCCATTTCGGCCAGTCACCTGAGTGGAACTTCTGGGTGGAGAAAGGTGGAGAGGAGGTTTGGAGCGCGGTAAAAGGGTGGTGGACTGAAGTTACATCCTTCACTCTGCAACCTGCTGAGTCCAAGGACTTTTCGTACACGTGGAATATGAGGGATGATAACGACGAATTAGTTGGTACAGGAGTCTACACAGTAATTGGGGGACTGTGGTCGCCCACGGGAGGTTATGAGCATACAGAGGTTACGGTCCCCATCACTATTGTGCCCGAACCATCATCTGGCGCTATGCTTCTAGCTGGGCTAATTATTTTGCTTAAACGCAGAAGTAGCTGAATATCCTCAAGAATATAACGAAAGGAGTCGTCAAAATGGAGACCACAAAGAACCCACCGTACTCGCCTTCATTAGCAAATCGCTTGTTTTCCCTTTCCTTGCTTGTACTCGCAGTAAACTTGAGGACCACAATCGCTTCATATAAAGTTCCAGAGTTTTACTATTACTACGAGGAAAAGATAGGACTCAACCTTTCAACTGAAGCCATTGCGATTCGATTCGAGGACGGTATTGGCAAAGAGCGACAGGAGAATTTAATAAAGTGCGACCCTATGCTGGAAAATGTTTTAGATGAAAAGCTCCCTCATGGCCTCGTACTGGCCGCAACAAATCCAGGTTTCGATACTGCTGCCGTCGCAAAAGCCTTGGAAACTCTAAATGCATTCGCCGAAATAAAGTATACCACGCCTGTCTTTCGTTTTCGGAACCTGAAATTGGTTTTGTTCAACCAGTTCGTGGTCCGCTTTAAACCAGACGTCACGGACGCTGATATTCAGGCCTTAAATGAGCAAAAGGGGGCTGCTCTTGTACGCAAGAGTCCCTACAGACGTAACCGTTACGTTCTGCGCGTGCTGAATCCAAAAGCCAGGAATGCGATAGAACTGGCAAACCTTTACAGTGAAAACCCGCTGGTGGAGTACGCTACGCCCGATTTCGTGGTCATCGGCGGTTATCATAATTTATCTCCTGATGACACTTATTTTGCGAGCCAGTGGGCTTTGAACAACACCGGTCAGGACCCGCCAGCGGGAACGCCCGATGCCGATATGGATCCTCCCGAGGGGTGGGGCACAGAAACCGGGGCTTCCGATATAGTAATTGCTGTTATCGACTCAGGAGTCGATATAGACCATGAAGACCTCGCCTCGAAAATATGGACCAATGAGGTGGAGCTCAACGGTGAGTCAGGCGTTGATGATGATGAGAACGGATACATTGACGACATTCATGGTTGGAATTTCGAAAGCGGTACCAATGACCCAAGAGGCACCTATTACCATGGAACGGCTTGCGCAGGCTTAGCGGCCGCCGACACGAACAACGCAAAGGGCGTCGCAGGTGTCTCTTGGGCAACGCGAGTTATGCCCCTCCGCATAGGCACCTTAGGTCCTATTACCTCTGCTGCAGCCGACGCTCTTGACTACGCCTCAAACAACGGCGCAGATGTATTAACCAATAGCTGGGGAGTCTCGCCAAATGCAGACCTGACCGATGCAATAACACACGCCAAGAACAACGGTAGAGAAGGAAAGGGTTGTCCAATAATATTCTCCTCGGGCAATTACAATGGGCCGGTCGCCTATCCTGCAACGCTCACCCAGACGATAGCGGTGGGAGCAAGTGACCATTATGATGAGCGATGGGATGTTGACTCTGGTGATGGAAGCAACTTCGGAGGTGAATTGGACGTCGTAGCGCCCACCGGCTGGGGCAGCCAAGCAGCAGTAATCTTTTGGACAACAGACATTACGGGCAGTGCTGGCTACAACTGGGGCTCTACGGCGATGGGCGACGCCGCTGGTAATTATACGAAATGGTTTGGCGGGACTTCCGCTGCCGCACCTCAGGTAGCCGGCCTTGCAGCGTTGATTCTTTCCCGCAATCCCCATCTTACGGCGGACCAAGTCCAGTCTATCATTGAGTCCACTGCCGACGATAGAGCCCAACCAGGCTGGGACCCGTATTACGGATGGGGCAGGATAAACGCTCACAGAGCAGTCCTTGAGGCCGCAAGCCTCACCTTCAGCAAAGATGATAATCTGGACGTCAACGACTGCCTTATGCCGGGTGAATATGTAACTTACACTATCACTTATGCCAACCCGATAACCGACGCCAACGACCCGGCTTATCTCGGAGATGTCAACGATATCAATATCATCGACCACCTCCCTCCCGAGATTGACCCCTTCGATGTCAACGTCTCCGGCGGCGGCGCCTATGACATGTGGACCAACACCGTCACCTGGAATATCGGCACCCTCTCACCTGGAGAACAGAACTCGGTTACCGTGACAGTAAGCATAACAGCCGACGCTGAGCCTTGCGGCGTAGTCACCAACGTAGCTGTTCTCGAGGGCGAAAAGTGTCGGAAACTCAGGACAAAATACACACCTCTCGGCTGCTTTGGCCCCGATGTCATCCATGTCGATGCCGCCGCCACAGGTTACAAAACCGGTACGTCCTGGCTCCACGCCTACACCGACCTGCAGTCGGCCCTCCACCGCGCCAGAACCTGCGACGCCAACGAAATCTGGGTCGCTGCCGGAACCTATAAGCCTACTACCGACCCCCAAGATTCGGCCGCCACATTCCAACTCGCCGACGGCGTCCCCCTCTACGGGGGCTTCGCCGGCAACGAAACCAGCCGGGACCAGCGAAACTGGCTCAAAAACCAAACCATCCTCACCGGCGACATCGACGGCGACGCGCAACACGCTGCCCACAATAACACGTCACACTACGTGGTGACCGCCTCCGACATCAACAACGCAACTATAGATGGCTTTACCATAACCATGAGTTTTCTCGCCGCAATCTATTCAAGCTATAGCTCAATAACCATCCAGCACAGCCTCATCACAGATAACGAACAAGATGGAATAAAGTGCACGGACTACTCGAATT
>Ga0307377_10008174_pt1 | contig 10665 bp, 9 predicted proteins | sample TR3MG_FD_202535 | JGI IMG/M metagenome (GOLD analysis project Ga0307377, IMG submission 202535) | Soil microbial communities from Risofladan, Vaasa, Finland - TR-3 | ecosystem: Environmental > Terrestrial > Soil > Coastal area > Acid sulfate soil | place: Finland: Risofladan, Vaasa | collected... | reverse complement strand
GTGATCCGGGCACCCGGAGGGAGTTCCGCAACCGTACGCGCCACCTGTGGCCTCCTGTTCTTGCCGCATACAGAATGCCACAAATTTATCTAAGTGAACAGTATTACGGTTAGCCCCTGCGGGAACGCCCAGCTTGATAGATAACTAAATCAAAGGCTCACAAACATGCCGTCCGGCTGAGAGCCCCCCTGCGGCGTCGATATTGCTGACTGGGAGGTAGCTGCCGATTGGACGGTGACACAATAGCTACCGGCAAAAAGGGACCGCGACGCATGGAAAGAATCTCGATACGCAATGACGCGGCCTATTCATACATTCTCTCGAATTCGCGCAAGATTTCCCGCATTGCCTCTGCCTTGGGCGGATCAACCTCGATCTTTCGACCGATTATCGTACTGACCGTGCCCGACCCAACCAATATCGCCTCTCACAATTTCGTAGAACGCGTCCTTTGAGAACCAATACTCCCAGACCGGCTGTCATGTATTTTGGCTTCGATAAGTGTCGCCCATTTGGCACATTATGGTGGCAATGTGCAGACATTTTTCAGATGAACCCAGCGGCTCAACATGCGTGCTGAGTAACACCATAGCTATGGTGTTACTCGCCCCGAGCTGGCCGAGAGTTGATCTTGATCGGGACACTATCGATCAGCCTGAAAGAATTGCAACGAAGAGGTAAACAATCCTTCGGAATGGTGGTATTATCTCTTGCGTGGAGAACAACTGTATGTTCAAACGTATCCTGAAATTAGCCGTTTTGGCTCCGCTGACCGGTCTGGTTTTTCTGCCAATGGGCTGCAAAAAGCCCCCACCGATCACACTGTCATGCAACGCAAGCGCGCCTTCCATCTACCCGGGGGATCCTCTTACCGTAACCGCAACCGCCGGATCGGTGAACCCCAAGAAGAACACGAACGTGCTCTATAGCTGGAGCGGCACAGGCGTGACTGGCACAGGAAATACGGCCACTGTCGCGACCGGTTCACTGGCCCCTGGCAGCTACACGGCGAAGGCGGAAGTGAAGCAAGGCAAGAAGGGCAAGGAAGGCCTGAAGCCGGGTGAGAGCGCCCAATGCGAGGCGAACTACACGGTGAAGGCTTTTGAGCCGCCGACTATCTCCTGTTCCTCCAGCCCCGCGGAAGTCAAGCCTGGTGGAACGGCCACGGTAACGGCACAGGCAGTCAGCCCACAAAACCGTCCGCTGACTTACAGCTACTCTGCTTCTGCCGGCACCATTACGGGCAGCGGCACTACTGCGGAATTCTCTTCGGCCGGAGCGGCAACGGGAGCGGTGGAAATCACGTGCAGTGTTTCCGACGACAAGAGCCACTCGGCAACCGGCAACACAACGGTCACGGTTTTGGCTCCGCCGCCGCCCCCACCACCACCGCACACGCAGGCCCTCTGCTCAATCAGTTTTGACAAGGACGCCAAGCGGCCAACCCGGGTAGACAACGAAGCCAAGGCATGCCTCGACGAGGTGGCTCTTGACCTGAAACGGCAGCCTGACGCCAATGCAGTCATCGTCGCCGACTCCAACGCTAAGGAAAAGGACACCGAGGCAAAGCAGCAGAAGCGGGCTGCGCACAACAAGCACGTGAAGGTGGAGGACTTTGCCGCCCAGCGCGCTGTCAATGCCAAGGACTATCTGGTCGCGGATCAGGGGATCGATGCTTCGCGCGTCACCACGATGACCGGGACGGGAGACGACCAATCGGCGCAGAACTACCTGGTCCCCGCGGGTGCGGCCTTTTCGAACGACGTGCAGGGTACCACTCCGGTCAATGAGACAGAGGTGAAGCCTCAGGAACGGAAGGCGCTGCCCCAACGGCATCGCTAACACGCTGGCGGTTGACGCTTGATCGTCACGAGAGTATGACTCCTTCCAGTCGCGAGGCAGCGCTGCGTGGCGAACTCATCCATAGGGGATGGGTTCGCCACGCGAGTGCTCCAGTGCTGCCCAGATGCGGCCATCTCCACTCAGTAAGAATCCGATAGGCCCTGCCACGCGGGCTTGTCTAGAGTAATGTCCGGATGGTCGCCGATCCAGACCTTTGGCCGATCTTCGCAGTCGTAATCGTGCGCTGTTCCGTGTCAGAGAGGGTAACTTGACGTGCAGGCGTTTGGTCCACAGATCCCGAGATACCTGCCAGCAGCGTCGCCAAAGCGATCAGGTTTGTAGGTCGAATCAAGTACCCGAATTCTAACGTGAATTAGTGCTTCCAGACAGAGTTTGATCATCTCCGCCGGGTGCCCCATCCGGGAGCCGGGGAGCCCTCTGGACCGGGCATCACGTCCTTATTTTTGTGGTTAGACGCCAAAAAACCAAGCTCCGTGCCCCATTCAAGCCGCGCCCTTTGCGGCTTGAGTGGGATAGCATGCACTCTACTCCGGCGGCAGCAGCGGCAATGTCAGGTTTTCCTCGGCTGCGGGGCGGCTGCGGGGGGCTTTCTTGAAGGTAGCGTCGCGGCGGTGGAGTGGATATTGGGGCTGACGGCCGTCGAGGATCTGCTGAATGGTGAGGATTTGGAGCTTGGGGTAGGTAGTGCCGTCGGTGGATTTGTAGAAACCGGATTCGGCGGCTTCTTTCAGCATGGGTTTGGTGGGGGGGCAAAGCAAAGGAAGACACCAACTTCGGCTTTTTCGCGGGTGAGGACGCCGACTATGCGGTCGGACTGGGAAGGTTCGCTCGGGCTTGGTTCGGGAATTTCCTCATGAGCCATTTGAGAGCTTCAACTTGATCGAGTGCAGGCGCGCGCCGGATCTGGACGAGCAGATCGACCCATTCGGGGCGTTTGGGCGAGATGTTCTGTGCCCCCTCGTTGCATACGGAGCACTGGGCTTGCAGGTTTGAAAGTTCATCGGAGCCACCCTCTTGTCTACTGAATACCTGGGAAACGTACAGATGGATCTTTCTTGTAGGGTCGTACGGATCTATTTCGCCCTCAACCGCACCGCACATAAAGCAAGCGAATTCCCTTTGAGACAGCGCAAGGCTACGAAGTTCTTGTGGGACTAGGACGGAGAATTCTGGTTCTGCCTTCACGTTGACAGGTGAAATAAGCAACTCTTTCGAATGTTCCTGAAGCTCCGAAGGCGGAGCCAAACCGCCAATTTCATTCGCAATTCCTTCAGAATTCTGAGCCTGCCCGCACTGCCGCCTCACCAATCCGGCCCGCCTTGGCCCTTTCTCTGCCGTAGTCGTACCCATGCGTCGGCTTGTCATTGTTCTATTGTAGAACACTTTCTGACCCCTCAGAAGGTTAGGCTTGCCGAGTGGCCAAAGGCTTCGTTGGAAAAAACATTTGCGGACGAAGGATAGCGGAGGCCCGCAGTGCCTCAACTCCTCCACTGACGCAGGATGCCCTCTCCGGAAGGGTCGCGCGGCTTGGCGTTCAACTTGATCGCGCAGCAATCGCAAAAATTGAGAATAACCTGCGCCGCGTACAAGACTACGAGTTAAAGGCTCTTTCTACCGCATTAGGTGTTCATGTTGGCTGGTTGATCGGGGAAGGCAAATGAAAGATGCCACATCCCAACTACGCTCCGCCACAAGACGGGCCAAATCTGACGTGGCGAACAAGCTCGTAAGCATGTTTCTCCACGAACTGAGCCGTAAAATCTCCCAGAATTGGCGATTCAGAATTGAGGGAGACGAATACGGGGACCGTGTTCGCCAGACCTTCAACAACTGCTGTCCTTATTGCAACCGGGGCCTTACGGCTTCGGTTGCGGTAATCGAGCATCTGGATGGAATGAACCGATATCGTGCTGGTCTTCACCTTCCAGGAAACGTCCTGGTTGCATGCAGGAAGTGTAATAACGAAAAGCGTCGGGACGACCAAATGAAGGCACTTGTCCTGGCTACATCAGGCTGGGAATCCTTCCTGATGCACGATGGTACTCGCTGTACCCCTTCTTGCCTCACCTGCAAATATTGGAAGGAAATGTGGTCAGAGGAAGCGGAGCGGATAGAAAGGTTGAAAACGAACCTATTGAGAATCCGCTCATTCCGAGGAGAGTTTTCCGAGTTCCAGTCGGTCGTTCCCACGCTTGGGGGAACTCTTCCAGCGCTGCTGACAAAGCTCTATTCCGACTGTCAAATGTTCGCTGAGACGGAGATCAGGTCCCTGCTGGAGAGATATAGTGAGGACTCGCATCTGGCCATCTGAGAATTCCTTGGACCCATTTGAATCCAATACTCGCGGTTGGAATTGGGCAGCCTTCCGCCGCGGCACGTATGACCGTGCCAAAAGCATCCCTTAACCTGGATGATCGTCTGGTACTTTGCCAAAACAATGTCTGGGCGTCCAGGCAAGTTACGTGCATGCAAGCGAAACCGGAAGCCGAGCCGGTGGAGCGCCTTTCTGACAAGTATCTCGGGTTTGGTGTCTTCCGAGCGGATACGTGCCATATTGGCCGAACGAGCCGCTGTCGTTTTGAGCTTCGGAACTGACATCGCGCGCCTTGATCGTGATTATCTCGCACTCAGACAGCTAGCCGGGCGCTCCAAGGTTTGGAGACCCCTTCTAGTCCCCCTGCTCCCTGCCTCTTCCCCTTTGCCGATAATTACCCCCTTTTCCCGCAAACTATCTATAGGGAGAACTCTCGCATGATCGACTCATCCAAAGCAGAACTGATGCCCGCACAATCCAACCCCATCCTCGCCCACGCTCAGGATCTAGACCCAGAACCCGATCACATCCAGGCCGCCATCAAGCGTTGCCGCAACGCATGGCAGCGCGCCTATAAAACCGAGATGGACAAAACCGGCGGCAACGACGACGACGACGTCTTCGCCGCCTTCTACGCCGGAAAGGCCTACAGAAAAGCCATGCCCATCCTCTTCAACTACGAATCCGTCCAGGCCTACATCGCCTGCGCCGCCCACGGCCTCCTCATCGGCGCCATACCCCCGGAAGAGAGCGGACAGATCCTCTACGCCGCCCAGGTCGCTATCGGAAGCCTCCACTACGCCCCAAGATCGGGCAAATTGACCCCGTTTTAAGGCCACCCCCCACCCCCCTCCCTGTCAATTGCACCTATTATGGTGCAGCCAAAAAATAACAACCTTATAATCAATAGCTTATAGACGCCTCCCAGTGCACAAGTAGTAACGAGGCTGTTGTTTTTCGACGTTTTTCGACGTTTTTATGGGCAAAAAATGGGGTAAAACAGGCCCCAAACCCCTCAAAACCGCGCGTCCCCGCGGCCCGCACCGTCTAACGGGCCGCGCAGCTCTCAAAATGCCGTAGAATCCCCCTAGAGCCTGCTATGAACGTGAAAGCCCTTTATCCCGGCACCTTTGACCCGCCCACCAACGGCCACGTGGACCTCATCATCCGCGGCTCTAGGCTCTTCAACCACCTCACCGTCGCGGTCCTCGTCAATCCCGTCAAGAATCCCCTCTTCACCGTTGAAGAGCGCGTCGAAATGCTCAAAGAGGCCACAAGCTCCTTAGCCAACGTCTCGATTGATACCTTCGGCGGACTCATGGTCGACTACGCCCGCCGCCAGGGCGCATCGGTCGTCCTCCGCGGCATCCGCGCTATCTCCGACTACGAGCACGAGTTCCAGATGGCCCTCATGAACCGCCGCCTCGCTCCGGAAATCGAAACAGTCTTCCTCCAGCCCGCCGGACGCTACTCCTTCGTCAGTTCCCGCATGGTAAAGGAAGTCTTCAGCTTCGGCGGCGACGTCACCGGCCTCGTCCCGCCCAACGTCCTCAAACGGCTCCGAGCACGCATCAACCACGGCTCCTGAAAGCGTCCCTCGCCAGCGCAGTCGCAAACGAATCAAGCCTCAGACTTTGCGCTTCCTCCAAAATCTGTAAAGATAGAAGTGCTATGACAGTCTCAGCTCCCGCAAAAGTCTTTGCCGATCGCATCGGCCGCATCGAAGTCTCCGCAACCATGGCCGTCGCCGCAGAGGCCGCAAAACTCCGCGCCCAGGGCGCAAACCTCGTCGACTTCGGCGCTGGCGAACCGCACTTCCCGACGCCGCAGCACATCAAGGACGCGGCCATCGCAGCCATTAACGCCAACTTCACCCGATACACCGTCGTCCCAGGAATTCCCGATGTCCGCAAGGCCATCGTCGAGCGCCACACCGCCGACTTCGGCTCGGACTACGGCCTCGACGAAGCCATCTTCACCGTGGGCGAAAAGCACGCCCTCTTCAATGCCATCGAGATCCTCGTCGACCACGGCGACGAAGTCATCCTGCCCGTTCCCTACTGGGTCAGCTTCAAAGACATCATCCAGTACGCCGGCGGAAAGGTCGTCTTCCTCCAAACCAGCGAGGCCGAGAACTTCCGCATCACTGCCGACGCCATTGAGAAGGCCATCACTCCGCGCACCAAGGCCATCATCCTCAACTCGCCCTCCAACCCCGCCGGCTCCATCGTGTCCGCCGACGATCTCGAGCGCATCGTCCGCCTCGCCCACGAGCGCGGCATCTATCTTCTTCTCGATGAGTGCTACGTCTACTTGAACTACGCCGGAACGCCCGTCTCCGCCGGCTCCTTCCGCTGGGCCAAAGAGCACATGGTCGTCCTCGGCTCGCTCTCCAAAACCTATGCCATGACCGGCTGGCGCGCGGGCTTTGCCCTCGCCCCCAAGGCCATCATCAGCAACCTCTCCAAGCTCCAGTCCCAGCAAACCTCGAACGCCACCAGCATTGTGCAGAAGGCCGCCATCGCCGCCCTGGCCGGTTCCCAGCAGTGCGTCGCCGAGTTCCGCGCCGAATTCAAGGAACTCCGTGACTACATGCTCGCCAAAGTCACCGCCATTCCCGGCGTCACCTGCACCACGCCGGAAGGCGCGTTCTACGTCTACCCCAACATCTCCGCTTATCTCGGCAAGGGCGGCATCAAGACTGCCACCGAGCTCGCAACCCGCCTCCTCCATGAGGCCCATGTCGTCGCCGTACCCGGAGAAGCCTTCGGGACCGCAGAACATATCCGCCTCTCCTACCCCGTCACAAAAGCAAACATCGACGAAGGTACCCGCCGCATGGGCGAATTCCTCACCAGCCTGAAATAGCTCCGCCGAACCCTCGGCCCTGACCGTTCCGGCCTGTCAGACCACCTCAGCCCCGCCGCCCTTCGGCCGCGGGGCTCAACTTTTTCAGAATGTGGAAGAATGTGTGCATCGGCACTGTGCAAACCTAGTGTCAGTCCGGTACGATGTGTCTTCAATGTCGAACCCTGTCGATTTTCGCCCTGTGATACTCGCCGGAGGAAGCGGGACCCGCTTCTGGCCCCGCTCCCGCCGCGCCCACGCCAAGCAGGTACTCGCCCTGGACGGCGAACGCTCCATGCTCCAGCAGACCGTCGAGAGGCTAAAGCCCCTCGCCGGACTCGACAAGACCTGGATCATCACCAACCACTATCTGGCCGAAGAAATCGCCGACCAGCTGCCAGGCCTCCCCCCCCAACAAATCATTCAGGAACCCGTTGCCCGCAACACCGCACCGGCCTGCGGTCTAGCCGCATTCCTCATCGAGAGAGAAAATCCAGATGCAGTACTCGGCGTGTTCCCCTCCGACCATGTGATCGCCGACGAACCGCGATTCCTCAAGGCAATGCAAAAAGCAATTGGAGTGGCTGCCGCCGGCGATAACATGGTTGTTCTTGGAATTGAGCCTGTCCGCGCCGAAACCGGCTACGGATACATTGAGACCGGCGACTATACGCAGGACGATACGGCGCTCCACGTCCGTCGCTTTACCGAAAAGCCTAACCAGAACCGCGCCGAGGAGTTTGTCGCCGCCGGGAACTACTATTGGAACTCGGGTATGTTCATCTGGTCCGCGCGGACCCTCGCCAACGCAGTCCGAGAACACCTTCCTGAGACAGCCCCCTTGCTGGAGAGCATCGCCGCCGCCTACGGTACCCCCCGGTTCAATGAAGTGTTTACCTCACTCTATCCCACGTGCGAAAACATCTCTGTGGACTACGCAGTGCTTGAGCCACGCTCGGCCAAGGGCGAGCATCTCTCTCACCTTTATTGCCTGCCAGCTGAGTTCGGATGGAACGATCTCGGTTCCTGGGCGTCGCTCTACGAGTACCAGCTTGAGACTCGTCTCCGCGGCGATGCGGAAGGCAACGTCGCAGACGCTGGCGGACATATTGCCATCGAGGCATGTGACAACTACATCTTCAGCCCCAAGAAATTCGTTGCTCTGGTTGGCGTGGAGAACCTGGTCGTCGTCGACACCGAAGATGCGTTGCTTATCGTGCGGCGTGACCACTCTCAGGATGTCGGTAAGATCGTGAAAGAACTGACCGTGAACGGGCGCTCCGATCTGATCTGAACCTGGGGCATTACAATTGATCCCTGAACTCTTGCGAAGTTAAGCCTTAGGCAACTCGCAAAGTGGGGTGGACAAATTGCCCGAAACGATTAATTGGCCGCTACACTCGAATCCTCCACGGAAGAGTCGCCGCGGATTACTTCCCCTTCTTGCTTTCGTTGCAGTCATCGCCTTGGGAAGCCGTGCTGTAATTTCCTATTGGGTTGACCTGGTCTGGTTTAACTCGATGGGCTACGGTCAAGTCTTCTGGAAGACACGTGGCCTCGAGTGGGGCGTCTTCACGGGCTTCGTTACCGTCACATTCCTGATTCTCATGGGGGTGTTTTCGGCTCTAAGGCGCGCTCACGCCCATGACCTGCCCTCCACGCATACCGTCCTCTTCGCTGGGCAGTCCTTCGATCTGCCAGTCGCGACCGCACTTCGTCTGGCCGCCATCGTCGGGTCACTTCTCGTTTCGCTTGCCACCGGTGCGACGGTTGGGGCTCAATGGCCAACACTGGCCCTCTACCGCTATGCGCCGCGCACCATCGAAGCCGTTACTGACCCGATCTTCGGCAGATCGTTAAGTTTCTACCTCTTCACCTTGCCCGCTTGGCAACTCATCTCCGGCTGGCTCCTGACTCTGACTGTAATTTCCTGCATAGTTGCCGTGGTGTTCGTTGTTGTGTCGGGTGGGGCGCGTTTGATGGGGGGTGGGGGCTCAGTTTTCTTGCGCTGGGGTGGGGTCTCGATCACGGGTGGGTTCCTGCTGCTGGTTTTGGCGTTGCGGGTATATATTGGGCGGTTCGCCCTCTTGTTTGAGCACCACACGATCTTTGACGGGGTCTCCTATACGGATGCCCACGTCACGATCCCCGGACTGCTGTTTGTCTGCGCGGCGCTGGTGATTGGAGCGATCATCGCTTTTGTCTCTGGGGCGCTGAACCCGCGGGGACACTGGCTTGCCCTGGCAGTGACGCCGGCGGTGGTCTGCTACCTTGCGGTGGCGCTGGTGGGGTGGTATGTAACCACGTTCGTGGTGAGACCGAATCAGCTTGACCGGGAGCGGCCTTACATCGCCAATAACATCCAGATGACGCGGCAGGCCTGGGGACTTGACCGGTTTGCGCAGCATGAATTTCCGGCGGAGATTACGCCGGGGGCGGCCGATCCGGCCAACAATCAGGCGACGCTCCAGAACATCCGGCTTTGGGACGTGGGAGCGCTGCAGGATACGCTGCGCCAGGTGCAGGAGATTCGCACGTACTACGACTTTCCGGACATCGACATCGACCGCTACCAGATCAATGGCTCGCTGCGCGAGGTGATGCTGGCGGTGCGCGAACTGAACGTGGACAAGCTGCCCGACAGCAGCCACAACTGGATCAACGACAAGCTGATCTACACGCACGGATACGGAATCACGATGAACCCGGTGAATGGGTTCACTCCCGAGGGGCTGCCCACGCTGCTGCTCTCGAACATGCCGGTGCAGAGCACGGTGCCGGGGCTCAACGTGACTCGCCCGGAGATCTACTACGGCGAGATGACGAATACGGATGTCTATGTGAAGACGGGCCAGCAGGAGTTTAACTACCCTGAGGGCCAGACGAACAACCTGACGTCGTACCAAGGGACGGGCGGGATTACGTTGGGCGGTTTTTTTCGACGCCTGTTGATCGCATTCGACCGCGGGGACATAACTAAGTTGCCGTTCAGCGACGATGTCCATGCGGACAGCCGGCTTCTAATGCGGCGCAACGTTCATGATCGCGTTGCGACGCTGGCGCCCTTCCTGACGTTCGATCAGGACCCTTACATTGTGGTCGGCGACGATGGCCGGCTCTCGTGGATTTTCGATGCCTTCACTTCTTCGGACAGCTATCCCTATTCGACGCATTACGTGCTGGGTGACGGCACGGTGAACTACATGCGGAACAGCGTGAAGGTGGTCGTGGATGCGTACGACGGAACGGTAAAGTTCTATGTCTTCGACAGCGAAGATCCGATTATCGCCGCTTGGCGCAAGGTTTTCCCTGGGATGTTCGAGGATGCGTCCCAGATGCCACCGTGGCTGCGCAAACACGTTCGCTACCCGGAGCGGTTGCTGACTTTACAGGCTGAGGTCTACGGGCTTTATCACATGACGAACCCTGAGACCTTCTATAACCGCGAGGACCAGTGGACGGTTGCCACGGAAACCGGAACGAGCGGCACGGGCGAGCAGAGCGTGCAGGAGATGACGCCGAACTTTGTGCTGATGACGCTGCCTGGCGAGAGCAACCTGGAGTTTGTGGAGATTCTGCCGTTTACGCCATTGAACCGCAACAACATGATTGGATGGATTGCGGCGCGGAGCGATGGGGCG
>Ga0307377_10008173_pt1 | contig 10665 bp, 13 predicted proteins | sample TR3MG_FD_202535 | JGI IMG/M metagenome (GOLD analysis project Ga0307377, IMG submission 202535) | Soil microbial communities from Risofladan, Vaasa, Finland - TR-3 | ecosystem: Environmental > Terrestrial > Soil > Coastal area > Acid sulfate soil | place: Finland: Risofladan, Vaasa | collected... | reverse complement strand
TTCATCTTGTCCTCCTGTTATGCCCTGTTCGGCTTATAGCCCGGCAGGGAGTGTTCCTTCCATGTTGTGTTTGCGATAGGTGTCAAGGTCTATCGCTCTTGTCTGCCACGCTTTGAATAATTTGTTCTTATCCATTACGGACATTTCCTTTTTCGGAGCGGCGGCAGGCTGTTCCGATTTCATGATCTTGTCTTCCTGCCCGGCAATCTTCGGTTCGGTCTGGGGCATGAAAGAGTCGATCATGAACAATTTCTCAAAGCCCTGATTCGACTTTACAAGTGCCTTCTGGGCTGTCGCAACGATCATCTGCGACTTTTCCAGCTTTTCAAGCCTGTCGGTGATTTCCTTGGAGACATCGCTTTTCTTAAGATCGGAACAGAGCGTTTCAACGGCTTTGCACAGCTTCATCGTTGAAAGTTCAACCGCTGCGATCCTGTCAAGCGATTTTGCCAGAAAATCATTTACTTCCACAATTCCACCCTCAACCTCTTCGACTGTCGGATAAAGAGCCTGCGACTTCGCAAGTTCCTCTTCCGAATACTCATCGGATTCGGGAGCCGGAGCAGCCGGGGCAACCGGAGCAGCGGCGGGGGCCGGAGCAACCGGAGCGGGTTCACTCTTTACGAGATCAATCGAATCAAGAAGCTCCATTGCCTTCTGAAGATTGATTTTCGCTTCTTGGGCAGTATCAGTCTTTGCACTCTTGTCAACTGTTTCCTGCAAATTTTGTTCAGACATTTCTACCTCCTGCAATTGCTATTGTGTTCTTCTTAACGAAGTTCTCAACTAGCTTTTTCGCCCTATCACGGGACATTTTTTTGTATTTTTTGAGAAGTCCATCTACCAGCTTGTTCTTGGTGTTGTCGTCAATGAAAACATGGCCGGGGGGAACCTGTAAGGTTGCCGAACCTTCAAGGCTCTCTTGCTTCATGGCTACGGCTCCCGAACTGGTTATTGCCTTGTACATACTTAGAGACTTGGCGAGAATGTCAAGGTAGGTTCCGGTATTCACCGGGGCTTCCGTTATAACGACATTCAAGACCTGCGCCTTACGAATTAGCTTCTCTTCCATATCAACGATTCGCCCTTCAATTGAAAATTTCAATTTCCGAGGGCTTCCGTTAAGAGCGAAACTTTTCGCAAGGTTTACAAAGTGCTTTGCTTCTGGCACATGCGGTAAGAACTGACCTTTTACCATCCACCGATTATTTTTTTCATCGTACCAAGACTTTTCTTCGATGGGTTCGGCAACACTCTTTGGTTGATAAATCAGCGTTTGTTTTTCAGGGTGTAAAAACGGGTGCGAGTCCTTGAACATTCCGCAGTCTTTAAAAGGTTCCCAATCAAGACCCTTTTGTAAAACTGTCTGTTCCTGTGTGTCCTCTTTCTCGTTTGACGCTTCCCCTGTAAACTTTGCGTTATAGCCTACCTCAAGGGCTTCTCTACCCTTCATTAAGTCTATACCGCCGAAATTGCAAAGGAAGTTTCCCTGACTGTCTGCCTTAATCATTTCAAGAGAGCTGTCGTTCATCTAGCTGTAGTCTCCTTCTCTATCTTTAATATTAACAAGAATTTCGGAAATTAACAATTAGTTTCTTTTGAAGAAAAGAACGAACGATTTCTTTATTTTCTTTATTAAGCCTTCCCTCTGCATCTTGGCAACTTTATTTTTAAAGTGGAAGGACATTCCGAAAATTGCATCTTCATACGCCTTCTTTTGAATATGGGTAGGGAAATTCTCTTTGTCCAGTCCGTGTCTCGGATCATCAACTACCATTTTCCAAACATCGGGGTAATCCTTTGCGAACTCAGGCGGGTTCCTGTATATCTGACTTCTAGGCAGCATATCCGTTGCCTTGAACTTTTCAAAACCTTTTACACCGGAAGTAGTACCACCGCCGGAAACTTCGTTGTATATCTTCCGAGTCTTTGAAAAATCCCAATTATAACCAGTCTTACCACCTTGCTCCTTGTATTTGTCAACCGTCTCCGCCCACGCCTTCTTATCTTTCGCCCAGCCCGGAGGAACATTCTTTACATAGGTTTCAGTATAGTATTTCTTGCCATCCTTAAGGGGCATTGAAAGCGGGTGATTAACCGGATACTTCTTATTTGTATAGGCAGGTTGTCCGGGTTCCTTGCGAACCAAGACGAGCTTCTTTTTCTTCTCTTTTGGTTTCTTGTCTTCCTTTGTTTTCACAGTAGCAACCTTTTTCTTTGCAGCAACCCTGCTTACCCTTTCAGGGACACCTGCCAAATTCTCACTTGGCTTCAGGTATCTATAGATCGGGTCTTTTTTATTTATCATGTGTTCCCTGACCGCTTCACGGGCAAGGGTATGATACAGCGTTGCGTTCTCTATAAGAACACTCGCTGCAACCTTCGTCTTCATTGTGCTGTATGCCTGACTAAGCTGTTTCGGGGATAGACCATGTTCATTAAGATATGCCTGAAAGCCAACTTCAAAGGCTCTATCGTTCATCGGATCAACTTTATTTTTCTGCATGTACTGTTGCATGTGTTCGGCAGCTTCTTTTACATAAGCAGATTCCTGATTGTTCAAGCGATGCTCTGGAAGCTGATTTACATTCCTCTGCTTTACATGATGTTCAGCCGATTCTTTAAGGTCTCGAACCTTCTTACCCTTAAGGTCTCCCGGATAGATGTACCTGTATCTGCCGCCGACCATAACCCTTTTTATGTACTTATGGCCCGGTCGTTCCCCTCCGGTTCCCTTCGCCTTCATTAAATCGCAGTCAAAGATTGTGAAAAGAGATTTCCGAATATCTTTCTTTAATCGTATTATGAACATTCGTCGCCACTCCTTTCGACATAAACCTCTAACTGCTCAAGTTGTCTTGGAAATGCAGACCAGTTGGAACCGTCCTTAAGATGAAACCGACCGTAATAATAATCTGCAACCGCCGTATCCGTAAGCGACCAGTGATATATTACCCAGCCCATACTCGCCGGATAGTTAGGCAAAGAACTCTTTTCCGCCGCCGCTCTATCCAAGAATATATCCTCACAGCGAGTCTGCTTTATAAGCGAAAACTCAACTTCCGTTATACTCGTCAGGTCTATCGGACAACCGTTTACATCGACTATCTGATAAAGAAGAACCGGCTCTGTGTGATCCTTTGCAATTCTGAAAATCATTTATCGCCCGCCTTTATATACTTTGCAACAACATGGTGTGCCGCCTGCTCGTTCCACTTTTTATATGCCTTGTCCGCCCCCTTGACTCCCATTCTCTGCGGGTGAACGAACCCGCCTGCTTTAGCTGCCAATACTGCCCTTGCGTCTTCGTGGTCTTCCTTTTTGAACGCAGGGTGTAGCTTGTGTGCATCCTCTCCGCTTTTAGATTCGTAGATCGGTTTCCCTGATTTAGTATACCCAATGACCTTACCACCCCTTGATCCTGCGCCCTTGGCTCCTGCCTTATTTAAATCGGGAAGTATCAAACAGAGTGACTTCTTTACTCTCGGCGAATGACCGCCCTTCTCCATGAGCTTTTCCATACCAACAAGAAAGGTATAATATTTCGGATGCCGCTCACCTACAAGATGATCTTCGGCAATCATTCTGTAATATTCTCTGAGCGGCTTTATCTTCCCGTTCTTTACATCGTCAATTATCTGCTTTACCGTGCGCTCATGTTCCTCTTCAATCTCTGTACCTATTTTGAATTGCTCTTTATCAACACTCATTCCTCTTCCTCCCCTTCAGGATAAACCCCTTCTTCCGGTTCGCCTTCCGGTTCGCCTCCCTGTTCGGGCACCGAACCCTGTGAAATACTTGCCATACTCTGCTGATGTTCTCTCATCTTCTCCTGCTGTTCCTGCATTTCACCAGCCGCTTTTCTTGATGCCCATATCTGATTTTCAAAAATATCTACATCTTCGTCCGTCATGTTATCGGGAACCGGAACCATGCCAAGCCGAACCCTGCGCTCACGAATAGACAGAATATCCTTGTCCTCTGTAATCTTCTTTCTGCGCCGATCTTCAGCCGAGTTATCGAGACCTATCCACTCGAAGCATAACAATGGGTGGTGTCTCTTTACAATAACATCCATTGTATTTTTAAAGTGCTGGCAGGCGGCAAGTAAACCCTCTTCCTTTTGTTCCCTGATCTCTTTACCCTTATCTCCAAACAGGGTACTATTGTCGGATCGTGCCCGACCTGCGTAGTTAATTTCTTCCGGCGGCATCCCGAAAATATTGCAGATACCGGAAACAATATATGATAGGTAATTATCAAAGCTCATATCCGTTCGAGCGGCTTTAATATTGACTGCCTTTACATCACTTCCCGGTTGCATATTGATAAGAGGAACCCCATGTGCGCCGGAAAGACCTGTATGATTCTGCCTAATAATTTCGGCAAAGTCGATCATATCCTCGTCTTGAAAATGACCTGTAAACGCTAAGATTGTATCGAGAACCGCTCCGGTATCGAACCACTTAAGGTTCCATGCCTGTGCCATGACCTCGCCTACTACATAGGCAAGGGCAAGCTCTGTCTGACTTGGGGGAAACCCGACATCATCATATTCGTCACTTGACTGTATGGGCATTAACAAAAGTTCGTCCCACCTGTATCCGGTGAGCGGCCTTCCGTCAACTATATAAATGTATTCGGTTCTTTCGTCAATATCTACCCGTTCCGATTCGGCATACTGTTGAATCGTATCCTTATACGCTCCGGTATTCAAAAGGAAATCCATGGGCGTTGCAATCTTCTGGCCCTGCTTCCACATGTACTGCCTGATAATATCAAAGGTCGGATAGATATTCGCACCGTCAATCATACTGAACTGAACCGGCTGTCTCCTCCGATTCAAAATCAATTCTATCGCCGGACGATTTATAACTAATAGTGACCTTATCCATTTCGTTGCAAAGGACGCCATGTTCGGCTCTACAATTTTGGTAGGCTCCGGAAATGGATATTCAAACATCTTGGTTAGCATTTCCGAATACTTTTTAAATTCTTCGGGAACTATAAAGCCGGGGTTCCATTCTTCCTCATGACAGACCTTAAAGCCGACATCGCCGTCTCTTTTGTATCTGTGGGAAATCCTTGTGAACTGCATTGTTCGCCGTGCAAGGATACTTGACAATATCCCTGATCGCCTTGCCAACATGCGGAGCATATTATATGTTACGCCGCCTAATAGCCCTCTCTGTGTGAAATTCTTGCGATAGCCGCCGTAAAGGTTAGGCACATAATGAAATGGGACTCTCGGAGTCTTAGGTGCGTAGATATTCTTTAAGGTGTTTCCGTAAACATCTTCCTGACCATTCTTTTTATCAGAATTTATTTTCACCGGCATTTTCGGATACCCTCAATTTCAAGATAGATACTATCGTAAGACTCTATGTACCCCTTCGCCTTGAGACACAAGGCAACGAAGTCACGAACGGACGGTTTACGCTTCCCTTTCTTGCCGATAATCCGACCCGCATCCAGTGGAGAGGTTGTTTTTACCTTGACTTTAAAGGTATCGCCGTTCATCGGCTCAATTTTAACAACCATGTTCGATGGTTCGGTTACAGCGAAAGAGAGAACTGTTTTGATTACCTGCTCAATGTCGGAATAGTTTTTATCCACGGTGACAACCTCCGATGCTATGTAAATTATAAATCATTATCGTCAGAATTGCTAGAATCTTCTTTCTTCTGCTTTTTTTCCGCCCTTTTTTCAGCGTTTTTCCTTGCCGCTTCCTGTTTTCTCAATAACTTTTCCGCATCCCGCACCTTCTTTTGTTCGGCACGAATAGCAGCTTTCTGTTCCTTCTCTGCTTCCTTTTCGCTCAATTTCGCAAGGTTTTTGTCCTGCCTATCAATCAATTTCTTGCGCTCCTCCGTATCGTGGTAGACCTTTAAAGCCTTCATTACAATCAATCCCTTGCCCACATTAATATCTGAACTCAAACCCTCCCTTGCCATACCCTTTGAAATCAGTTCATTCGTTTCATCGTACCTTTCTTTAGGCACGAATATCGTTATGGGCATCGTCCGAACCTGCGACATGGTTGCCTTGATCTCTTCCGTTACCACCTTATTCTCTTCCTCAAGGAAGTTTTGTAAACTGTCAGTTTCCTTTTGCGGCATTACCGAAGCGTCAACCATCTGTTGCCCTGTAACTATTGGTTTACTTTCCAAGATGCTAGCGGGGGGTGCGGCTATGGTTGCAGGTGGAGGATCATATTTATTGAACTCAATTTTTTCAATATTGATGATCCGGTAAATATCGGCGTTGATGTTATGAGCGTTAATTGCCTGAATTGCCTCGTAAATATTAATATCTGGCGTATTACCCCTGATCCGGTTCATCATGAGGGTTATCATTTTCGCTTCGTCTTCGGAAATGTCCGGTAGAATAATTGCCCGGATATGAGAGATACCCTTCTTTACATGTATCAGCCACCTGTGATACCCGTCAATAATGCAATACGGTTCCGTGCCCATCGGGTTCCCTGAAAAGTTATTACAGGCAATGATCGGGGCGATCTGACCGAACTTATCGTTTGATAACGCTTCCTCAAGTGCCGACAAAAATTGGGAACCCATAACATTATGATTCCAGAAATTAGGGCAAATATCAGATACCTTTATGAGCTTGTCCGGTCGGTTCTTTATCAGCTTTTCAAGCTGACTTACTCGCTCCTTCGGTAATCCTTGAACTTCAATTTCCTGATTCGTTTTATACTTAGGCTGTCTCGACATATAGAAATCCTCCAACAGATGATGTTTTTAAGTGATTGGGGAAAAGGAACTATCATAGTGTTTTACTTTTTCTTGGCTACTTTTTTCTTGGATGCTGTTATGATCGCTTTACCCTTTTTCATTGCCGCCATCTTAGCGACTCTGGCGGGTACGCCAGTGAGCTTCTTGCTCCGTGCTACCGCTGCTGACACTTTCGCCTTTGCTGCCTTTTTAGCAACAACCTGAAGTGGTTTCGCAGCTCTTGTGCCGGGAACCTTGTAAGCTGGCCCCTCTTTTCGACCCTCTTCCATTGGCGATGTGCCAGACTTAAAACCACTCTTCTGTTTCGTCTGGGTGCCCTCCATAAGGGTTAAGCCCTTCTGGAAAGAACCTTTTGCGTTTTGAACAAAGCGGTGATTTTGGGAAATCTTTTCTCCGCCGACATGGTATCCCTTCTTGTCGATAGATGCTAAAAACTTTTCTTGTTTCTCTGTACTTGCCATAATGCCTCCTTTACCGTACTTGCGGTTATTCGTTTTCAAACACGACGATCTCTTTTCCCCAATCTTCCAGAAAGAAGTCTCTGTTTCTAATAAGACCTCCGTCTTTATGAAAAACCATTACCGTATCGTTGTTATCATCATCGTATGCGCCCGATAACAATTGACCCTCAACATTTTCACGAGTACACAATACATGGGTTCCATCTATCTTCCACAACCAGTTCATTGTCTCGTCCCAGCCGTTCCATGCGTATCTCAAGATATTCTCAAGAGTGTTCTCTTTGCCTAAAGTAGCGTTGTATTTCGGCTGGTTCATTGTAATTGAATTATTCAGGGCATTGAAAAACTTGTGCGTTGAAAATACATGATCCGTTAATTCACTTTCAATCAGGCACTTAAACGCCTGCCAGTTAAAAACTACTGGCAACCTGCCGTTCTCTTCCCATATCTCATTCAGCATTTCCCGGACATAGCCGTTACTGAAATCCATAACCTTATCAAACTTTGTGTTCAGATACGGTGTATGATCCATAATACCCGTCTGATCCATGTTCCAACCTACTGACTCCCACAGCATTTCATGTTTTCGGCACTCATCAACGAACTCTTTGAAAACCTCAATCTTTCTGCCCTTTGGAATATCAATGTAAGGGATCAGTGTATCACAGCCCCGCTCCTGAACCGCCTGCTTCTGCTTCCTGTTAAGGTGCAGATAATCAAACCAGATACCCAATACACCCAGATTGTCCATTGCCTCAACATATTCCTTAACTGGCGTTGACAGTCCGTCAATGTACGGATTCAATGCAACAACTACATCGAAACCCAAAGATGTAAGTTTCTCGATTTTCTTCATGCGCTCTATCGGACTCGGGGTTCCCGGCTCAATCATTTCTGAAATCTTGGGATCGAGCATTGAAAGGGTTACATAGATTATCATGTTCTCTTTGTTCGCTTCCATTATAGGAAGGTAATCGTCCTCGAAGTACGGGTTCTTCGTCTGAAGAAATACCGGATATTGATAATCTGCGAACATTGCAAGTAGTTTTTCGGCACTTCTCGTTTTCGCTTCCAGCGGAGAAAACGGATCAGTCGTATTCGAGTAGACTACCGGATACTTGTTCCTGATAAAATACTCTACAGGGTCTTTGGGGTTATAGGCATCGGACATTGCCTTCGCAAATTTCTTAATTACACTCTCTGTCGGATCGAACTCGTAAGATTCGGAAACTTCCGTAATGTTCTTTTTCTTCTTGTAAATTTGTCTGCCAAGCTCCGAAAAGCAATAATGACAACGGTGAGCGCAGACATTGTAGATTGATAACTCAAGAGGAAATGGACAGTCGAAAATTTGACTGTAAACACGCAAAGGATTTTTTTGAAACATTGATACCTCCAAGAAAAATTGTAGCCTGTAAATATAATACCTGATTTTCGGGAATGAATCAAAAAAATTGTGCCCCCCAAACTTAGATTCGAGGGGCACTTCTTGTGGTAACTAAAAAACAAAGGAGAAAATCAGTTCTTAGAATATCACCGTAAATGCACTTGTCAAGGGTAAATCCTCTCGGTGGATAGAGTACCGAGAGGACAATTTGGGGGTTCGGTTATAAGGTACTTATAATATAACAGATTTATTCAGAAATTACAATATGATATGAGATTTCGTTTTCCAGAACGACCTTCCCCTCAACCTCATGTACGGGGAGACCGGCTACTACATCTTCCTCAATCTGCTTCGTTTCCGGGTTCATCGCAAACAATCCGATCATTTTCCCGTCCTTACCTTCAATCCCCTGTAGCTTGTCGTTAAAGACCTTATCTACTCGAATATTCGCCCTGTAACCCTTTTCGGCAATGATTTTTGAATAATCGAATTTCCGGGCAATGTTCTCGTATTCAAGCGTCTGGGTAAGTGCCTGTCTCTTCTCAATCTCCGCAGCAACCTTCTCGTCCCTCATTATCGTTTCGCCTGTACATCGAAGTATTGCCTGAGACAACAGACGGTTATACTTCTGGTTCGTCTTAAGCGTGTTGTGGGTATAGAATGTCTCCAAGAGTACGGGTAGGCAGTCGCCAATCACGCAAATCTGTTCTACAAGTTCCAATTTCGATGCCGATAAACTATCAGTTACATTTTTCAGAATTTCCGCACAGACCTTGTTTATCCTTTTGTTCTGACTGAATATCACTTGTCCCTGTTCGTCCATGTAAACCTCCTGTGAATATTTGTTTTTCAATATATTGGCAGTAACCGTTATACGGAAACAACTTGCAGGTATCCGGTCTATCTGCATAGTCCATACACCTGTTTGTCCTGTGATTAAATCTCTTGCAGGTATAAACATGAAGAGGAACCTCATTGTATTTGCCGTTCCCGTTAATTCTTGACATTCCAAGATAGATAAGACCCTTCACGAACTTCTTGTTTCCGTAAGGTTCCTCTTGTTTTAAATACCCCTTCAACTGATCCGGTGATAAGTTTGCTCCAATGGTAAAAGATTTACAGCACACACTAGAGCATGTTTGGCAGGCATCAAGGTTAGATTTCTCAATCATAACACCTCTTAGTTCTCCGAGAATATCGGTAGTTGTGAATCGTCCAGAATATTACTTTCATAATATTCGATTATCTTCTTGCCCATCTCCCTGAACCTGTCGTCTATGAATAGCTGCTTCAAGACGCTCTCAACCTCTTCAGGCATTAACATTATGGTTCTCTTTCTAACCGTTACCGGAAACACTTTTTCCATATAACCCCCTTATCTTTTTTATATCCAAAATTGTTTTCACACCCAACTTAATCAGTTTCGGGAAGTTCACATAATCTGTAATGTACACGAACTTCTCGAATAGCTCTGGATGCGCCTTTTGAAATCGTTTTATTTTCGTTGCGTCTTTTCCTTGGAACCGACCCTTAACTTCGTAGATTGCAAAGATTTCTCCTCTACAGTACAGTGTGAAGTCCGGCACATAACATACGCACCCCCTTCTGTAACCTTCAAAGTGTAAGGTAATGTCTTCATGGCACCATTTGAATCCCGGTCGAACTCTGACCCAAGCTGAAAGCATTTTAGCGGCCACCTCTTCATATTTTGACCTCGCATAAAACTTGTATTCACATTCCCCGTTCCAAAGAGTAATCCAACCACTCTTTACACGAGAATATTGCGAATAGTTTTTTTCAATTCTTTTCGCTAACTGCCGATATTGTTTTACGGTTATAACACCCATTAAAACTACGATCTCCTGCCCCTTTGCCTCTCTACTCCCACCGGATTGTAATGTACCGCCTGAGTTCCCGTTCGGCAATCAGGGCACATGTGCCACGGGCTAGGAACGCTAACTGTTATCTTCCTGCCGCAGTTGCCCAGACAATCCCTTGTCTTCAGGTTCAAAACCTTGTTCTTATACTTTTCTTTCATACCCAAACACTCAATACACTGAAT